>Ga0209373_10000341_pt1 | contig 83720 bp, 74 predicted proteins | sample Higcelweek5metaG_FD_187173 | JGI IMG/M metagenome (GOLD analysis project Ga0209373, IMG submission 187173) | Freshwater pond sediment microbial communities from the University of Edinburgh, under environmental carbon perturbations - High... | ecosystem: Environmental > Aquatic > Freshwater >...
GGTCGTAAGCGGTGAAGGTCGCGCCGCCGGATTCCGCCAGCACCTTCGTGATCGCCGCCGTCAGCGACGTCTTGCCGTGGTCGACGTGGCCGATCGTGCCAACGTTGCAGTGCGGCTTGTTCCGCTCAAACTTTGCCTTCGCCATCGCTTTGGTCTTTCGTTCCCGACGTTCCGGACGCACACAATGGCCCGGCCGAGATCGTTCGTACCGAGGCGCGCGCGGGTTGGAGCGGGTGAGGGGAATCGAACCCCCGTCGTAAGCTTGGAAGGCTTCTGCTCTACCATTGAGCTACACCCGCCTCGCCATCCCGCCGGCGCGACCGTCCGGGGCAACACGATCACGGACAAGCCGTGGAATGTAAATGGTGGAAGGGACTGGATTTGAACCAGTGTACGCTTACGCGGGCAGATTTACAGTCTGCTGCCTTTAACCACTCGGCCACCCTTCCGTTCCGCTCCAGGCTGTGCCCGTCGCGGAGTTCGGCACTATCGCGATTTTTCGCCCCTTGTCAACAAACAAAAAGGGGTTCACACCAGAAAAAATGAAACGGCCCTTTTCCGCGCCGCCGCCACCACCACGCCCCTGCCCTCGCCTGTGAGACCCATGACGCGCTCCAAACCCTCTTCGTCCACCCAGACCTCCGGCCGCCCCACGGGGAAATCCTCGGGCGCTCCGCGCGGGGCGCAGGGCGTTCTGCTCTATGGCCTGCACCCGGTCGCCGCCGCCTGGGCGAACCCGGAACGGCGCGTCCATCGCCTGCTTGCAACCGAGGCCGGGCGCGCGTCGCTGGAGGGAACGATCAACGCGGCGCGAACGGCGGGACTGACCCGCCCCGGTCTGACCTTGGTCGAAAAAACCGACCTTGACCGCATGTTGCCGCCGGGCGCTGTGCACCAGGGCGTCGCCATCGACGCCGCCCCGCTGCCAGAGCTGGACATCGACGACCTGTGCAACGAGTTGGCCGACCAGCCTCAGGCGGTCATCGTCGTGCTGGATCAAGTCACCGACCCGCACAATGTCGGGGCCATCCTGCGTTCGGCGTCGGCCTTCGGCGCCAAGGCCGTGGTGGTGACGGAGCGTCACGCCCCCGAAACCACCGGCGTGCTGGCGAAAAGCGCGTCGGGCGCGCTGGAGTCCGTGCCGCTGATTCGCGTCGGCAACCTCGCCCGCGCCCTGACCGATCTTCAGCAGGCCGGGTTCTGGAGCGTCGGTTTGGCCGAGTCGGGCAAGCAGACCCTGGCCCAGCTCAACCTGACCGGCAAGACCGCTTTGGTGATGGGGGCCGAGGGCAGCGGGCTGCGTCGTTTGACCATGGAACGCTGCGACACCATCGCCCGCCTGCCCACCATGGGGCCGGTCGGCAGCCTGAACGTGTCGAACGCCACGGCGGTCGCGCTGTACGAGGTGGCGCGTTTGCGCTCGTAACGCTTGTTCCCGGCGCGGCGGGGCGCTAATGTGCGCCTCCGCCCCGCTGCGGACGCCGGATTAGCTCAGCTGGTAGAGCAGCTGATTTGTAATCAGAAGGTCACGGGTTCGATTCCTGTATCCGGCACCAGTTTTCCGATGGAACCGCCATCGTTCCAGCAAGCCCCGCGCGATTTCGCCGGGGCTTTCGCATGTCCGGGCGCCATTGCCGCCACGGCGCCTTTGCGACGTCGCCACTCCTCCACTCCGACCAAGGCGCCATACCAGCGTACGCTATGGCGAAAAGCATAGGGTCCGCCAAAGGGCCAGAGTCTCGCAATCGCGGCACAAAGACTGCGGACTATTCAATCAGGATTCCCCCTTATTCTGCACCGATTTTTCTGTGATCGGCTTCAAAAATGGCGTCATCACTGTGGCCCTATGCCGCATCTGCGAAGGTTGCCTCAGCTCCATTGCTTTCCTACGCTGTTCTCTAATGGAGCGCACTGAAGGACGGACAAGGCGCGAGTCAACGCGCCGCCGTTTTTCGCCGCCGGGCGGCGTGTTCCGGTCCCGCCTTGCCTTCGTCCCGGCGCGAAGGCGGACGCGCTTTTCTTCTCGTGTGCTCATGGACGACATTGGCCGACCGCCGCCCGACGACTTTCAATTGGCCGTTCAGGTGCATCATCGCCTTCGCCGCGCCCATCAGCGCGCGTCGGCCATCTTCCTCGACAGCATTGGCGACACGCAGTTGACGCCGACCCAGTGGGCCGCTTTGGCCACGCTGCACAGCGAAGGCGCCCTGTCGCAGAACCAGTTGGGCCGCCTGACCTACATGGACCCGGCGACGACGCAGGGCGTCATCCTGCGGCTGGTCGAGCGCAATCTGGTGGAACGCAACCCCGACCCGCAGGACCGCCGCCGCACCAGCGTGCAATTGACGCGAATCGGACGGTCCTTGGTCGTCGAGCGGATGCACAACGCCATGGTCGCCCATGATCGCACGCTGGAGCCGCTGTCGCCGGACGAGCGCGCGCAGTTCCTGGATTTGCTTCAGCGGTTGATGTGACGGCGGGGCGCGCGTTCTAAGCGGTGACTTTTGCGCCGGGTTTGCTATGAACGCAGGGCGCGCGGTTGACCCGGACTTGTTCTGGGGCCGACCACCGTTCGCTCACCGTCACCCCAAGCCGGGACGCCCGCCGATGATGAACCGCCGCCAAACCCTTTCGCTGCTGGGCGCCAGCGCCGTCGCGCTGTCCGCCGCCCTTCCGGTCGGAAGCCAACCGGCCTTCGCGCAAGCGGCTGCCCAAGCGGCTCCGGTGCGAGTCGGCGAGATCAACAGCTACACCGGCCTGCCCGCCTTCACGATCCCCTACCGCCAGGGCTGGCAGCTCGCCGTCGAGGAGATCAACGCCAAGGGCGGCCTTCTCGGCGGGCGCAAGCTGGAGGTCGTCTCGCGCGACGACGCGGGCAAGCCCGACGACGCCGTGCGGGTGGCGCAAGAGCTGCTGAGCAACGAGAAGGTCGATCTGCTGGCCGGAACCTATTTCTCGCACATCGGGCTGGCCGTCGCCGATTTCGCCGCGCGCAACAAAATCCCCTTCGTCGCCGCCGAACCGCTGACCGACGCCATCACCTGGAGCAAGGGCAACCGCTACAGCTTCCGTCTGCGCCCCAGCACCTACATGCAGGCCGCCATGCTGGTGGAGGAAGCGGCGAAGCTGCCCGCCAAGCGCTGGGCCACCGTCGCGCCGAATTACGAATACGGCCAGTCGGCGGTGACGTGGTTCAAGCAGTTGCTGAAGGAAAAACGCCCCGACGTCGAGTTCGTCGCCGAACAATGGCCCGCCCAAGGCAAGCTGGAGGCCGGGCCGACCGTGCAGGCGCTGGCCGCCTCCAACCCGGAGGCGATCTTCAACGTCACCTTTGGCGCCGACCTCGCCAAATTCGTCCGCGAGGGCGAAGGGCGCGGGCTGTTCAAGAACCGCGCGGTCGTCAGCCTGCTGACCGGCGAGCCGGAATATCTGGAGCCGATGAAGGACGAGGCGCCGGAGGGTTGGATCGTCACCGGCTACCCCTGGGACCAGATCGACACGCCCGAACACAAGGCGTTCCGCGACGCTTACAGCGCGCGTTTCAAGGAAGCGCCGCGCCAGGGTTCGGTCGTCGGCTACAGCACGCTGAAGGCCATCGCCGCCGCCGTGGACAAGGCCGGTTCGACCGACCCGGAAAAGCTGGTGGCGGCGCTGAGCGGGCTGTCCATCGTCAGCCCCTTCGGCCCGATCACCTTCCGCGCGTCGGACCATCAGGCGACGATGGGCGCCTATGTCGGGGTGACGACGGTCAAGGACGGGCGCGGCACGATGAAAAACTGGCGCTACGCCGACGGCGCGGCCTATCTGCCAAGCGACGAGGCCGTGCGGGCGCTGCGCCCGGCGGAGTGAAGGCGCAGCGCCACCGGCCCCCTCCCCAGCCCTCCCCCGCTGCGCGGGAGAGGGGGCCTTTCCGAACAGCGGCGTCCATCCCCTCTCCCGCAACGCGGGGGAGGGTTAGGGAGGGGGCGCCGCAAGCCCCGCACGGTCCATGTCCTTCCTGCTCGTCCAGTCTCTCAGCGGACTCGCCACGGCGGCCACGCTGTTTTTGGTGTCGTCGGGGCTGACCATCGTCTTTGGCGTCACCCGGATCGTCAATTTCGCCCATGGCTCGCTCTACATGCTGGGGGCTTATCTCGGCTGGTCGTTGATCGAGCGGTTCGGCGGCAGCGTCGGCGGTTTCTGGGCCAGCGTCGCGGCGGCGGCGCTGGGGGCCGGGGCGTTGGGGGCGGTGATGGAGGTCGGCTTGCTGCGGCGGCTGTACCGCTCGCCCGAGCTGTTCCAACTGCTGGGCACCTTCGGCGTGGTGCTGATCCTGCAAGACGTCGTCGCCTGGATGTGGGGGCCGGAGGATCTGATGGGCCGCCGCGCGCCGGGGCTGAAGGGATCGGTGGAGATCCTCGGCCAGCCCTTCCCGCTCTATGATCTGATGCTGATCGGGTTGGGGCCGCTGGTGTTGGCGCTGCTGTGGCTGCTGTTCACCCGCACCCGCTGGGGCGTGCTGGTCCGCGCCGCCACGCAGGACCGCGACATGGCGTCGGCGCTGGGCGTCGATCCGGCGCGGCTGTTCACCGGCGTGCTGTTTCTCGGATCGGCGCTCGCCGGGTTGGGCGGGGCGCTGCAAGTCCCGCGCGAGGCGGTGAATCTGCACATGGACATGGCCATCATCGTCGAGGCCTTCGTCGTCGTCGTCGTGGGCGGCATGGGCAGCCTGACCGGGGCCTTTCTCGCCGCGCTGTTGATCGGCCAGTTGCAGGCCTTCGGCATTCTCGTGTTTCCGCAAATCACCCTGGTTCTGGTCTTCCTGTTCATGGCCGTGGTGTTGATCCTGCGCCCGCACGGGCTGCTGGGCCGGGCGGAGGACGCGCCGCCCAGCGCCGCCGCCGCGCACGCCCCGCCGATGGTCGCCGGGCGCGGAGTCGGCTGGGCCGCGCTGGGGCTGCTCGCCCTGCTGACGGCGGCGCCGCTGGTCGCCGGGGATTACGCCGTCATTCTGCTGACCGAAACGGTGATCCTCGCCCTGTTCGCCGCCAGCCTGCATCTGTTGATCGGGTTGGGCGGGCTGGTGTCCTTCGGCCACGCCGCCTATTTCGGCCTGGGCGCCTATGGCGCGGCGCTGTTCGTCAAGCATCTGGGCGCGCCGATGCCGGTGGCGCTGGCCGCCGCGCCGCTGGTCGCCGGGTTGGGCGCGTTGGCGGCGGGCTGGTTCTGCGTGCGGCGGTCGGGCCTGTATTTCGCCATGCTGACCTTGGCCTTCGCCCAAATCGCCTGGTCAATCACCTTCCAATGGTCGGGCTTCACCGGCGGCGACAACGGCGTTTTGGGGGTGTGGCCATCGGGCTGGGCCAGCGGCAAGGCCGTCTATTACTGGCTGACGCTGGGTCTGTGCGCGGGCGCGCTGGGGTTGCTGCGCCGCGCCGCCTTCGCCCCCTTCGGCTACGCCCTGCGGGCCGGGCGGGATTCCAGCCTGCGCGCCGAGTCGGTGGGCATCGACGTGCGGCGCCATCAATGGTTCGCCTTCGCCCTGGCCGGATCGGCGGCGGGGCTGGCCGGGGGCTTGTACGCCTTCGCCAAGGGCAGCGTCTTCCCCACCCTGATGGCGGTTCCGGCGTCGGTGGACGCGCTGGTGATGGTGCTGATGGGCGGGGTGCAGACGGTCAGCGGGCCGTTGGCCGGGGCCGCGCTGTTCCATCTGCTGGAAACCCAGGTGATGCGGGCGACCGATTGGTGGCGGCTGCTGCTGGGGCTGGTCATCGTCACGCTGGTGCTGCTGTTCCCCAAGGGGATCGTCGGCTTCCTCGCCGGGCTGCGGGGGCGGTCATGAGTCGGCTGGAGGTGCGCGATCTGTGGCGCGGCTTTGGCGGCGTGCAGGCGGTGCGCGGCGTGTCCTTCACGCTAGAGTCGGGCGACCTGCTGGCGTTGATTGGGCCGAACGGCGCCGGGAAAAGCACCTGCTTCAATCTGCTGAACGGCCAGCTTCGCCCCGACCAGGGCAGCGTCCGGCTGGACGGAATCGATCTGGTCGGGCTGCCGCCGCGCCGGATTTGGGCGCTGGGCGTCGGGCGGACCTTTCAGATCACCGCGACCTTCGCCTCGATGAGCGTGGCGGAGAATGTGCAGATGGTTCTGCTGTCGCGCGCCCGCCGCCTGTTTGGCCTGTGGCGACCGGCGGCCCGCCAGTTCCGCGCGGAGGCGCTGGCCCTGCTCGACCGCGTCGGCATGGCGGCGCAGGCCGACCGCCCTTGCGGCGTGCTGGCCTATGGCGACCTGAAGCGGGTTGAGCTGGCGATGGCGTTGGCCAGCGACCCGAAAATTCTGCTGATGGACGAGCCGACCGCCGGAATGGCTCCGACCGAACGGCTGGAGTTGATGGCCTTGACCGCCGCCCTGGTGCGCGAACGCGGGTTGGCCGTGCTGTTCACCGAGCATGACATGGACGTGGTGTTCGGCCACGCCACCCGCCTGCTGGTGCTGGATCGCGGCCAACTCATCGCCGAAGGACCGCCGGACGTGGTGCGCGCCGACCCCCGCGTCCAAGCCGTCTATCTGGGAGGCGAGCCGTGACCGCGCAAAACTTGACCGCGCAAACCGCAACCGTACAAACCGGATTGCCCGTACCGCTGTTGCGCGCCGAGTCGCTGCAAGCCTGGTATGGCCGCGCCCACATTCTGACCGGCGTCGATCTGACGGTCGGGCGGGGCGAGGTGGTGGCGCTGATGGGCCGCAACGGCGCGGGCAAAACCACGACGCTGAAAGCCATCATGGGGCTGATCGAGGCGCGATCCGGGCGGGTGATGCTGGACGGACGGCCCATCGACCGGCTGCCGCCCCACCGCATCGCCCGGTTGGGCGTCGGCTATGTCCCGGAAGACCGCCGGATCTTCGCCGATCTGACGGTGGAGGAGAATTTGGAGGTTGGACGCCAGCCGCCGCGCCCCGGCGCGCCGGAATGGACGCCGGAAAAGCTGTTCGACCTGTTCCCCAATCTGGCGGCGCTGCGCGGGCGGCGCGGCACGCGGATGAGCGGCGGCGAACAGCAGATGCTGACCTTGGCCCGCACGCTGATGGGCAACCCGTTCCTGCTGCTGCTCGACGAACCGTCGGAGGGGCTGGCCCCCTTGATCGTCCGCCAGATGGCCGAGGCTGTGCGCCGCCTGAAGGCGGAAGGCTTGTCGGTTCTGGTGTCGGAGCAGAATGTCGGCTTCGCGGCGGCGGTGGCCGACCGGGCGAGCGTCATTGAAAAAGGGCAAGTGCGTTGGTCTGGCCCGATGGCTGATCTGATGGCCGACGAGTCGGTGCGGCGTGCCTATCTGGCTTTGTAAGGCTCTGTTGGCGGCGACGCGCTCAGGCGAACATGTCCAACAAACGCTTGGTGTTCTCCTGCGTCGCCTCGAACACTTTGGCGTTGGCCGCGAAATCGACCTGGGCTGAGGAAATGCTCAGCACCACCGCCGGGTCGAGGTTGCCCGCCGCCAACTGTTCCGCCCCGTCATTCACCCGCGCCTGCGCGTCTTGCAAACCGCTGAGCGCGGTCGCCTGCGGCTGTATGAGCGAGGGCGACGAGGTGGCGGAACCGATGTCCATGGCCATGGCCTTCAAAACGCGGGAACGCCCCAAGCGTAACGCCGCAGGGGTAAAGCCTTGATGAACGTCGGCCTCAACGCTCGCCGCACAAAAAAGCGGCAAAAAAGAAAATCACCCTGCAATCTGTTGCTCGTTGGCAACAGATTGCCATCAAACACCGCAGCAACGCCTCAGATGACCTGAAGGGCTTGCGGGAAACTCTGATTTTGTTATTTTTGCAGTGCAGCAAGCGATTGCTGCTTCGCCCTTCTTGGGCGTTTCCTCCCTAAACTCAAGGCCGCTGTCTCAGCGGCCTTTTTTCTGCCAGAAAACCAGGGGGTTGGGCAACCCCTAACAAAAGTCATAGGGACTGCGCACGGATCCGTGTCCGTCCTGCTCGGGAGACGAATCCTGTCAGACCGCTTTGCAGGCTTGTGATCGGCGGTGGCGACAAAACGTTCGTCAAACAATTCGCGTCCTCTTCATATATTTGATTATCCATGATATTTCCCCGCTTCCCCGATGCGCCCGTCCAATCGATTCCGCGCAAGCCGTCTGACGACTGACGAGCGTTTGACGGACCGGGTGAGCGATCCAGCGACGAGTCGAGTGCAAAAAATTTTGCGCAAATGGCCGCAGCCTTATGGAACCCCTGCCCCCCGCGCCCAAACTGTCGTATAGAGGCCGTCAAACACCGATCATCCCCCCCTAGCGATCAGCGGGAGCGTCTCATGGACATCGCAATCATGGTTCTGGCCGTCCTGTTCTTCTTCTGGCAGACCGTTTCCGAGTGATCGGGCGGGCGGCGCTCCGCCCTCTCCATCCTACGCGACGCAAAAAGGGCGGCCCCGATCATCGGAGCCGCCCTTTTTGCGTGTTGGTTTTGCGTGTTGGCCTTGCCCTGCGTCCGGAACCGCTGGCGATCCGCTCACTCAGCGGCGGCGGACGGTTCCAGCCGCGCCTGCGTGGCGGCGATCAATTGCAGCGTTTCCATGATCGATCCGATGGCCTCGTGCAGATCGGCCTGCTCGGTCGAACCGGACAGGCTGAACAGCACGCTTTCCAACTCGACCGCCGCGTCTTGCAGACTGGCGCAGGCTTGCTCCAGATGACGCCCGGTCGCCGGACGATTTGCAAAATGCGAACGCGTCGCGTTTTTCCCGCCGCGAATCGCGTTTCGGTTTGCAAAATGCAAAACCGCTTCGGCTCCAACGCCGCGCATCCCCAGTTTCTTCCGCATCATGGGCTTACCCCCGCTTGCTCTGACCAATGGCGTAGCAAATTCCACGCCAAAAGTAGGGGGTTCACGGGTCAGTCCGCCAACCGAACGCCAGCCTGCCAGCGGCCCGTGCGGTCGCCGCCATCGGGACGATGGTAAACGCCCAAGCCATCCGGCTGCCCATCGCGGAACTGCCCGGCAAAGAGACCGCCATCGGGAAAGCTCATGACGCCCAGCCCCGCCATCAGATCCGCCGTCCATTCCCCTTCATAGAGGGAGCCGCCGACAAAGCGGTACACGCCAAAGCCATGGCGCTGGGGACGCGCCAACCCCGCCGCCAACCAAGATCCCTCGTAACGGTCGCCGTTGGAAAACTCATAACCCCAAAAGGCGCTGTCCCCCCCGGCGCGCGCGCGATCCGCCGCCCGCCGGGCCTCCGCCGCCGCCAAAACCGCGCGCTGCCGCATCGTCTCCGCCTCGTTGGTCGCAGCGTTGGCCTCACTGTTGGTCGGCGTCGGCGCCCCAGACGCCAACGGCTGCTCCGCGTTCATGACCGGAGCCGTTTCGATCACGCCACGCTCCTTGGCGGCCACCGGCGGCGGCGGTTCGCCCCAACGTTCCGACAGGGTTCCGGCGGTGACGTAGCCAATACGGCCCGCCGCGTCGCGGATCTTCACCCAGCTTCCAGCGCCCGGCGCCGCCAACACCGTGACCGCTGCCCCCGGCGCCAACGCCGCCACCCCAGGAGCGCCAACCGCCGGACGCTCAAAGATCATGCCGGGGCGGACCGTCGTGTAAGCGCCAGGCGGCAAAGCCGATTTTTCCGCCGCCAGCGCCACCCCGTCAAACAGCCCTGCGCCCAACCAGGCGGCCAGCGCCAGACGCCGCAGCGTCGCCCTTATCCGCCCCATCCCGTGGTCCCTCGCTCTCGGCGCCCAAGGATTGCGCCGCCTTGCGTCATGTTGCGCTTTTCCTTTGCGGAAAAGCCGCCTATATGACGCGCTTTCCGATTCGTTCAAAGGAACCCCTCTCATGCCGCCCGCAAAGCCGACCGTCGCCAAGATGACCGACACCGAAGTCGCCCGTGTGCAGGCCTATCTGCGCAAGACGCTCGGCAACGCCAAGATCGTGATCGAGCCGCCGGCCAAGGCCGGTCAGTCGGCCGAGGTCTCCATCGACGGCGAGTTCATCGGCACGCTGCACCGCGACGTGGACGAGGGCGAGGTCTCTTACGATCTGCACATGTCGATCCTGGAAGAAGACCTGCCGGAACTGCCGACGATTCCGCGCCGCTGATCCAAACGGCCCGCCGACAGGCCGATGTTTCGCCCGTCCCGTTGGGGACGCCGCGCGAAGGATCGGCTTATCGGCTGCGCGCGCGCAATTCCGCCGACAGGGCCGCCAGCAGCGATTCCCCGGACGACAGACTTAAGCCCCGTACCAGAACGATGCCCCGCCGCCCGCCGCGCCGGTGCATGACCAGCCGAACCGTGCGGCTGCGCGCCGCCTTCATCGCCGCCTTGACCGCGTCGTTGGCGACCACCTGACCGCCCGCCAGCGCCAGTTCGGCCTTGTGGCCATAGGCGTGCTCCGGCTCGATCCAGGCGAAAAACAGCGGACGCCCGCCGACGAGCGGGTACAGCGCCAAGTCCCTAATCACCTCGTGCGGGTAGATGCGGCTGCCATCGACCGTCAGACCGGCGGGCGTCACCCCCAACCTCACGGCCCGCCGCCGCACCGTTTCCGTCAGCATCACCACCCACAGCAGCAACACCGGCACGGCGCAGAACACCGCCAGCCATTGCAGCATGGTGGCGATGTATTCGGGGGCCAGCCCGGCCCCGGCGATGAAGCCAATCGCCAACAAACCCGCCATCAACAGATAGCGCGTGCGGATGCGCGGGCTGACCGCCGGGGTGGCGACGAACACCGCCCCCGTGGCGCCGTCCTCGCGCGTGATTTCCAAAGGTTGGGCGGTTGGCTGCATGGGCGCGACTCTGCGGGCGCGCGGGCGCGCCGTCCAGAGTTTTTCGCCGTCCGGTCGCATCGCCGCTTTTCCCCAACGAATCAATCCTCTGGACGGCAAACCCTGCGGCGGTTGGGGACTCTGGCGTCGCGTCGGCGTCGGTGCTAGCGTGGCCGACATCCCCCACACCCGATCCGCGCAAAAAGGATCCCCCTCCGTGCACAGCCCGTCACCGCCCCACGCCAGCGGGGCGACCGTCCGCCAAGCCCCCGCCGCGCCGATTGTTCAGGCCAAAAACCTGTCGCTGATCTACCCGACCGCCGACGGCAAGCCGGTCACGGCGTTGAGCGAGGTCAGCCTGACCATCGCCAAGGGCGATTTCGTCTCGCTGATCGGGCCGAGCGGCTGCGGCAAGACCACGCTGTTGCGCGTCATCGCCGACCTGGAGCGTCCCACCGCCGGAACCATCACGGTGGAGGGGCTGACGCCGGAACAGGCGCGGCTGAAACGGCTGTACGGCTATGTGTTCCAGGCCCCCGCCCTCTACCCCTGGCGGACGGTGGAGCGCAACGTCATGCTGCCGCTGGAGATCATGGGGCTGCCGCGCGCCGAACGGCAGGCCCGCGCGCGGGAGGAGTTGGGGCGCGTCGGACTGGCTGGGTTCGAGCGGAAATTCCCCTGGCAATTGTCCGGCGGCATGCAGCAGCGCGCGTCCATCGCCCGCGCTTTGGCGCTGAAGCCCGATCTTCTGCTGATGGACGAGCCGTTCGGCGCGCTGGACGAGATCACCCGCGACCATCTGAACCTGCACTTGACGCAACTGTGGCGCAGCACCGGCAAGACTTGCGTCTTCGTCACCCACTCCATCGCCGAAGCGGTCTTCCTGTCCACCCGCATCGTGGTGATGAGTCCGCGCCCCGGCCGGATCCTCGACGTCATCGACTGCGACCTGCCGCGCGAACGGACGTTGGACATCCGCGAATCGCCGGAATTCGCCGCCATCGCCCACCGCGTCCGCGACGGGCTGAAGGAAGGCCACAGCTATGACGATTAAGCGCGGGCTGCCGCCCTCCGTCCTTCCCGTCGCCATGATGACCGTGCTGCTGCTGGTCGTCTGGTACGCCGGGGCGGCGTGGCTGAACCTCCCGCAGGCCGAGGAGGCGTTGACGCGCGCGGGCAAGCCCCTTGGTTTCGGCGATCTGCTGACGCAGGCCTACAGCATGAAGCGCCCGATCCTGCCCACGCCCGACCAGGTGCTGACGGAGCTGTGGACCTCGCTGACGAGTTACGCGCCGACCAGCCCGCGCAATCTGCTGTTCCACGCCGGGGTGACGGCGCAAGCCGCCCTGACCGGGCTGGCGATGGGGGTGGTTCTCGGCACGCTGCTGGCCGTCGGCATCGTCTACACCCGCACGCTGGAGGCCAGCCTGCTGCCCTGGGTCATCGCTTCCCAAACCATTCCGATTCTGGCCATCGCCCCGATGATCGTCGTCATTCTGGGCAATCTGGGCTTCACCGGCCTGCTGCCCAAAGCGGTGATTTGCATGTATCTCTGCTTCTTTCCGATCACCGTCGGCATGGTCAAGGGGCTGCGGTCGGCGGATCCGTTGTGGCTGGACCTGATGCGGACCTATTCGGCGGGGGGCCTGCGCGCCTTTTGGTCGCTGCGGCTTCCGGCCTCCCTGCCCTTTCTGTTCGCCAGCCTCAAGGTGTCGGTCGCCATCAGCGTGACCGGGGCCATCGTCGGCGAGTTGCCGACCGGCGGGCAGGCGGGCTTGGGCGCGCGGCTGCTGTCCGGGTCTTACTACGGACAGACCGTGCAGATTTGGGCGGCGCTGGTGATGGCGGCGCTGCTGTCGGTGCTGTTGATCGCCGTGGTGCGCGGCGTCGAGTTGGTCCTGCTGGGCCGGGGGGGAGCGCGATGAGCCAGACGACGAACGGGCCAGACAATGGATTGGACAACGGGGCCTACCGGACCAGCCTGGGCGCGTCGGTCGATTGGGGGCTGCTGGCCCTGGTTCTGCCGACCCTGGCGGCGCTGACCCAGCCGGTGGGAAGGCTGAACGGCGAAAGCCTGTCCTGGTTCGGCGGCTCCATGGCCCCGATGTTCCTGATCGGCGTCGTGCTGACGGTCGTTGGCGGTCGCACCGCGCCGTCGCGCCGCAAGGGCGCCTGGGTCGAGTTGGCGGGCGTCGTCATGGCGTGGCTGCTGCCGCTGCATCTGCTGAACGAGGGCGTCGATCTGTCGGCGGGCTGGGGAGTCTGGCTGTTTCTGGTCGCCGCCATCCTGCTGCTGTGGCGGGTGCTGGGCGCGCTGTCCGCCGCGCCGGGCTGGACGCGGTCGGTCGTGGTTCCGGGCCTGTTCGGTCTGGGGCTGCTGGCCGCTTGGGAGGTTCTGGTCCGGGGCTTTCAGGTTCCCGCCATCCTGCTGCCCGCCCCCAGCCGGATCGCCGGGGCGCTGGCCCAGCACGCCCCGGTGCTGTGGGACGATTTCGGCCAGACGGTGCTGACCTCGGTCGTGCGCGGGTATCTGATGGGCTGCGGGGCGGGCTTCGCCGTGGCGATTCTGGCCGACCGCGTGCCCTTTCTGGCGCGCGGGCTGCTGCCGCTGGGCAACCTCGCCAGCGCCATTCCGGTGGTGGGCATCGCGCCGATCATGGTGATGTGGTTCGGCTTCGATTGGCCCTCGAAGGCGGCGGTCATTGTGGTGATGACCTTCTTTCCCATGCTCATCAACACGCTGGCCGGTCTGGCGAGCGCCGAGCGCATCCAGTTGGACCTGATGCGCTCCTACGGCGCGGGCTATGGCCGGACGCTGGTCAAGCTGCGGCTGCCCAACGCCCTGCCCTTTCTGTTCAACGGCTTGAAGATCAACTCCACCCTGGCGCTGATCGGCGCCATCGTCGCCGAGTTCTTCGGCACGCCGGTGGTCGGCATGGGGTTCCGCATCTCCACCGAGGTGGCGCGGATGAATCTCGACATTGTTTGGGCGACGATCACGGTGGCGGCGCTGACCGGATCGGGCTTCTACGGCGGCTTGGCCCTGCTGGAACGGGCGACCACGGCTTGGCACCCATCCATGCGCTCGCGCTGACCGGGCTGGTCCCCAAAGCCGGGCGTTTTGCGCGGGCTGCGGATCTCGAATGCGAAATCCGCGCGTTGCAAAATGCTGATGAATTCGCAAATTGCCGAGCATTCCGCGCTTTGCAGCGCGCGGATTTCGGGTCGCTTGGGACGGCGGCGCGGCGAAACCCTTGGTTTCCGGCGCATTCGGCGCTCGCCATTCTGTTGGCACAACCATTGCTTTGATGATGGTCGTCGGCCGTTGCAGCGAGCGCATCGGTCGGCGTGTTTCCTCCGGGTACTTGAGCCGACCGCGATTCCCCTCTGCGCGGTCGGTTCTTTCTCGGGCTTCGTTCGGGAGGTCGCGCGATGGGTCAGGTGATCGTTCTCAAGCATGTCCGTCTGGCCAAGGCGTTCCAGGCCATCGAGTCGGCGGCCTGTTCGCTGGACGGCGAACTGCATTCCCTGCGCGCGTTGAGCGCCGCCGGACTGCCCGACTTCCCCGAGGAAGCCGCCATGCTGCGCGCCTATGTGCGCACGCTGACCGTGCTGTTGCAGGCGATGACCCCGGACGAGGTGGAGGACGCGGGCCTGAGCGACCGCCACGCCAAGGCCGAGGCGACGGTGGCCCGCTGCGCCGCCAATTTGAAAGCCTTCACCCCGACCATCCACCCGGCCGCGCGCGGCGGCGCCGCGTAAGGTCGGCAAAGCTGTCCGCTCCGCCGGTCAGTCTTTCCGTCCCACTGTCCAAAACCGCACACAGTCGGCGCGGCCTTCCGTGTCAAAAATGGCGGAAATCCGCCATTTTCTCCGCTCCTCGCCTCATGGCACGCGCCTTGCGTTCTCTTGCGCCAGGATTGTTGCGGGGTTTCCGTGGACAATTCCTCCAAAGCGCCTTGCCAGCCGCGTCATGCGGCTGGTCCTTTGCTTTGGTTCGTCATACGCACCTATGCGTCAGCCTTGATTGCGCTATAGTGCCGCCCTTCCTCCGGGAACCGGAACGACCGCAAGGGCGCGATGCGACTGCTCATTTCCCAACTGACCCATCGTTACGACGATCTGACCGTGCTGGACGGCGTTGATCTGGCGCTGAACGAGGGCGAGGTGCTGGCGGTCATCGGCCCCAGCGGTTGCGGCAAATCCACCCTGCTGGGCATCGCCGGGGGCATCGTCGCCCCCACGGCGGGGCAGGTGTCCGTCGATGGGCCGGTCCCCGACGGCTGCTTGAATCCAATCACCTTCATCTTTCAGGATTTCGCCCTGCTGCCCTGGCGGACGGTGGAGGACAACGTCGCCCTGGCGCTGGAGCATCACCCCCTGCCCGCCGCCGAACGGCGCGAGCGGGTGAACGACGGTCTGCGCCGCATGGGGCTGGAGGAGTTCCGCAAGGCGTTGCCCAAGCAATTGTCGGGCGGCATGCGCCAGCGGGTCGGCATCGCCCGCGCGCTGGCCGTGCGCCCGGCCATGCTGCTGCTGGACGAGCCGCTGTCCGCCCTCGACGCCCAAACGCGCGAGCTGCTGATGGATGATTTCCTCGCTCTGTGGCGGCGGGAAAAAACGACGGCGCTCTACGTCACCCACAATCTGGACGAGGCGCTGCGGCTGGCCGACCGGGTGGTGGTGCTGAGCCGCCGTCCGGGCCGCATCCGCGAGATCGTCACCATCGAAGAGCCGCGCGACCGCCGCCTGGAGGCCTCCGCCCAAGCCCATCTGGCCGAGGTGCGCGCCCGGCTGTGGACCTTGATGAAGGCCGAAGCCCAGATGGCCGACCGGGAGATCGCCCGTGCTTGATTCACAGACCACCCTCGCCGCCCCCCAGTCCGTGCGCTTTCGCGGCGGCGGCTTCACCGTACGCCGTCACCCCTGGGCGGCGCTGGCCGCCTTCGTCCTGCTGATTGGCCTGTGGGAAGGGGCGAGCCGTTTTGGGCTGGCCAGCCCGCTGTTTTTGCCGCCGCCCAGCGCGGTCGGCGCGGCGCTGGCCGGGATGATCCTCGACGGTTCGCTGTGGTTGAACCTGAAAGCCTCGCTGCTGCGAATCGGCGTTGGCTGGAGTTTGGGAACGCTGGGCGGCATGGTCGTTGGTTTCGCCATGGGCATCGGATCGCTGGCGCGCGCCGTCGGCGTGCCGCTGGTGTCGGCCTTTTTCCCGATTCCCAAAATCGCCCTGCTGCCGCTGTTCATCCTGTGGTTCGGCATCGGCGAACCGTCGAAATTCGCCACCATCGGCTTTGGCGTCTTCTTTCCCACCGTGATCGCCACCTACAGCGCCATCGATTCGGTGCCGCGCAACCTGATCCGCATGGCGCAGAGCTTCGGCCTGCCCTGGCGGTCGATCCTGCGCTCCATCGTCTTGCCGGGGGCGCTGCCGGGCATTCTGGCCGGATTCCGCATCACCGCTTCCATCGCCTTGATCCTGGTGGTCGCCGCCGAGATGATCGGCGCGGAATACGGCATCGGCGCCTTCGTGCTGATGGCGGGCAACCTGATGCAGACCGACACGCTGCTGGCGGGCGTTCTGGTGATGTCCGCGCTGGGGCTGACCATCGGCACGCTGCTGTCGGTTCTGGAGCGCCGCTTGCTGGTCTGGCGCTGAGCCACCCCCAACCAACCAAAAAACTTTCGGAGAGGAACCCGACCATGACGATTGCAAGCTGGACCCGGCGCGCCGTGTTGGGCGCCGCCGCCGCGACCCTGGCCACCGCGACCTTGCCCGTTCAGGCCCAGAGTCTGGACAAGGCGACGGTCGGCGTGCTGGCGCTGTCCTCCTCCGGCCCGATCTTCATCGCCAAGGCCAAGGGTTATTTTGAGCGCGAGGGGCTGGACGTCACCCTGTCGATGTTCACCTCGGCCCAACAGGTGCCGGTGGCCGTCGCCTCGGGCGACGTGGATTTCGGCGTCACCGGCCTGACGGCGGGCTTCTACAACCTCGCCGCCAAGGGCGCGATCACCATGATCGCCGCGCAGAGCCGCGACGAGCCAGGCTTTCCGCTCAGCGCCTATGTGGCGACCAACGCCGCCCACGCCGCCGGGCTGACCAAGCCGTCGGAGTTGAAGGGCAAGCGGATCGCCATCACCACCATCGGCTCCACCTTTCATTACATGATCGGCATTCTCGGCCAGAAATACGGCTTCACGGTCAAGGACGTGACCATGGTGCCGTTGCAGGACGTGCCGAAGATGGTCGCCGCCTTCAAGGGCGGTCAGGTGGACGCCATCCTCGCCCCATCCACCGTCGCCCGCCAGTTGGCAGCCGACGGGGCCGGGAAAATCCTGGGTTGGGCGGGCGATGAAACGCCCTGGCAGTTGGGCGCGCTGTTCACCGGGCCGAAGACCATTCAGACCCGCCGTCCGGTCGTTGAGAGGTTCGTCCGCGCCTACAAAACGGCGCTGGCCGAATACCACGCGGCTTTCAACGTGAAAGACGCGTCAGGCGCTCTGGTCAAGGGGCCGGGCTATGACGCGCTGCTGACGATCATCGCCGACGCGACCAAGCAGAAGCCGGAGATCGTCACCGCCGGTCTGCCCTACGTCGATCCCAACGCCAAGCTGCTGATCGACGACGTGGTCAATCAGGTGAAGTTCTGGCAATCGGAAGGCCAAGTGGACAAGACGCTCGACGCCAAATCCATCATGGATTTGAGCTTCATCGGCCAGTGATTCGCCTGTTTCCGTCCTCTCCCGCTTTGGGAGAGGACGGAAAGGGCCGTCACCGCCGCTTGCTGGCATAAATCTTCGGCTGCACGAAGTTCAAATGGTCGAGCAGCTCCTTGCTGACGCAGCCGTCCACCGGCAGCTTGGCGGCGCGCTGGTAGGCGCGGATGGCCGATCCGGTCTGTCCCCCGGCCTTGCCGTCGACCTTGCCCGCCCTGAAACCATGCTCGTTCAACGCCTCCTGCACCCCGGAGACGTAGGTTTTGAACATCTCCGGCGGCATGCTGCCCGCCCCGCAGGACGCGGCGAAGGCGGGCGCGGCGACGGTCAACGGCCCAACCACGCACGGGACGGCAAGCAGGGCGATGAGCAAAGGGCGGATCATGGTCGAACGCTCCCGATTTTGAACAGAACACAGACCACCAACGCGCCGGGCGGCGATTCCATTCCGCGCCGCGCAGAAAAAAGCCCCTCTCCTTTGGGAAGGAGAGGGGCTTTTGTCATCAACCCTCGAGATCCTCGTCGAGCTGCCCCTTGATCCGGGCGGCCAGCGCCGCTTCCAGGAAGGGGTCGAGCGCGCCGTCGAGCACCGCCTGACTTTGCGAGGTTTCCACACCCGTCCGCAAATCCTTCACCATCTGATAGGGGTGCAGGACGTAGGACCGAATCTGGTGGCCCCAACCGATGTCCGTCTTGGTCGCCTCCAGAGCGGCGGCGGCGTCCTCGCGGATCTTCAGTTCCCGCTCGTACAGGCGGGCGCGCAGCATGTCCCACGCCTTGGCGCGGTTCTTGTGCTGGGACCGTTCCTGCTGGCAGCTCACCGCGATGTTGGTGGGCAAGTGGGTGATGCGGACCGCCGAGTCGGTCTTGTTGATGTGCTGACCGCCGGCGCCGGACGCGCGGTAGGTGTCGATCCGGCAATCCTTCTCGTTGATCTCGATGTCGATCTTGTCGTCGATCACCGGCGACACCGAAACGGCGGAAAAGCTGGTCTGCCGCCGCGCCTGGCTGTCGAACGGGCTGATGCGCACCAGACGGTGCACCCCGGCTTCGGTCTTCAGCCAACCATAGGCGTTGTGGCCCTTGATCTGAACGGTGGCGGATTTGATTCCGGCTTCTTCACCGGCGCTCTCTTCCAACCATTCGGACTTGAAGCCGTGCTGTTCAGCCCAACGGGTGTACATGCGGACCAGCATCAACGCCCAATCCTGCGCCTCGGTGCCGCCCGCTCCGGCGTTCACTTCGACGTAGCAATCGTTGGCGTCGGCCTCGCCCGACAGCAGGCTTTCCAACTGGAGCTTGGCGGCGCGTTCGCGCAGGGCGTAGAGCTGGGATTCGGCGTCGGCGACCACCGTCGCGTCCTCTTCCATCTCGCCCATCTCGATCAGCTCCAGGCTGTCGGACAGGTCGCGCTCCAGCGCCCGATACCCCGTGACCGAGGTTTCAAGCTGGGTGCGCTCGCGCATGATGGTTTGGGCGCGGTTGGGATCGTCCCAAAGTTTGGGATCCTCCGCCAGATTGTTCAGTTCGTCGAGACGACGCAGCGCGTTATCCCAGTCAAAGATGCCTCCTCAGCAGCGCCAGCGATTCTCTGATCTCGCCAGCGGCCGCTTCGATCTCGGCCCGCATGGCGGCGCCTCCTCGTGTGCCTAGAGTTGAAACAATGTCGGGTGCATGTGTAGCGGCTTGGCCGCCCGCATGCACCCTCTTTCCTCAGCAGGTTTCCCCGCCGGAAACGCTCAATACAGCCCGCCGGTTCCCTGCGCCGCCGCCGCTGGCGGGGCCGCCCCCGCCGACGGGTCGAGCGGGGCGGACGGATCGCCGATCACCGTCGGGCTGGCGTTGGCCGACCCGTCCAGCACGATTTGCGGGCGATCCGGGTTCGGTTCGGTGCCGGGCAGGAAGGCTTCCCAAATCGCCTTGCGGTCGCCGGGCTGGGCCAGTTGGCCGTTGGCCGGATTGACCCGCACCAGACGCAGGCCGGGCGGCACCCGGAAGGGGGTGGCCGGGCGATCTCTCAGCGCCTCCGTCATCACCTCCTTGAAGACCGGAACCGCCGCCGATCCGCCGGTTTCGTGCGATCCCAGCGAGCGCGGTTGGTCGAAGCCGATGTAGGTGCCGACCACCAGATCGGGGGAGAAGCCCATGAACCACGCGTCGTTGCTGTCGTTGGTGGTGCCGGTCTTGCCCGCCAGCGGTTTGCCAAGCGACAGCAGCGCCGTCGCCGTGCCGCGCTGAACCACGCCCTCCAGGATCGACACGATCTGATAGGCGGTGCGCGGGTCGTTGATCTGTTCGCGGTTGTCGGGAATCGCGGGCGTCGTCAACCCATCGCGCCAAGCGGGCGCGGCGCAATTGGCGCAGGGCCGGGTGTCGTGACGGAAAATGGTCTTGCCGTTGCGGTCCTGGATGCGGTCGATGAAGGTCGGAACAACCCGCTTGCCGCCGTTGGCGAGCATCGCGTAGGCGGTGGACAAACGCAGCACCGTGGTTTCGCCGGCGCCCAGCGCCATCGGCAAATAGGGGTGCAAATTGTCCGTGATGCCGAATTTTTCGACCAGCGCCTTCACCTTGTCCATGCCAATGTTCTGGGCCAGACGCACGGTCATGACATTGCGCGATTTCTCGATGCCGACCCGCAGCGGCGTCGGGCCATAGAATTGGCCGCTGTAATTTTCCGGCCGCCAGATCGGTTGCCCGCCGCCGGGGTTGAACTCAAACGGCGCGTCCATCACCAGGGTGGACGGCGTCAGGCCCTGATTCAGCGCGGTCAGATAGACGAAGGGCTTGAAGGAGGATCCCGGTTGCCGCATCGCCTGAGTGGCGCGGTTGAACACGCTCATGTGCGGGGAAAAACCCCCGACCATCGCCAGCACGCGGCCCGTGTGCGGATCCAGCGCGACCAAGCCGCCCTGCACCGCCGGGATTTGCCGCAGCGCGTAGTAGCTGCCGGGCGGCAAATCCTTGCCCTTCTCGTCCTTGCCGTTGGTCGGCTCGACCAGCAGCAGATCGCCCAGCTTGGCGACGTCCGACGGCTTGCGAACCGTCGGGCCAAGCGCGTCGTCGTCCTTGAAAGCCCGCGCCCAGCGCAACTCGCTCATCGGGATCTTGCCGCGCGCGCCATCGACCAAACCAATGTCCAGCCCGTCGGCCAGATCATCCTTCAGCACGACCGCCAGCTTCCACCCCTCGCTGCCCGCCGGGGGCGTGATGGCGGCGAGCTTTTTCGGCCACGCGTCAAAGCTGTCCATCTTGCCGACCGGGCCGCGCCAGCCATGGCGGCGGTCATAGGCCACCAGACCATCCCGCAGCGCCTTGGTCGCCACGGTCTGAAGCTGCGGATCCATCGAGGAGCGCACCGACAACCCGCCCTCATACAGCGCCTGTTCGCCATAGAGCTTGACCAGCTCGCGCCGGACCTCTTCGGCGAAATATTCCGCCGTCACCATGTCCTGTTCGTCGCGCTTGCGCACCACCAGCGGCTTGGCCTGAGCGGCGCGGGCCTCCTCCGCCGTGATGTAGCCGTCTTCGGCCATGCGCCCGATCACCCAGTTGCGGCGGGCGACCGCCGCGTCGCGCTGGCGTTCGGGGTGGTAGTTGCTGGGCGCCTTGGGCAGAGCCGCCAGATAGGCGACCTCCTCGATCTCCAACTCGTCCAACGCCTTGTTGAAATAATTCAGCGCCGCCGCCGCTACGCCATAAGACCGGAAGCCCAGGAAGATCTCGTTGAGATACAGCTCCATGATGCGGTCCTTGGTGAAGGCCCGCTCGATGCGGACCGCCAGGATCGCTTCCTTGATCTTGCGGGCGAAGGACACCTCGTTGGTCAGCAGCATGTTCTTGGCGACCTGCTGCGTGATCGTGCTGGCCCCGACCGGGCGACGGTCACGCCCCAGATTTTCGACGTTCATCAGCACGGCGCGCAGGACGCCAGTCGGATCGACGCCCTTGTGCTCGTAGAAATTCTTGTCCTCGGCGGACATGAAGGCGTTGATGACCCGGCGCGGCATCGCGTCCATCGGCACGAAAATCCGCCGTTCTGAGGCGAATTCGGCCAGAAGCCGCCCGTCGCCCGCATGGACGCGGGTCGTCACCGGCGGCTGGTAATTGGCCAGCTTGGTGTAATCCGGCAAATCCTGGTTGTAATGGTCGAGCAGGAAAACCAGCCCGCCGGCGCCAGCCAGCGCCAGCATCACCAAACCCATCAGCAGAGACAGAAGAAGGCGCATGACCAATCCCAAGAAGACCGACGAGGAACACCGTCCGCAAACAACAAAACGGGCGCTCGCGTTCCGCAACGGTTGAAAAACCGCCGCAACCCGCTTTGGAGCACCCCGTAAGACCCCGCATCCTATCACCATGCGGCCCGGATGCGCGCCCCCATTCCCGACATGCCAGGACAATGTGTCACGCAGAGGGCGCGCCTACAGCCTCCTCAGTCTATCGGAAGCGAAAGGTGAGCGCTGACCGCCTCGACAAAGCGCTCGGCGTCGGCCAACACGCTGCTCGCCGCGTGGCTGGACAACCCGCCACGGCTGTAGTCAGCCTCCAAACGAGTTTTTTCCGCCATGTTGAGCGCCCGCCCCAAAGCCTTGGGAATCAATCCAGTCTGCACAAACAGAACAGAAAAACGCCCAATCAGACCGGCGTGGGTGGCGCATGCCTCGCCGCGCGCGGCCAAAGCGGCGGACGCCGCATGAAACATGGCGTAATACGCCCGGCTGGCCGCGCCGTCGGAATCCCCATCGCCCAACAACAGGGCGGATGACCGCAGGTCACGGCGCGCCTTTTCCAAAAGACTCTGGGCGTCAGCCTCGTTCGTCACACGCGAACCCCGTCGCGAAAGACCGACGCGCGCAGGCTTCCCAGCCGCGCGGCGTCGGGATCGTTCAAGAGATCGGCGTCAAAGGCCCAAGGCTGGATATAGAGTCCCCGCTCCAGCAGAAGATCATAGCCATCCTCGACGATTTCCCGTTCGACATCAAAGGGATCGCCAGGAGCGTCGCGCAGGAAAACCGCAACGTCGGCGTCGCTGTCCGGGCGATGATCGCCGCGCGCCCGACTGCCGAACAGATAAACCGCCGCCAACCGGCTCCCGAAGCGGGTCGTCAGCCGTCGCTTCAAATCACCGACAACGTCAAGCGCGAACGGATCGGGACGATTCGGCATCACCGGCATCCTTGGCTTTGGAGTCTTCCCCATCAAGCTAGGCAGGCCAACCACACGGGTCAACCGCCGTCACCGCGCCTTGGCGCCGCTCAGCCATTTGAAATAGGCGTCGATGGTGCGGGCCAGCGCCCGGCCCAGCTTTTCGCGATGGTCGGCGGTGGTCAGCAGGCTGGCGTCCTGGCGGCTCGACAGATAGCCCATCTCAATGAGGGCCGACGGCACGTCGGGCGCGGTCAACACGGCGAAACCAGCCTGCCGGTGCGGCTTGCTGGGAATCAGCTTCACCTCGCGCCCCAAATGCTCCAGGGCGAATTTGGCGAAGCGTTTGGAGTGGTTCATCGTGTCGCGCTGGGCCAGATCAATCAAGATGCTGGCGACCAGATCATTTTCGCCCGACAGATCCAACCCGGCGATGGCGTCGGCGCGGTTTTCTTTGGCGGCCAACATTTCGGCTTCGCGGTCGGACGCCTTGTCCGACAGGGTGTAGATCGACAGCCCGCGCATCTCGCCGCTGCCGATGCTGTCGGCGTGCAGGGAAATGAACAGGTTCGCCTCGGACTCACGCGCGATGGCCACCCGGTCGCGCAAGCGGACGAACACGTCCTTGTCGCGGGTCAGCCGCACGCGGTAGCGGCCCGTCGCCTCCAACTGGCGTTTGGCCTCGCGGGCGGCGGCCAGCGTGATGTCCTTTTCATGCAGACCGCCCACCCCGATGGCGCCGGGGTCGGGGCCGCCATGGCCAGGATCCAGCACGATCAGGGGCTTTCCCACCAGCGACGGCGCCTTTGGCGCGGGCAAAACCGGAACGGTCAGGCTTGGCGAGGCCATCGGCAACGCCGCCGGGATCACCTGAGCGGACGGGGGAGCCGACGGAGGTTCGGCGGACGCCGACGGCGGCGCGGACAGAGCCAGCCCCGGCGCGGCCTCCCCCTTGCCCTCGCTCTTGGCGGTCCGTTCGGTCGGGCGCTTGGGTTCGGGCGGAGCGGCGGCGGCCAAGCGCTGAAACTCGACCGGCGAGGCGCGCTCCAGATCCAGGACGAAGCGCGATTGATGCCCGTCGCGCGGCGGGATCATGTAGGCCTCGCGCACCTTGGCCGGGCCAACCGTCTCGAAGGTGACGCGCAGGGCGCCGGGCGTCGGGGTGGAATAGCGGTAGCGGGCGACAATCCCCTTGCCCTCCATCGGCACCGCCCCGCCCGACCAAACCAGATCGGGCAGATCGACGATGATCCGGTAGGGGTTGGCCTGCGCCGTCACCGTGAAGGAAACCGTGTCGCTGAGTTCCAGCACGAAGCGCGTCTTGTCGGGATGAATCCCCAGTCGGGCGTCCACCACCGCCGCCTTGGCCGACGGCGTCGGCGACGGCAAAAAGGCCGTGGTCTGCGCCCGCGCCGCGCCGCCCGCGCCCGAAGCCGCCAGAACCGTCGCCGCCAGCAGCAGCCCGCCGAACGCGCGCGCGACGACCCGTCGCCCGCCACGGGCGACGGGTTTAAGACGGGACAGGAGGGGGGACGGACGCTCCACAAGGCACCGGGTTCGACATCGCTCCCCCCAGCTATAACCAGCCCCGCCGACCGTCTCAACGTGGACGACGGCGCGGGGCGTGAATTTCACGCCGACGCGCCGTTCCTGCAACACCGGACGGGCCGCCTGTCGGCGCCGACTCGAAGAAGCCTCATCCCTGCGAATCGTCATATTTCCGCGTTGTGCAAGCCGGATCTCTTGTCTATGGTATCGCTGCGACAAACCGCAATTCGCCAGTTCCTCGAACCGACGCCGTTTCGATCATCCGATCAAGGCCCATGGTTCAAGGATTTGCGGCGTCGCCCGCGAGCAACAGGCTCCGACCGGCAACCAAGCCGGACGTCTGTCGTTGGGTGACGCGTTCGGATTGCCGGTGAGAGGACGAAACCTCGAAGCTGGTTGCGGCCGCAAGGTCGTCGCCCGGCGCTTGTCGACCGACCCGTCCTGGCTGCTTTTATCAGCGCCGTTCGACGGCGCCGGTCCCTGCGCCGCACGCTTCGCCCACAACAGACGATGCCTCCAGGCGGCCCTGTCGGTCGCGCGGGTCAGCCGGGATCGCGTCGTTGAGGAACGTGTATGGCCAAGCGCATGCTGGTGGACGCCACGCACCCGGAAGAAACCCGGGTCGCCGTGGTGAGTGGAAATCGGCTGGAAGAACTCGATTTTGAGATCGCCAGCCGCAAGCAGTTGAAGGGCAACATCTACCTCGCGAAAGTCACGCGGGTTGAGCCTTCGCTTCAGGCGGCCTTTGTGGAGTATGGCGGCAACCGCCATGGCTTCCTCGCCTTCTCGGAAATTCATCCCGACTATTACCGCATCCCGGTCGCCGACCGCGAAGCGCTTCTGGCTGAAGAGCGCCGCCTGGACGAACAGGCCGAGGCGCGCGCCGAAGCCGCCGCCGACGGCGCCGTGATGGCCGAGCCGGTGCGCCCCGAGCAGGTGATCGACGAATCCTCGCCGATGCCCTCGCCGATCGCCCCGGAGTCGGGCGACAACGACGCGATGAGCGCCGAAGGCTCCGACGAGGCCAACGGCCATGGCGACGACGTCGCCCCGCCGGAAAACCCCGACGTGCTGGGCGGCGACGAAGAGGAAGAGGTCGAGGAGGTTCAACGCCGCCGCGCCCGTCCGCTGCGCAGCTACAAGATCCAAGAGGTCGTCAAGCGCCGCCAGGTCATGCTGGTGCAGGTGACGAAGGAAGAGCGCGGCAACAAGGGCGCCGCGCTGACCACCTACCTGTCGTTGCCGGGCCGCTACTGCGTGCTGATGCCCAACACCGGGCGGGGCGGCGGGATTTCCCGCAAGATCACCAACCCGGCGGATCGCAAGCGCCTGAAGGAAATTCTGTCCGATCTGGACATTCCCGACGGCATGGCGGTCATCCTGCGCACCGCCGGTCTGGAGCGGTCCAAGCCGGAGATCAAGCGCGATCTGGAATATTTGCTGCGCCTGTGGGACGACATCCGCGAACAAACGCTGAAGTCGTCGGCGCCCTGCCTCATCTATGAAGAGGCGAACCTCATCAAGCGGTCGATCCGCGACCTCTACGCCGCCGACATCGACGAGATTTGGGTCGAGGGCGACGCCGGGTTCCGCACGGCGCGCGAGTTCATGGGCATGCTGATGCCCGGCCACACCCGCCGCGTGCAGCAATACCGCGACGACACGATCCCGCTGTTCCACCGTTATCAGGTGGAAACGCAGATCGACGCGATCCACAGCCCGGTGGTGCAGCTCCGTTCCGGCGGCTACATCGTCATCAACCCGACCGAGGCGCTGGTCTCCATCGACGTCAATTCCGGGAAATCGACCCGCGAACGCAACATCGAGGAAACCGCCTACAAGACCAATTTGGAGGCCGCCGACGAGGTGGCGCGCCAGTTGCGTCTGCGCGATCTGGCCGGTCTGATCGTCATCGACTTCATCGACATGGAAGAGGCGCGCAACAACGCCTCGGTCGAACGTCGGATGAAGGAGGCGATGAAGAACGACCGGGCGCGCATCCAGCTTGGCCGGATCTCCGCCTTTGGTCTGTTGGAGCTGTCGCGTCAGCGTCTGCGCCCGTCGCTGTTGGAAACCAACTTCGAGCGTTGCCCGCACTGCTCGGGCACCGGCGTCATCCGCTCCGTCGAATCGGCGTCGCTGCACATCCTGCGCGCCATCGAGGAAGAGGGCATCCGCAAGCGGTCGGCCGAGATCACCATCTATGTGCCGACGCAGATCGCGCTCTACATCCTCAACCAAAAGCGCGCCGAACTGACCAAGATCGAGGAGCGTCACGGCTTCCACGTCATGGTCCAGGCCGACGACACGCTGATCGCCCCCGACCACCGGCTGGAGCGCAACCGCGCCCGTCTGCCGGACGAGGAAGGTCCGCTGGTCAGCGCCGACCGCGCGATGGCCGAAACCGACCGCGCGCTGGCCGCCGAGCCGGTTGAGGAGATCGTCGAAGAGGTCGAGACCGTCGAAACGGTCGAGACCGAGGACGAGGCCGACGTCGCCGCCCCCGAAGGCGTGGCGGAAACCGCCGAGGCCGCCGAACGCCGTCGCCGTCGCCGTCGCCGTCGTGGCCGTGGCCGTGGCGAACGCGAGGATGGCCGTGGCGAGACCGTCGCCGACGGCGAGGCCGACGAGGTTGACGGCGAGACCGCCGACGTCGAAGGCGAGACCGCCGACGAGGCCGCCGAACTGCCCGCCGCCATCCCGACCGACATTGTCAGCGACGTCGAGAATGACGGCGAAGGCGATGAGGACGAGGACAGCGACGACGAGGGTGGCGACGAGGCGAACGACCGCAACGCGGACGGTCGCAAGAAGCGCCGTCGCGGCAAGCGCGGTGGCCGTCGGCGGACCCGTCGCGACGGCTCGGAGATCACGGATGAGGCGGTGTCCGCCGAAACCGCGATCGACGACGAGACCGACGCCACGGCTCCGGTTGCCGTGACCCCGGTTGCGGTGGTTCCCGTCCTGGAAGTCATCGACTTCGACGAAATCCTCGCCCCGGCCAGCGAAGCGCCCGTCGCGGTGGTGAACGAGGCTCCGGCCCCGGTCGTCGTTGACGAGGCCCCGGCGAAGAAGCCCGCCCGTAAGCGCAAGACCGCCGCAGACGCGCCGGTCGAAGCTCCGGCGGCGGTGGTTGACGAGGCCCCGGCCCCCAAGGGACGCCGCAAGGCCCCCGCCAAGGCCGCCGACCCGGCCGTCCAAGCCCCCGTCGCCGAAGAGGCCCCGGCCAAGAAGGCCCCGGCCCGCAAGCGCAAGACCGCCGTCGAGACGCCGGTTGACGCTCCGGCGGCGGTGGTTGACGAGGCTCCGGCCCCCAAGGGACGCCGCAAGGCTCCCGCCAAGGCCGCCGAAGCGCCGGTCGCCCAAGCTCCGGTCGCTGACGAGGCTCCGGCCAAGAAGGCTCCGGCCCGCAAGCGCAAGACCGCCGTCGAGGCGCCGGTCGAAGCTCCGGCGGCTCCGGCGGCGGTTGAGGTTCCGGCAGTCGAGGCTCCGGCCCCGGCTCCGGTGGTGGAAGCGCCGGTGGTTCAAACCCCGGCTGCCGAAGCGCCCGCCGCTGACGCTCCCGCCGAAAAAACCCGTCGGGGTTGGTGGCGGCGCTAAGCCAAACGGCGAAAGCCCATGAGTGAGGAAAAGGCGCCGAAAGGCGCCTTTTCCGTTTCCCCCGTCCCGCTCTGTTTGTCAGGTCCGATCATGAGCAAGGCGTTCACCCGCGAGAACGACAACCCCGACGACGACGACGATCTCGAAGAGCCGCAACCGCTGCCCAAGGGTCTGAAAAACTACATGACCCCACCGGGTTTCCAGCGCATGCAGGAGGAGTTGCGCCACCTGCTGCGCGTCGAACGCCCGAAGGTGGTGGAGGTGGTGTCTTGGGCGGCGGGCAACGGCGACCGCTCCGAGAATGGTGATTATCTCTATGGCAAGAAGCGTCTGCGCGAGATTGACCGCCGCATCCGCTTTCTCAACAAACGGCTGGAATCGGCCAGCGTGGTCAACCCGCAGGACCAGAAGAACCGCGAACAGGTCTTTTTCGGGGCGACCGTGACCTACGCCCGCGAGGATGATTCGGAAAACACCGTCACCATCGTCGGCGTGGACGAGGTCGATTCCGACCACGGCCACATCAGTTGGATTTCCCCCATCGCCCGCGCCCTGCTGAAAGCCCGCGAAGGCGACGTGGTCGAGGTGCGGACCCCGGCGGGGGTGGAAAAGCTGGAAGTCTTGGAGATCCGTTACGCCGGGTGACGCGGAAGCCGGTGTTTCTTGGTTCGCTCACGCCCGGAAAGACAGGAATTCTCCACAGATAAACACAGATAAACACAGATTTTGAATTTACTGGCGGCTAAGCCCTGCTTGATGGCCCTCTATCAAACGCTCAGCCAGATTCATCTGTATTTATCTGTGTTCATCTGTGGAAAAAATCCCCTCACTCCGTCACCCCGCCTCTCGCTGGCTCCACGCGATCAACCGCCGCGCCGCTTCGGCGATGGTCGCTTCCGATCCGGCGAAGCTGAAGCGCAGGAAGCGGCGTCCGCGCGCCGGGTCAAAATCGATGCCCGGCGTGCAGGCGATCCCGGTGTCGTCCAGGATTTGCTTGGCCAACGCCTCGCTGTCGTCGGTCATCGCCGACACGTCGGCGTAGATGTAGAACGCGCCGTCCGCCGGGGCGAGATTGCTGAATCCAGCCTTCGGCAGCTCTTCCAGCAGCAGCGCCCGATTGCGGGCGTAGCGGGCGATGTGGCCCTCCAACTCCTCGGTGCAGGCGAAGGCTTCGACCGCCGCGATCTGGCTGATGGTCGGGGCCGAGATGAACAGGTTCTGCGCCAGACACTCGACCGAACGGATCAGATCGTCCGGCACGATCATCCAGCCCAGCCGCCAGCCGGTCATTGAGAAATATTTCGAGAAGCTGTTGACCACCAACGCCTGCTCGTTGATCTCCGCCGCCGTCACCGCATCGGTTCCATAGGTCAGGCCATGGTAAATCTCGTCCGACACCATGCGCACGCCGTTGGCCTTGCACCAGTCGGACAGCGCGGTCAGCTCCTCTCGGCTCAGCATCGTGCCGGTCGGGTTGGCCGGGCTGGCGACGATCAGGCCCTGAACCGGCGGGTCAAGCTGCTCCAACAGCGCGATGGTCGGTTGGAAACGGTGCTCCGGCCCGGTCGGCAGTTCGACCGGCTCCACCCCGATGGCGGTCAGCGTGTGGCGGTAGGCCGGGTAGCTGGGCGAGGCCATCGCCACCCGGTCGCCCGGATCGAACGCCGCCAGAAAGCCAAGCTGGAACGCCCCCGACGAGCCGGTGGTGACGACCACCCGGCTCTCCGGCACGGCGACCCCGTAGCGGTCCCGGTACCATTGGGCGATGGCGGCGCGCAGAGGCGGAATGCCCAGCGCCCCGGTGTAGCCCAGCGGATCGCCGCCCGCCAGCAGCGACGCGGCCTTGTCCAGAACCGCTTTCGGCGCGCCGGTGGAAGGCTGGCCAACCTCCATGTGCAGCACCTCGCGCCCGGCGGCCTCCCGCTCAGCGGCGGCGCGCATCACTTCCATCACAAAAAAGGGCGGAATCGCGCCCCGTTTGGAGACTTTCGGCTGCTTGCTCATTCTCATTCGTCTCTGCAAAAGCCCGATCAACGCTCGCGGATGGATTCGACGACCACGGCCAGGCCGTTGCCGCGCGGATCCGTGCCGGATTGGCAATAGCGGATGCCGTTTTCAGTCGAGACCTGACAGGCCACCAGATTGACCCGCCCCGGCGCGCTGGCCGGGCGGTTGGCGAGGATCGCGTCGCCCAGCGCGCCGTCCAACGCGGCGGGCAAGGCCGCCGTCAGCAAGGCCGCCGGCCCCGCCGCCGGGCCGTCGTCGCCGTTGGCCGTACCGACCCCGGCGAACAGGGTGCGCCCGACGATGGCGTTCGCCACCAGGGCTGGCGTGCCGAAGCCGCCGCTGTTCACCCCCTGGGCGGCCAGAACGCCGGTTCCGGCGATGCTGCGCCCGGCGCCGAAGGGCGCGCCCTGCGTCAGCGCGCAGGCCACGCCGTTTTCGTCCCGGTCGATCACCATCAACCCCGCCCCGGCGGCGGTCGCCCCCTGCCCGCTGGCGCCAAGGGTCGAGGCGACCCGCGCGGCGCGTTGGGCGGGCGGCAGATCCGCCGCCGCGTTCCACGCCTGGACCAGAGCCGCGCCCGACTCGGCCACATCGGTGTCGGGCAGATGCAGCGACACCAGCCCCAACGAGACCGAACGGGCGCCGGTCACGCGCGGCTGATAGGCGCGCAAAGCCGCCGGATCGACGCCCAGCCCCTGCGCCACGGTGGTCGCCAATGGGCCGTTGTAGAAGGCGCCGACGCCGTTGCGCCGCAGGATCGACAGGGTGGCCGACAGCTCCGGCTGGCTGACCAGCGCGCCGACCGCCGGAACCACGCCCCCGGCCAGGAAATGCTTGCGGATCTCCGAATCCGGAGCCAGACGGTTGCCGAAGGCGGCCAAATCCTGCGTCAGGGCGCGGCTGACGCCCGGCGAGAATTGCGCCAGTTGCTCCGCCGGAGCGATCACCTGCTCCCAACGCTGGACGCCCGCCAACGCCTGCACCGCGTAGAGGCCGCGCAGCATGGTCGGCATCGCCGCCCCGCCCGCGCCCGCCGGGCGCGGCAGGAAATCGACCGTGCGGGCCTCCTTCTTCGTGGCGTCGAACAGCACGCAGACGCCGCCGCCCGCCAATCCGACCCGTGACGGCAGGCTGGCGCTCATCGCCAAGGCCATGGCGACGGCGGCGTCGCCCGCCCGTCCGCCCTGGTTCAGAACGTCGCGCCCGATGGAGGCGGCGCGCGGTTCGTCGGCGATGACAAAACTTTGCACCAGAGCGTCGGTCTTGAACTTGGTGTTGACGCAGCCCGTCAGCAGTGTTGCAGCTATGGCAAGCGCGCTCGCGCGTCGCCACATTCGCAGGGAGGACGCCGGGCGCCGTCGCGCGGGTGTCCGTTCACAAGAGCCGGAGGTCGTCACGGTGCGCAAGCCCAGCAGGCTGGTTTCGGTCGTCGCCATCATGTCCGTGTTGGTCGTGTCGCTGGTGGGGGGAGCGCCACCGGCCCAGGCGCAGCGTCGGCCAGAGATGCAAATTCTCAGCGACGCCGAGACGGACCATATCATCCGCAAGATGGCCCGGCCAATCTTCCAGGCGGCGGGCATCGACCCGGACGCCGTGACCATTCTGTTGATCAATGATTCGACCCTGAACGCCTTCGTCGCCGGGGGGCAGAACATCTTCCTGCACACCGGCCTGTTGCTGAGCATCGACGATGTCGGCCAGTTGCTGGGCGTCATCGCCCATGAAACCGGCCACATCTCCGGCGGGCATCTGGTGCGCGGGACCGACGCGATGGCGAACGCCTTTCTCTCCTCGCTGGTCGGCATGGGTCTGGGCATCGCGGCGGGCGTCGCCGCGCGCAACAGCAACGCCGGAATCGCCGGGGTTATGCTGGGCCAGCATCTGGCCGAGCGAAATCTCATGGCCTTCTCCCGCACGCAGGAGGCGTCCGCCGATCAGGCCGGGCTGTCTTACATGGAGCATGCGGGCCTGTCGGCCCAGGGCATGCTGACCTTCCTGGAAAAGCTGGGGGTCGGCGAACCGCTGCTGAACGACCGCGACGCCGGATACCGCCTGACCCACCCGCTGACCCGCGAACGGATCGAGGCGGTGCGCAACTTCATCGAAAAATCCCGTTTCACCAAGGTTCCCACCCCGGCCAGCGTGAACGAGGATTTCCGCCGCATCCAGGCCAAGCTGTCGGCCTATCTCGACCCGCTGGGCGCGCTGCGCCGCTACAAGGCCGACGACCGCAGCCCGGTCGCCCGCTATGGCCGCGCCTACGCCTATTTCCGCCAGGGCGACGTGAAGCAGGCCGCGCCGCTGGTCGATGGGCTGATCGCCGAGGAGCCGAAGAACCCCTATCTGCACGAGATGAAGGGCGATCTGATGCTGCAAACCGGGCGCGCCGTCGACGCGGTCGCCCCCTACCGCAAGGCGGTGGAGTTGGCCGGGACCGAAGCGGGCGTGATCCGCGTCTCGCTGGCCCACGCCCTGTTGGAGCAGCATGATCCGAAGCTGGCCGACGAAGCGCTGAAGAACCTGCAAATCGCCTCGAAATCACAAGCCCAATCGGCCTTCCTCTGGCGGTTGACCGCGCAGGCCTGGAGCATGAAGAACAACCCCGGCATGCTGGCCTACTCCACAGCGGAGGAGGCGCTGGCGCGCGGCGATCTGCCGATGGCCAAGGCGCAGGCCGAACGCGCCGAGAAACTCCTGCCCGCCGGATCGCCCGGCTGGCTGCGCGCCCAGGACATCCGGGGGCAGACGGGGGCGTTGGACAAGCCGAAGTGAGGGGGCGTCTTGACGACGGGTTGGAACGGCTGGGTCTTCCAAGATCCACAGATGAACACAGATCGAATTGATTAGATCAAATTTTATGAAAGCTCTGGAGCGGGACCCGTTCTTGACTGACAACCCGTCATCATCTTCCATCTGTGTTTGTCTGTGTTCATCTGTGGAAAAATTATTGAGGGACTTTCGTCACGCAACGGTCATCCAACCGACCAACGCCCGTCACGCACAGTTGCTATTCCGCCAGGAACGATCATCCGCACACCCGGATGTGTCCCTCCTCTTGCGGAAAGCCTGTCCCATGCTCACCCACCGTCACCTGCGTGACGCCCTGTGCGCCACGGCGGTTCTCGCCCTTCTGTCGGCGGCCCCCGCTTGCGCGGACGACGCCAGGCGTTTTCCCGCCACGCTGGCCGGTCACGCGGCTTTGCCCGCCGCGACGCTGGCGCAGGCCCCGGCGGACGCCGGGCCGCTGTTCGCCACCGCCGGGAAATTCACCGCCCCCGACCGCAAGCGGGTCGAGGCGGTCGGCAGCCTGATCGCCACCTCCTTCGCCGCCGATCCGAAGGCCCCGCGCCAGACCGAGATCGGCTTGCCGGTCGCCGGACAGGCGGTTCAGGGCTTTTCCGCCGTCGTGCCGCAGGGCAAGGACGTCTTTCTGACGCTGACCGACAATGGGTTCGGCTCGAAGGTCAATTCGGTGGACGCCCTGCTGATGGTCCATCGCGTGAAGGCCGATTGGGCGACCGGCGCGCTGAACCGCGAAAACACGCTGTTCCTGCGCGACCCGAACAAGAAAGTTCCCTTCGCCATCGTCAACGAGAACACCGCCAGCCGCTATCTGACCGGCGCCGATTTCGACCCCGAATCGTTGGTGGTTCAGAACGACCGCCTGTTCATCGGCGACGAGTTCGGCCCCTACATTCTGGAGCTGGACCGCGACGGCGTGGTGCTGGCGGCGCATGAGACGCTGGTGGACGGCAAGCCCGCCCGCTCGCCCGACCATTACCGCAACGGCGGGCTGCCCAACATCCCCGGCGCGGTGTCCTTCGAGGTTCGCCGCTCGCGCGGGTTCGAGCCGATGGGCGTGTCGCCCGACGGCAAGACCCTGTATCCGGCGCTGGAAGGCCCGCTGTGGAACGCCGAGGCCAAGGGCTTCGAGAACAAGGACGGGCGGCTCTACACCCGCGTTCTGGAGTTCGACGTCGAAAAGCGCGCTTACACCGGGCGGTCGTGGAAGTATCTGTTGGAGGACAACGCCAACGTCGTCGCCGACCTGGCGATGATCGACGCGGGCAGCGCCCTGGTGATCGAGCGCGACGACACCACCGAAGGCGCGAAGTCCCAGTCCTGCAAGGGCGAAATCAAGACCGATTGCTTCAACGCCCCAGCCAATTTCAAGCGGATCTACAAGATCGACATCGCCGGCGCCGACGCCGACGGCTTCGTCCGCAAGATCGGCTACATCGATTTGACCGACATCGCCGACCCCGACCACAAGGCGCGGATCGGCGCGCCGTCCGACCGTTTCGTCATGCCCCATCTGGGGCCGGAGGGCGTCGGGATTGTGGACGCCGAGCACATCGTCGTGGTGAACGACAACAACCTGCCTTATTCGACCGGCCGGGCCATCGGCAAGGCCGACGGCGACGAAATCGCCCTGCTGAAGGTTGGGGAGTTGTTGCGCGCCCGCTGATAGCGCTTGTTCCGCTGCAATTGTCGGTACAGTGTGGGCGGCTTTCGTCGTCTTCGGAGACCGCCCACCATGCCGTCGCTGTTCCGTTCCGCTCTTCTCGCGCTGCCCGTCGCCGCTTTGGCCTTGACCACCACGGCCCTGACGTCGGCGACGGCGCAGGCCCAATCGGCGGCGATGGACGACGCCCAGCGCGCCGCCATCGAAACCGTGATCCGGGACTATCTGATGAAGAACCCGGAGGTCATCCTCCAGGCCGTCGAGTCGCTCCAGCAGCGCGAAAAAGTTGCGGAAGCGGAACGAGCGAAGAAAGCCTTGGCCGAAAACCAGCAGGCCCTGACCCGCAACGCCGCCGACCCGGTGGCGGGCAACCCGCAAGGCGACGTGACGGTGGTCGAGTTCTTCGATTACCAGTGCGGCTATTGCAAGGCCGTTCAGGCCGACGTCCAGCGGCTCATCAAGGACGACGGCAAGCTGCGCTTCGTCTTCAAGGAACTGCCGATCCTCGGCCCGGCGTCGGTCATCGCCTCCAAGGCGGCCTTGGCCGCGCGCGCGCAGGGCAAATATCTGGAACTCCACAACGCCCTGATGGCCCAACGCGGCCAGATTGACGAGGACGTGATTCTGCGTTTGGCCAAGTCGGTCGGCCTCGACGCCGACCGTCTGAAAAAGGACATGGAAAGCCGCGAGGTCCTGTCGGCGATCGCCGCCAACCAGACCCTGGCCGAAAATCTCGGCATCCACGGCACGCCGGGCTTCGTCTTTGGCGGCGATCTGGTCCCCGGCGCGATCAAGCTGGAGGACATGAAGCGTCTGGTCGCCACCGCGCGCAGCAAGAGCTAAAAGGGATCGTTCCATGTCCGAAATGGAAAATCCTCCCAAGATCGTCGTCTTCGACATCGGGCAGGTGCTGATCGAATGGGATCCGCGCCACCTCTACCGCGACCTGTTCGACGGGTATGAGGATCTGATGGAGGATTTCCTCGACAATGTCTGTTCCCCTGCCTGGAATCTGGAGCAGGATCGCGGGCGGCCCTGGGCCGACGCGGTGGCGCAATTGACCGCCGAGCACCCGGATTGCGCCGAACTGATCCGCTCCTACGACGAGCAATGGGAACAGATGGTCCCCGGCCCGATTCCCGGCACGCCGGAGATTCTGGCCGAATTGAAGGCGCGCGGGGTTCCGGTCTACGCCATCACCAATTTTTCCGCCGACAAGTTCGCCCTGTCGCAAAAGCGCTTCGACTTCCTGAACGGCTTTGACGGAATCGTCGTGTCGGGGATCGAAAAGGTTATCAAACCGGATCCGAAAATATACCGAATTTTGCTGGATCGTTACGAACTCGACGCGGCGGATTGCCTGTTCATCGACGACAATCCCGACAATGTCGAAAGCGCGCGGACCGTCGGCATGACGGCGCATCATTTCGCGGGCGCGGAAGCCCTGCGGCGGGATTTGGAAGGGTTCAGGCTGCTGTAACGCCGCCCCCTTCGCTTCGCCGCCTGTCCTTCTTTTACTCCGTGACCGCTTCGCGGTCGGCGGCGGAGTTGTAGGCGTAGGTCTTCCAGGTCGGCTCGTAACTGTCGTCGGCCTGGTTGCCCCACACCGCCCAGTTGGGACGGGCGCCGCGCGCGAACATTTCCAGATAGGGGCCGGGGCTGCACGCCTCGATCAGTTCATACTGTTCGTCGGGCTTGCGGCTGTGCTCACGCTTGCGGGTGCTGATGCAATTGACCTGGGTGCGGCCCGGCGGCAGGGTCCGGGCGTTCTTGCCGCGCACGCCGAACAAAATCAGTTCGGTGACGTTCCGGAAGTAAAAGCCCACGCCGCGACCGTCCGACCCGCCATCCTTGCGGATCTTGTGCCAGACAAGGTTGGTCTTGTACTCGAACCCCCAGGCGCTCATCACCTGCAAGCCTTCGGGCAGCAGGGCGTTGGGCACCCACAGATAAAGATGCGCGGTGGGGGCGGCGATGTCGGCGACCGGCAGCGCGCAAATATCCTCGATGGTCATGGTGCCATAGCGGGACAGGCGGCGGTGTTCCGGGGCCATCTTGCCGGTGCGGTTGACGAAGCGCCAAGGCGGGTCCGCCATCACGGTGGCGAAACGCCGGTCCCCGGCGAAGGACACGAGATCCGTGGCGGGATCCTGCGCCGTCGTCACCGTCGTCGTCGTGTCGCTCATCGCGTCCTCAAACTTCCTGAATAGCGGACGGCGGAGCCAAACACAGCGGACGCCCCGCCATCGTCTCACCGTTGAAGGGGTGCAAACTCGCACGCAGGCGTCACCCCGTCAACCATCGCTCACCGACCTCTGACTGGTACAAAACGCGTACACCCGGTGAATCGACCGCTCCCGTCAATCGACCGTCGCCTCGACAAAGCCCCGCAGCGCGCCGCGATCCGCCACCGTCACCGCGCCGCCTTGGGTGTCCACCCCCACCGCCCGCAGCTTGGCCAACGCGCGCGAGAAGGTTTCCGGCTGCATCCCCAGACGACGAGCGACCAGCGCCTTGTCGAACGGCAGGGCGAAGCTGGCCGCCCCCTCCCCCGCCGGGCAGAAGCGCAGCAAAAAGGCGGCGACCCGCTGGGGCGCCGGTTGAACCTGAAGCTGCTCAATCTGCGTCACCAAATCCCGCAGCCGAAGCGACAGCGACCCCAGCATGCCAAAGGCGATGCGCTCATCCTCACGCAGGCAACGGGCGAAGCCGTCAGCGGTCAGCGTCATCACCCGCCCGTCGGTCACGGCCTCCGCGCAGACCGGGAATTTGCCGTCGGCGAACATCGCCGCTTCGGCAAAGCTTTCCGCCGGACCGATGACGTGAACCACAGCCTCCGCCCCCTCGCGGGTCAGGCGGAACAGCTTCACCCAGCCGTCGAGCAGGACGAAAAAGCGGTCCGCCGGTTCGTCCTGCACGAACAGCGTCGCGCCCCGTGTCACCGCGCGGACCTGCGCCACCCCGACCAACAGCGCCAGCGCCCGATCCGACAGCTTGGCGAACAGTGGGATGGCCCGCAACGTCGCGACGTCCTGCGCCGACAGGCTGTGCGGCGGCAGCGGACGGATGGATGGATTGGGCGTTTCGCTCATCTCTTGCTCATGGGCCGGATGATCCCGAGTCGGGGTTGGACAGCGTCAGCGCTTTGCTCCCAAAGGGGCGGAAAGCCCCGCTGCGGGCCAGCATCCACAGATTGATCGTCATCCCCACTGCGTCCGACAACATCCCCGGAACCGACCCGATGAGGAGACTGTGGGTGAACCAGCAGGGCAAGGCCAGCGCCATGAACAGGCGAAAGCGCGTCACCCCGGTCTGATAGCGCGCCACGCTGACCAGCGTCATCGCCAACGCGGCGAACAGCGACAGCCAGCCGGTCCAGGTCATCGCCATCAACCCGGCGATGACCGGCAGGATCATCAGATAGACGATGCGGAAATTCGGTCGCGTCCCCAACGGGATCGCCGCCAGCCCTTGCAGAATGGCCAGCAGATTCAGAGCGGCGGCGGTCAATCCGCCCAGCAGCCAAAAATGAATCATGAAGCAGAAGGACGGCACGAGCTGGGCCAGAAGAATGCTCACCCGCCCGCGAAACAGGGGCCAGACCATGCCGCCCAGCGTGCCGAGATAGCCAATGAGCTGGACCGGAGACAGATCAACCGAAAGATCCAGCATCGAACTCACCCATCAGCCGGTGGCCGCGTCGGGCGCAGAACTCTCTGGTCGGCGCCCCGCCACGCTGAACACCGCCGACCCCAGAGACAAAAACGCACGGCGTGCCCTTTCGGGACGCCGTGCGCCTAACCCGACGCGAACGCCGGTTAACGCTGGTCCGCCAAAGAGACGCCCGCTCTTACGAACGAAGGGTCTCTTCGGCTTAAACCCAGAGCCGAGACCTTAGAGGTACTCGACCTTGCCAGCTTCCGGACCCTTCTGGCCCTGGCGAACGGTGACGCGCACCTGATCGCCTTCCTGAAGGGTCTGCATGCCCGAGCGGCGCAGCACGTTGACGTGAACGAACACGTCCTTGCCGCCGGTACTCGGCGTGATGAAGCCAAAGCCCTTGTCGGCGTTGAACCACTTCACGGTGCCGCTGACTTCCTCGCCGCCGCCGCCGGCGTCGTAGCCGCCACGGTCGAAGCCGCCACGGTCATAACCGCCACGATCAAAGCCGCCGCCACCGGCGCCAGCGCGCGGCGGACGGGGGGAGCTTTGCGCCGTGGAGGCGTCAACCGAGTGGATGGAAGCGACCTGCGGTCCCTTGGGACCACGGGCCAGATCGCAGGAGATGGTGGTGCCTTCGTCAAGCGCGTCATAGCCAGCGGCCTGAACCGCTGAGACGTGCAGGAAGGCGTCGGGCGAACCGTCCTCAGGCGACACAAAGCCGAACCCCTTGGTGGGGTTAAACCACTTCACGGTGGCGGTGACGTTGGACTTGGTGATCTCGGGAGCGCGGAAGCCCTGGCGGGGCGGGCGGTCGAACATGTGTCTTCAAGCTCATAGATTGTGCCGAAGATCCTTTGTCACAGGGTTCCGACCATCCGTCAAGCCCGCCAAAAGAAAGAAGGCTGATTCTCTTTAATTTGTCGCAGGCGCCCCCTTGATGCTGCGACGCACACAACAGATTGCCCACAAACGCGCCAGAGTGGAAGACGCCGCGCCGCGATTTACGCCGTCGGCGCGCTCAACGTCGGGTAATCGGTGTAACCGCGCGCGTCGCCACCGTAGAAGGTCTTGCTGTCCGGCTCCGCCAACGGGGCGTCGATTCGCAACCGCTCGACCAGATCAGGGTTGGCGATGAAGGGGCGGCCAAAGGCGACCAGATCGGCGTGCCCGCCGCTCACCGCCTCGATGGCCATGGCGCGGGTGTAAACGTTGTTGGCGATGTAGCGCCCCTTGTACAGCCCGCGCAGTTCGCCCAGCAGCCCGCCGAAACCGGGGTGCGGCCCACGGACCACGCCCTCGATCATGTGGAGATAGGCGAGTTTGTAATCGTTCAACCGCTCGATCACCGGGCTGTAGGTGGCCTGCGGGTCGCTCTCCTGCGCGTCGTTGCTGGGGCTGAGCGGCGACAGGCGGATGCCGACGCGGTCGGCGCCGATCTCAGCCACCACGGCGTCCAACACATCGAACAGGAAGCGGGCGCGATTCACGACGCTGCCGCCATAGGCGTCGGTCCGTTGATTGGCGCCGTCGCGCAGGAACTGGTCGATCAGATAGCCGTTGGCGGCGTGGGCCTCAACCGCGTCGAATCCGGCGGCCACCGCGTTGCGGGCGGCGATTCGGTAATCCTCGACGATGCCGGGCAACTCGTCGATCTCCAGCGCGCGCGGAGTCGATCTGTCCAAACGGTGACAGGCGGGACATGAGAGTGTGGAGGGGCCGCGCCGGAAACAATGGGGCGCGGTGACGCGCGCCCTCATGGCGGCCATGCGCGCCCGCGCGGGCGAAGGGGCGCTCCCCCCACCCGTTCGAGCGCGACTCCGAAGGTCAGACCGGCTTGACCAGAACGTGACGCTTCTTGCCCGCGCTGAGCTTCACCGCGCTGTCGGCGTTCAGGTCGGCGGCGCTGGCCTTGGCGGCCTCGTCCGACACCGTGACGTCATTCAGCTTGATCCCGTTGCCCTTGATGAGACGGCGGGCTTCGCCCTTCGACGCCGCCAGACCGGCGGAGACCAGCAGATCGACCACGGCGATCCCGACGTCCAGGTCGCTGCGGGCGATCTCGATGGTCGGCAGCCCCTCGGCGGCGGCGCCCTCCTCAAACGCCCGGCGGGCGGTTTCGGCGGCCTCGCGCGCGGCCTCCTCGCCATGGGCCAGCGCGGTGACGGCGTTGGCCAGGATCTTCTTGGCCTCGTTGATCTCGGCGCCGGGCAGGCTTTCCAGCCGGGCGACCTCGTCCAGCGGCAGTTCGGTGTAGAGGCGCAGGAAGCGGCCGACGTCGGCGTCCTCGGTGTTGCGCCAGTACTGCCAGAAATCATAGCTGCTGAGCTTGTCGCCGGTCAGCCAGACCGCCCCCGCCGCCGTCTTGCCCATCTTGGCGCCCGAGGAGGTGGTGAGCAGCGGCGTGGTCAGGCCGAACAGCTCCGCCCCATCGGCGCGGCGCCCCAGCTCAACGCCGTTGATGATGTTGCCCCACTGGTCGGATCCGCCCATCTGCAAGGCACAGCCCAGGCGCCGGTTCAGCTCGACGAAGTCATAGGCCTGGAGAATCATGTAGTTGAATTCGAGAAGCGTCAGCGACTGTTCGCGGTCCAACCGCAGCTTGACCGAATCGAAGCTCAACATGCGGTTGATGCTGAAATGACGGCCGACGTCGCGCAGCATCTCGATGTATTTCAGGCCGTCCAGCCAATCGGCGTTGTTGACCATCACCGCGTCGGTCGGGCCGTCGCCGAAGGTCAGGTAACGGCCAAAGATGCGCTTGATGCCCGCCATGTTGCTGCCGATGACCTCGTCGGTCAGCAACTGCCGCGCCTCGTCGCGGCCCGACGGGTCGCCGATGCGGGTGGTGCCGCCGCCCATCAGAACGATGGGCTTGTGCCCGGTCTTTTGCAGCCAGCGCAGCATCATGATGGGCAGCAGGCTGCCGACATGCAGGCTGTCCGCCGTGCAGTCGAAGCCGATATACGCGACGATCGGCCCCTTTTGCGCCCGCTCGTCCAAAGCGGCGAGGTCGGTGCATTGATGGATGAAGCCACGCTCTTGCAGCGTGCGCAGAAAATCCGAGGAGGGGGTCGTCGTCATGGTGGCCGCAATCCGGCTGTCGTTGGAAAGAAATGGTCGCGTCTGTTACCATGGAACGTCCACAGCCTCAATCGGCGCGGGGCGGCGGGGTGGGTTGCCCCTTGCCGCGCGGCGGTGGCGGGGATGTGGATTTTATCCACAGATGAACGCAGATAAACACAGATGAACCATAAGATATTTTGTATATCGATCAATCAATGAGAACTGAAACAATCCATAATGAGTTCTTATTGGTTTTTTTATCTGCGTCTATCTGCGTTCATCTGTGGACAGAAAAATCATCCGAACAAACCAGCGCTGATACGGGAGCACCCATGACCATCCGCACCGTGATCGGGCTGATGAGCGGAACCTCAATGGACGGCGTTGACGCCGCCTTGCTGCGCACCGACGGGATCGCGCGGGTGGAGCCGATGGCGTTCGTCACCATCCCCTATGAGGATGATTTCCGCGCCGCGTTGCGCGGCTGTCTGGGCGGCAAAGACCCAGTGGCGGAGGTGGAGCGCGCCTTGACCGACGCCCACGCCGACGCGGTGCGCCATGTGCTGGACAAGGCCGGGGTCGCGCCCGCCTCGGTCGATCTGATCGGCTTCCACGGCCACACCATCCACCACGCCCCCGACCAGCGGCGGACTTGGCAGATCGGCGATGGCGCGCGGTTGGCGGCGTCCACCGGCATCGCCGTGGTCAATGATTTCCGCAGCGCCGACGTGGCGGCGGGCGGTCAGGGCGCGCCGCTGGTCCCCCTGTTCCACCGCGCGCTCGCCACCGGATTGCCGCGCCCGCTGGGGGTGCTGAACGTCGGCGGCGTCGCCAACGTCACCTGGGTTGGGCCGACCTGGGTTGGGGAAGACGGGAACGGCGCCGTCGTCGCCTGCGACACCGGGCCGGGCAACGCGCTGATCGACGATTGGGTGTTGCGCCACGGCGGCGGGCGTTTTGACGCCGACGGCGCGCTGGCGGCGGCGGGACGGGTGGATTCGGCGGCGCTGGCGGCCCTGCTCTCCCACCCCTATTTCAGCCTGCCGACGCCGAAATCGCTCGACCGCGACGCCTTCGACCCGGCCCCGGTCGCCGGTTTGGCGCTGGCCGACGGCGCGGCGACGCTGACCGCCTTCACCGCCGAATCGGTCGCCCGCATCGTCCCGCATCTGCCCGCCGCCCCGGTCGGTTGGCTGGTGTGCGGCGGCGGGCGTCGCAACGCCACGCTGATGGCGATGCTGGCCGAACGGTTGGGCGCGCCGGTGGCGGCGGTCGAATCGGTGGGCTGGGACGGCGACGCGCTGGAGGCGCAGGCCTTCGGCTATCTGGCGGTGCGCAGCCGCCTGGGCCTGCCGCTCAGCGAACCGGCGACCACCGGCGTGCCGACGCCGACGACCGGCGGGCGTTTCCACCCGCCGCCATCCACGCCAACTGGCGTGGCGGCGGCGTAACGGCGTTACAGCGGCGCGCCGTCCAGCAGGGCGGCGACCGCCTGGGCCTGATCGACGGCGGCGAAGCGGGTGGTCCGCTCCAGCGCGTCGTTCAGACGGCGGTGATACTCGGCGCGCGGGATTTCCTCCGCCCCGAAATGGCTGAGATGGTCGGTGACGAATTGGGTGTCGAGCAGGGTGAAGCCCGCCGCCCGCAGCCGCGCCACCAGATGGACCAGCGCCACCTTGCTGGCGTCGGTCTCGCGGCTGAACATGCTTTCGCCGAAATAGGCCGCGCCGATCGACACGCCATACAGCCCGCCGACCAGTCGCCCGTCGCGCCAGCATTCCACGCTGTGGGCGAATCCGGCCTGGTGCAGTTCGGTGTAAAGCCGGACGATGTCCTCGTTGATCCAGGTCTTGGGACGGTCATCCGTGGTTTCGGCGCACAGCTCCATCACCGTGCGGAAGGCGCTGTCAAAGCGCATCTCGAACAGGCCGCGCCGCACCGTCTTGCGCAGGCTGCGGGCGACGTGGAAGCGGTCGAGCGGTAGGATGCCGCGCCGCTCCGGATCGAACCAGTGAAGCTCTTTCGAGTCGGCGCTTTCGGCCATCGGAAAAATCCCGGCGGTGTAGGCGCGCAGCAGCAGCGGGGCGGAGAGCGTGAACATGCCCCCACTATAGCCACAGCCGGGCTACCCGGCGACAGCGCATCCTCACCCTCATTGATCGCGCGGACATTGATGCGAACAGGTGATGTCGCACCAACTTCCATAGGAGATGGTCCATCAGTTCCGAACCGCCAGCATTCCTTCCGCCAAGCACCGAAACGCTTCAACGGCCTTTTTGAGCACATCCTGCGGATGGTCGTTTGCTGCAATCCAGAGCGCGGCGTTGAGGGCGGCTCCGCTCAAAAGACGGGCCGCCGCTTCCGCGTCGATTGGCTTGATGATTCCTTGCGCCATCAGGTCTTCGACCTTCCGCACCGTCGCCTGAAGGCAATTGCTCTGGCTCGGCCACTGCGACGGATCGCCAAGGACGGCGGGACCATCAAGCAAAACGATGCGTTGAACCTCTGGCTTCAGCGCCATTTCGATATAGGCGACGCCCTCCGCCATCAAGGCGTCCCAGCCATTGTCGGCTCGACTGCCGACCGCCGCCGCATGGGCCGCCATTTCTCCGTCAATCTGATTGACCACGGCCAGCAACAGCCCCCGTTTGTCGCCAAAATTATGATACAGCGCGCCCCGCGTCAGCCCCACCATGGCCGTCAGGTCATCCATTGAGGTGGCCGCGTAGCCTTTTTCAGCAAAGACGTGACGCGCCGCTGAAATCAGCTTTCCGCGCGTTTCCTCCATCATTTTGGAGCGTCGCTCACCAGCCATGCTCGTCTCCTTTCAGCGCGCGCACGCGCCGCACGCCCATTGACATACGCTCCGTATGAGAGATAAGTTCACATACGAGGCGTATGTAACATTGCTCGCCCATCCTGAAACCATGCGACCGATCAATCCATGCTGGCGTCGTCCCACCCAACCGGCTCCTGCGGAGCCGGGCGTGTCCGCACAACGCTCGCAACAGAGTTAGGAGTTGATGAATGACCCAACGTGAAGCCGTCTTTCCAGCCAACGAAGGCCGACACGCTCTTTACAACATGCATCGCTATTCCGCAGCCATTCGGTCTGGAGACCTTCTGTTCATATCCGGTCAGGTCGGCAGCCGAGAGGACGGATCGCCTCATCCAGATTTCGAAGGTCAAGTGCGCCTTGCTTTTGAAAATCTCAACAATGTCCTCAAGGCCGCCGGTTGTTCGATGCAAGACGTGGTGGACGTCACAACGTTTCACACCGACCCGGCCAATCAGATGGAGACTGTTATGGCCGTGCGTGAGGAGATGATCGGTGATCCGCCCTATCCAAACTGGACTGCGGTCGGCGTAAACTGGCTGGCGGGATTCGATTTCGAGATCAAGGTGATTGCCCGCATCCCAAAATCCGCCTGACTTTAGCGACGAGAGAGGCCCTTCCCAAAAGAACGGCCTTTCCCGTGCTCCAGCAGGCGGCGGCGAACGCAGGCCACTATGAATTTCCCCGACGGCGCCCTTGCGGCGCGCATCGCGGTTGTGGATTATGCAATGATTGGACGCATTGCTTGGGGAAACTGTCGTCATGCGGAAACACGCCGCGTTGTTCCTATCCGCGTTGGTTGCCGCGCTGTTCGCCGCCAGCCCGTCCTGGGCGCAGAAGCGGGCGGAGCCGGGAAGCTTCGATTATTATGTGCTGACCCTGTCCTGGTCGCCGACCTATTGCGCGCGGGCCAAGGGAGCGCCCGACCCCGACCAATGCGGCGCCGACCGCAAGTTCGGCTTCGTCGTCCATGGGCTGTGGCCGCAGAACAAGGACGGCGGCTATCCGGCCTCCTGCACCCGCGACCGGAGCTTGCCCAAGGCGGTGGTCGATCAGACCATGCCGATCATGCCCAGCGTCGGGCTGATGGTGCATGAGTGGAGCAAGCACGGCACCTGTTCGGGCCTGAACGCCACGGATTATTTCGCCAAGCTGCGCGCCGCCCACGCCAAAATCGCCGTTCCCGACGGGCTGAAGACCCCCGGCGCCACCGTTCCGGCCATGCAGGTGGAGCGGTTGTTTCTGGAGGCGAACCCCGGCCTGACGGCGGAAGGCGTGGCGGTGGTCTGCTCCAAGCGCGACGTGTCGGAGGTGCGGATCTGTCTGGACAAGGATCTGGGATTCGTGGCTTGCGGCCCGAAAGTGGTGGACCGCTGCCGCGACCGCAGCGCCGTCCTCTCGGCCAACCCGGCCCCGCCGCCGCCGCCGCCCGCGAAATAACCACCGCATCCTGAAACCATCGGCGCGGGCAACATTCCCGTCGCGCCGCCGCCCGCGCCGTTGTAGGAGGAAGCTTAAAGCCGCAACACCCGCAGGAGCGTTCCGCCATGGACATCGGCGTCCCCTATCGCGATCTCGGCGCCATCGACGTGTCGGGGCTGACCGCGCTGGTCGCCGGGTTGGACGACGCGGCGTGGAACCGCAACACCTTCCGGCAAGAGGCGCTGGCCGCGAAAAACCACGAGGCCAGCCGCGCCATCGTCTATTGGCACGAATGGGACATCCAGGCCAACTCGCTGGGCTTTCCCTATATGGAGCAGCTCGTCGCCCGCTGGGCGCGGGCCAAGGGCCTGCCGCTCGCCCCCTTTCTGCCGGTCGAGGCCATCGTCACCGACATGGGCCGCGTCTACGCCTTTCCCGATTGGCTGGGCGTGCGCGACGTGATGACGCCGGTGATCGAGCAGGTGGTGGAAAGGCTGGGCTGCGGGCGGGCGGTGGTGACGCGGCTGGCGCTGGTGTCGCTGGCCCCGAAGGTGAAGATCACCCCGCACGTCGATGGCCAGCCGATGGCGACCAAGGCCCACCGGATTCACATCGCCCTGACCGACAGCCCGAAGGTGACGTACCGCATCGGCAGCCGCGATTTCACCATGAAGCGCGGCCACGCCTATGACTTCAACAACCGGCGCAAGCACGCGGTGGAAAACCGGGGCGACAACGACCGGATCAACCTGTTCCTGGACGTCTACCCGAACCCGGCCTTTTCCATGCGCGCCGACGTGCTGAGCGTCTGATCCGAGACGTCCGACCACGCCGCGCCGGGGGCGGACATCAGCGCTCGTGCAGCCCCCCCGACGCGGGCCGCTCCGGTTCGGACGGCGTGCTCTTTGTGGGGATCGACGGGCCGCCTTCGCCCAGGAAGAACAGATTGCGCAGGAAGCCCGGCGCCAGAATGGCCAGTGGGTTCACGGTCACGTCGGGGTCGGACAGCCGCCCGCGCACCCGCCATGTGGCGGAGAAAATCCCCTGCCCCTCGCCGCCGCTCAGCAGATCGCCCAGCAACGGGATTTGCCCAACCAGCCGGTTCAGCCCATAAATCGGCACGATGGTGCCGCGCAGATTGGCGGTTTCACGGTCGAGATCGACGTCGCCCTCCAGCGTCAGCCCCAGGGCCGAACCGGACGTGCGCAGATCGGTCAAACTCAATTTCGGCCCCTGCTTGCGGAAATTGGCCGACATCCGCCCGAAATTCACCCCCTTGCCGCCTTCGAGAAATTCCGCGAAGCCCGAGGGCGAAATGGCGTTGAGCAAACGCGCCAGAACCGGCACGTCGATCAGGGTGTAATCAAGGATCTCGGCTTGTCCCTCGATCGGCGAATCGGCGCGCGGCTCGGTCGTCCGCCCGGTGACGCGCAGCCGCCCGCCGCGCACGCGGTCGTTGATGTCCATGGAGCTGAGCGCCGCGCCCAGATCATCGGCCCGGATCGCCACGTCGAACAGACCCTTCGCGCCGGGCTTGTAAGACAGCGACACCGCCCCGCCCAACCCCTGTCCCCCGCCCTGCCCAGGCCCGCTGCGCCCGGTGACGTCCAGCAAGGTCCAGGCGACGGCGTCGCGCCGCACGGTCCCGGCGACCTGCCGCAAGCGCCGCCCGTCGCCGAACACCACCGAATTGAGCTTCAGCTCCAAATCCAGCGGCGTTTTCTTGGTGTCGGGCGCCTCGGGCGGCGGCGGCGGTTGGCCCGGCTCGCCCTTGCCCATCAGCTTGCGCGCATCCAGGCTCTCGCCGCTGATGGTTCCGGCGTAGCCGACCGGCGTCGTCCCGCTTTTCGGGCGCACCGTCACATCGGCCCGCAGATCGGTCTGCCCGACCTTCAGCGACGGAACCACCACCCGCGCCACCCGGCGACCGCCATCGGCCAACTCCAAAGTCGCCTGCGCCTTCAGCCCCCCGGCGTCCACCGTCAGGCCGCTGATCCGGGTTGGCCGGTCCTTGTTGAACTCCAGCGTCAGCTTGCCGGTTCCCGGCTGGCCCGGCGGCTTCTCCCACCCCAGTTCGGCGATGGAGAGCCGGGTTTTTTCCAGATTCATCGTGGCGCCCAACGCCAGCTTGTGGTTGCGGTCCACGGTGAACAGAATGTCGGCCCCCATCGGCCCCAACACCCGATCTTCCAGATCAATGCCGTGGCTGCGCAAATCGGCGGCGTCGACGGCGCCCTTCACCGCAATGCGCGTGCGCGGCCCGCGCCCGTCCGATTCAAACGATTCCTTCCAGTCGATGTTGACCGGAATCCCGTCCAGCTTGGTGGTTCCCTTGATCGCCATCGCCTTGAGGTCAAGCGCCAGCGACAGGTCGCCGTCCGTCGCGTTCATCCCCGCCGCAACCTTCTCCACCCCGACGCCGCGCATCCGCCCGACGACGTCCAGATTCAGATCGTCAAAGGTCAGATCGGCCAGCAGCGGAAAGGCGAAATGCAACTGCGCCTCGGCGGTTCCCTGCGTGCGTTTGGGATCCAATTCCAGCTTGCTGGGATAGCCCAGCGGCGGGGTGTCGAGCAGGGTCAGAATGGAGCGCACCGGGCCGGAAACCGGGATGCGGATGTCCATCGTCTCCTTGCCGGTCTCCAACCCGGCGATCACCACCACGCCGTCGCCAACGTCGATGTCGCCGACGCGCCCGCCCTTGGTCTGGATGCTGAAAATTTTGCCGTCGGTCGTCGCCTCCATCGCCGCGCCGGTGGCGGGCGGCAGATGGTGGAAATAGCGCACGCTGGCGTTTTCGCCGCGCAGAACCGCGCCGAATTGCGTCAGATCCGCCGCCCCTGGGTTGGCCAGCGGCACGGTCAGCGCGGCGGTCGCCGTCGCCTCCGTCACCACACCGGCGGCGACGTTCTGCGTCACCCATTCGCGCGCGTTAGCGCCGACCGGCTTGGGCCAATAATGGGCCAGATCGTCCAACGGCACGCCGCGCGCCGTCACTGACGTGTTGATTGAGGCGATGCCGCCGCGCTCGCTCACGCTCGCCTTGCCCTCGATTCGCGGGCCGGTCGCCGCGTCGCCCAGGGCGATGGCCAGACGGTCGATCTCCAAACGGCTTTCGGCTCCGCTGTCCGCGCCCCGCGCGCCGTGCAACCGCAACTCCGCCGAGGCCACCGGCAGCGGTTGGTCGAACAGGTCGGCGCGGCGGACCACGCCCGCCCCGGCGGTGACGGCCAGACGCCCGCTCAGCGGCTCGAAATTGCGGTCGAGCGCGACTTCCGCCTCGCCCGACAGCGGCAGCGCGGCGGCGGCGAGCGGGGCCAGCGCCGGGGCAAGACCGGCCAAGCGGTCGGGCCGCAGGTCGGTCAGGCGCAAGGCCGCGTTCAGAACGCGGTCGGGACCGTGCGTTCCGGTGATCGAGACCGTCGTCGTCTGTTGTGGGCCGCCCGGGTTGGGCGTCGTCAGCGTCAGGGCCGCGTTCCCGGTCCGCGTGTCGTCGCGCTCCGCCACCGCGCCTTGCGCGGAAAGGCTCAGCGCGTCTTCGCCCGCCAACGTCAGCGACAGCGCGTCGAGCGTCACCACGCGCCCGCTCAGATCCAGCAAGCCACGCGCGCTCATCCCCGCCACGGCGTAGGGCTGCGGGCGCAGCGGCGCGACGGTCACGCGCCCCGCCCCACCCTTCAGATCAAAGGCCATGCGGGTTGGTCGGAAGCCGTCGTCGAGCTTGGCCTCCGTCCGCCCGCTCAACGGGACCTCCACCGCCGCCAAAGGGGCGAGCGCCGGGCCGAAAGACGCCAGTGACGCTGGGTTCAGCCCGTCGAACGCGACGATCAATTCGGTGGCGGCGTCGCCGTTGCGGTAGCTGCCGCTGGCGTCCACCGTCACCGGGCGGTCGCCGTCCTGTTGCGAAACGTCCAGCGTCAGCCGCGCCTTGCCCTCCGTCCCCCGCGCGTCGCGGTTCAAGACGATGTCGGCGCGCTTGGCGTGCCAGGACAGGCCCAACATCCGGTTGACCATCGTCAGATCGGCCCCCGTCACCGACAGGCGGCGCAACGCCCCCATCGGGCGGTTCAGGTCCGGCGCCCCGCGCAGGCTGGCCAACAGCTCCCGCATCGGGTCGGTCTGCTCCGCCTCCAGAACGTCAGGTTTGTCCGGGTCGATGGGAGCGGGCGCCGACCGCACGTCAAACGCCAGACCGCCGTCGGCGCGCCGCAGCACCGTCATGCGCGGGCGCACCAGATCGAGCCGCGTCGGGGCCAGCTTGCCCAAAAACAGCCCTGGAATGGAAAAGCCGATGCCCATCTCCGGCGCGGCGGCCAGTTCCGCCCCATCGGCGTTCACCACCCGCACCCGGCGCGCCCGCACATCGATCCGTCGCGGCCCGGCCCCAACCTCGCCCACCGAGTCCTCGGCTTCGAGAGACAGCACCAATTCGCCAACCTGGGCGACAAAGCGGCCGTCGGGGTCGCTCAACGCCTCTTCGACCATTGGAATGAAGGGGTCGAGCGCGATGGGTCCCTGCGTCAGACGCCAGACGAACAACCCCGCCGCCGCCGCGACGACGGCGGCGGCCCCGGCGGCGGTCAACCCCAAAATCTTCGCGGTCCGCCTTATCACGCGGGCCACCGTACAGCGGCGATGACGACATCACACCGAGACGCCCCGGCGCGAGAAAACGCCCAATTGACGCAACCCGCCAAGCCGTGCAGGTTTTTGCCCATGATTTGTGCAGGAAAGCCGACCACCATGCCCTTCGCCACGCTCGCCGCCGCGACCTTCCCCCAGCCCTTCGACCCGGCGCAAGCCGCCCTGGGGCTGGAGCGATGGCGCCAACAGGCCGCGTCGTCCGCCGATCCCGACCTGAAGGGGTGGGCCGAGGGCTTCGCCGACTCCGCGCCGGGCCGCGCGTTGATCGACGCCGTGTGCGGCAACAGCCCGTATCTCAGCCTCAACCTGTCACGCGAATTGCCCTTTGTCCGTCGGGTGGTGGAGGACGGATTCGCCCCCACCTTCGACCGGCTGATGACGGTTCTGGAAACAGAGCAGGCGCAGGAACGTTCCATCGACCGGCTGATGTCGGCGCTGCGGATCGCCAAGCGGCGGGCGGCGCTGCTGATCGCGCTGGCCGACATCACCGGGGCCTGGACGCTGGAGCAGGTCACGGGCGCGCTGTCGGAAACCGCCGAAACAGCCGTGCGGCTGGCCGCCGCGCATCTGCTGCGGCGGGCGGGGGAAGCGGGGACGTTGACGCTGCCGGATATGGAGCGTCCATGGGTTGGCTCGGGCCTGATCGTTTTGGGCATGGGCAAACTTGGCGGGCGCGAACTCAACTATTCCAGCGATATCGACCTGATCGTCCTGTACGACGACGCCGTTGTGAAGACGCCCCAGCCGGACAACCTCGCGCGGACGTTCATCCGTCTCGCACGGGATCTTGTCCGCATTATGGATGAACACACCAAGGACGGCTACGTCTTCCGCACCGATCTGCGGCTGCGCCCCGATCCGGGCGCGACGCCGCTCGCCGTCTCCGTCTCGGCGGCGGAGGTCTATTACGCCAGCGTCGGCCAGAATTGGGAGCGGGCGGCGATGATTAAGGCCCGCGTCGTGGCCGGTGATTTTGAGGCCGGGGCGAATTTCCTGCGCTATCTGGAACCCTTCATCTGGCGGCGCAATCTGGATTTCGCGGCGATCCAGGACATCCATTCGATCAAGCGCCAAATCAACGCCCACAAGGGCCACCGCGAGGTGACGGTCAACGGCCACGACATCAAGGTTGGGCGCGGCGGCATCCGCGAGATCGAGTTTTTCGCCCAGACCCAGCAGTTGATCTTTGGCGGGCGCGACGCCCGCGTGCGCGTCGCCCCCACCCTGCGCGCCAATCAGGCCCTGTGCGACATCGGGCGGGTGCCGCAAACGGCGGTGGACGAGTTGGCGGAAGCCTATAATTTCCTGCGCCAAGTCGAACACCGCATCCAGATGATCGACGACCGCCAGACCCACCGCATCCCGGTCGAGGATGTCGGCGTCGCCCATCTCGCCACCTTCCTTGGCTACGCCGATCCCGCCGCCTTCCGCGCCGATCTGCTGGCCCGTCTGGGCCGGGTCGAGGACCGCTACGCCGAATTGTTCGAGGAAGCGCCGTCGCTGTCCGGCCCCGGCAATCTGGTCTTCACCGGCACCGACGACGACCCCGGCACGGTGGAGACCCTGACCGGCATGGGCTATGGCGACGCCAGCCGGGTCATCGCCGTGGTGTCGTCCTGGCACCGGGGCCGCTACCGCGCCACCCGCTCGCCCCGCGCGCGCGAATTGCTGACCGAGTTGACCCCCACCTTGCTGACGGAGCTGGCCAAGACCCCGGCCCCCGACACCGCGCTGATGAATTTCGACGGCCTTCTGGAAAAGCTGCCCGCCGGGGTCGGCCTGTTTTCGCTCTTCGTCGCCAACCCCTGGCTGATGGAGCTGGCCGCCGAGGTGCTGGGCACCGCGCCGCAACTGGCCGCCACCCTGTCGCGCAACCCCTCGCTGCTCGACGCGGTGATCTCGCCCGACTTCTTCGATCCGCTGCCCAGCAAAGACAGCGGGCTGGCCGCCGATTACGCCCGCGTCATCGGCGCCGCCCGCGATTTTGAAGACGCGCTGACCCTGTCGCGGCGCTGGACCAACGACCAGCGGTTCCGCGCCGGAACCCACATCCTGCGCGGCATCACCAACGGCGACCGCTGCGGCGCCTTCCTCGCCGACCTCGCCGACATCGTGGTTCCCGATCTGGCCGCCCGCGTGGAGGCGGAGTTCGCCGCCCGCCATGGCCGGATTCCCGGCGGGGCCTGGGTGGTGGTGGCGATGGGCAAGCTGGGCAGCCGCCAATTGACCATCACGTCCGACATCGACCTGATCGTGATCTACGACGTGCAGGGCGGGGCCAAGATGTCGGACGGAGCGAAACCCCTGTCGCCGAACGAGTATTACATCAAGCTGACCCAGCGCCTGACCAACGCCATCACCGCGCCGATGGCCGACGGGCGGTTGTACGAGGTGGACATGCGGCTGCGCCCGTCGGGCAACGCCGGGCCGCTGGCCACCGCGCTCGACGCCTTCCTGAACTATCAGGCGACCGACGCCTGGACGTGGGAGCAGATGGCCCTGACCCGCGCGCGGGTGATCGGCGGCGATCCGGCCCTGGCGGATCGGGTGGCCGCGTCCATCCGCGCCGTGCTGACCGCGCCGCGCGATCCCGACAAGCTTCTGTGGGACGTCGCCGACATGCGCCGCCGGATCGACAAGGAGTTCGGGACCAAGAATCCCTGGAACGTCAAATACGCGCGCGGCGGCCTGATCGACATCGAGTTCACCGCGCAATATCTGCAACTGCGCCATGGCCATGACCGGCCCGAGATTCTGCACATCGGCACCGCCAAGGCCCTGCGCAACGCCGCCCGCACCGGCGCGCTGGCCTCCGATGTGGCGGCGGAACTGGAAGCGACCCTGCGGCTGTGGCGGCGGGTGCAGGGATTCCTGCGCCTGACCACCGCCGGAGCGCTGGATCCCGAGCAGGTCTCCCCCACCCTGCTGGCCGGGCTGGCCCGCGCCGTTTTCCCCGACCGCGACCCCGTCCAGAATCCGGGCAAAAACCCGGCGACGGTTGACTTCGGCGAACTGGACACCACAATCCGGTCCATCGCCGCCCGCGCCCATGGCCATTATGTCGCCCTGGTCGAGGAACCGGCGTCGCACATCGCCCCGCCCGCCTCTCAACAGGACCAGAAACTGCCATGAGCGTTGACGTCGGAACCACCGCCCCGGATTTCACCATGCCGACCGACGGGGGCGGCAGCGTCACCCTGTCGGCCCTGCGCGGCAAGCCGGTGGTGCTGTATTTCTACCCGAAGGACGACACGTCCGGCTGCACCTCCGAAGCCTGCGGCTTCCGCGACCAGTTGCCGGATTTCTCCGCCGTGGACGCGGTGGTGATCGGCGTGTCGAAGGACAGCGTCGCCAGCCACGACAAGTTCAAAGCCAAATACGAGCTGCCCTTCGCCCTGGCGTCGGACGTTGACGGCAGTGTGTCGGACGCCTACGGCGTTTGGGTGGAAAAGAGCATGTATGGCCGCAAATACATGGGTCTGGAGCGCGCCACCTACCTGATCGACAAGGACGGCGTCGTCCGCAACGTCTGGCGCAAGGTGAAGGTGACGGGCCACGTCGCCGCCGTGCTGAAGGCGGTTCAGGCGCTGTAAAGAGGTCTGCTTGTTTGGACGCCGGGAAACGTCGCGGGACGGTTTCCCGGTTCCATCCGCGTCGGCGCAACCCGGCGCATGACAGCCGAACGGATTGTCGTTAGGCTCACGCGGTCGTCACCATCAGGCCGCTCCGTGCTCCGCCATCTTCTGCTGTTGCTTGCCTGTCTGCCGCTGTTGGCCGGGTGCGGCGTTGACGCCGACCAGGAATTGTTGTGCCGGAAGCTGATCCCGGCCTTTGAGGACGAGTCCTTCACCGGCGTGTCTTCTCGGATGCTGGCCGACGACCCGCGCGCCATCCGGCTGGATTACCAATCCGCCGGGGAGTCCCACTGGATCACCTGCCGATTCGCCGGAAGCTCGACCGAGGCCGGGCGCACCCAACTGGCCGCCGTCGCCACCGACCGCACCGGCTGGCTGTCCGGCATCCGGTACGCCATGCTGGAGCAGTGGATCCGCATCAAGCCGCCGCGCAACGACGCCGCCCCGGCGGCCAGCTTCGTGCGCGGCGTCGAAACGCTGTGGACGCCGTTCCTGTTCCTGCTGCAACAGATCATCAACGCGGCGACGGTGGCCTGCGTCTATGGGCTGTTGGCGCTGGGCTACACGCTGGTTTACGCCATCATCGGCCAGATCAATCTGGCGATGGGCGAATTGACCATGCTGGGCGCGATGATGACGGCGATGGCCGCCGCCGGTCTTGGCATGGCCGGGTTGGCGACCTGGCCGCCCGCCCTGCTGGGGGTGCTGGTTCTGGCGATGGGCTTCACCGCCGTCCAGGGCTGGACGATGGACCGACTGGTCTTCCGGCGGCTGCGCGGCGTGCGCTCCCACACCCCGCTCATCATCGCGGTCGGGCTGTCGGTGGCCTATCAGGAGGGGATGCGGCTGCTGCACGGCGCGCGCGACTGGTGGCCGACTCCGGCGCTGGCCGACCGCCATGATCTGATCGGCGACGGGGCCTTCACGGTGACGGCGCTCTCCTCGCAATTGGCGATCCTTGGCCTGACCGCCGGTCTGTACGCGCTGCTGTGGGGCGTCATCCAGAAAACCGCCTATGGCCGGGCGCACCGCGCCTGCACCGACGATCTGGCGGCGGCGGAACTGGTCGGGGTGGACGTCAACCGCACCATCGCCGTCACCTTCGCCATCGGCGGCGGGCTAGCGGCGGCGGCGGGGTCGGTCATCGCCTTTTATTACGGCGGCGTCAGCTTCTTCACCGGCTCGCTGATCGGCTTCAAGGCGCTGGCGGCGGCGGTGGTCGGCGGCATCGGCTCGGTGCCGGGCGCGATGCTGGGCGGGGCGTTGCTGGGCTTGGTCGAAACCTTTTGGTCGGCCTATTTCGTCATCGCCTACAAGGACATCGTGGCCTTCGGGTTGCTGACGCTGTTCTTGATCTACCGCCCGCAAGGGCTGCTGGGCCAACCGCGCGGGCGCGGCGACTGAGCGCAGGGAACCAAGCGGCGGCGCAATACCCCCACGCGAAAGCTTGTCTTTCCTATTGGCCGGTCGCTGCATTAGGGTGCCGCTCCCCAGCGAGAAGGAACCCGCGATGTCCGACGATTTGAAGTGCCCCCAGTGCAATTCCGAACATGTCTATCAAGACGGCAGCCTGTGGATCTGCCCGGAATGCGCCCATGAATGGAACCCGGACGCGGCGGCCAGCGCCCCCGCCGCCGATGGTTCGGAGATCCGCGACGCCAACGGCAACGTGCTGGCCGACGGCGACAGCGTGACCGTCATCAAGGATCTGAAGGTCAAGGGATCGTCGCTGGTCATCAAGGGCGGCACCAAGGTCAAGAGCATCCGCCTGACCGACGGCGCCAACGGCCACAACATTTCCTGCAAGATCGACGGCGTCGGCGCGATGGATTTGAAGTCGGAATTTGTCAAGAAGGCCTGACGCCCGATTCGGATTGATCGTTCTTTTGTCGATCATCCATTGTTGTCCCCGCTTCCAGCGGGGATGACAGCCTTTGTTCCTGAAGACATCAGAGGACGACCGACTCGCGGCACGGTGTGTTTCACTCGCAAACAGCAGATCCAGCGCGCCACTTTCAACGACATCAATGAAACACCCAAAACAACCAGCGACAAAAAACCGCACGGATAAGGGATATAGGCAATATTTGATCCATGCAATCAAGGGCACGCGCAGAGTTTAATCTCTAAAATATCTTCTATCCTATCTAGCCTGCACTATGTCAGTTACCAATGGTTACAGAAACCTTCTTTGCAGACATGCTACCGTTACAGGGTGGGTGTTCAATGTCCGTGAGAGGGCAGACCATCCGCTCTCAACTGGAGGCAACCATGAAAACGATGCTGATGGCGGCTGTGGCCGCTGCTCTTCTGATGTCCGGCAGCCCCGCGTTTGCGCAGCAAGGTCAGGGGCAAGGCCCTGGATCCGGCAAGGGCGCCGCTCAACACGCGGCCATGATGAAGGCGATGGACACCGATGGCGACGGCAGCGTGTCGCTCGAAGAATTCCTGAACGCGCCGCGCGGCAATTCCAAGCAGTCGGCGGACACGATCAAACAGCGCCGAACAGCCCATTTCAAGCAGCTTGACCGCAACGGCGATGGCCTCTTGTCGCTCGATGAATTGCCGACGAAGCGGCGTTGAATTCAGCCCATCGGTCATCACAAAAGCCGGATGCGCATGCCTTTCGCGTCCGGCTTTTCGATGCTGGCGAACCGTCTCAAAAAGCGCAGGCGCCAAAACTCATCCCGCCACGCGCGCCGCCACAGCAACGCCCATGGCCGTCAGAGCGCTCCGCAACGCCGCGACGCTCTCCGCGCTGGTCAAAATCACCGCCGCCTCGTCCGGCGTTTTTCCCATCAGGGGAATGGTGACGCTGGCCTCCTCCACCAACCGGGCCGACATCACCGTCAGCACCTCCGCCAACGCCGCCCGCGCGTGGACCGAACGCGGCGAGGCGTGCAGCAGCGCCGTCGGCTTGTCCACCAACTCGCCGCTCGCCACCACCCAATCCAGCGCGTTCTTCAGCGCCCCCGGCACGCCATGGGCGTATTCCGGGCAGGCGATCACCACCGCGTCCGCCGCGACCAACGCCGCGCGAAACGCCCGCACCGTCGGCAAGGCCGGCTCGCCGTCGCCGCCGTCGTCATCCGGGTTGAACAGCGGCAGACCGCCGACGCCGCGCCCGTCCAGCCCGGCAAAGACCGTGACGGTCACGCCGTCCGGCGCGACCCCCGCCGCCGCCCGCAACAGCGCGCTGTTGGTGGACGCGGCCCGCAAACTGCCGGAGATCGCCAGAATGGCCATAGCTCCACCCTCGCGCCACCCCGCGTCAGAACGGCTCTGCGACACGAAAATACCCCTTGATGCTGTCGGCCCGACAGACCGCGACCTGAACATGAGTTTTCGCGCGAAACCCACTTCCGGGAAACAGAGGGGCTGATTCGGTGAACAAGCCGCGCACGGTGTCGAAGGCCGGTTCGCCGCCATCTTCCATGGACGCGTGCAGACGGCGGATCACCGCGCAATCCAGATAGCGCAAAAGATGATCCTCATCCGCCCCATAAGCCTTCTTGTTCTGCGGCAGGGGGCCAAGCGACGGATCGGCGTCATGGGTGGCCATCAGCGACTCATGCGCGCTGACCAGCAGTTCCAGATTGTCGCGGGCCATCAAGTCCAGACAGTTGCCAAGGTCGATGATCGCGCCGACGACCGCCGGTTCGGCGAACGCCCCCCGCGACACTTTCCATTCCGCCCATTCCCAGGCGCGGCGCGGATCAGCTTCCCAGAAATAGATCCCTGGCCCCAGCCAGTCATAATCCCGCGTGCTGGACGCCAAAACCGTTCGCCCCGCCAAAACCTCTTCAGCGGTGGCGGCGTCGCACCCGTGATAGCCGAGGATGAAGGCGGTGTGCAGACGGCTCATCCCGCGCGCTCACCCCTGGGACAAGGCGCTCGCGTCGCGGTAGTTGGGCGACAGCGTGCCGTCGGGCAAATAGATCCCCTCACGCACCAGCGTGGCGCGCGCGGCCTCCGGCGAGGCTGTGGCCTTTTCCGTGTAACGCGCCAGACCAGCCTTGATGCGGTCCCGCTGGCCCTTGGTCATGCCGCTTACTCCCGATGATCGACGCTCAGAGTAAATGGGAACGCCCCCGCTCGCAAGCCATGGGCGAACCCACGCAAAAAAGCGGGCGGAACCCCGAAGGATTCCGCCCGTCATCACAACCCAAGCGTCCCGAACCCGGCTTACGCCAGATCGCGGACATCGGACAGATGGCCCGTCACCGCCGCCGCCACGGCCATGCCGGGGCTGACGAGGTGGGTGCGGCCGCCACGGCCCTGACGGCCTTCAAAGTTGCGGTTGGAGGTGGACGCGCTGCGCTCGCCCGGGGCCAGACGGTCGGGGTTCATCGCCAGACACATCGAGCAACCCGGCTCGCGCCACTCGAAACCGGCCTCGACGAAAATCTTGTCCAGACCCTCTTCCTCGGCCTGCTCCTTGACCAGACCCGAGCCGGGGACGACCAGGGCGCGCACGCCCTCGGCGACCTTGCGCCCCCTAGCCAGATCGGCGGCGGCGCGCAGATCTTCAATGCGGCCGTTGGTGCAGGAGCCGATGAACACCGTGTCGACCTTGACGCTGGACAGCGGCTGGCCGGGAGTCAGGCCCATGTAGGCCAGCGAGCGTTCGACGGCGGCGCGCTTGCCCTCGTCGGCGATGTCCGCCGGGTTCGGCACGGTCGCGGTGATCGGCAGCACGTCTTCCGGGCTGGTGCCCCAGGTGACTTGCGGGGCGATGTCGGCGGCGTTCAGCACGATGGTGGCGTCATAGACCGCGCCCTCGTCCGACGGCAGCGTCTTCCAATAGGCGACGGCCTGCTCGAACGCGCCCGCCTTCGGGGCCAGCGCCCGGCCCTGGACGTAGGCGTAGGTCTTTTCGTCCGGGGCGATCAGACCGGCGCGCGCGCCGCCTTCGATCGCCATGTTGCAGACGGTCATGCGGCCTTCCATCGACAAATCGCGGATCGCCTGACCCGCGAATTCGATGACGTAGCCGGTGCCGCCCGCCGTGCCGATCGTGCCGATGATGGCCAGCACGATGTCCTTGGCGGTGACGCCGGGGTTCAGCGAGCCGTCAACCCGGACCAGCATGTTCTTGGCCGGCTTTTGCAACAACGTCTGGGTGGCGAGCACATGCTCGACCTCCGACGTGCCGATGCCGAAGGCCAGCGCGCCGAAGGCGCCGTGCGTGGCCGTGTGGCTGTCGCCGCAGACGATGGTGGCGCCGGGCAGCGTGAAGCCCTGTTCCGGCCCGACGATGTGGACGATGCCCTGGCGGACGTCGTCCATCGGGAAATAACGGATGCCGAAATCGCGGGCGTTCTTGTCCAGCGTTTCGACCTGGATCCGGCTTTCTTCCTCGACGATGCCCTTGGAGCGGTCGGTCGTGGGGACGTTGTGATCGGGAACCGCGAGAGTGGCCATCGGGCTGCGCACCGGGCGACCGGCCACGCGCAGCCCCTCGAACGCCTGCGGGCTGGTGACTTCATGCACCAGATGGCGGTCGATGTAGAGGATGCAGGTGCCGTCATCCTGGCGATGCACGACGTGGCTGTCCCAAATCTTGTCGAACAGAGTGCGCGGCTTGGACATCGGAAAAACTCTCTCTCGCGGTACGAACAGGCGCGGAACCATGGAAGGCCGCACAATAGCGTTGTGTCGCGGCGGGGACAAGCGCGGCCAAACGTCTTTCGCCGCAAGCCTGTCCCCCGCAACATTATGACCCGGCGCGCCCGCTCAGGGCAGCATCTTGCCCGGATTGAGCAGGCCGTTCGGGTCCAGAGTCGCCTTGACCGCCCGCAGCAGGTCGAACTCGACCGGCCCCTTGATCGTCGGCATCTCGTCCTTCTTGAAGCGCCCGACGCCGTGTTCGGCGGAGATCGAGCCGTCGAGCGCGAAGATCACCTCGTTCACCACATGGCAAATCTCGTCCCAGCGGGCCAGATAGGCGGCGCTGTCGGCCCCTTCGGGCTGGCTGAGGTTGAAGTGGATGTTGCCGTCGCCGACATGGCCGAAGGGGGTCGGGCGGATGCCGGGGCAGGCCTTGGCGACGGCGGCCTCGGCCAACTCAATGAACTCGGCGACGCGCGACACCGGGACCGAGACGTCGTTCTTGATCGAGCCGCCTTCGAACTTCTGCGCCTCGACGATGGCCTCGCGGATGAACCAAAGCTGTTTGGCCTGGGTTTCCGATTGGGCCAGCGTCGCGTCGGTCGCCAATTCAGCCTCGAACGCCTCGCCCAGCGCGGTTTCGACCGTCTCCTGGAAGGCGTCGGACTGGGTGCCCGCCGTCAGTTCGGTGATGACGTACCAGGGCGAGCGCTCGGACAGCGGGTCGATGGTCCCGGCCACATGCTTCAACGCGAAATCCAGGCAGCGGCGAGACATCAGCTCGAACGCCGACACGGCGTCGCCCGACGCGGCGCGCAGCCGGGCCAGCAGCTCCACGGCGGCGGCGGGGCTGGGCACGGCGACGAAGGCGGTGATCGACTGGCGCGGGCGCGGGAACAGCTTCAGCACGGCGGCGGTGACGATGCCCAGCGTGCCTTCGGCGCCGATGAACAGGTTTTTCAGGTCATAGCCGGTGTTGTTCTTGCGCAGACGGCGCAGACCATCCCACACCCGGCCATCGGCCAACACGACCTCCAACCCCAACACCAGATCGCGGGTGTTGCCATAGCGCAGGACGTTGATGCCGCCCGCGTTGGTCGAAATCAACCCGCCCATCTGCGCCGTGCCTTCCGCGCCCAGGCTGAGGGGGAACAGCCGGTCCACCTCGGCGGCGGCGTTCTGCACGCTGGTCAGGACCACCCCGGCCTCGACCGTCATCGTGTAGTTCAGGGGGTCGATCTCGCGGACGCGGTTCATCCGCGACAGGCTCAGCACGATCTCCCGCCCCTCCTCATAGGGGATGGAGCCGCCGACCAGACTGGTGTTGCCGCCCTGCGGCACGATGGGGATCCCGGCCTCGGCGCAAATCCTGACGACGGCGGCGACCTCCTCGGTGTTGGCCGGACGGACCACCGCCGGGCTATTGCCCTTGAAGCGCCCGCGCCACTCCGCAAGATAGGGGGCCATGTCCGACGCCTCGGTCAGGATGCCGGTCGGGCCGACGACGGCGCGAATCTGGTCCAGGGCGTTCTGAAGAGCGGCGGCGGAAATGCTGGTCATGGTGCGGGGTCCGGCGATGGTGAGGGGCCTCGTGGCGCTTCCCTTCTACAATCTCCCGCCCGCCATTTCCATCGACGATGGACGCGCTTCAGGAACGCGGCGCCTATGAACGCGGAGCCGCCGCCCGGCGCAGGCGGTCGTTGATCGCCACGCCCAGCCCTTCGTCGGGGATCGCCATCACGGCGATGCGGGGGGCGCCGCTCTGGTCGAGTTGACGCAAGTGGCTGAACAGGTTGGCCGCCGCCTCGTTCAGGTCGCCTTGCGGGCTGAGATTCAGGCGGGCGGTTCCGCCAAAGACGAAGCGGTCGGGGCCGAAGGTCAACAGCGCCTCGTCCTCCTCCGCCGATTTGGCGTTCAGCCGCACCGCCGCGTTGGGGGCGTAATGGCTTTCCAACTGGCCCGGCGCTTTCGGCGCGGTCGGGTCACCCGCCGACATCCGAACCGGGCCGATCAGCCGTTCCATCTCCTCGGGCAGCACCGCGCCGGGGCGCAGGATCACCGGCTCCGGCCCGGTCAGGTCGATGACGGTGGATTCCAGCCCGACCGCGCATTTGCCCCCGGTGACGACGGCGTCCACCCGATCGCCCAGGCTTTCCAGCACATGATGCGGCGTCGTCGGGCTGACCGCGCCGGATCGGTTGGCGCTGGGCGCGGCGATGGGCCGCCCCGCCGCCCGCAGCAGGGCTTGCGCCACCGGGTGGCCCGGCACGCGGATCGCCACGCTGTCCAGACCGGCGCTGACCAGCAGCGACAGCGCCGAATTGGCCGGGCGCGGCAGCACCATGGTCAGCGGGCCGGGCCAGAACTGGTGCGCCAACTCCAACGCGCGCTCGTCAAACAGCGCCCAGGATTGCGCCGCCGCCAGATCGGGGAGATGGGCGATCAGCGGGTTGAATTGCGGGCGGCCCTTGGCGGCGAAGATCGCGGCGACGGCGCGGTCGTCGGTGGCGTCGCCGCCCAGCCCATAAACCGTCTCGGTCGGGAAGGCGACCAGCTTGCCCGCGCGCAGAAGCTCGCCCGCGCGGGCGATTCCGGTCGGCGTGGTCGGCAGCAGCGCCGGGCGCTTGTCAGCGGCGGGGGCGGCGGCGGGTTCGGGCGTGGTGGGGGCTTGGTCGGTCACAGGGGTCTTTGTAGCGGGTGGCGGCGCTGTGTCAATTCGCACGGGTTGCGCCCGCGTCATGGCAGGGCTATGACGGAAGCGCGTTGGCGCGACGACACAACAATCAACAACAATGATGGGTGCGGGCATGACGGGCAAGGTCTTCACCGTGGCGCAGCAAAAGGGTGGCGCCGGCAAGACCACGCTGGCCGCCCATCTCGCCATCGCCTGGGCGCAGTTGGGCCATTCGGTGGCCACCGTGGACATCGACCCGCAAGGCAGCCTGACCCGCTGGCACGCCGTGCGGACGGAGGCGACCGGCGGCAAACCCGGCTTCACCCATGTGCAGATCAACGGCTGGCGCACCCAGGCCGAGGTGGAGAAGCTGGCCCGCAGCCACGACATCGTGGTGATCGACAGCCCCCCGCACGCCCAGACGGAGGCGCGGATCGCCGTGCGCGCCGCCACCCTGGTCATCGCCCCGGTGCAGCCCAGCCCGATGGATCTGTGGGCGGTCCACCCGACCATCGAGTTGGCGACCCAGGAAAAGCGCCGCCTGCTGCTGGTGCTGAACCGCGTGCCGCCGCGCGCCAAAATCGCCGACGAGCTGATCGCCAAGGTCCATGAACTGGCCAACCCGCCCGCCGTCCAACTGGCCGAGGCCCAAATCGGCAACCGCACCGCCTACGCCGGAACCCTGATGAGCGGCTTTTCCGTGACGGAAGCCGCCCGCAAGTCGCAGGCGTCGGTGGAAATGCAGGCGCTGGCCGAAGAGATTTTGCAGCGGGCGTGAGGCCGCCCGCTCAGTAGCGCGCCGCCACGAAATACAGCCCATCCGGCGGGCAGGTCGGCCCGGCCTTGCTGCGGTCGCGGGCCTCCAGCGCGGCGCGCAAATCGGCGGCGGTCCATTTGCCCGCCCCGACCAGTTCCAGCGTGCCGACCATGTTGCGCACCTGATGATGCAGGAAGGACCGGGCGGCAGCGTGGATCCGCAGCTCCTCGCCCACCCGTTCGACGTCCAGGCGGTCCAGCGTCTTCAACGGCGATTTGGCTTGGCACAGCGCGGCGCGGAAGCTGGTGAAGTCATGCGCGCCGACCAGGACTTGCGCCGCCTCGTGCATCGCCTCGGCGTTCAGCGGGCGGGTGACGTGCCAGGCGCGGCCCGCGTCCAGCGCCAGCGGCGCGCGCCGGTTGACGATGCGGTAGACGTAAGACCGCCCGATGGAGGTCAGCCGGGCGTGGAACTGCTCGTCCGCCACCTCGACCTCCCGCACCGCGATGGGGGCGGGTTTCAGGTGGAAGTTCAGCGCGTCGCGCAGCTTCAGCCCGGTGAAGGGCTTCTCCAAATCAAAATGGCAGACCTGCCCCAGCGCGTGGACGCCCGCGTCGGTGCGGCCCGAGCCATGGACGCGCACCGTCTCGCCGGACAGGCGGAACACCGCCTCTTCCAAATTCTGCTGCACCGAGGGGCCGTTGTCCTGCCGTTGCCAGCCGACGAAGGGCCGACCGTCATACTCGACGGTCAGTTTCCACCGCTGCATCAGGGGGCGCCGATCACGGAGCCGACCGGCAGGGCGAAGCCGCGCAGGAAGGCCGCGCCATCGACCGGGGCCTTGCCGGGCCGCTGCACGCGGATCAAGCGCACCGCGCCATCGGCGCAGGCCACCGAAAGGCGATCATCCAGAAGCGTTCCCGGCGCCGCCGTGGCCGCGCCGCCCGGCTCCGCCGCCAGAACCTTGATGCGCTCCGCCCCGATGTCGAACCAGCAGCCGGGCCAGGGGGTCAGCGCGCGGACCTGCCGCTCGACGAAGGCGGCGGGTTGGCTCCAGTCGAGCCGCCCATCCTCGCGCGTCAGCTTGGCGGCGTAGGTCACGCCCTCCTCGGGTTGCGGCTGCGCGGTCAGGCTTCCGTCGGCCAGACCGGCCAGCGCCGGAACGATCATCCGCGCGCCCAGCGCCGCCAAATCGTCGTGCAGGCCGCTCGCCGTCGTCGCGGGCGTGATCGCCACCGCCTCTTTCGACAGCATCGCCCCGGTGTCCAGCCCCACGTCCATCTGCATGATGGTGATGCCGGTTTCCGCGTCGCCCGCCAAAATCGCGCGCTGGATCGGCGCCGCCCCACGCCAGCGCGGCAGCAAGGAGCCATGGACGTTGACGCAACCCAGACGCGGCGCGTCGAGGATCGCTTGGGGCAGGATCAGCCCATAGGCGGCCACCACCGCCGCGTCGGCGTTCAACCCGGCGAACTCGGCCTGCGCCTCGGCGTTGCGCAGGCTTTTGGGCGTGCGAACCGGGACGCCCTTTTCCTCGGCGAAGCGGTGAACGGGGGATTTCTGCACCTGCTGCCCCCGCCCGGCGGGGCGCGGCGGTTGACTGTAGACGCAGACGATCTCATGCCCCGCCGCAATCAACGCGGCCAGACTGGGCACGGCGAAATCGGGCGTGCCCATGAAAACAAGACGAAGCTGGGTCATCGGGACATCGCGCGCCAGGAGGATCAGGCGCTCGCCTTCTGCTGCTTCTGCACCTTGCGCAGGATCATGTTGCGCTTGAGCAGCGACAGGTGATCGACGAACAGAACCCCGTTCAAATGGTCGATCTCATGCTGAAGGCAGGTCGCCAGCATGCCGTCCGCGTCAAGCTCGCGCCGGGTGTTGGTCTCGTCGAGGTAGCGGACGCGCACCGCCACCGGGCGGATGACGTCGGCGTATTGTTCGGGCACCGACAGGCACCCTTCCTCGCACGGGCCTTTGTCCTCCGACGACCAGATGATTTCCGGGTTGGCGAGGCGGATCGGGTTGCGCGGCTGGTCCTTTTCATGGACGTCGACGACGATGATCCGCTCCAGCACGCCGACCTGCGGCGCGGCCAGCCCAATGCCGTTGGCGGCGTACATGGTTTCCACCATGTCGTCCATGAACGCGGCGACGCGCGCGTCCACGGCGGCGACGGGCTTCGCCTTCTGCTTCAGGACCGGGTGAGGGGCGACGAGGATCGGAAGGACGGCCATGGGTGCTCGACAGGGAAGAAAGGGGGAAATGGCGACCAGCGCCCGCGACAAACCATCAAATTAAGTGCAGCGCATCACTGGGTCAAGGAATCGCCCGCGCGCAAACGCGCAGGCCCGCCTTGCGGCTGCGCCGCAAAGATCGCCTCGCCCATCGCCTGACCGAATATTTTCGCTTATGATTTTCCCGCCAGGAGGGAACATTGCCGTCCTGGCGCACTGGAAGGAGGTGACGCGTTTGAGAAAGTTCCTGAAATGGTTCGACCGTTTCTGGTTCAAGGTGAAGATCGAGTTCGAAGCCGGCTTCAACAAGGACCAGGATAGGTAAGAACCGAAGGGCGGGGTCGGGAAACCGGCCTCGCCTGTTCAGGGAACCGAAGGCGCGTCACCTCCTTGCCACGCAGGATAGCACGGACGTTCGGAACTTCAAGGGCGACCCGGTCCACGGGAATCTGATCCGTCGGCAAGGCGCATGGTGGTATAGACCATCATCCCATTCCGATTGAGGCGAGCGTCCCATCATGATCGTGTTGCACGGTTCCGCCGGTTCTCCCTATGTCGCCCGCGTGCGGATGCAGGGCTACGCCAAGGGCATCGACATCGCGCTGCGTCCGGCCGCGCTCGGCACCCCGGAATTTCAGGCGATGAATCCCATCGGCAAGATGCCGGTTCTGGAGCACAACGGCTTCATCCTGCCGGAAAGCCTGATTATCTGCGAGTATCTCGAAGACCTGCACCCCACCCCGTCGATGCTGGGCGTCACCCCGCAGGAACGCGCGCTGGCCCGGCTGATTCCGCGCACGGTGGATCTCTATTGCGCCAGCCTGTTCAGCCTGCTGCGCGCCGCCTCCGATTCCAGCTTTAAAATCGACGAGCCGACCGAGCGCGCCAATCTGGAAAAGGGCTTGAACGCGCTGGAGCATTTTCTCCAACCCACGGGCTACGCCGCGCGGGCGGACTTGTCCTTGGCCGATTGCGTGCTGGTTCCGTGGCTCTATTACGGCAACAAGCTGGCCGCCTTTGGCGACGACACCCTGTCGCGCTTCGCCAAACTGTCCCGTTACATCGAGATGGTGGCCGACGATCCCATCGCCCAACAGGTGTGGGCGGAGATGGACGAGGCGTTCCGCGCCTTCATGACCAAATGGAAGGCGGATCAAGAGGCCGCCGCCCAAAAAGACTGACCCAAGAAAGACTGACCCAAAACGGACGGTCTGGGCGCTTTTGACCCGGCAGAAACAGCGCCCACACCGGCAAAAGCTGCCCGTCAGGCCGCGACCTTGACCGTCGCGGCGGACGCGACGGATGAGGCGGCAGCAGCCGCCGAAGCCGACGTCACGGTGTTGACCAGCCCGCCCGGCGTCGATTCCGATCCGACGACGCGGCCCAAACCCAGACCAAGCCCGACGCTGACCCCGGCGTCGGCGGCCTGATCGGTGCGCACCGGCTCGTCGCGCATGCGGCGGTGTTCCTTGTCGCGCGGGCGGGTCTGCTTGCCGTTGGCGCTGTCCACCTCGTCGGGGGTTTCCAGCGCGTTCAGCGCCAACACCTGATAGATCGACAGCGGCGTGCCGTTCAGCGCCTTGCCGGGCATCATCGGCACCTGGGTGGTGAAGCCGTCGGTCATGTCCTGCTTGCGCACCGCGTCAGTCGCAGCCTGCGCCGGGGCGAATTTGGCGACCGGGTTTTCCGAGAATTTCGAGGCGAAGCGGTCGTAAATCTCCTTCAACGACTTGCCCTTGCCCGTTTCCTTGTCGGTGAAGACGTTCTTGTTGGCCGCCGCCGCCTCTGGGAACAGATCGCGGGCGGAGCGGTTGGGGTTTTCCTGCATGGCGTTGAGGAATTTGGACGCGCCGCCCGCGCCCAGGAAATGCGCCATGTAGAGTTCGGTCGAGCCGATGTTCCCGTTCACCGTCTCTTCCAGATAATCCTTGTTGTCCTTGGTGAAGGCCGCCGCCATCAGGGCCGAGGTGTTGGGATCCTTGCGCAAATCCAGGATCTCCTGCTTCGTCGCCGGGTCGGCGACGTAAGGGCGTCCGTCGCTGCGGGTCTGGATGGCGTTGGCGTATTTGCCCAGACCATACTCCGCGCCATGCTCCTTCATCGTCTGCAACCATGTGCTGTCGATGAACTGATACAGCCCGGTCGCCGAGGAGGAGGAGGACTTCACGTCCGTGCGATAGCCGCTCTCCACGGCAGCTTTTTCCATCAGATAGGAAAAATCGACCCCCGTCTTGGCGCTGGCGTTGCGCACAGCCGCCTCCACAGTCGCCGGGCCGCGCGGGGCGTTGGCCGCCTGAGCGGCTTGGGCGGCGGCGTTGCTGGACAGGCCAAGGGCGGAAGCGTAGGTCATCGGGCGATCCTCTCTCGCGGTCGATGAAGTCAATGCAGGGAGCGTGCCAGTTTCCCGCAAGCTCCCCGCACGCAAGCGCCCCGCTTACAGGGACGCGCCGAACGTCACCGGAACCGGCTGCCACCAACTGTCCGTCACCCCGGAACCCTGGTTGCTGATGCTCCACAGCGACAGGTTCGGGCCGGGGCCGGGGTTGTTGTTGTTGGTCAACCACACCGACACGCCCGTGGTCTGCGGGCCGGGCGCGCAGGCCAGGCAATAGCCGCCCATCGTGGTGGGGACCGGGAACCAGACCGAGGGCGTGCTGGACGACGGCGCGGCGGCAAGGTTGACCAGGGCGGTCGCCGTGTCGCCGTTCAGGAAGCGTGCGCCAGTGTGGGTGGACAGCGAAATCAGATAGATGCCCGCCAAAGTCTGGCCGTTGTAGCTCGTGGTCTGCCCGGCGTCGGCAACCTGCCAATAGGCGCCGTTCGCCGCGTCCGCCGTGGAGGTCGCCATGGTCAGGGCGCCGGTCGCCGGTTGGGCGATCAGGATCGACGACAGGTTCGACCCCGCCGTCAAGGATTGCAGAAGGATTTGCGAACCCGGCACGAACCCGGTGGTCACAGAGCTGGTCATGTCCGATTTCTCCTGACGAAACTGTGGGATGCGCGTTTCCGATCACGCCTTTTGCGGGAAAATCCCGTGGCTGCATCGGTAGAAACTATCGTCGTCATTGCAATTTCATTTCGTCAAATGATTGTTTTAATCAATTATAGTTATACATATGCAGGCGTTCCGCCGAGGGCGGTTTTGGCGCGCCGCGCGGCTTGCCGCCGGGCGATCCCCGGCATAGCCTTCGCCTCAACCATGACCAGACGCCGCGTCAACAGCGCCTCTCGCCAAACGCCATGCGATGCTGTATGTTGACGTATACGTCAATCAATCGACGCCACCAATCAACGTTACCAAATCAACACCCTGGGAGGCCGCGCCGCCATGAGTTCCTACACCGCTCCGGTCGATGATCTGCGCTTTGTCCTGAACCATGTGGTCGGGCTGGACGCCATCGCCGCTCTGCCGCATTGCGAATCGGCGGCCCCCGATCTGGTGGACGCGATTTTGGAAGAGGCCGGGAAATTCTCCTCCGGCGTGCTGGCCCCGCTGAACCGGGTGGGCGACAAGGAAGGCTCGCGCCTGGAAAACGGCGTCGTCCGCACCCCCACCGGCTGGAAGGAGGCCTACAGCCAATTCGCCGAGGCCGGGTGGAACAGCCTGCCGTTCGAGCCGGAATATGGTGGCCAGGGCCTGCCCTGGACGGTCGCCTTCGCGGTGAACGAGATGTGGCAGTCGTCCAACCTGTCCTTTGGCCTGTGCCCGCTGCTCAATCAGGGCGCGGTCGATCTGCTGACCGAACACGCCAGCGCCGAGCAAAAGGCGCTCTACCTGCCCAAGATGATTTCGGGCGAGTGGACCGGCACGATGAATTTGACGGAGCCGCAGGCCGGATCCGACCTCGCCGCCGTGCGCACCCGCGCGGTTCGGGCCGAGGATGGGACCTACCGCATCACCGGCCAGAAGATCTTCATCACCTATGGCGAGCATGACCTGACGGACAACATCATCCATCTGGTGCTGGCCCGCCTGCCCGACGCCCCCGCCGGGATCAAGGGCATCAGCCTGTTCATCGTGCCGAAATTCCTGCCCAACGCCGATGGCGCGCCGGGCGCGCGCAACGACCTGCGCTGCGCCAGCCTGGAGCACAAGCTGGGCATCATGGCCAGCCCGACCGCCGTCATGGCCTATGGCGACGAGGATGGCGCCATCGGCTTCCTGGTCGGCCAGGAAAATCGCGGCATCGAATACATGTTCACCATGATGAACAACGCCCGCCTGGGCGTCGGCATCCAGGGCGTGGCGGTGGCCGAACGCGCCTATCAGCAGGCCCGCGACTATGCCAAGGCGCGGGTGCAGAGCAAGGATCTGGCCGACGCCAAGGGGTCGGCGGTGTCGATCATCAAGCATCCCGACGTCCGCCGCATGCTGCTGGACATGCGCGCCAAGACGGAAGCCGCGCGCGCGCTGGCGCTCTACGCCGGAACCCAGCTCGACACCGCCCGCCATCACCCGGACGAGGCCGCGCGCGCGGCGGCGACGGCGCGGGTGGACGTGCTGACCCCCATCGTCAAGGCGTGGTCCACCGACATCGGTTGCGACGTGGCGTCCACCGGCGTGCAGATCCATGGCGGCATGGGCTTCATCGAGGAAACCGGCGCCGCCCAGCATTACCGCGACGCCCGCATCACCCCGATTTACGAGGGCACCAACGGCATCCACGCCAACGATCTGGCCTTCCGCAAGACCGGGCGCGACAAGGGCGCCTCGGCCAAGGCCCTCATCGCCGAGATGCGGGCGACGGTGGAGTCCCTGGCCTCGGTCCCCGGCGACGACGTCGCGGTGATCCGGGCGGAGCTGTCGGCGGGTCTCGACGCGCTGGACAAGGCGGTCGATTGGATCGTCGCCACCCAGGCCGAAGGCGACCTGCGCGGCGCCGCCGCCGGGGCGGTGGCCTATCTGAAGCTGTGGGGCAACGTGGCGGGCGGCTGGATGCTGGCCCGCTCGGCGGTCGCCGCGCTGGAGGGCTTGCGCGCGCCCGGCGCCAACGCCCCCTTCCTGGAAACCAAGCTGATCGTCGCGCGTTTCTACGCCGAACAGATCCTGGCCCCCTCCCCCGCCCTGCTGCCCACCATCCGCAGCGCCCGCAACACCGTGATGGCGCTGAGCGAAGACCAGTTCTGACCACCCCAAATCCCTCTCCTCCCCTTAAGGGGGGAGAGGGATTGCGTCAGGGCGCTGGCCGCAAAAGGGACGCCAGCCGTTGGTTGAACGCGGCGGTCACAGCGTCGGGCGGCCTGTCCCCTGGCGTCAGAGCGGCCTCCGAACAGGGCGCTTGGAACTTTGCCCATTGCCGATCAAACGAATTTCCCGGACGCCAGACATAGACCGCCGTCTCATTGCCCACATACCAACCGACCAGAATCTTGTCGGCCAAACGGCGGTAAAAGGTGTCCTCGAAATTGCGCAAAGGGGGAAAGCCGCCGATGCGCGCGTGGGCGGCGCGGCGGATCGCGAAGGGACCGATGGCGGCGGCGGAGATCGCCGGGATCCAACTTGGGTCGATGGGGCGGCTTGTGGTGAAGCGGGTGCAGACGAAATCAATGCCCGGCCGCTGACCGAAGGCTCCGGCGCACACCGCCAGATGAGACGGCAGATATTGATCGTCGGCGTCCAGAAAGCACAGGATGTCTCCCGTCGCCTGAGCCGCCCCGGTGTTGCGGGCGCAGCCAGCCCCCTGGTTTTCCGCGTGATGAAGGACACGAATCGGCAGGTCGGGCGCGTCGTGGGCCAACGCGATGGCCACGCTGTCGTCGGTGGAGCGATCATCGACGACGATCACGTCGCAGGCGCCGACAGCCCTCTTGTCACGGGCAAAGCGAACCGCCTCGCGGATGCTGGCCAGGGTGTCGCCGATGGTGTCGGCGGCGTTGTAGGCTGGCACGACGATGGTGAAGGAAAGCGACGCGGTCATGAAGGCTGCACTCTCGGTCCTGTTTGACAGATGCGTTGTTCCACACCCGAACACCGGCGCCGCGAACGAACGCCGTCCGGTCGGATTATAGAACCCGCCGACATCACCTCCAACGGCGATTTCAGAGCGCCGCGCGATCCATTTGAAGTCATTGATTTTACATGAAAAATATTGCGGAAGCGCCGCCGCTTGTGTGTTTCGGCGGCGCGGCGCGGCGTCCACCGGGGAGAGGGCGCGGGCGCGGGCGAATGGAACGTTTGAAACACTGTGAAACAGTTTTTGGGGCGCTGTTCACCTGTTCCACCCCTCACGCCGCCCCCGGCGCGGGGGCCATGAACGGAGTGAACAGGGCGCCATCGGCGGGCATGGAGACCTCCGCAAGAACTCGGTTGTTCTTCCTACAACGCCCGCCGATCCCCAACAACATGCCGTCAAAAATTCCCAGGGGGATGGCCGAATCGACCACAGCCCGCAATCCGCGCCCGGAAGCCTGCCTGTGTGGAGCGAAGCTGGCCGCGCGCCCTGTTGCCGGTGTTCGGTTTACAGGACGCCCATCTGGCTGAGCTTGGCCGTCAACATATCCGAATCGCAGGAGGAGATGACGGCTTCATAATTGCCCTCCCGCAGAAAATCGCCAAGCTCCATGACTTTGTCTTCATCCACAAGAATAAGAAATCTTGGCTTGTGGCCTTCGTTCTTTGTCCGAATTTGATGAATGACATCGCTTGCGGCCTTTGTGTCCGAGATCAAATCCAGAAGAATCAGATCCGGCATTCGCTGATTGCAATATTGAAGAGCCGACGGGTAATCCGAAGCATGATCCACATGAAAACTGTGCTGTTCCCGCAATATATTCCGCAAACGCAGGAACATAACTCCGGAATGAACGACAGCCAGACAATCGAGCATTTGGGACTCCCGTTGAACATGACGATGATCAGGACCGGAAAAGCGCCACTCCGCCCTGTCCCCGCCATGCCAATTTATCCGTTTCGCAAGAGGACGGAAAGCGCGGGGCGGGGCGTCGAACGCCAAAGCCGTTCCCAGTTCCCGCCGGTTATGATGAGGGGGTCGCGCATCCCGCGAGATCCTGCAACGCATCCCCCTCACCCATCCTCTCCCCGGGGGGGAGAGGGGTTTTGTGCGGGCTAAATCCAGGCGTCCCCCGCCCCGCCCCACACGCCGTTTCCCCTCTCCCCCCCGGGGAGAGGGTCAGGGTGAGGGGGAACCGCCGCGTCCATTCGCGGGACAAACCTTGATGTTCCACGCCCACAAGCGCGGCGAACCCTGGCTTCCCCTTTCCCGCAAGCGGGAGAAGCCTTGATGTCCCTCCCCCTCAGGCGGGAGAGGGTGGCGCGCAGCGCCGGGTGAGGGGGTCGCGCATCCCGCAACATCCTGCAACGCATCCCCCTCACCCATCCTCTCCCCGGGGGGGAGAGGGGTTTTTGGGGGGCTAAATCCAGGCGTCCCCCGACCCCGACCACCCCCTCACCCTTCCCATGCGGTCGCATGGACCCCTTCCCTCTCCCGAAACGGGAGAGGGAACCCGGCGGGCGTGAAACACGCGGTGCTTGTTGTTCCATCCATCCACATGGCACGATGCGCGCAGCCACAGCCGAAAACGCGCGCCGCCATGCCCGATATGATGTCCACTCTCGCCGAAACGATCTGGGCGTGGCTCAACACAGAGCAATATGCGGGGGCGCTGTCCGCGCTTCTCGCCATCCCACCGCTCGCGGCGGGCATGGTCGGTTGGGTTTGGCGGCGCAAAACCAAAGCGGACACGCCGCCCCCCGGCGGAAACAACGTCAGCGCCAGCAATGGCGGCGTTGGCGCGGGCGGGTCGATGACCGGCAACACCATCAACATCAACAACCACGGCCCGACCCCCGAACAGATCGCCGCCTTGGCTGGAATCCGCGACCTGTCCCCAGCCTCGGAGGCGCAAGCCGCCGCCGCGCTGTACGGCACGCGGAGCCAGGCGGCGCTGTCGTCCTTCTTCGCCATCCTGCGCGAACAGGAGGTTCCCCCCGAACAGCTCCCGGCCAAGCTGGCCGAAATCGCCCTGCGCCACCGCGAGGCGCTGGAGCGTCTGGACGCCCTGCAACTCGATTCGCCGGACGACCCGCAACGCCTGTCCGACGCCCGCGCCGCCATCGAACAGGGCGACTACGATCGCGCCGACCAGCTCCTCGCCGCCATCGAGGAGGAGCAAGCCGCCGCCCACGCCAAGGCGCAAGCCAACGCCAACGCCCTCGCCCGCCGCCAAGCCGCCACCCGCGCCGAACGCGCGCGGTTGAGCGCCCTGCGTCTGGATCACCGCGCCGCCGCCGACCATTTCCTCGCCGCCGCCAACTTGCTGCCCGCTGGCGACACCGAGGCGCGCGGCAACCGCCTCACCGATTCCGCCGACGCCCTCCGGCGGCACGGCGAAGAGCGGGGCCACAACGACGCCCTGCGCCGCGCCATCGCCCGCTACCGCGAGGCGCTGCCGCCGCAAGACCGCCACCCCGCCCTGTGGGGCCGCATCCAAAACAATCTCGGAAACGCCCTCCTGAGACTCGGGGAGCGCGAAAGCGGAACCGGGCGGCTGACCGAGGCCGTCGATGCCTACCGAAACGCCTTGCGCGAACACACCCAAGAGCGCGTCCCCCTCGATTGGGCCATGACGCAAAACAATCTCGGAAGCGCCCTCCGGGCGCTCGGGGAGCGCGAGAGCGGAACCGGGCGGCTGACCGAGGCCGTTGAGGCCTACCGAAACGCCTTGCACGAACGCACCCAAGAGCGCGTCCCTCTCGATTGGGCCGCGACGCAAAACAATCTCGGAACCACCCTCACAGCGCTCGGAGAGCGCGAGAACGGAACCAGACGGCTGACCGAGGCCGTCGAGGCGTTCCGAAGCGCCTTGCGCGAGTACACCCAAGCGCGCTTCCCCTTCGAGTGGGCCACGGCGCAAAACAATCTCGGAAACGCCCTCACAGCGCTCGGGGAACGCGAGAGCGGAACCGGACGGCTGACCGAGGCCGTCGAGGCTTACCGAAGCGCCTTGCGCGAACACACCCCAGAGCGCTTCCCCCTCGATTGGGCCAGGACGCAAAACAATCTCGGAAACGCCCTCCGGACGCTCGGGAAGCGCGAGAGCGGAACCGCGCGGCTGACCGAGGCCGTCGAGGCCTACCAAAACGCCTTGCGCGAACGCACCCAAGAGCGCGTCCCTCTCGATTGGGCCAGGACGCAAAACAATCTCGGAAACGCCCTCCAAGCGCTCGGGGAGCGCGAGAGCGGAACCGCGCGGCTGACCGAGGCCGTCGAGGCCTACCGAAACGCCTTGCGCGAACGCACCCAAGAGCGCGTCCCCCTCGATTGGGCCATGACGCAGACCAACATGGGCGGCGCGTTGGCGCTTTTGGCGGAGCGAAACCGCGATGTGGACAGCGCCAAACAGGCCGTCGCCGCGCAGGAGGCGGCGTTGGTCGTGTGCCGCGCGGCGGGAGCCGACTATTACATCGAAGTGGCATCCCACAACCTCGCCCTCGCACGCGCCACCCTCGCCGAACTGGAAGGCGGCGCGGACTCACCCCCTCACCAGTAACGCATCGCATCCCGGTACAGCCCCCGCAGATCCTCGTCGGAGACCGGGCGGGGGGCGATGGTCAGCAGGCGTTGTTGGGCGGACGCGCCCGTCACCAGACCGGGGATGTCGGCCTCGCCATAGCCCAGCGCCGACAGGCCGTTGGGCAGGCCGGTGGCGCGCATCATGGCGATCAGGCGGGTGGCGAGCAGCTCGCCGCCATCCTCCGGGCTGGCCCCGCGCGTGTCGGCCCCCAGGGCGTCCGCCGCGCGGAGATGGGCGGCGGGGGCGGCGGGGCCGGTGAAGCGGAAGGCGGCGGGGGCGTTCAGAACCACCGAGACGCCGTGCGGCACCATCGGGTCCACCGCCTCGTAGCCCGTGGCGGTGAAGCTGTGATTCATCCCGGCCACCGAATAGGACATGGCGTGCGGGATGTGAACGCCCGCGTTGCCGAAGGCCAGACCGGCCAGCGTCGCCGCGAACATCAGGGCGTCGCGGGCTTCCGAATCGGCGGGGTCGTTGACGGCGCGCTCCAGCCATTGGCCGCCCAGCCGGATCGCCTGAAGGCTGCCGATGTCCGACCAGGGATTCGCCCCCTGATAGGGCGGGCGCAGGGTGGAATTCTCCGGGCGGGGGCGGGTGCGGTAGGGCCGCGCCGTGTGGCTTTCAATCGCGTGGGTCAGCACGTCGAATCCGGTGGCGGCGATGGCGCCGGGGGGCAGGCTGTCGATGGTGCGCGGATCGACCACCGCCAGCGTCGGGCGCAAATGGCGGGAGGAAATGCCGGTCTTCACCTGTTTTTCCACATGGTCGAAGATGGCGACGCCGGTCGTCTCGCTGCCGGTGCCGCAGGTGGTCGGGCAGGCGATGTGCGGCTTGACCGGGCCGGGGACCGGGCGGCCCTCCCCCAACGGCTTGTTGACGTAGGCCAGGAACTCCGCCGGATAGGTGGCGTAGAGGTTGGCCGCCTTGGCGGTGTCGATCACCGACCCGCCGCCGATGGAGACGTAGCCGTCGAAATCGCCGTCGGCGGCGAAGGCGGCGGCCGCCAGAAAGGACGCGCTGGTCGGCTCCACCCGGCAGGCGTCGAACACCACCACGTCCAGCCCGGCGGCCTTCAAGGAGGCCAGACCCGCCGCGAAGGGGGCGGTGGCCGCCACGCGCGGGTCGGTGAACAGCGCCACCCGCTGCATGCCCAGCGCCTGGGCGTCGCCGCCCAGCTCGGCCAGCATGCCGGGGCCGAACTTCATGCGCGCGGCCTCGACCGTGAAGCCGACCTCGCCGTTCGGGTCGATGGGGTAAGCGTCGGGTGCCGGGGCCATCGCGGATGCTCCTGTCTTGCGCCAAGCGGGTCTTGCCGCCCGGCCAAAGGGGAGCGCGCCACAGCGCCGCTGTCAATGCGTCTGTTCGTCCACCGGATTGTCCGCCGCCGACGCGACCCCCGCCGCGACTGACGGCCCGCGCAGGCGCTGGTAGAGGAAACCAACGCCGACCAGACAAACGCCCAAGCCGAGGAAGGAGGCGACGCGGTACAGGCCGGTCAGCCCCTCCATGTCGCTGACGAACACCTTGGCGACCACGGCCAGCAGCAGGGCCAGACCGACATGGCGCATGCCGCCCCAGCCGAAGCGCAGCGCCGCGACCAGCAGCAGCACCGCCACGATCAGGAAGGCGGCGGAATAGCTGTACCATTCGGCGTCCGACAGGCCGCCGCCCGACAGCACCGGCCCCTGGAAGACCCGCCGAATCTCAAGGGCCAGATTGGCCGCCAGCAGCGCGCCGACCAGCGCCGACAGCCCCCGGCGCAGCTCTGCCGACGGCGGCGGATCGACCCAGAGAATCAGCGTCATCAACGCGGCGGGCGCGCCATAGGCCAGCAGCAGCCGGTTGACCAGCAGCCAATCGCCCACCGATTCGCCGCTCCACAACGGGTTGAAGCCGCCCAGATGGACGACCAGCGCCATCCCCGCCGCCAGCGCCAGCAGCAGACGCCGCCCCCAACGCGCCACCGGGCGCAGGCTCCACCGCCGATCCACCGTCAGCAGCAGCGCCAAGCCCAGCCAGGACAGGGTGTGCAGCGACGCCTCGACCAAGCTGGATGGCCGGTCGGTCAGGTCGGCGACCATCCAACGGTGGACCGCCAGCGACGCCAGCAGGGTGGTGAAGATCAGCGCCCCGGCCTCCAGCACCATCACGGTCAGATCGTCGGCCTTGTCGTCCGGGGCCTGCCGCATCCAGCGCGCCGCCGCCAGGAAGCCCAGGGCGGGCAGACCGTAGCCGTAGAAGATCCAGGCGATCCCCTTGTAGTCCAGCACCAGCGGATTCAGCGCCAGCCGGGCCAGCACGACCAGAGCGACCAGAAAGGCGACGCGGCGCAGCTCGCGCAGGGTGAAATGACGCTCCAGCCACGCCAGAACCGGCACTTGCGCGGCCAGCGCCACCGTCAGCCACGCGTCGCGCAGGATCATGGTGGCGCCCAGCGTCATCGCCCCGACGGCCCCCGCCGCCAGCGCGGCCAGCGCCAGATCGGCGTCCGCCCGCGCGCCGCGCTGGCGGGCCAGGGGCGTGGTGGCGGCGACCAGCAGCGCCGCCAACGCGACGGCGGCGGCGGGCCATTCCACCGCCGAACGGTCGGGTTCAAGCTGGGCGTAGAGGGTGGCCAGCAAGGCCAGCGGCAACAGCGCCGACAGCGACGCCCACAACGCGACCCGCCGCGCGCCCAGCATGGCGACAAAGCCGCCGACGCCGAACAGCGCGGCGAAGCCCGCCGTCGCCCAGATGGCGCGGCGAATCGGATCCAGCAGATCCCTCGGAACCCCCTCGACCAGCGGACGGCCATCCGGGGTGAGGGGGAGCCACGGGTTGGGCAGAGAGGGCAAATTCCACACGGCCAGCACCATCCACACCGCCAGCCCGGCGACCCAGGCCAGCCCGGCCAACCGCTCCACCCGCCGCCCGGCAACCAGCCCACCCAGCGTGAACAGGGCCAGCATCGTCAGCGCCACGTCGCCATGGCCGTCCGTCCACACCAGACACAGCATCAGGACGGCGAACACCCGCGCCGCCGTCATCGCCAGCCGGTCCAGCGGGTGACGACGGTGACGGCGAAACCAGGAGGGCAAAGCGGCGCGCCAACCGACGGCGGGCGGCGGCGGCGCCACCGGCTCCGCGTCGATCCAGCGGCTGAGCAAAGCGGGCGTCAGGAACAGCGCGGCGGTCAAAATCAGATACAGCCCGACCGCCAGCGCGTCGCCCTGCGTCCACACGTCGCTCAACCACAAGGCGGGCCAGCCCGCCGCGCCGATCAACGCGCCCCAACCCAGCCAGCGCCATTCGCGCCACAGCACCAGCGCCACGCCCGCCGCGTTCAGCGCCAGCAGATAGGGGAACAGCCCCCAGGCCATCGGGTTGCCCGACGACACCAGCATCGGCGTGACGAATCCGGCCAGCAACCCCAGCGCGGCGATGAACGGCCCTTGCAGCAGCGACAGCGCCACGCCGCTCAGGGACAGCGCGGCCAGCAGGGCGAAGGCGACCAGCGGATCGAACAGGCCGAACAGGGCGTAACCGCCGTAAACGCTGGCGAAGGCGGCGAACAGACCGGCGCCGGTCAAGGCCATCGGCACATAATCGGGGTGAAGCGCGGCGAAGGCGCGCTGCGTCGGCTGGCGGCGCAGCCACTCGCCGCCGACGATCAAGCCAGCCCCGCTCAACAGCCCCAACGCGACGCGCACGCCCGGCCCCAGCCAACCATGCTCGACCGACAGCTTGATGAAGAAGGCGGCGGCCAAGGCCATCGTCGCCCCGCCCAGCCAGATCAACCAGCGCGAGGCCAGCGATTCCTCCAGGTCGCGCCACAGCGGACGGGCGGGCGGCGCGGGAGTCGCTGGCGGGGGCGGCGGTTCCGCCGGGGCCTCGTCGGCCAGAGGGGCGACGGTGATTTCGTCGGAAACGGTCGGCAGGGCCGTAGCCGATTCCGGGACGACGTCCGGGGCAAGGTCAGACGAGCGTTCGGCGGCGGGCGTCGCTCCGGCCTGCGCCGACAGGCGGGCCACGGTCTGGCGCAGCTCGTCGATGGCCTTGTCCTGATCCCGCAGCCGACGGTCCATGCGGAGAACGACGAAGCCGATCACCAGAAGCAGCGCAAAGAATTCCATCGTGACGCCGCCCCATCGCCGGTTCAACCGCCGATCAGGATAGCCTCACACCGCGCGCTTGTCTTGGTTCTGAGGCCGCGATCAAGGACCGCGCAGCGTCCGCCACAGGCAGACCGCGCCGTAATAGCCGGACGAGGCCAGCCACAGGCCGAACAGCCAGCCGGGCCGGTCGGGCGACAGCACCACCAGCGCGCCGCAGCACAGCAGCCACACGCTGGTGACGCCGATGTTCAGCGGCATCAGGGCTTTGACGCGAAAGGGGTGCAGGAACTTCATCGTCGTGAAGGTCAGCAGCCCCAGCGCCAGCACCACCGCCGCGTTGATCCAGGGATCGAGGTCGAGCAGCCAGAGATACAGCGCCACGACGTTCCAGATCGCCGGGAAGCCGACGAAATAATTGTCGCCGCTCTTCATCTGCACGTTGGCGAAGCAATAGAGCGAGGTCAGCAGCACCCAGGCGGCCAGCGCGATGCTGATGAGACCCTCCGGCAGAAGCCCGAAGCGGTGCATGAACACCGCCGGGACGACGACGTAGGTGAGATAATCAATCACCAGATCCAGAACCGACCCGTCGATTCCCGGCAGCACCTGCTTGACCGAGGCGCGGCGGGCCAGCGTGCCGTCCACGCCATCGACCACCAGCGCCACGCCCAGCCACGCCAAACACAGTTTCGCGTCGCCCGCCGCCGTCGCCAAAAGCCCCAACAAACCCAACACCGCCCCGCTGGCGGTGAAGACATGGACGCCCCAAGCCGACAGGCGGTGGGTGATTCCGTAGGCACTCATGCGGGGATTCCGTTTCGGCGGGCGGTCAAGATCGGGAGCAAGACGGTTTTTTGACACAGACGCGCCCAGTAAAACACAGATTTATGGCGCTGCGGAATCCCCCATGCCGCAGAGCCGGAGAAAGCCCCCATGCGTCAGCGGCGCGGCCCGCCCGTCAGGCCGTTCCGGCCAGCGCCTCGGGCTTCGGCCCGCCGGTCGCCCAATCGAGCAGCTCCACCGTGTGGACCACGGGAAGCGTGGCCCCCGCCGCGATTTGGGCGATGCAGCCCAGATTGCCCGCCGCCACGATCTCCGCGCCTGTGCTGGCGATGGCGGCGATTTTGCGGGCGCGCAGTTCGTCGGCCAGTTCGGGTTGCAGCAGGTTGTAGGTGCCCGCCGACCCGCAGCAGAGATGCCCGTCGGGAATCTCCTTCACCGCGAATCCGGCGGCGCGCAGCAGGGCGCGCGGCGGCTCCTTCAGCTTTTGCCCATGCTGCATCGAACAGGCGGAGTGGTAGGCCACCGCCTGCCCGGTGGCGATCACCGGCGCGCTCAGGCCCAGATCGGCCAGCAGTTCGGTGACGTCGCGCGCCAGCCCGGCGACATGCGCGGCCTTGGCGGCGTAGGCCGGATCGTCGCGGAACAGATGGCCGTAATCCTTGACGCTGGTGCCGCAGCCCGACGCGTTGACGATGACGGCGTCCAGCCCCTCCCCCGCGACCTCGGCGATCCAGGCGTCGATGGTCGCCTTGGCCTGTTCGCGCGCCATCGCCTCTTTGCCCATGTGATGGGTCAGCGCGCCGCAACAGTCGGCGCCGCGCGCCACCACCACCTCGACGCCATGGCGGGTCAGCAGGCGGATGGTCGCCTCGTTGATCGACGGGGCCAACACCCGTTGCGCGCAACCCAGCAGCAGCGCCACCCGCTTGCGCCGGGTTCCCTGCCCCGGATAAACGCCGGGCCGGTCGCTGGCGCTGGGGTTGGGGACGGTGGCCGGGGTCAGCGTCAGCATGGCGCGCAACCGTTTGGGCAGCAGGGCGCGGAAGGGCCGCGTCGCTGAAGCGCCCAGCATCGCCACCCGCAGCGCGCCCGGATTTGTCAGCAGCCGGGCCAGCAGCGCCCGAGTCGCCCGGTCGGCCAGCGGGCGGCGGTGGGTGTGTTCGATGTGGGCGCGGGCGTGATCGACCAGATGCATGTAATGGACGCCCGACGGGCAGGTGGTCATGCAGGACAGGCAGGACAGGCAGCGGTCGAGATGCTTGACCGTCGAGTCGGGCGGCGGCCCGCCCTTTTCCAGCATGTCCTTGATCTGGTAGATGCGCCCGCGCGGGCTGTCCAACTCGTCGCCCAGAATGGTGTAGGTCGGACAGGTCGCGGTGCAGAAGCCGCAATGGACGCAGGCCCGCAGAATCGCTTCGGACTCGCGGATCGCCGGGTCGGCCAGTTGGGCCAGCGTGAAGTTGGTTTGCATCGCCGCCGTCTCCTCACACGCCCGCGTAAAGGCGACCGGGGTTCAACACCCCCTTGGGATCGAAGCTGTCCTTGACCCGCCGGGTCAGCGCCATCAGCGGATCGGGCGGCGGCTGGAACACCGCCGTCACCGCGCGAACCTCGTCCGGCGCGCGGACCAAAGTGGCGTGGCCCTGCGCGCCGACCGCGCGGCGGATGGCGGCGACCGAATCGGGCGGCGCGGTCAGCCAGACCAACCCGCCGCCCCAATCATAAAAGGCCTCCACCGCCAGCGTCCGCCGAATCGCCGCGACCACTGAGGGGCCGGAGGCGGGGGGGACGGAGAGTTTCCACAAATGGGGGGAGTCGTCCCCATTGCCCCCTTGGCCTCCTTTGCCCCCTCCCCAACCCTCCCCCGCTGGCGCGGGAGAGGGAGTCAGGCGCGCGTCCAGATCGGCCCCCTCTCCCGCCGAAGGCGGGGGAGGGTTGGGGAGGGGGCCGGGGACAGCGCCAGAACCGCCCCCATCCCCCACGCCCCCCAAGCACCCCACATCGCGAATCTCGCGCCACACCGCCCGCGACTCGGGCGCATCCAGCACGGCGTCGGCACGCAGCTCCTCGCGCAGCGCGGCGACCCGCGCGGCGACGGACGGGCCGAAGCCCTCCAACCGCAACATCGTCACCGCCCCGCCCGCCCGCGCCAGCGCCGACACACCCGAGCGCGCCGCCAAGCCGTCGGGCAGATGCGCCGCGCCCGACACGTCGTAGGGGCTGCGCAGCGCGCGGTCCAAAACATCGACCGCCGCCAAATCGCCCAGCCCGAACAGCAGGAGGGTCGCCGTGTCTTCCGGCGCGGGCAGCACCTTCACCGTCAGTTCGGTGAAGGCGGTCAGCGTGCCGAAGGATCCCGCCATCAGCTTGGGCAAATCATAGCCGGTGACGTTCTTCACCACCTTGCCGCCGCCCTTGTAGGCCTCGCCGCGCCCGCTGACTCCCGCCATGCCCAGCGCGTGGTCGCGCGCCGATCCCGCCGAAATCCGCCGGGGACCGGCCAGACCGCAGGCGATCACCCCGCCCAGCGTGCCGCCGTCCGGCGGCTCGAAGGCCAGATGCTGCGACCGTTCGGCCAGCAGCGGCAGGATCAGCGCCATCGGCGTCCCCGCCCGCGCCGTCAGCACCAGCTCTTCCGGCTCATAGGCGACGATCCCCGACAGGCCGGACAGGTCAAGCGCGTGGGTCGTCCGCGCCGGACGGCCCAACCCGCGCCGGGAACCGCTGCCCAAAACCTCCAGCGACTCGCCCGCCGACAGCGCCCAGCGCACGGCGTCAACGAGTTGCGCGTCGGTGTCCGGCTTCAGCGTGGTGATGGTCATGCCGGGTCGCCCCTTCAAAAGCGCGGGATGTCGGGGAAGCGCAGTTCCCCCTTGTGAACGTGCAAACGGCCAAGCTCGGCGCAGCGGTGCAGGGTGGGAAAAACCTTGCCGGGGTTGAGCAGCCCGTCGGGATCGAAGGCGCATTTCAGCCGCTGCTGCTGCTCCAGATCCGCCGCGTCGAACTGGTCGGTCATCAGGTCGCGCTTTTCCACCCCGACGCCATGTTCGCCGGTCAGCACGCCGCCGACCTCGACGCACAGGCGCAGGATGTCGTTGCCGAAGGACTCGGCGCGCTCCAACTCGCCCGGCTGGTTGGCGTCGTAGAGAATCAGCGGGTGCAGATTGCCGTCCCCGGCGTGGAAGACGTTGGCGACGCGCAGGCCATAGCGCGCCGACAGCTCCGTCATCCGCGTCAGCACCTGGGGCAGCGCCTTGCGTGGGATCGTGCCGTCCATGCAATAGTAATCGGGGCTGATTCGCCCGACCGCCGGGAAGGCCGCCTTGCGCCCGGCCCAGAAGGCCAAGCGTTCCTCTTCGGAATTCGAGACGCGGGTGCAGACCGCGCCCTTGTCGGCGGCGATGGCGGCGACCCGCCCGATCAGGTGATCGACCTCCGCCGCCGGGCCGTCCAGCTCGACGATCAGCAACGCCTCGACGTCCAACGGGTATCCGGCGTGGACGAAGGCCTCCGCCGCGTGGATGGCCGGGCGGTCCATCATCTCCATCCCGCCGGGGATGATTCCCGCCGCGATGATCGCCGCGACGCAATCGCCGCCCTGCTCGCTGGACGGAAAGCCAATCAACACCGCCCGCGCCGTCGCCGGTTTGCGCAGGATGCGCACGGTCACTTCGGTGACAACGCCCAACAACCCTTCCGACCCGGTGACGATTCCCAGCAAATCATAGCCGCCCGCCTCCAGATGCTTGCCGCCGAGCCGGACGATGGTTCCGTCCATCAAGACCAGTTCCACCCCCAACAGATTGTTGGTGGTCAGCCCGTATTTCAGGCAATGCACCCCGCCGGAATTCTCGGCGACGTTGCCGCCGATGGTGCAGGCGATCTGACTGCTGGGATCGGGGGCGTAGTAAAAGCCCTCCCCCGCCACCGCGTTGGAAATGCCGAGATTGGTCACGCCCGGCTGAACCACGGCGCAGCGGTTGGCGTAGTCGATGTCCAGGATGCGCTTGAACTTGCCCATCCCCAGCAGCACCCCGTCGGCCAGCGGCAGGGCGCCGCCCGACAGCGAGGTTCCCGCCCCGCGCGGCACCACCTTCACCCCCATCTCCTGGCAGGTCTTGAGGACGCGCGACACTTGATCGACCGTGCTGGGCAGCACGGCGACCAGCGGAAGCTGGCGGTAGGCGGTCAACCCGTCGCATTCATAGGCGCGGAGTTCCGCCTCGTCGACGATCACCCCTTCGCCGGGGACGATGGCGCGCAGCGCCTCGACGATGGCGCGGCGGCGGGCGATCACGCCGCTGTCCGGGACCGGCATCTTCATCGGCGGGCGTCCTTCTGTCCGAAACGGCGAATCCGTCCGTAAGACGTACCATTCGCCGCCGTGTGGACACAAGGCGCTGGGATGCAAGACCAGGGCAATCGCTTGAAGACGAGGGGGATTCCGGTACGGGGCTTGCTGTGATTCATAGAGGGCCTCGAATCGGAGGCTCATCCCATGCAGGCACGGTCGCTTTTGGATCATTTTTCGGCGCTGGAGG
>Ga0209373_10000342_pt1 | contig 83239 bp, 74 predicted proteins | sample Higcelweek5metaG_FD_187173 | JGI IMG/M metagenome (GOLD analysis project Ga0209373, IMG submission 187173) | Freshwater pond sediment microbial communities from the University of Edinburgh, under environmental carbon perturbations - High... | ecosystem: Environmental > Aquatic > Freshwater >...
GCCCCCCAGGCGAACAGCACCGCCACCACGCCGATGCACAGCCCCCCGCCCCAGAAGACCAGCCGGCGGCGCCAGATATGCGGCGCCACCCATAATTGCCGTCCCCGGCGTGCCACGGCATTCGGCATCGCCCCGATCCTTACATTGTACCAACCATTGCCCAGGCTTAACGCCAGCGGAGAGCGACGGGCATCGTTGATCGGGCATGGCAAGCCTGTGTGCGGCGGGAAGCACGGGGGAAATCCGCGAGGGCCGCCCCCTTTCCCAAAGGGCCCATTCTGTATATGTTCTCACCATCATGAGCGATCTCTTCTCCCCTCCCCCGCCGCCGCCCCCCCCGGCCCCGCAGCGCCGCCCCTATCTGGACGGGTTGAACCCCGTGCAGCGGGAAGCGGTGGAGGCGCTGGACGGCCCGGTGCTGGTGCTGGCCGGTGCTGGCACGGGCAAGACCCGCGTGCTGACGACGCGGCTGGCGCATCTGCTGCTGTCGCGCCGCGTCAGCCCGTGGAATGTGCTGACCGTGACCTTCACCAACAAGGCCGCGCGGGAGATGCGGGAGCGGGTGGACAATCTGCTGGGCAGCCAGTCGGAAGGCTGGTGGATGGGCACCTTCCATTCGCTGGCCGCCCGCATCCTGCGCCGCCATGCCGAGTTGATCGGCCTGAAGCCCAGCTTCACCATTCTGGACACCGACGACCAGATCCGCCTGCTGAAACAGTTGATGGAGGCGGAAAATATCGATGCCAAGAAATGGCCGGCGCGGATGCTGCTGTCGATCATCGAGCGCTGGAAGGACCGGGCGCTGACGCCTGACAAGCTGAAACCGGAGGAGGCGGGCGACGCCGCCAATGGCCGCATCCTGACGCTCTACCGCCAGTACCAGGACCGGCTGAAGGCACTGAACGCCTGCGATTTCGGCGACCTGCTGCTGCATAATATCACGCTGTTCCAGCAGCATAATGACGTGCTGATCGAGTATCAGAACCGATTCCGCTATATTCTTGTGGATGAATATCAAGATACGAACGTCGCGCAGTACCTTTGGCTAAGACTTCTCGCCCAATCTCACAGAAATATCTGTTGCGTTGGCGATGATGACCAATCGATATATGGTTGGCGTGGCGCTGAAGTCGGGAATATACTTAGATTTGAGCATGATTTCCCCGGCGCCACCATCATACGGCTGGAGCAGAATTACCGCTCCACCGCCCATATCCTGGGGGCCGCCCATGGTATCATCGCCCACAATCAGGGCCGCCTGGGCAAGCAGCTCTGGACCGAAACGGATGGTGGCGAAAAGGTGAAGGTCCGCGGCCTCTGGGACGCGGAGGAGGAAGCCCGCTGGGTGGGCGAAGAGGTGGAGGCGTTGCAGCGCAAGGGCGCCAGCCTGGGCCAGATGGCCGTGCTGGTGCGCGCCGGCTTCCAGACGCGGGAGTTCGAGGAACGCTTCATCACGCTGGGCCTGCCCTATCGCGTGGTCGGCGGCCCGCGCTTCTATGAACGCCAGGAAATCCGCGATGCGCTGGCATATTTGCGCGTGCTGATCAGCCCGGAAGATGATCTGGCGTTCGAGCGCATTGTTAATGTGCCAAAGCGCGGTGTTGGGGCCGCCACCATCCAGCAGCTTTATGTGGCGGCCCGCACGCTGGGCGTGCCGGTGACGGAGGCGGCCTGGAAACTCTCCCAGACGGATGAGTTGAAGCCCAAGATGCGCTCCACCCTCTCCGGGCTGATGCAGGATTTCTTCCGCTGGCGCGGGCTGATCGACCGCATCCCCCATACCGAACTGGCCCAGACGGTGCTGGACGAATCGGGCTATACCCGCATGTGGCAGGAGGATAAGACGCCCGAAGCACCGGGACGGCTGGAAAACCTGAAGGAACTCATCAACGCGATGGGGGAGTTCGAGAATCTGACGGGCTTTCTGGAACATGTCTCCCTGGTGATGGAAAATGCCGCCGGGGCCGATGTGGAACAGATCTCCCTGATGACCCTGCACGGGGCAAAGGGGCTGGAATTCGATGTCGTCTTCCTGCCCGGCTGGGAGGAGGGTGTGTTCCCCAGCCAGCGCACCCTGGATGAAAACGGCATAGCCGGGCTGGAGGAGGAGCGGCGGCTGGCCTATGTCGGCATCACCCGTGGACGCAAGCGTGTTTACATCAGCCATGCCGCCAACCGCCGCATCCATGGCACCTGGGCGACATCCATCCCCTCGCGCTTTGTCGAGGAACTGCCCGAAGAGCATATTGAGACAGAGAATAATCCCGGCATCGGCGGGGCCGGTTTTGGTGGCGGGCGAGGCGAAGGGGGTTATGGCGGCGGATTCGGCGGCGGCTGGGGTGGCGGTGGTGGCGGCTTCGGCGACCGGTTCAACCGCCTGGGCCAGAAGGCGGCCCAGGCCCCGGTACGCGGTGGCCGGCTGATCGAGGGCACAGCCCTGGATGTCACCCCGCGATCCCGCCCCAACCGGCCCTATAATCCGGGCGACCGGGTTTTCCACACCAAGTTCGGCTATGGCACCGTGAAGATGGTGGAGAATGACAAGCTGGAGATCAGCTTCGATGCCGCCGGCATCAAGAAGGTGATGGACAGCTTCGTGGTCCCTGCCGACAAGGCGGGTTGACCACGAAGCGGATGCAGAAAGCCCCGCGCCAAGGGGGACGCGGGGCTTTCCACTCTGCCGAAGCGGCGTTCCTGCGAACGCAGCTTCGGTATCAACAACAGATCAGGCGGCAGCCTTGATCTTGGACAGCTTTTCCACCGTGGCGTTCACGCGGGCGGTGATCGGTTCGGCAGCCTCGTTGGCGACCTTGAAGCCGGTTTCGGAGACCTTGGTTGCTTCCGCCACCATGGCGTCAAAGCTGGTCTTGGCGAATTCGGTCTGGAGATCGACCAGTTCCTTCACCGACTTCACGCCCATCAGGGCCTTGGCGGTGCTGACCGACTGCTCATACTGGCCCTGGGTGAAGGCCATCAATTCCTTGGACATGGCCTCGAAGCCCTTGGCCAGGATGGTTGAGGAGGCGACGAAAGCGTCCACGTTTTCCTTGTGGAAGCCAGCGACGTCATCGAATGCGGTAAAGACCTGCTTGCTCATTTTTTCCACCTGCTTTTGGGTAAAGGCGACAGCCTGCTCAACGGATTTGGGATCGAACGTGGGGGCCAGGGGGATGGGTGCCGCCGAGGCAGCATCTTCCACAACCTTGGCCGCCTTGATGACGGGTTCAGGGGTGACGGGTTCAGGTGCAGCCTTTGCCGCCACCTCCTCCATCTCCTGGACAACAGCCTCCGCCACGGAAGCCTCCACCACGGGGGCGGGGTCATCCGCCACGGGAGTGGGCAGAATCTCGGGCACCGGATCGGCGGGCGGGGTAACGGCGGTCACCGTCTCCTCAACCACCTGCTTGGCCGGCGAAGCAGATGCGGGGGCAGCCGGCGTCCGGCTGGTTTTTCCCGCAGCACCTCTGGGCGTGCGCGTCACCATTGATCTTCTCCTTATGCGCTCTGATGGAACCGGCCCGCATCAAGCAGCACCGGCCCCGGTAGCCGCTATTGATCCAGGCCGCACCATCGGAAACGTCTCCCGCGACGGCATGGCTTTGCTGCGCCGCAGCATTGGCAATTTATATCGGAACGATTGTCGGGCCGTCAAGCCATTTTGTGCAGTGCAACAAGATTATCACGTGTGCCACTGCACAGGTTCGTACAAGCACAGGACGTGGCTGCCTTGTCGCGGGTGCATTTTGACGCAAGCGAAAGATCATGACAGGATGCGCCGCCCAAGAGCAAAGAATGAAATGGTAGCGGCTTCATCATGACCTATTGTCTCGGCATTAAAATCAAGGAAGGGCTGATCGCCCTGTCCGACGGCCGTATCACCGCCGGCACCCAGGTGACCGCGGCGCGCAAGGTGACGCTGCTGCCCAATGGCAGTGACAAGTTCTTTGTCATGACATCGGGTTTGCGCAGCGTGCGTGACAAGACACTGGCCTATCTGCGCCGCGACATGCAGGCCGCGGGCCCGAAGCCGTTCGACAGCATGCTGGAAGCGGTGAACAGCTTCGCCCGTTGCCTGCGCGTGGTGGCGAAGGAAGACAAGGAAGCGCTGGAGGCATCCAAGCTGACCTTCAACCTGCACGCCATCATCGGCGGTCAGCTGGGGGGCGACCGGGAACCGACCATGTATCTGGTCTATCCGGAAGGCAACTGGATCGAGGTGGACGAGCGCACGCCCTATCTTTCCATCGGGGCCACCGCCTATGGCAAGCCGATCCTGGATCGGGCGCTGAAGTTCGATACGGCGATGCCGGCGGCTTTGAAGCTGGCCTATCTGTCGTTTGACAGCAGCCGCTACAGTTCCGCCGACGTGGGCTATCCCATTGATCTGGTGACCTACCATCAGGCCGACCGGCAATGGCGGGAAGACCAGTTCGATTATGATGATCTGGTCGAACAGCGCCATTGGTGGAACCGCCATATCACCGGTCTGGCCGCCCAGTTGCCCGATGGACCGTGGGTGGAATCACTGCTGCCGAAGTAATACCAACCTCCCTTGATCGTGGCCGATCAAGGGAGGTTTCGTGTTCCCTCCGGTGCCGGGCGCTGCCGCCGGCAGCTTGGCTTACACGCCCATGGGGGCGCGGGCTGGCGGTCGCCAGCCTCCAACCCGCCAAGGGTCAAACCCGCGGCGGTTTGGTATAATTTCCTTTATTCTGCATCCGCCTGATTTTCGGGTGCCGCCTGCTGAAAGGCCGGCAGCGCACGGCAGGCGGCATCGATGGCAAGAAGGCGCGGATAGGGTGTCAGGTCCAGCCCGAAACGGCGACCATTATACAGTTGCGGCACCAGGCACAGATCAGCCAGGGTGGGGCTGTCGCCATGACAGAAGCGCCCCCCCTGCCCCACCAGCCGTTCCAGCGCGGCAAAGCCCCGGCCCATCCAATGATGCATCCAGGCGGTGACCGCCGCATCATCCAGGCCATGTTCCCGGCGCAGCCAGCCAACGACACCGGAATTATTCAGCGGATGGATATCGCAGGCCACCGCCTGCGCCATGGCGCGCACATGCGCCCGGCCCAGCGCATCAGGCGGCAGCAGCGGCGGGGCCGGGTGGGTTTCATCCAGATATTCGATAATGGCCAGCGACTGGGTCAGCAGCGCGCCATCATCGGTTGCCAGCGCCGGCACCAGCCCTTGCGGGTTGATGGCCAGATAGTCGGGCCGCCGTTGCTGCCCGCCATCCTTCACCAGATGGATCGGCACGCCTGTGTAATCCAGCCCCTTCAGGGCCAGCGCGATACGTACCCGATAGGCGGCAGACGATCGGTAATAGGTATAAAGGCGCATGATCTGTTATCACCCTTCCTGTGAACCAACAGCAGGGACATCCGGGATGGATCGGCCGCTTCAGGGCAAGGTCGCCCTTGTCACCGGTGCCTCGCGCGGGATCGGCACGGCCATTGCCGAACGGCTGGCGCGCGACGGGGCGGATATCGCCATCCATTATGGTTCCCACCGGCTGGATGCGGAGGCGCTGGCCAGCCGGTGTAACGATATGGGCGTGCGCACGGCGGTGATCCAGGCCGATCTGACCGACCTGTCTGACCAGGGCGGGGCCGTGCGGCTGTTCGCCGATACCACCCGCCTGCTGGGTGTGCCGGATATTGTGGTGAACAATGCCGGCACCGGGCGTTTTGGCCCGATCAGCGATGTAACGGCGGACGATCTGGCCAATGTACTGGCCGTCAATGCCGCCGCCCCGCTGCTGATGGCGCGCGAAGCGGCGCGCCATATGCGCCCCGGTGGCCGCATCATCAATATTGGAAGCGTCATCACCGACATGCCGGCTGCCAAGCGCGCCGTCTATGCCGCCTCCAAGGGCGCTGTCCACGCCATGACCGGCGTGCTGGCCCAGGAACTGGGGCCACGCGGCATCACCATCAACACGGTTGCCCCCGGCGTCACCAATACCGACCGGTTCAAGGTGGGCGATGCCGCGCGCGTGCCGGAAATCACCAGCCGCACGGCGCTGGGCCGTATTGGCGAACCGGCGGACATTGCCGCTGTCGTCGCCTGGCTGGCCAGCCCCGACGCCGCCTGGATCACCGGGGAGGTGATCCGCGCCAGCGGCGGCCTGCGGGGGCTTTAATTTAAGGCCCCTCATATTTCTGAACCACCTGGTCAATCGCCCCGAAAACACTGACCCCGTTCTGGTCCCGCATTTCGATCCGCACCCGATCGCCAAAGCGCAGGAAGGGCGTGCGGGGCTGGCCGTCGCGGATGGTCTCGATGGTGCGTATCTCCGCGATGCAGCTATAGCCCAGGCCGCCTTCCGCCACCGGGCGGCCCGGCCCGCCATCGGCATCCTTGTTGGACACCGTGCCCGACCCGATGATCGTGCCGGCACAAAGCGGGCGGGTGCGGGCGGCATGGGCGATCAGGGTGGGGAAATCGAAGGTCATATCCACCCCGGCATTCGGGCAGCCGAAGGGTTGGCCGTTGATCTGCGACAGCAGCGGCAGATGCAGCCGCCCACCATCCCAGGCATCGCCCAGCGCATCCGGCACCACCGCCACCGGGCTGAAGGCCGTGCTTGGCTTGGATTGGAAGAAGCCGAAACCCTTGGCCAGTTCCGCCGGGATCAACCCGCGCAGCGACACGTCATTCACCAGCATCACCAGCCGGATCAGGCCGCGTGCCTGTTCCGGCGTCACCCCCATCGGCACATCGCCGGTGATCACCGCCACCTCCCCTTCCAGGTCGATGCCGAACGCCTCATCCGCCATCAGGATGGGATCATGCGGGGCCAGGAAACTGTCAGACCCACCCTGATAGATCAGGGGATCGGTCCAGAAGCTGGGCGGCATTTCCGCGTTGCGGGCCTTTCGCACCAGTTCCACATGGTTCACATAGGCCGACCCGTCGGCCCATTGATAGGCGCGCGGCAGCGGGCTGGCGCAATGCGCCTCGTCAAACGGCAAGGCATCGTCCAGATCGCCCCGGTTGAGCGCGGCCGCCACCTCTGCCAGCGCCGGGCCAATGGTTTCCCAATGGTCCAGCGCCTGTTGCAGCGTCAACGCCAGATCGGGCACGGGCAGGCAGCGGGTAAGGTCATCCGACACAACAACCAGACGGCCATCACGGCCCTGCTGCAAAGAGGCGAGTTTCATCGGGGGGGGGCTCTGTGGGGTGGGGGAAATAACGATTCCGACGCCTCTCAACCATCATTCCCGCGAAGGCGGGAATCCATAGGACGGTGCCATTCGATCAACATCACCAGAATGAACCGTTGTTTGGATTCCCGCCTTCGCGGGAATGACGGTGAAAAGTAGAAGCCGGCGTGAAGACGGGGAAAGGACATTCAGTTGTCGGCCAAACGCCACCAGCCTCACGGCTTCACCCGCCAGCTATCGGCATAGGCGGGGTTTTCCACGCCGTCCGGCAGGGGTGCCACTTCCAGTGCGTCGCGGGTGTCGATCATCACCGCATATTCATCGGTGGCCGGCTTGCTCTGCACAAAGGCCTTTTGCAGCGCCTTGGGGTGGGGGCCGTGGGTGAAGCCGCTCGGGTGGAAGGTCATCATGCCGGCGTCGATATTGTCCCGGCTGAAGAAATCACCCGCATGGTAGAACAGCACCTCGTCATAATCGTCGTTATTGTGGAAGAAGGGGATCTTCAGCGCATCGGCATCCGTCTCAAACGGGCGCGGCGCAAAGGTGCAGACGACGAAGCGATTGGCGACAAAGGTGGTATGGGCGCTGGGCGGCAGGTGATAGCGATGGCTCATCACCGGGCGCACATCCTGCACATTCAACCGCACCGGGGCCAGATCGCCCTTCCAGCCCATGGCATCCAGCGGGTTGAACGGATATGTCACGGTACTGATGGCACCCCGCCGTTTCACCAGCACACGCCAGACCCCGCCAGGGCCGGCATCGCCCTGCTGGTCCCGGAAGGCGGCGTCGATGGCGGGTGTGTCCAGCATGGCCGGATCGAAAAAGGCGTGCGGCCCCAACAGGCCCCGGTCGGGCAACTGGTAACTGGACCCCGTCGCCTCCACCAGCAAGGCCGTCACCGGCTGGCTGGGCGACAGCCGCCACATGGTGCCGCGCGGCAGCACCAGATAATCCCCCGCCTTCAGCGCCAGATGGCCATAATCGCAGTAAAGCGACCCGGCACCAGCATGGATGAAGATCAACTCGTCCCCATCGCCATTGCGGGCCAGATGGTCCATGGGCGTGGGGCAATGCCACAGGCGGATACGACAATGCGGGTTGAACAGAACCTCGCGCGCCGCCCAGGGGCCGCCACTGGCCACGTCATTCAACCGGTTCAGGTCGAAGGCGCGGGGACGCAGCGGCCCCTCCCAGCTGATCCAGCCGGTGGGCGGGTTGCGATGGTACATATGCGTCGCCGGCCCGAAGAAGCCTTCCCGCCCCATCTCCCGCTCATAGCTACCCGGCGGCAGGTTGGCATGGGCCTGGCGTGATGCCTGGCCTTCAATGCGCGGGAAGGAAATGGGGCGACGCATGATTGGCCTCCCTGGCCAACTCGTTTCAATTGAAACAGATATGATGCATCATACGACCTCTTGCAAGTCCCGCGTTGTCAGGCGACCTTATGTCTCATGAATGACCTCGACCTTGACGGCTTCCTGCCCTATCGCCTGAACGTGCTGGCCAAGCGTGTCAGCAAGGAATTGTCGCGCCGCTATCAGCAGGCGTTCGGCATTGCCATTCCCGAATGGCGGGTGATGGCCATTCTTGGCCGTGAACAGCCATTATCCTCCAACGACATTGTCGAACGCTCGCACATGGACAAGGCCAAGGTCAGCCGGGCGGTGAATACGCTGGTGGGGCTGGGCCATCTGTCGCGCGATGTGCATCCGGGGGACCAGCGCCTGTTGCGCCTGTCCTTCACCCCGTCAGGCCGCGACCTTTACCAGCGAATCGCTCCGCTCGCCCTGGAATGGGAGGCCCAGTGGCTGACCTGCCTGAAGGCGGATGAACTGGCGCATTACAAGGCGCTTTGCGATCGTTTGGAGCAGCAGTTGGACGAGATGGGGGCAGAGGGCGCCTGATAAAGTCACCCTGTTGCCACGCGGGAGAAATTTCCATGCGTGTTAAGTGTAACAGGGTTGTTTCAATGTAGGGTCCGATGGTTAATTGGCTGCCATACGGAAAATGCACCCGGGGGACAGGGTGCGCCGTCATGACAACAGGGGACCATAGCCGATGAAATCACGCCTTTGGGGTGCCGCGCTGGCGGTGACGTGCCTGACCGTGTTTGCCGGGGCCGCACAGGCCGGGCCGACATTGGATGCCGTCAAAGGCCGCGGCCAACTGTTCTGCGGCGTGAATTCGGGCCTGCCGGGTTTCAGCAACCCCGACAGCCAGGGCAAATGGACCGGCCTGGATGCCGATACCTGCCGCGCCATCGCGGCGGCGGTACTGGGGGATGCTAGCAAGATCCGTTACACCCCGCTGTCGGCACAGCAACGCCTGACCGCTGTGCAGACGGGTGAGGTGGATGTGCTGGCGCGCAACACCACCTGGTCGCTGACCCGCGACGCCCAGGGGCTGAATTTCGCCCCCACCACCTATTATGACGGCCAGGGCCTGATGGTGCCGAAGGCGCTGGGTGTCACCAGCGCCAAACAGCTGGATGGCGCCACCGTCTGCGTCCAGATGGGCACCACCACCGAACTGAACCTGTCCGACTGGTTCCGTTCCCACAATATCAGCTTCAAGCCTGTGGTGATCGAGGCGCTGGACGAGGTGAACGCCGCCTATTTCGCCGGTCGCTGCGATGTGATGACGGCGGATGTGTCAGCCCTGGCCGGCACCCGCGCCACCGTGGCACCCAAGCCCGATGATCACCTGATCCTGCCGGAAGTGTTGTCCAAGGAACCTCTGGGCCCCGTGGTGCGCCATGGCGACGACCAATGGCGTGATATTGTCAGCTGGACGATCTATGCCCTGATCGAGGCAGAGGAAAAGGGCGTGACCGCCGCCAATGTGGACCAGAAGCTGAAGGATGCCGATCCGGGTATCCAGCGCCTGCTGGGCGTGCAGGGTGACATGGGCCCGCTGTTGGGGCTGGACAAGCAATGGGCCTATCGCGCCATCAAGGCAGTGGGCAATTACGGCGAAATTTTCGATCGCAATGTCGGCAAGGGATCGCCGCTGAAATTGGACCGGGGGCTTAACGCGCTCTGGACCAATGGCGGCCTGATGTACGCACCGCCGATCCGCTGAGCGGCGGCCCCTTTCAGCAACGGGGTGCCCGATGACGGATGATCCACGTATGCAATCGTTTGGTGGCAAGGCAGGTGCGGCACCGCGCGCCCACCACCTGACGCTTTCCATCAACAATCCCACCGTTCGCGCCATTTTATGGCAGATTGGCTTGGGCCTGCTGGTTGTGCTGGTTGCTTGGTATCTGGCCGGCAACACCATGACCAATCTGGCCCGGCTGAACATCTCCTCCGGCTTCGGCTTCCTGGACCGGGAAGCGGGTGTGCAGATCGGCGAGTCGCTGGTCGCCACCGGGCCAAAGGACAGCTATGGCGATATTTTCATCGTCGGGCTGCTGAACACCCTGAAGGTGTCGGGCGTCGGCATCGTGCTGGCCACGGTGCTGGGCATTCTGCTGGGGGTCGCCCGGCTGTCCCGCAACTGGCTGGTGGCCCGGTTCGCCGCCTTCTATGTCGAAACCATCCGCAATGTGCCGCTGCTGCTGCAGCTGTTCATCTGGTACGCGCTGCTGACGGAGGGGCTGCCGGGGCCGCGTCAGGCTTTGGAGCCGCTGCCCGGCGTATTCCTGTCCAATCGCGGGCTGAAACTGCCGGGCCCGGCGGATGATCCCGTCTGGGCCTGGGTGGCGGTGCTGTTCGCCCTTGGCGTGCTGGCCACACTGGGCATATCCGCCTGGAACCGCAAACGCCAGCTGGCCACCGGCCAACGTTTGCCGATGACGCCCATCGGCGTCGCGCTGATCCTCGTGCCGCCTTTGCTGGCCATTGTGCTGGCCGGTGGCGGGGCGCTGGATGTGCCTGTGTTGCAGGGCTTCAATTTCAACGGCGGCATGACGCTGACCCCGGAATTTGCCGCCTTGCTGTTCGGCCTGACGCTTTACACCACTGCCTTCATCGGGGAGATCGTGCGGTCGGGCATCCTGGCCGTGCCTAAGGGACAGACGGAGGCGGCGACTGCGCTGGGCCTGTCACGCGGCACCGCCATGCGGCTGGTGATCCTGCCGCAGGCGCTGCGCGTCATCATCCCGCCCACCACCAGCCAGTTCCTGAACCTGACCAAGAACAGCAGCCTGGCCGTGGCCATCGGCTACCCGGATTTCGTGGCCGTGGCCAATACGGCCATCAACCAGACCGGCCAGGCGGTGGAAGGGGTGCTGTCGATCATGATCGTCTATCTGGTCATCTCGCTGGCCCTGTCCGGCTTCATGAACTGGTACAACCGCCGCGTGGCGCTGGTGGAGCGGTAAGCATGACAGAGATCGTCAATCAAACCACCAGCCTGCCCCCCACCCGCCCGCGGCTGGGCCTGTGGGCCTGGGCCAGGGCCAACCTGTTTTCCACCTGGTACAACACGGCGCTGACCCTGGTTTTCGCCTGTATCGCCTGGCTGGTGATTCCCGGCCTGCTGAAATGGGCGCTGATCGATAGCAGCCTGGGCGGGGATGCGGCGGCCTGCCGGGCCGCCGGCGGGGCCTGCTGGTCCTTCATCGCCGAGAAATGGCGCTTCATCCTGTTCGGCACCTTCCCGGACGATCAGCAATGGCGGCCAACCCTGGCCATGCTGGCCACCATCGGCACCCTGGTGATCAGCGCCGACCGGCGCACCTGGGGCCGTCCCCTGCCCTATATCTGGGGCGGGGGGCTGGGCTTCGCCGCCCTGATGATGTTCGGCGGCGTGCTGGGGATGGAATTCGTGCCCACCAGCCTGTGGGGCGGGTTGCCGCTGACCCTGGCTTTGTCGGTGGTGGGGCTTGGTGCCTCCTTCCCGCTGGGGGTGCTGCTGGCACTGGGCCGCACATCCGACCTGCCGGTGATGCGCGGCCTGTCGGTGGTCTATATTGAACTGGTGCGCGGCGTGCCGCTGATTTCCATCCTGTTCATGGCCTCGGTGATGCTGCCGCTGTTTCTGCCGCAGGATGTGCCGATCGACAAGCTGCTGCGCGCCCTGATCGGCATCACCCTGTTCTCCGCCGCCTATGTGGCGGAGGTGATACGCGGTGGCTTGCAGGCCATCCCGCGCGGTCAGGTGGAAGCCTCCAAGGCGCTGGGCCTGGGCTATTGGCAGCGCCAGCGGCTGATCATCCTGCCCCAGGCGCTGGCGCTGGTGATCCCGCCGCTGGTCAACAGCTTCATCGCCATTTTCAAGGATACCAGCCTGGTCATCATCATCGGCCTGCTGGACCTGCTCTCCACCGCCAAATCGGCGCTGACTGATCCGGCCTGGCGCGGCTTCTACAAGGAAGCCTATCTGTTCGTCGGCATGATCTATTTTTGTTTCTGCTACGCACTTTCCCGCTACAGCTGCCATCTGGAGGCGGTGCTGGGACAGGGACGGAAGCGGTGATGTCAAAATTTAGCAAAGCTTGACATCACCCTTGGCAATGCCAAGCTGTCCCCTGCCCCCAAACCCGTTTGCAGGAGCCACCGCGATGAACGTATCCCTGACCCCGCAGTTGGAAGCCTATGTCCGCGCCAAGGTGGAGACCGGGCTTTACACCTCCTCATCCGAAGTGGTGCGCGAAGCCCTGCGCATGATGGAACAGCGCGAACGTCAGCAGCAAGAAAAGCTGGAAGCCCTGCGCCGCGATATCCAGGAAGGGCTGGACAGTGGCAGCGCCGGGCCGATCGACCTGGAAGACATGCTGGCGGGGTTCAGGAGGCGCATGAATGGGGAAGTTTGAGTTCTCAGCGCTGGCCCGGGAAGATATCTGGAGCCTCTGGTCCTATATCGCCCAGGACGACCCAACCGCCGCTGACGGACAGGTGGCCAAAATCTACGCCGCCGCAGAGTCCTGCGCACGGTATCCGGCCATGGGACGCCTGCGCGCCAAACTGGGACCGCAGATAAGATCCTTCCCAATGGGCCGCTACATCATTTTCTACCGCCCGCAGCCAAGCGGCATTCTGGTTATTCGCATCCTGCACGCAGCCCGAGATATAGACGCGGAGTTCCCCCATGACTGACGCCCCCGTCATTGAATTGAACGCCGTCAACAAGTGGTACGGCGAGTTTCATGTGCTGCGCGACGTGAACCTGACGGTGGCCAAGGGGGAGCGGATCGTCGTCTGCGGCCCGTCCGGCTCCGGCAAATCCACCATGATCCGCTGCATCAACCGGCTGGAGGAACATCAGGCCGGCGAGATCAAGGTGAAAGGCGTGCCGCTGGATGATGATGTGCGGCATGTGGAGGCCATCCGCCGCGATGTCGGCATGGTGTTCCAGCAGTTCAACCTGTTTCCCCACCTGACGGTGCTGGAAAACTGTGTGCTGGCCCCGATCTGGGTGAAGAAACTGCCCCGCAAGGAGGCAGGGGAAAGCGCCCGCCAATTCCTGAAGCGGGTACGCATCCCCGAACAGGCGGACAAGTTCCCCGGCCAGCTTTCCGGTGGCCAGCAGCAGCGCGTGGCCATTGCTCGCGCGCTGTGCATGGAACCGTCCATCATGCTGTTTGATGAACCGACCAGCGCGCTTGACCCGGAAATGGTCAAGGAAGTGCTGGATGTGATGACCGATCTGGCAGAAGCCGGCATGACCATGCTGGTCGTGACCCATGAAATGGGCTTTGCCCGCCGCATGGCGTCCCGCGTCATCTTCATGGATCGGGGGGAGATTGTCGAACAGGGGCCGCCGGCCGACTTCTTCGACAATCCCAAGAGCGACCGCACCCGCGCCTTCCTGGGCCAGGTACTGAGCCACTGAAAGATCAAGGCTCCACTTCCCACAAGGGAGGCGGAGCCTTGAAACCGGATCAGACCTTCGGCGCCACCCAGGCTTCGGGATTGTGCAGGAACTTTTCCACCTCGTTCAGGGTGAAGCTGTCGAAATAGTTCCCTTCACGCCCCACGCGCAGCACATCCCACCAGTTGGCCAGGGCGTGCAGCTTCACGCCCATATCAGCCATGGTCGTTTCCGATTGCGGGAAGATGCCGTAATGGAAGACCACCCAGATATGTTCGACAATGCTGCCGGCCTGGCGCAGCGCATTGACGAAATTGACCTTGGAGGTGCCTTCGCTGGCCAGATCCTCCACCAGCAGCACGCGCTGGCCTTCGGGCAGGTTGCCTTCAATCTGGGCGTTGCGACCAAAGCCCTTGGGCTTCTTGCGCACATAGATCATCGGCAGGTCCAGCACGTCGGAAACAAACGCGGCATAGGGAATGCCCGCCGTCTCCCCGCCGGCCACCACGTCGAACGCCTCAAACCCCACATCGCGGCACAGTTGGTCCTTGGCCGCCTGCATCAGGAAGCGGCGGGCGCGCGGGAAGCTGATCAGACGGCGGCAATCGATATAGACCGGGCTGGCCCGACCGGAGGTAAGGATGAAGGGCTTTTCGGCATTGAACAGGACCGACTTGGTCTCAATCAGGATACGGGCCGCCTGGGCGGCGGCGGTCTGCGCGTCGATCATGTCAAATGGCTCCAAGGATGGGCGGGTTGGGGGTGAAGGTAACAGAAATGGGCGGGCGCTGTGGCGGCGGTTTTACACCAGCCGCCAATCCAGCTTTTCCCCGGACCGGAAGGGCAGCACGGCGAGGTTGCCGCCGACATCCAGCACATCGGGCACGATCAGGCCGGATTTTTCCAGGGTGATGAAGCTCTCATTCACCGGCAGGCCATAGAAGGCGGGGCCGTTCAGGCTGGCAAAGGCTTCCAGCTTGTCCAGCGCCCCTTCCTCGTCAAACACCTGGGCATAAAGCTCCACCGCCGTGGCGGCGGTATAGATGCCGGCGCAGCCGCAGGCGCTTTCCTTGGCCCCGATCGGGTGCGGCGCGCTGTCGGTGCCGAAGAAGAACCAGGGCTCCCCCGAGGTGGCAGCCGCGCGCAGGGCCAGGCGATGCTTTTCCCGCTTGGCGATGGGCAGGCAATAAAGATGCGGGCGGATGCCGCCGACGAAGATGCTGGACCGGTTGATCATCAGATGGTGTGCCGTGATGGTGGCCGCCAGCTTGCCGCCCGGCCCATGTTTGCGCACCACGGCGACACCTTCTTCCGTGGTGATATGTTCCAGCACGATTTTCAGGTCCGGGTGCCGGCCCATCAGCCGGGGCAGCACCGTGTCGATAAACACCGCCTCGCGGTCGAAAATATCGATGCTCTGGTCCGTCACCTCGCCATGCACCAGCAGCGGCATGCCGATTTTCGCCATCCGGTCCAGCACCGGGGCCACCTTGTCGAAATCGGTGACGCCATGGGCGGAATTGGTGGTGGCGTGGGCGGGGTAGAGCTTCACCGCCGTAAATACGCCCTTGGCATGGCCGGCCTCGATATCATCGGCGTCGGTGCCATCGGTCAGGTACGCCGTCATCAGCGGGCGGAAATGGCTGCCAGCGGGCAGTGCCGCCAGAATCTCATCCCGGTAAATCTCCGCGCGCGCCGTATCCACCACCGGCGGTGCCAGGTTCGGCATCACGATGGCCCGACCCAGCTGGGCGGCACTGTGCGGCAGCACGGCCTTCAGCATGGCACCGGTGCGCAGATGCAGGTGCCAGTCATCGGGGCGGCGCAGGGTGATACGCTGGGGCTGGTCGGTCATGGCGGCGGCTGCATCGTTTGGTGGGCGGGCTGGCGATGTTTAGGGCGGATGGGGCACAGGCTCAAGCGCCGCCACGGAAGGACGGGTTTGCAGTGACGGAACGGCGGAAGGGCTGGGCGGGTTTTCGCATTTGCGTAAAGCCGATCACCCTTGTTGACCATCCATTTAAGACATGCTTACCCTGCAACCTCAGCGCGCATCTTTACCATGTGCGCCTGGGGGCGGGGGAAAGATGCACCTTCGTGTCTGGCTGGGCCGGGCCTGCAGAGCGGTGGTGCTGACATGTGCGGCCGCAATGGCGCTTGGCACACATGGCCCCCCTGCCATGGCCTCTCCCGGCCCACCCCAAGGCAATGGAACCGACGATGCCATCCGCGTGGTCTGCGGCCCGCTGCCCCATGTATCCGATGGGGAGCAGTGTGACAGCGGCATCGGGGCGGAACTGGCACGCCGCGCCTGCCACGATGCCGGCCTTTCCTGCCATTTCGAACAATTCCCCTGGCCCCGCGCGCAGAAGGAGATTGAAGCCGACCAGGCCGACATTCTGATCGGCCCCTATTTCACGCCAGACCGCGCACGCTGGATAGTGTTTTCCAGCGATTATTTCTACGTCGATCAGATCACCCTGTTCCGGTTGAAAATATCAGATGGGGGAGCACCCCTGCCCCCCGGCAGAATCGGCGTTCCCTTGGGCTGGGCGGTGTTGGATGGCTTGTCCAGCCTCACCGGGGCGCCGGTGGAACCGGTGCGCAATGTCGATATCGCCTTCAACCTGTTGGCAAATGGCCGGCTGGACGGGGTGGTTGCCCACGCCAGGGCAGTAGCGCGGTTTCAGCAATCCCGCCCTTCCCTGCGCTTCGAGCCCCATGGCTCCCCGCTTTCCGAGCAGCGTTCCTATATGGGCTATGGCATCGCCTTCGCGCCCACCCCGGCCCGCACAGCGTTCGAGACGGCCTATAGCGCCCTGTTGGGCAGCCCGTTCTATGCCGACCTGCTGGCCCGTCACCGCCCCATGGCAGGCATGGTGACGGAGGTGGCCGCCCGTGCCCACCAATTCGCGCCATCCCGTCCTGAACCGGCCACGTCGCAATGATCTTTGGAGGCCCCCATCCTCTCTTTTGAGGAATGCGCCGCCAATTTCGCCGGCTATCGCGGCTGAGGCTGTCCCTATCCCATCTGCTTGACAGGGGCCGGGCAATTCTTCACCTTCCACACCATCCAAGGGGAGCCCCGGCAAGGGGCTGAGATACCGCTGTGATGCCGTTCAACCGGCGTTCAGCGCGGGAACCCTTAGAACCTGATCCGGGTCGTACCGGCGTAGGGATGGGATTCATAAAGGGGCGCCATATCCAGGCCCCACCTATGAGAGCCGCCACGCGCGCTGCCCGGATCTCCATCATTCGACGGAGGTCCAGAGATGCCAGATAGTCTTTCCATTCCCCAGGATTTCAGCGTCACCACCGGCCCCCTGCCGGCCAGCCGCAAGGTCTATGTGCCGGGCACGCTGTTCCCGGACATCGGTGTCGCCATGCGCGAAATTGACCTGACGCCCAGCGCCAACGAGGCGCCGGTGCGGGTTTATGACCCATCCGGCCCCTATAGCGATCCGACCGTGAAGACCGATATCCGCAAGGGGCTGGCCGAGTTGCGCCGGGCCTGGATCGAAGGGCGCGGCGATGTGGAAGCCTATGCGGGCCGGGAGGTAAAGCCGGAGGATAATGGCTTGGCGCGAGGCCAGGAAAGCCCCGTGCCCCTGTTCGACCGCGCCACCCGCCAACCGCTGCGCGCCAAGCCGGGCCGCAATGTCAGCCAGATGCACTATGCCAAGGCCGGCATCATCACCCCGGAAATGGAATATGTCGCCATCCGGGAGAATCTGGGCCGTGCCAAGCTGGCGCAGCAGGCCGCCCGCGATGGGGAGGATTTCGGGGCCTCCATCCCCGATTATGTGACGCCGGAATTTGTGCGGGATGAGATTGCCCGCGGCCGCGCCATCATCCCCAACAATATCAACCACCCGGAAACCGAACCGATGATCATCGGGCGGAATTTCCTGGTGAAGATCAACGCCAATATCGGCAATTCCGCCGTCACCTCCTCCGTGGCGGACGAGGTGGATAAGCTGGTCTGGGCCACCCGCTGGGGGGCCGATACGGTGATGGACCTGTCCACCGGCCGCAATATCCACACGATCCGCGAATGGATCATCCGCAATTCGCCTGTGCCCATCGGCACGGTGCCGATCTATCAGGCGTTGGAGAAGGTCAATGGCAAGGCCGAAGACCTGAGTTGGGAGATTTTCCGCGACACGCTGATCGAACAGGCCGAACAGGGCGTGGATTATTTCACCATCCATGCCGGGGTGCGCCTGCCCTATATCCCGCTGACGGCCAAGCGCGTGACCGGCATTGTCAGCCGGGGCGGCTCCATCATGGCGAAATGGTGCCTGGCCCATCACAAGGAGAATTTCCTCTACACGCATTTCGACGAAATCTGTGAGATCATGAAGGCGTATGATATCGCCTTCTCGCTGGGCGATGGCTTGCGCCCCGGCTCCATCGCCGACGCCAATGACCGCGCCCAGTTCGCGGAGCTGGAAACGCTGGGCGAGTTGACCCAGATTGCCTGGAAGCATGATGTGCAGGTGATGATCGAAGGGCCGGGCCATGTGCCCATGCACAAGATCAAGGCCAATATGGACAAGCAATTGGCCCATTGCGGTGAGGCCCCGTTCTACACGCTGGGGCCGCTGACCACCGATATCGCGCCGGGCTATGATCACATCACCAGCGGCATTGGCGCTGCGATGATCGGCTGGTTCGGCACGGCCATGCTTTGCTATGTCACGCCCAAGGAACATCTGGGTCTGCCGGACCGCGATGATGTGAAGGTGGGGGTGATCACCTATAAGCTGGCCGCCCATGCCGCCGATCTGGCTAAGGGCCATCCGGGTGCGCAGGAGCGCGATGACGCCCTGTCACGCGCCCGGTTTGAATTCCGCTGGCGCGACCAGTTCAACCTGTCGCTGGACCCGGAAACGGCGGAGAAGTACCACGACCAGACCCTGCCGGCAGAAGGGGCCAAGTTGGCGCATTTCTGCTCCATGTGCGGGCCGAAATTCTGCTCCATGAAGATCACGCAGGAAGTGCGCGATTATGCGGCGGCGCAGGAGGCGGAAGCACAGGCAGAGGCCGGCATGGCGGAAATGTCGGTGGCCTTCAAGGAAAAGGGCGGGCAGGTGTACCTGTCCGACCGGCCGGTGCCGGAGGACCATCACTGAGTTGGGGGCAGAGGGCCGGCGCGAAAAGGGCACCGGCCCCATTTCCTCTAACGGCTCGATGAAGGTGCCCTTTTGGAGGATCGCTTCAATCCGTCCCCGGCTTGGCGACAAGATCATCCAGATCGACCCTTAGCGTGCTGGCAATCCGTGACAACACAGCCACTGATCCCGACTTCTTACCGTTTTCGATTTCCGACAGATAGGCAGGGGCGATGCCAGCCGCCGCAGCCAGAGCACGGGCTGTCATACGCCGATATTTACGCCAGATACGAATAGGGTTGGCACCATCGCAGAGAGCCAGAGCCATATCCAGAGGTATGGTTTCCGTCCGGCCAGCAGCCAAATCGGCGTCAAATTGCCGGATGCGCTCCAGGTCGCGCGCCTCCTCCAGTGCCTCCAGCAACTCCTCGTAATCGCTGCGGGCCAGGGTGACGGTATCAGCGGTCACAGCGATCGGTTTGATGGCATTCATTCGTATACCTCTCCCCGGATATCGATGATCAGCACCAGCAAAGTGTCTTCCACCCGGATCACCCGGTAAACCGCCCGCCAATCGCCCTGGCGGATGCGAAACGTATCCTGCATTCCCTTCATCGCCTTCACATCGAATGGATGCTTGGCGAAGGGGGCGCCAGCAACAGCCGATAATTTATAGACCAGCGATGAGCGGGCCTTGGCCGGCATCTTCGACAAGCCCTTTTGGGCTGGCTTGGTTAGCTCAATTTGCATGACGGATTATTATGCCAAGAGCGAACTTTATGGCAAATAAAATTCGCTATTGGCTAACCTGTTATGGCCAGTCAGACGGCCCCATCACCCCACCAGCCGCTGCAGAATCTGCACCGCGTTCAGCGCCGCCCCCTTCAGCAACTGGTCACCGGCCAGCAGCAACGCCACGGACCGGCCCGACGGGTCGCCAATGTCGCGGCGGATGCGGCCCACCAGCACGTCGCCCTGGCCCGATGCCTCGTTGGGCATGGGGAAATGGTTGGCGGCCCAGTCATCCACCAGCCGCACGCCGGGGGCATCGGCCAGCAGGGCCTTCACCTGTTCCGGCGACACCACCTCCTCAAACTCCACACTGATGGCCATGGTGTGGGCGCGCAGCACCGGCACGCGCATGCAAGTGATGGAAATCGCCAGATCGGGGCGCGACAGGATCTTGCGCGTCTCCTCCACCACCTTTTCCTCTTCCCCATTATAGCCGGTATCAGGGTTGATGCCGGCATCATGGCTGAACAGGTTGAAGGCATAGGGGTGCTTCATCACCCGCGGCGGATAGGCCTCACCGGCCAGATAGGCTGCCGTTGACGCGCGCAATTCCTCCATCGCTGCCGCGCCGGCACCGCTGGAGGCTTGGTAGGTGGCAATATTCAGCCGGTGGATGCGGTGGCGGCGGTCCAGGGCCGCCAGGGGCACGGTGGCGATGATCGCCACGCAATTGGGGTTGGCGATCACGCCGGGCCTGGCCGGAATCGCCTGTGGGTTCACCTCTGGCACCACCAGGGGGATGGCTTCTTCCATGCGGAAGGCGGATGAATTGTCGATCACCACTGCCCCCGCCGCCACGGCCAGCGGCGCATATTGCCTGGAAATGCCGCTGCCGGCGGAAAACAGGGCGTAATCAATGCCGTGGAAACTGTTCTCGTCCAGCGCCTGCACCACCAGTTCACCCCCGGCGAACGGCACCTTCTGCCCGGCGGAACGGGGAGAGGCCAGCAGGCGAACCTCGCCCAGGGGCAGGCCGCTTTCTTCCAGGCATTTGCGGATTTCAACGCCCACGGCACCGGTGGCGCCGACAACGGCAACGCGCAGGGGACGGGCGGATTGAACGGGGATATTCATGATCGGGAACCCTTCTTGTGGCTTGGCTGCCGCTGGTCGGGGTTCCGTATCGCCTGGAAGAGCGGCCCCGACCTTACCCGGCGGGACCGTTTGGCGTTATGTCACTGGCCTTATCCGGCCACGCGCACACCAACAGCACCGCCCCGAAGGGTGGTGGTTTTGGTGGTAGTGGTCGTGGTGGGGCGCTGGGTGAACATGGGGGCGGACGATGCCGTGAAGCCCGCCCCTTGTAAAGCTTGGATTTACGCCAACCCTGCCATGCCTTTGCGGCGCGGCACAGAGTCCGTTGCGTATTTCGCCACACAATGGGACTATATGCTGTGCCCCTGTGCCCAACCATTGTGATGAAGCGATGTCTGTGGAGTTGAACGATCCCAAGACGCTGGAGGCGATTGGGATTCTGGCTGGCGTGCTGGATGATGTGACTGGCCCTGACCGGCTGGAATGCCTGATGGCGGCCAATGCGCTGCGCCAGGTGGTGGAAAGCCGGTCGGAAAACGCCCTGCTGTTCGCCCGGCAGGCCTTCGAATCGCTGGATGGCGATGTGCGCCGCCGGGTGGAAAATGATGCCACCGCCACGGCGGTGAAGGTGGTGGAACAGGCCCAGCGCCGGCCCAACCCGCGTATGCTGCGGGGTACGCCGAAGAGCACGGGCAGCACCTTCCTGGATGCGCTGAATGCCGGCGGGTTGAAAACCGAACGCAAATGGTAAGGACCGTCGGTGCGGCCTCTGCCTCACCGTGCTGTCGCCGCTTCCGACATATATATCTGTCTCCCTAATCCCCTGCATGGCTGCGGTTCACCGTCGCGGGCCTGGAAAGCGCTTGCCTGCTCACCCAATTGTGCGCATTGAGGATTTAACGCTTCCCGCCGCCACCCAAGGATGAGCGCCCGCCATGGCCAGCTATGATTTCGATCTTTTCACCATCGGTGCCGGTTCCGGCGGGGTGCGTGCTGCACGCATTGCCGCCCAGCATGGCGCCCGCGCGGCGGTGGCGGAGGAACGCTATTATGGCGGCACCTGCGTGAATGTCGGCTGTGTGCCGAAGAAGTTGCTGGTCTATGCGGCCGAATATGCCCATGCGTTCGAGGATGCCGCCGGATTCGGCTGGACCGTGGAAAAGCCTGTCCATGACTGGCCTGCCCTGATCGCCGCCAAGGACAAGGAAATCAGCCGGCTGAACGGCATCTATCGCCGCCTGCTGGAAGGGGCCGGTGTCACCCTGTTTGACGGTCGCGCCACCATCGTGGATGATCATACGGTGGAGGTGAACGGCCAGCGCATCACCGCCGAACGCATCCTGATCGCCACCGGCGGCTGGCCGGAACTGCCGGACCAGCCGGGCGCCAGGGAATATGGCATCACGTCCAACGAGGTGTTCCACCTGCCCCGATTCCCAAGCCGGGTGGTGGTGGCCGGCGGGGGCTATATCGCGCTGGAATTTGCCAGCCTGTTCAAGGGTCTGGGGGCGGAAGTCACGCTGCTCTACCGTGGCCACCAGATCCTGCGCGGCTTTGATGGCGATGTCCGTACCTTTGTCACGGATGAGTTGGTGAAGACCGGCATCGACCTGCGCCTGAACACGGTGGTGGAACGGATCGAAAAGACCGGCGATTGCCTGGTTGCCACCCTGAGCGATGGCACCCCGCTGCCCTGCGATGCCGTGATCTATGCCATCGGGCGCAAGCCGATGACGGCCAGGCTGGGGCTGGAAAATGTCGGCGTGGAACTGGATGGCAATGGCGCCATCAAGGTGAATGACCAGTATCAGACCAGCGTGCCCAGCATCTATGCCCTGGGCGATGTCACCAACCGCATCAACCTGACGCCGGTTGCCCTGGCGGAGGGACATGTGCTGGCCGACCGGCTTTATGGCAACCGCCCACGCGATGTGAATTACGACAATATCCCCACCGCCGTCTTCTCCATCCCGCCCGTGGCCACCCTTGGGCTGACGGAGGAGCAGGCCCGCGCCAGGCGGGGGCAGGAGGTGGATATCTATCGCAGCAGTTTCAAACCGATGCGCCACCAGCTTTCCGGTCGCGATCAGCGCACCCTGATGAAACTGGTGGTGGACCGGGAGACGCAGAAGGTGATCGGCTGCCACATGGTGGGATCGGACACGCCGGAGATGATCCAGGCCATCGCCGTGGCGATGAATATGGGCGCCACCAAACAGGATTTCGACCGCACCATCGGCCTGCATCCGACAGCAGCGGAGGAATTCGTCACCATGCGCACCAAGGCGCCGGACCCGGCGTAAATTTTTCTGCAACACAGGTGATCCAGCCGGAATCTTCCCCCGTATCAATCGCATCTGACGGCGGCCAACCCGCCGCGACACGGATACGAGCGGAGGTTCCCTGTGGCCCATATCGACGATCCCGAAACCCAGCGTGCCAATGTCGCCTTCATCCGCCAGGCGATGAAACAACCGCTGCTGGAACGCGACCATGAGCTGGACCTGGCTAGGCGCTGGCGGGACAAGGGGGACCAGCGTGCCCTGCACGAACTGGTCCGCTCCTACACCCGTCTGGTGATCGCCACCGCCACGCGCTTTCGCAATTACGGGCTGCCGATGGGCGATCTGGTGCAGGAAGGCAATGTTGGCCTGATGCAGGCCGCCGCCCGGTTCGAACCGGAACGCGACGTGCGTTTTTCCACCTATGCCGCCTGGTGGATTCGCTCGGCCATTCAGGATTATGTATTACGCAACTGGTCCATCGTGCGCACAGGCACCACGGCGGCGCAGAAATCCCTGTTCTTCAACCTGCGCCGTCTGCGTGCCCGCATCGCCGGCAATCCATCCGCCACAGGGTTGAGCCACGAGGACCGGGCCCAGATCGCCCAGACCCTGAATGTTGAAGCGCATGAGGTGGAGACGATGGAACAGCGGCTGGCCGCCGCGGACCAGTCGCTGAACAACCCGCTGAGCGAAGCCGGCGAGGGGGAATGGCAGGATCTGCTGGCCGATAACCGCCCTTCACCGGAAGATGTGGTGATCGGCATGCGCGACGGGCGCATGCGCTCCCACTGGCTGGCGGAAGCCCTGGGCGAACTCAGCCCCCGCGAACGCCAGATCATCGCTGAACGCCGCCTGCGGGATGAGGGCGCGACGCTGGAGGAGTTGGGCCGCGTGCTGGGTGTCAGCAAGGAACGCGTTCGCCAGTTGGAGACCCGCGCGCTCAACAAGCTGAAGGTCAGCATGATGAAGCGTGTGCGCGACCATGGGGAATTGTTGCTGGAGGCGTAATATCAAGGGTCATGGACAATGCCCTTGGAGGCCGGCGCTGAGGGATAAGCGAAACCTGCCTTGATCGGTCACGATCAAGGCAGGTTGGAGGCCGGCGACCGCCGGCCCGCCGCGCGTGCGGCGCGAGCCAAGCCCGCGGATGCGGGCGCCCGGCGCTGAGGAAATATGAAATCTGCCTTGATCGTGACCGATCAAGGCAGATTGATATAATACCAATCTGCCGAGGGTTTGACCCTTGGCAGATTGGAGGCTGGCGACCGCCAGCCCGGCGCTCGTGCGCCGTGAAGCCAAGCTGCCGGATGGCAGCGCCCGGCGCCTGAGGGAACGCGAAATCTCTCTTGATCGGTCACGATCAAGGCAGATTGATATAAGACTGGCCCCGGAAAAACGGCTTCAGTCGTGCGGCGATCTACCGATAGCCGCACGAAAGGGACCGATCCACGTATAATGCAGATCCGGGTTCGCTTCCGGCACACAGGGAAATACAGCCGCCCAGCAGCGATCATCGCCCTGGGGCTGCTGCACCCTCACACCATATCGATTGGTGCTGGCGACAACGGGGGTTTCCCTGATCTTGGGCCAGCTTTCCTCATGTCGAACGACACCTATCATCGCCCCCATCAACAGCAACCCTGCCGGCGCAAAGGCAAGCCGTGGGGATAAGGGGCGACCGGGTGCTGTACGGTGGGAAACCGGCCATAGCATGGCGGCGAGCAGGGCCAAGGCAGGCATGATGAAACAAATGCCATAACGCAGGAGTGGCGCCGTCAGGAACCAGAAAGCCACCCCTGCCAGCAGCACCAGAAGCATCGCCCCCATCATGCGCCGAACAGTGGGAACCAGGGCCATAAAGGCCATACGGGATGTCGGTGTGCCTGTCCAGCGCATGAAGCTGTTGGCGAACAGCAGACACATCAACAATGCACCCGTCAATTTCAACGGCAAGGCCGCCTGGGTCAACCAACCCGGCAACCAGCCCCACCCCATCGACAGCACAGTAACGTTGCCATCCGGTACCCGTGCGTAATGCTGCATCATGGCGAAATCACGCACCGCCGTTTCCACCGGCACCGCCCAAGGCAGGGACAGCAGGCAACTGTCCGCCACCGGATAGGCGATACAACCCGAAAGCAGCAGGCCGCGCCCCATCCAGACCAGCCCCAGCACGACGGGCAACAGCACCGCCGGCAGCAGGATACGCCGTCCACCGGGCTTGGCCAGGGACGGCGCTGCCGCAGGCAGCACCAGAAAAGCCAGCGCCAGCACGGGGAATGCCGACAGCTTCACCGTCACGGCGAGACTGGCTGAAAGAGCCAGCGATAAAATCATCCAAGCCGTTGGGGTCGGGTCATAAAGGCGGCGACCGCAGATCAACACACTCAAGAGGAAGGCCGCGTGGGCCGTCAACAGGGCGGCGGCGATATCGCTGAGCGGGGAGGAAACCCAGCCACGCAGCAGGCAAAGCGCCGCGATCCCAGCCATCAGCAACGCACCGAACCGGCGGGGAATGGGCAGCAGCGCACCCGCCTGACGGTGTGCGATGGCAGCAATGGTGAAGATGAACAGCAGCGGATTGATGGTCAGCGCCGTGGCCAGCCCCAGGCCCGGCAGATTGAAAGCGCCGGACAGCGGATAAAGCAGCGAATTATAGCCGAACCGCATATGGATATTGGCGGCCCCGAGGATCAACGACCCGTCCCCCTGCATCAACAATGTCTGCAGATGATAGAGCCCGGTATCGTAAAAGGCCGGCCCCTTCACCTGCATGGTGATGGCCGCTGCCGTTACAGCCAGCACAGGCGGGATCAGCGCCCGGCCATCCAGCCGCTGCCGGCGCCAGGCCATACGCGTGCGCTGCCAGTTCATCACCAGACCGGCCCCGCCCAGCGCCAGCAGACCCAGACTGACCAACCCACCCAACGGCAGGAAAAGGTGCAGCACACTGGCCACCAACGTGGCCAACCACATGCCGGCCAGCCCCACTTCCCCCAGATTGGTGGTGTTCGGGTTCAATATGGGCACGAAATGGCGGCAAAGGCCCAGCAGCAGCCACCCGTACCCGACAAGGGAAAGCCCGACAAGGGCAAGACAGAACAGGATGAAGGGCATGATGGCTTGCGACGCCCGGAGCGAAGGATTTATCGGTGGAATGCTACCGTTTCACGTTCCCCGTCCCATCGCCCGTCGATCAAAGCATTGAAAAGTCGGTACGCGCCGCAGCGACCCGGGATGGCGGGACGAGATATCAACCGGGTGGATAATATCAATCCACCAAAAGGTCAGGCTTTTGGCGGATTGGGGCCGGCGACTGCCGGCCCGGCGCTCGTGCCTCGCCAAGCCAAGGGCGCGGAAGCGCCCGCCCAAGCAAAACCCCCACCGGAGCAATCCGGCGGGGGTTCGTCATTCCGGCTGAAGCGGAAAACCTCACACCAATCCGCCTAAAGCTTGACCTTTAGGCAGACTGGAGGCTGGCGACCGCCAGCCCGCGCGCCCATGGGCGCGTAAGCCAAGGCGGCGGATGCCGCCGCCCGGCGCTTGAGGGATAAGCGAAATCTCCCTTGATCGGTCACGATCAAGGGAGATTGGTATTACTCCGATTCGCCCGCACGCTCGGCGCGCTTGCGCGCGTTCGGATCCAGCAACTTTTTGCGCAGGCGGATGGACTTGGGCGTCACTTCCACCAGCTCGTCATCCTGGATGTAGGACAGGGCCTTTTCCAGCGCCATGCGGATCGGCGGCGTCAGGGTGACGGCCTCGTCCTTGCTGGTGGTGCGGATGTTGGTCAGCTTCTTGCCCTTCAGGACGTTCACTTCCAGGTCATTCTCACGGGTATGTTCACCCACGATCATGCCTTCGTAAACCTTCCAGCCGGGTTCGATCATCATCGGGCCGCGATCTTCCAGGTTCCACAGGGCATAGGCCACGGCCTCGCCATCGGAATTGGAGATCAGCACGCCGTTGCGGCGGCCCGGAATGGTGCCCTTGAAGGGCATGTAATCGGCAAACAGGCGGTTGATGACGCCGGTGCCGCGCGTATCGGTCAGGAATTCACCCTGATAACCGATCAGGCCGCGCGAGGGCACATGGAACACCAGGCGCAGCTTGCCGGCGCCCGAGGGCTTCATTTCCAGCATTTCGCCCTTGCGCTCGTTCAGCTTCTGAACGACGACGCCCGAGAATTCCTCATCCACGTCGATGACGACTTCCTCGATCGGCTCCAGCTTCTGGCCGTTCTCGTCCGACTTCATCACCACGCGCGGGCGGGAGATCGACAGTTCGAACCCTTCGCGGCGCATGGTTTCGATCAGGATGCCCAACTGCAATTCACCACGACCGGCCACTTCGTAAGCGTCGGCATTGGCGGTTTCGCGGATATGCAGGGCGACATTGCCTTCCGCTTCGCGCATCAGGCGGTCGCGGATCATGCGGCTGGTGACCTTGTCACCTTCACGACCGGCGAGCGGCGAGTCATTGACCGAGAAGGTCATGGCCAGCGTCGGCGGATCGATCGGCTGGGCCGGCAGGGCCTCGTCGACGCTCATCTCGCAGATGGTGTCGGCAACGGTGGCCTTGGTCAGGCCGGCGATGGCGACGATGTCACCCGCCTGCGCCTCTTCCACCGGCACCCGCTCCAGGCCCCGGAAGGCCAGCACCTTCGACGCGCGGCCCTGTTCAATCAACTTGCCGTCACGGCTCAGCGCCTTGATCGACATGTTGGTCTTGACGCGACCGGTCTGAATGCGACCGGTCAGGATGCGGCCCAGATAGGGGTTGGCTTCCAGCGTCGTGGCCAGCATCGTGAACGCCTCGTCCGGGCTGCCCACCTTCGGCGCCGGCACATGGTTGACCACCAGTTCGAACAGCGGGGTCAGATCCTTGCGTTCGTCATTCAGGTCGGTGACGGCCCAGCCGTTGCGACCGGAAGCAAACAGGGTGGGGAAGTCGAGCTGCTCGTCGCTGGCGTCCAGCGAGGCGAACAGGTCGAAAATCTCGTTATGCACTTCGTCAGGGCGGGCATCCTGACGGTCGATCTTGTTAACGATCACCATCGGGCGCATGCCCAGCTTCAGGGCCTTGCCCAACACGAACTTGGTCTGCGGCAGCGGGCCTTCGGCGCTGTCAACCAGCAGGCAGACACCATCCACCATGTTCAGGATACGCTCAACCTCGCCGCCGAAATCGGCGTGGCCGGGCGTGTCGACGATGTTGATGCGGACGTCGTTCCAGACGACGGAGGTGCACTTGGCCAGGATGGTGATGCCGCGCTCACGCTCCAGGTCGTTGCTGTCCATGGCGCGTTCGGCGACCTGCTGGTTTTCGCGGAACGTGCCCGACTGCTTCAACAGCATGTCCACCAGGGTGGTCTTGCCATGGTCGACGTGGGCGATGATGGCGATATTGCGCAATTCCATGAGAGGCCCTGAATCTGTCGTGAGCGCGCCGCCCATTCCTGATCCGCCGGAAAGAGGTTCGCGCATGAAAAATGCCCGACCACCGGGCCGGCGGCGTCAATGGCCACAGGTCAGGGATCGGGCGTATCTGTCGCGGCGCAATATAATCAAGCGCCCTGCCGCCGCAAAGGGCGCATCCTGCCGGGCTGCCTTGCGCGGGGCGTGGGTGAAATTTCTGTGACGGAGCAGCCTTCCCATCATCCGGCAAACCAGGGCAGAAACCGATCCGGAAAAAAGGGGTGACCGAAAATCGATAAGGGCATGGGGAACGCGCCGCCCCCATGTGGCTCAAGCCCGGCGGAACCGTTCGATTTTCAAGATGCGATAGCCCTGACCGGACGGAAAACGCGGTTCCGCCCGGTAGCGCGCATCACGATCGGTTGCTCCAGGAATAAGATAGATACGCCCTGCTGCCCATTCCGCACTGGTCGAAGGGGGGGCATCCGTACCATTGGCAATGGAAACTTCCCACAGTTTGGCCTGCGCCAGTGCCGCACGGTCTGCCAGGAACAGGCGCTGCTTCGGTGCCTCCTCCAATGCGGCCAGGGCGATTTCCTGTTCCGTCTTTTCCTCTGCCAGCCGCGTCACCTCCGCCCGGGCACGGGCCAGTTCATCACTAACCTGGGCCAGCAGGTCACGCAGTGTGTTGCACGCCACATCAAGCTGGTGATGTTCTTCCTCCACCGTGCGCAGGTCGCGCTGATGCTGGCCGACATCGGACTCGATCTTGCGCATCACCGCCGCCGCATAGGCGATGGAAACCAGGATCAGCAGAACAAAGCCGACATGGATCAACATGAGGGCACCCCTTATTCCGCCGCCATGCTGCCGGGCGGCGGAGGTGCCGGGCGCGAAGGGTTGAAGCCCGCCTCGGGCGTGAAGCTGGCACGCAGCAGTTTCAAGGCGTCCTCGGCATTCTCGGCCCAGATTTCCACCAGATGGCGAATATTGCGCAGCTTGCAGTCCTTCACCACCGTCTGGCCGATGGTCACGGTGCTGGCCAGCGCCATGGTGGACTGGAAAAGCTGACGACCGCCACCCGTCTCCCCCAACTCATGCACGATGACGAAATTATCCTGTTCGGCCTGCTGCACGCGACGCTTGGCCTCTGCCAGCTGGCCGGCCATGGCCTTGCGGTCCACCTCCGACTGGCGGATCTGTTCCTGCGTCTGACGATAGGCCGCCGTCAGTTCCCCCTGCTTGCGGTGGAGATCGCGGTTGCGTTCCTGCAGGCGCACCACCTGGGCGCGCCGGGAATAAAACAGAACCTGTCGGACGAGCGCGATGCTGACAGCCCCGATGGCAGCCAGCATGGCGACGACGAACAGGGGGACGTTAACTTCCAAAGCGGCAACCTTCGCGCAAAAAGGGTCGGCGAACGCGCGGCCGACAAGGGCCGTCACCCTAAGGATATCACCCGAAATTACCACGGTCGCGTCGTATAACCTATCCCAAAGGTGTTTTGCGCCCGCGTGCGACAACCAGCCCCATGGTTGCCAGATCAGCGATAAAGGCCGGACCGGCCAGATAATCCAGTTCCGCCCGCCTTGGTTCTGTCACCGGGTCCAGCGTTGCCAGCACACCATCGGGATATCCCGGATGCACCATCACCAGCAGTCCGGGCCCCGCGCGGCGCAGAAAACACCGCATCCGGGTGGGGAAATCCCCATCAAATCCATATATGCCGGTAAAGCCCCGGTTGGTGACAATGCCACGGCGGCGGGCGGCATCCCCCAACCCAAGGGCCAGCAGCGCGATCAGTGCCGCCTTGGCTGGAGCCACGCCGCGCGCCAGGATATGATCGGGTTGTTCAGCACAATCACGCAGCCAGACGCCGCCGCCGGGATAGCGACAAACCATTTCATCCAGCAACGGCCCCCGGATGCCGGGCAGCAGATGCACATGCTGGTGCCCATCGATAAAGTCCGGCGCCCGACCCATGGCATCCTCAAACCGGTCCAGTTGGCGCGCGATCTCTGCCGCGATCAGGCGACGCGGCTGCTCCCCCCGCAACCGACCGGTCAGCGACCAGCCCATCCAGGTTCCGATCCCCGGCAATTGCCCGCCCGCTGCCAGCGGCCCCATATCCCCAAGCGGCGACAAGCCGCCGGTCAATGTCAGATGCAGCCCGGCCTGGAAATCGGCGGGGGCGACAGCCAGCCGGCGGGCATGGGCGGGCCAGAACGGGCTGGGCACCATGGCACCGGTGCCGGACAGGCGCCCGGCATCGGCCAGTTCCAGCACCGCATCGCTGATGCCGGGGGAGAGCGCGTAATCATCGGCGATGATGGTGACGGGAGCCGGGATCGGGTTCATGATCCGGCGGCCCCGGCAGCACGGTCCAGCCCACTGGGCAACGGGGCGGTGGGATCGGTGACGAAGGCGGCCACATCGCGCCACACGGTTTGCGCCTTCAGGTCACGCAGCAGCATATGCCAACCATCCGGGTAACGGGCGGTGCGGATATAGGCACGCGCCGGCAGGCTTGCCAGCGCCAGCGCCACCGGCACGGGGGGGATCACCTGTTCATGCCGGCCATACATCACCAGGACCGGCCCCGGCAGATGCGCCATGGCGGCCATGGCCTGATCCATCAGGTCCGTCAGGCCACGCAATGCATCCACCCGCGTGGCGTGGATCATCAGCGGGTCGCGGCCCAGCGCCACCAGCATGGGGATATTGTCGGACGCCTGAATTTTCAGCCCGCGCGGCGGGGTCAGTTCCATCCAGGGCACGGTCCAGCCGGCCAGCGCCAGGGCCCAACGCTGGTAAAACGGCATGGTGTGGCGGGACCAGACGGCAGGGGCGGACAGGATCAGCCCGGCCACCCCTGCCGGCAAAGGCTGGCCGGCGAAACGGGTGGCCACCAACGCCCCGCCCATGCTTTCCCCCAGCACATAAAGCGGGATGCCAGGATATGCCGCCTGTACGGCGGTGATGGCGGCAGAAAGGTCGGCCTGCAGGGTGGGGATGCCGGGCCAGATGCCGCGTTGGGGCGTATCCCCGAAACCGCGCTGATCATAGGCCAACGTCAGGATGCCCTGGCGGGCCCAATAGCGCCCCGACATGGCAAAGGCATTACCGTAATCATTGAAGCCATGCAGGGCCAGGATGATGGCGCGCGGCTTCGCCTCCCCTGCCGGGGCCCAGCGGTGCAGCGGCACCGACAGCCCGTCGGCCAAGGTCAGCCGTTCCGCCGCAAGGGCCGGTGCCGTGCGGGCTGGCCCCATCGGCTGCCAGGTGCCGGCACAGCCCGAAGCGAACAGGCAGGCCAGCATTGCCAGCAGCCACAGCGCCGGGGCCAGCCGGCAGCGGACAGGATCAACGAGACGGATCATCCGCAGCGGGCGCCCGGGTCAGCTGCAAAAACACATCCTCCAGATCGCTTTCCACGATGGAGAGATCCTTCACCGACAGGCCGGCAGCAGCCATGCCCCCCAGCAGATCGGCCACCCGCGTCTGGCTGGGGCGATAGCGTACCACCAGCCGGTGCGGGGTTTGCAGGCTGACATCATGGCCCACCAGTTCAGCCGGTACGGCCGCCAACGGGGCTTCCAGCGTCACCACCATCTCCTTCCGGTCGATGCGGCCCAACAGGGCCTGCGTCGATTCGCAGGCGACCACCTGGCCATGGTTGACAATGGCGATCGTGTCGCACAGTTCCTGCGCTTCTTCCAGGTAATGGGTGGTCAGCACCACCGTGGTGCCAGCCTGGTTCAGTTCCCGCACATAGGCCCAGAGGCTTTGGCGCAATTCGACATCCACACCCGCCGTCGGCTCGTCCAGCACCAGCACGGGCGGGGCATGCACCATGGCCTTGGCCACCATCAGGCGGCGGCGCATGCCGCCCGACAGGGTGCGGGCATAGGCGTTGGCCTTGTCCTTCAGCCCCACCGCCTCCAGCAGCCGGTCGGTCTGGCGTTCCGCCTTGGGCACGCCGTAAAGCCCGGCCTGCAGGTCCAGGATTTCGCGCGGGGTGAAGAACGGATCCAGGTTCAGTTCCTGCGGCACGATGCCGATGGCCGCCCGCGCGGAGCGGGGATGCCGGTCGATATCGATGCCCCAGATGGAGGCCGTGCCGCCGGTCTTGTTCACCAGACCGGCCAGAATATTGATGGTGGTGCTTTTGCCCGCCCCGTTCGGCCCCAACAGCCCATAGATGGACCCGCGCGGCACCGACAGGTTGATGCCCTTCAGCGCCTCCTTCGGGGGGGCCTTGCCGGAACCGCGATAGGTTTTGCGCAGGTCGCGGATATCGATGGCCGCATCGGGCAGACTGCCGGACGGATCGGCGGCCAGGGTCCGGCTTACACTGTCGGGCATATCGATCTGATTCCTTGGAGAATAAGGCACCGGGCAGGACATAACCACTGGGTTACACCCGGCAGCCGGCAGGGTCAATTTGCGTAAGGGCAGAACGGGGCGGCATCAATGCTGCCTGCTTGTGACCGTTGCGCAAAAAACAGGCCGGAGTATGATGCGCCCGCGAAATCGCATCTGTGATCACCATCATCCGAAGGAACGTTCCATGCAGCCGCTGGAAACCATCTACATCGACGACGATACCGTCGGCTGCGATGGCGGCGGCGGGCCGCTGGGCCACCCGCTGGTCTATCTGCCGCTCGCCCCCACCGGTCAGGTCAGCTGCCCCTATTGCAGCCGCCTCTATGTCCAGACAGAAGAAAGCAAGGCTGCCGGCGGCCACGGCCACTGATAGCCGACCGGGGCGGCCGACGGCGATAGGGTCGCCGCCCCGAACCGACGGCGCTTCAACCGCCGTGACCAGGCGCGCTGATATATGTCAACGGTCCGGGATAGAGATCATAAACCGCCGTCTGTGCCGTGCGCCCCGTCGCGCGGGCCATGAACAGGCGATAAAGGCCGGGTCGGGACGGGGCTTTCAGGCTTCCCGGATGGTTGAAATCATCCGCCATCGGCTGGCTTCCCACCGGCACCAGGGCCACGCCGTCAAAGCCGCCATCCGCCCCCTGCTGGGCGCCGGGCGGAATGGGCATTCCCGCCACCAGAGATGGCGGCAACTCTTCCAGCAGCAGGGCCACCCGTTCCACGAATATCTGCACCAGCACCAGCCCCTCGCTGCCCAGGGCCGCCCCCATGCCCGCATGGGTCCAGCGCCGGTCCAGCAGGTTGCGGCGGTGGCCTGGGGATTTCAGCAGGTAATCGACCGCCAGTTCTGCCGCAGCTGCCGGATTGTCCCGCGCGAAATGGCTGACAGCGAACAGATTTTCAGCCACCAGCCCAACCAGCCGCCGGTGCAGCAGGGCCACCCGATCCGCCGGCCCCCGCCCGCCCGCATCCAAATGGGAAAATTGGGCACCGTCGGCCAATTGGCGCGCATAGAAGCGGGCGATCGATGCAATCTCCACATCGACCGGCAGCTCCGTTGCGCCGTTCAGCCCGCGCGCCCGGTTGCTGTCCGCCAATGAAGCCACTTCCATTACCGCCAGGGCGGGGTCGCGCACCGCTTGTGCCTGTTCCCCCGCATAGATAGCCAGATAGGCGGCAATATCGCTATCGATCGGCAGGGTCGGCACATCCGGTGCGGCCAATGCACGGGCAACGCACGCAAGCGGCAGCATGGACAGCCCGCCCAGCAACAGCCGACGCCGATCAGGAGCCCCTATCCGCCTATTGCATAGCCCGGAATCCCTTGGAGAGGATTGCATCCTGTCTTTCACCGTATATAGTGCAACGAGGCGTTCACACGACGATTACTTGTGAACAGAAAGTTAACACCCAGTCATCGTTTCCAGGGTTGCCTCTTTTTTTCCATTCGAACCACATCTTTTCCAGCCAGCCGCACCATGACCACACCTCAGCTCCGTCTGCCGGTTACGCGCCTTCCCTTCGTGGGGGAACGGGCCGATGGGCGTATGGGTTATTGGGTGTTGCCACCCCAGCCCGATCATGTTGACCTGCGGATGCAGGGCCGCACCTATGCCGCCTGGTTCCTGCTGTACAGGGAGGCCAATGGCGCGGAGGCGGCCGTGGAACTGATGGACCGGATTGAACGGGAAATGCCGTCCCGTTATCCAGCCCTGGATCGGTCGTTCCTGCTGGAAGTGTCCCGCCCCCGGTCATCCACAAACGCCGCATAACCACCAAGGCACGGCTATCTTGCACCATGTCGGTGCCAGATCCGGGAAAATCGCGGCCCATTCCAACGCCCGGCTCTGCCGAATTGTAAAAATTTGTCCCCATGCGGGTCCGGTTACAATGGCGTAACAATTGCGCGCTAGATGACCCGTGGCGAAGACACTACCTCCTATCGCCATGAACATTCACCCGGCATCAGACTTTTTTGGGTCTGTCACCGGCCGGTTGGGCCGCTATGTCTTTTCAGCGGGTTCTTCCGCTGTCAAGCGGGCTGGCTGGTGGGTTGGCCAGTGGGTTGGAATATGTATTCGATTTGACCATCGACGCGGGTCGTTCCTCTGGCCGGCCGTCTTGTGAAAGAACGGAAAAGGATTATGCGTCTTCCCCTTCAGATCGCCACCGTCGTCGCCCTGGCCGCCATCGGGGGCGGTGTCTGGTATGCCGCCGGCTCCCGCAATACTGAAGGCGCCCAGCAGGCCGCTGCCCGCCCGGTGGAGGTGGTCGTCATGCGCACCGACCGCGGTGATATCAATGTGGTATTCGACGCGGTGGGCACGCTGCGCGCCAACGAGGCGGTGACCGTTACCGCCAAGACCGCCGGTCTGGTACGGGCGATCCGCTTCCAGGAAGGGCAGAAGCTTTCCGCCGGTGATGTGCTGGTGGAACTGGACGATACGGAAGTACGCGCCAATCTGGCCGTGGCAGAGGCTGCACGGCGCAATGCGGCGCAGTTGCTGGAAAGGTCAAAGGCGCTGCTGCCCCGCCAGGCCATCGCCCAGGCCCGCGTGGATGAACTGAACCTGGAGCTGCAGGGGGCGGAGGCGTCCGTCCGCGCGGCCCAGGCCCGTTTGCAGGATCTGACGATCAGGGCCCCCTTCAGCGGCCTGACCGGTCTGCGACAGGTCAGCCCCGGCGCGCTGGTCCAGCCGGGCACCCCGGTGACGACGTTGGATGACACCAGCGTGATGAAGCTGGAATTCTCCGTGCCGGAGGCGGCGTTGCGCCAATTGCGCGAGGGGATGGAAATCGTCGCCAGTTCCAATGTCTATTCCGGGGAGACCTTCCAGGGCACTTTGTCTGCCGTGGATACGCGCATCGACAGCGTCACCCGGACGCTGCTGGCGTTGGCCCGGATGCCCAACCCTGATACCCGTCTGCGCCCCGGCATGTTCATGACCGTGCGGCTGACCCTGGAAAGCCGCCCCAACGTGGTGCTGGTGCCGGAGGAAGCGCTGGTGCCGGTGGGTGACCGCCAGTTCGTTTATCTGGTGGTCGATGGCAAGGTCCAGCGCCGGGAGATCAGCATCGGCGCCCGCTCCGGCGGAATGGTGGAGGCAGCGCGTGGCCTGCAGGGTGGCGAAATGGTCATTACCCGTGGCACCCAGAAGGTGCGCGACGGATTGCCGGTGAATGCAAAGATCAGCGGTGGCACCGACGTGCCACAGGCCGCCGCCCGGCCAAGCTGAACGGACAGCAGGCGCCAGACGGCAGGCCTCACCGCCGGTGGCTGGGGCGCCTTTCCACTATTTGATATGACACATAACCAGGGGCCAAACCTGCCATGCTGCTCTCCGACATCTCGATCCAGCGGCCGGTTCTCGCCTTCGTGATCAGCGCCATGCTGGTCGTGTTCGGCGTGCTGGGCTATGAAAAGCTGCCGGTGCGCGAGTTGCCGAAGATCGACTATCCGGTCGTTTCCATCTCCACCAATTACCCCGGTGCCAGCGCCGAGGTGGTGGATAATGAGATTACCGAGCGGATCGAAGGCGTGATCAACGGGATTGAGGGGATCAAGGCCATCCGTTCACGGTCGCGCGAAGGCGCCTCCTCCGTGTCGGTGGAATTCGATATCGACCGCGATATCGACAGCGCCAGCAATGACGTGCGCGATCGGGTGGGCCGCATCGCCGAGAACCTGCCGGATGAGGCGGATACGCCGGAAATCAGCAAGGTCGACGCCGACAGCAACCCCATCATGTGGCTGTCGCTGCGCGCGGAGGGCATGGACCAGCTGGAACTGACGGATTTCGTTCGCCGCTATTATCAGGACGCCCTGGCCACGGTGCCGGGCGTGGCATCCGTCCGCATCAGCGGTTCGCGCGAATTCGCCATGCGCGTCTGGCTGGACCGTAACGCCATGGCCGCCCGCAGCGTCACCGTACAGGATATAGAGGATGCCATCCGGCGGGAGAATGCCGAACTGCCGGCGGGCCGCATCGAAAGCGGCCAGCGCGAATTCACCGTTCGCACCGACACCCGCCTGAACCGGCCGGAACAGTTCGCCCGCATCCTGATCCGCCAGGACGGGATGAATCAGGTGCGCGTGGGCGACGTGGCACGGGTGGAGATCGCCGCCCGTGACGACCGTTCCGATTTCCGCATCAACGGGTCCGCCGCCGTCGGCATGGGCATCGTCCGCCAGTCCACTGCCAACACGATGGAGGTGTCGCAGGAGGTACGCAAGCTGCTGACCCAGTTCCAGGCCAACCTGCCTTCCGGCATGATCCTGGAAGTGCGTCACGATGATGCCGCCTTTATCGGCCAATCCATTTACGAGGTGTTCCACGCCATCGCGGTGGCCATCGGCCTGGTGGTACTGGTGGTCTGGATGTTCCTGCGCACCCTGCGCGCCACCATCATCCCCGTGGTGGCCATCCCGGTTTCCATGGTGGCCGCCTTCGGTGTGATGGCGGCCATGGGCTTCTCCATCAACGTGCTGACGCTGCTGGCCTTCGTGCTGGCCGTGGGTCTGGTGGTGGATGATGCCATCATCGTGGTGGAGAACATTTCCCGCCGGATCGAGGAGGGGGAACCGCCACTGCTGGCCTCCTACCGTGGTGCCCGCCAGATCGGCTTTGCCGTGATCGCCACCACACTGGTGCTGCTGGCGGTGATCGCGCCCCTGTCCATGCTGGCCGGCGATCAGGGCCGCCTGTTCCGGGAATTCGCCATCGCCCTGATGGCCGCCATCGGCTTTTCCTGCGTGGTGGCGCTTACCTTGTCGCCGATGCTCTGCTCCAAGCTGCTGAAGGGGCATGCGGAGCCGCGTGGCCTGTTCCGTTATACTGAACGGGTGCTGGACCGGGTGACGCAGGGATATCGCGCCATGCTGCGCGGGGCGCTGCGGGCACGCGTGTTGGTACTGGTTCTGCTGGCCGGCTGCGTGGCCCTGACCGGGCTGATCGCCTTCAGCCTGCCCTCTGAACTGGCCCCGACGGAAGATCGTGGCCAGTTCCGCATCAGCATCACCGCCCCGGAAGGGGCGAGCGTGGATTTCACCAACCGCGAGGTGGCGGAGGTGGAGGCCATCCTGCGCCCCTATCTGCAATCGGGGGAGTTGGACAATACGCTGACCATCCTGAACCCCGGCTGGGGTGGCAGTGCGGGGGTGAACCGGGCCATGGTCATCGCCCGTTCCCCCACCTGGGACAAACGCCCGACCGACAGCCGTTCCGTTCAGGCCCTGGTGGCGGAGATCCGGCCCAAGCTGGACGACATCCCCGGCGCACGCATCGTGCCCATCCTGCCGTCCGGCCTGGGCGGCAATAGCGGCAATGCCAACCAGCTGCAGGTGGTGATCGGCGGCAACACGTTCGAACAGCTTGCCGAATGGCGTGATACGCTGATCGAGCGGCTGCGGGAATATCCGGGTCTGACCGGCTTCCAGGCCGATTATGACGAGACAAAGCCGCAGTTGCGCGTCACGGTGGACCGCGAGCGGGCCGCTGACCTGGGGGTCTCCGTCACCGTTATCGGTCGCACGCTGGAAACCATGCTGGGTGAGCGCGAAGTGACCCGCTATCTGGATCGGGGCGAGGAATATGATGTGGTGCTGCGTGCCAACAGCGGCGACCGCGCCAACCCAAGGGATCTGACCAACATCTTCGTGCGCGGCGGCAACGCCAATAGCAGCAGCCAGCTGATCCCGCTTGCCAACCTGATCCAGATCCAAGATATCGCAGCACCGACGGAACTGAACCGTTACAATCGCCTGCGATCCATCACCATCACCGCCAACCTGACCGACGGCACCCCCATGGGCGAGGCAATCGAGGCGGTGCAGCAGGCGACGGCAGAGGTGCTGCCACAAGATGCCCGCATCAATTTCGAAGGCGCCGCACGGCTGCAGCTGGAAGCTTCCAGTGCCATCTATTTCGCGCTGGGCATGGCGATGCTGGTGGCCTTCCTGGTACTGGCGGCGCAGTTCGAGAATTTCCGCCTGCCGGCCATGATCCTGGTGTCGGTGCTGCCCGCCGGCTTGGGCGGCGTGCTGGCCATCCAGCTGACCGGCATGTCGCTGAACACCTATACCCAGATCGGCCTGATCATGCTGATCGGGCTGATCGCCAAGAACGCCATCATGATCGTGGAGTTCGCCAACCAGCTGCGTGAGGAGGGCAAGGCACTGCTGGATGCAGTGGTGGAGGCTTCGACCCTGCGCCTGCGCCCCATCCTGATGACCTCCATCGCCACCGTGTTCGGCGCCCTGCCGCTGGCGCTGGCCCATGGCGCGGGGGCAGAAAGCCGCATGGCCATCGGTTGGGTGATCGTGGGCGGAGTCAGCGTCGGCACCCTGCTGTCACTGTTCATCACACCTGTGCTCTACAGCATGTTCGCGCAAGGGGTGCAGCCGATCGGCTCCGTACGACGGCTGATCGAAGAACAGGAAAGGCGCTTCCATGAGGCGCCGCAGGTTCCGGCGGAATGACGAAAGGGCGCCCCACCGGGCGCCCTTTTCATTTTTATCACGTCGTACCATCGGTCAAAATTCTTGACCGATGGTACGGCGGCGACTGCCGCCGCGCCGCTCATGCGGCGTAGCCAAGGACGCGGATGCGCACGCCGGCGATTGAGGGGCACGAAAGCTTGACCATCGGTCATGATTTCGTGCCGATGGTATCAATCGAAACTGTCGGGCGTCACGGGCCAGCGTCAATCGCCCCCGGTATGACGGTCCGTGACCCACAAAAACAGTGCCAGCAGGGGCAGGACGAAGGCCAGCGGTCCAAAGAATCGCAGAGGGCCGGGGGGGAACGGGATAAAATGCGAAATCAGCGCCACCCCACCCAGTGCGACAAGAACAAGGCCGATCACCAGCGCCCAGCCCTCCCAGGTGGCCGGCGCGATGCCGGAGCCAGATTTCCTGGGACGGAACCAATACCTGCGCGCCATAACCCTCCCCTATAAGTGGATCAATAACAGGGATAATTCTATATTAGAGCGTAGATGGAAACAATCACAACCAGAGCGGCCAATGGCTGGTCTTGCAATTGTTACAGTGCTGGTGGAAAAAGGGTGTCGTCCAGTATCCCCGCCAGCCCTGGAAAACAGCGCTTCTGCCCGCAATCGATCGAAAAAAGGGCGACGTTGCGGTCCGGGGAGCGAATAGAGACACTGTAAAAAGACGCAAAATCGCCGTCAACCACAACCGCAGATTCGCCGCAGCCCATCGCCGCTGATGCCCATCAAGGTGACGGATTCGGCATCCGCGCCTAAGCTGCGATAGAACAGGGCGGCGCGAAAATTGGTGGTTCGCATGTGCCAGGACAGCCAGCCCAGCCTGCGATCCAGCGCCAGGCGGGCACTGGCCCCCACCAGGGTACGGCCCACACCGGCCCGTCGGGCCAGCGGTTCGACATAAAGATTTTCCAGCACCAGCCCGGCCATGGCCGACTGGCTGTCATAACCCCGCGTCAGCAGGGCGACACCCGCGACGCGCCCCTGGCGTTCGGCCAGCAGACAGGTGAACAGCGGGTCGGGTCCGAACCCCTGTTTGCGGAACCGTGCCGGGGTCAAGGCCGGCGGTTCCATCCCCTCTTCCGCCGATAGGGCGGCCAGCAGGGCACAAACGAGATCGGCATCCGCACGGGTCGCCGCACGGATGCCGATCTCTTCCATCACAAACGATCCGGGCCGGGTCAGGCGGCGACCAGCTTGTCCATTTCGCGCAGGATGCTGTCGGCCATGACGGAGGTCGACACCTTGGCCATGCCCGGCTGCATGATGTCGCCGGTGCGCAGACCGGTGCCCAGCACGTTCTGCACAGCGTTTTCCAGAATGTCGGCATCGTCCTGCAGGTCGAAGGACCAGCGGAGCGCCATGGCGAAGGACAGGAACATGGCGATCGGGTTGGCCAGATCGCGACCGGCAATATCCGGGGCGGAACCATGCACCGGCTCATACAGGGCCTTGCGCTTGCCCTGCGCATCTACCGCCCCCAGCGACGCCGACGGCAGCATGCCGATGGAACCGGTCAGCATAGAGGCTTCGTCGGACAGGATGTCGCCGAACAGATTGTCGGTGACGATCACGTCGAACTGCTTGGGGTTGCGCACCAGCTGCATGGCGGCGGCGTCGGCCAGCATGTGGGACAGTTCCACATCCTGATATTCGGCCTTGTGCAGAGCGATCACTTCCTGACGCCACAGCAGGCCCGATTCCATCACATTGCCCTTGTCGGAGGAGCAGACCTTGTTGCCGCGCTTGCGCGCCAGTTCAAAGGCCACGCGGGCGACGCGGTGGATTTCGTGCGTGTCATAGACCTGGGTGTTGACGCCGCGACGTTCACCGTTCGGCAGATTGGTGATGCCGCGCGGTTCCCCGAAATAAACCCCGCCGGTCAGTTCGCGGATGATCATGATATCCAGGCCGCGCACGATTTCCGGCTTCAGCGTGCTGGCATCCACCAGCGCGTCGAACACCTTGGCCGGGCGCAGGTTGGCGAACAGGCCCATTTCCTTGCGCAGGCGCAACAGGCCCGCTTCCGGGCGCTTGTCGAAGCCCAGATTATCCCATTTCGGGCCGCCCACGGCAGCCAGGATCACCGCATCCACAGCCAGGGCGCGGGCCATGGTCTCATCCGTCAGGGGCGTGCCATGCGCGTCGTAGGAGCAGCCGCCGACCAGACCCTCCTCCAGCTGGAACTCCACCCCGCGCTTGCGACCGTACCAGTCGATCACGCGCCGCAGCTGGCGCATGACTTCAGGACCGATACCATCGCCCGGCAGCAGCAGCAGCGAACGCTTCGACATGTCAGAGAACCCCTTGAGTGGATAAGCAAGATAAAGAGGACAGCCCCGAAGGGCAGCCCCGATTTTTAGACCGAATGCACGCCGCCGCCAAGCCTGACGGCACGCAGCCGTTGGACATACCCCCGGATCAGGAGGCCGAGGCCCACAACCAGGGCTGGGATTGCTTGTTCGAAGTTTCGAACGCATCGATCGATGGCGCCTTGCGCAGCGTCAGACCGATATCATCCCAGCCGTTCAGCAGGCATTCACGGCGGAATGGCTCCACATCAAAGCTGATCTTTTCCCCGTCCGGCAGGGTGATCTGCTGGGCGACCAGATCGACGGTGAAGGTGGCATTGGCGCCGTTGTCGGCAGCCGCCATCAGCTTTTCCACCACCTCAACCGGCATCGGAATCGGCAGGATGCCGTTCTTGAAGCTGTTGTTGAAGAAGATGTCGGCGAAGCTGGGGGCGATGATGCAGCGGATGCCGAAATCGGCCAGCGCCCAGGGGGCATGTTCGCGTGAAGAGCCGCAGCCGAAATTATCGCCGGCGATCAGGATGGAGGCATTGCGGTAAGCCGGCTTGTTCAGCACGAAATCGGCCACTTCCTGCCCGTCCTTGAAGCGCATGGAGGCGAACAGGCCGGCACCCAGCCCGGTGCGCTGGATCGTCTTCAGATATTCAGCGGCAATGATCATGTCGGTATCGACATTCATCAGCCGCAGCGGGGCGGCAACACCGGTGAGCTGGGTGAATTTCTGCATGTGACTGTACCCGGACGATTGGCAATGGAACCTGACTTCCTTCTGCCATGCCGCAGCGCAGCCGCGCAACACATGATCGTTGTAAGGCTGGTCTGCGACAGATGCTTGCGTATAGACGCATCAAGCCAGGGGAATGCCCCCGAAATTTCACGAATGCCACCATGGTGCCATGGCAATGGCGCTCCCATCTCCTATCATGGTGGTGGGCACCGCTTTATCTTATGGAGGCATCATGCGTCTGTTCAGGGTGACTTTGCCGGTCGCGGAGATCGAAGGTGCCACGCGGTTCTATAGCGCGGTGCTGGCCCAGACTGGTAATCGCGTGGCCCCCGACCGTCACTCGTTCGAGGTGGGACAGGTGCGGCTGGATTGCCGGCAGGTGGCCGGGGGTGTTGCGATCCCCGTGTCGGAACCCGTCTGCTTTGCGGTGCATGATCTGGAGGGGTTCCACCAGCGGGTCGCCCAGGTGGGCATGGTCCAACCCGGCGACATCGCGGTGGAACCGTCCGGTGAACGCAGCTTCCACTGCACCGACCCGTCTGGCAACGCGCTCTGTTTTGTGGAAGCCGGCACGGAACGCCTGGATTGATGCCATCAGGCGACGGCGACCACCTCATGGCAGGCGGCAACAAACCGCACCTCCGTCCCGTGGATAAAGGGGGCAAAGGCGTCCAGCAATTGCGCCAGCACATGCTGCCGCCGATCGGTTTCCAGCCGTTCCATGATCCGCCCCAGCGGGCCAAAGCGTGTCAAATATGTCGGCAACTGGTCTGCCGGGAAGCTGCACTCCACATCCATGGGCATGATATTGATGCGATCCCAGCCAGATTCGCGCAAAATACCCACCACATGATCAGGATCAGCAAAGGCGAACTGGCCGGGGGCACCCGGCTGACGGGGTGGCAGCGCCGGCAGCAACGGCCCCGCCACCCGTTCCGCCAGCGACATGAAGCTGTTTTCCGCCGTCCCGCGCCAGGCGAAGAAATGCAGCGCACCCTCCGAGCGTGTGGCTCGGCGCAGATTGGCAAAGGCCGTCGCCGGCTGGCCAAAGAACATGACACCGAAGCGCGATACCACCATGTCGAACCCGCCTTCGGCAAAATCGTGGCTTTGCGCATCGGCCAATAAAAAATGCGCCGTCAGACCGGCGGCACGCCCCCGCAGCTTGGCCTCCGCCAGCATGGGGGCGGAAATATCAATGCCCGTCACCGCACCGGCGGACCGCTGCTTTTCTATGGCCAGCGTAACGGCCCCGGTACCGCAGCCGACATCCAGTACCCGTTCCCCCGGCTGCGCCGCGACGGCAGCAACCAGCCTATCCTGGAGTGGGCGAAACATTTGATCCATCATCGCCCGCCCTTCCACCCAGGCCCGCCCCGCCGGGCCATTCCAGTGCTGTGCTTGATCCTCCGCCAATATCGGCCACGCGGCTTTCTGCTCCGTCATCCTACTCTCCATCAGCTTGCCAAATCCCTTGACTTGGGGACATGCTGCCACTTCAAGTTCACTTGAGGTCAATAGCGATTCCATGCTGCTGGATATTGGCGAGGTGGCGCGGAAATCCGGTTTAAGCCCGGCAACCCTGCGCTTTTATGAAGAGAAGGGCCTGATCGCCCCGGTGGGGCGTCGCGGCCTGCGCCGGCTTTACGAATCGGCCGTGCTGGAACGGCTGGCGCTGGTGGCGCTGGGGCGGGCTGCGGGCTTCACCCTGGCAGAGATCGCCCCCATGCTGGGCACCGACGGTGCCCCCGCCCTGAACCGGCAGATGCTGGCAGAGAAGGCCGACGCGCTGGATCGTACCATCACCCGGCTGACAGCGATGCGTGACGGGCTGCGCCATGCAGCCGCCTGCCCGGCCCCCCGCCATATGGAATGCCCCACTTTCCGGCGCATCCTGGATGCAGCGGCACATGGCGGCTTCGGCAAGGCCACGGCGGAAGCCTCGCCATTCTGAGCGCCCCACGACGTTGGTCGGGGGCGGCAATGGTTTGTTGACCGGCGTGATTGCCGGGGGCATCCACCCGCGCTACCATCATCCCAATATATCGAACGGTGCAATTCGGCTCGGCCGAAATAAAGCAGCCGGCATAAGGGAGGGCGGTTGGATGAAAGAGTCCATCGGCGGCAAAATGTATCACCGGGGGCACCATGCGTGTGCGTAGCCCCCAGGATCTGGTGGGTGGTATCGCGCTGATCGCGCTGGCCGCCCTGGCATTTTCACAAATCGGTGATTTACGCTTCGGCAGCGCATCGCGCATGGGTCCGGGCTATTTCCCCACCGTGCTGGCGGGGCTGACCGGGCTGGTGGGGCTGGTGCTGGCAGCCCGGTCGCTGGTGCTGGATGGGCATGGGCTGGAAAGCCTGAACCTGCGGCATGGCCTGCCGCTGCTGGCCGCCATCGTGGTTTTCGGGCTGACCATCCGACCGCTGGGGTTAGTGCTGGCGTCGGCTCTGCTGTTCCTGGTCAGCGCCTTTGCCTCGCCAGAGCTGAAATGGCGGGAAACGCTGGTGGCGTCGGTGCTGCTGATCGGGCTGGCCGTGCTGTTGTTCGTGGTCCTGCTGGACCTGCCCTTCCCCATCTGGCCGCGGATGTGAGCCCATGGACAGCGTCTTTTCCAATCTGGCGCTGGGGTTCAGCGCGGCGGGCACGCCCACCAACCTGGCACTTTGCTTCATCGGGGCGTTGGTCGGAACGTTGATCGGCGTGCTGCCAGGGTTGGGCCCCATCGCCACCATCGCCATCCTGCTGCCCATCACCTTCAGCCTGGATCCGCTGGGCGCGCTGATCATGCTGGCCGGCATCTATTATGGTGCGCAGTATGGCGGCAGCACCACGGCCATCCTGGTGAACATGCCGGGTGAAACCAGTTCCGTCGTCACCACGCTGGACGGGCACCAGATGGCCCGCCAGGGCCGCGCCGGCCCGGCGCTGGCCATCGCGGCGCTCGGTTCCTTCTTCGCCGGTTCGGTGGCGACATTCCTGGTGGCACTGTTCGGGCCGATTCTGGCGAGCTTCGCGCAGAATTTCGGGCCGCCGGAATATTTCGCCCTGATGCTGACCGGGTTGATCGGTGCCATCGTGCTGGCCAGCGGGTCCGTGCTGAAGGCGGTGGCCATGGTGATTGTCGGGCTGCTGCTGGGCTGTGTGGGATCAGATATTGAAACCGGTGAGCCGCGCATGACCCTGGGCATCGCCCAGATCGCGGAGGGGATCAATTTCACCACGCTGGCCGTGGGCCTGTTCGGTGTGGCGGAAATCCTGCGCAATCTGGAAAAAACCCAGGATCGCACGATCCTGGGGGCCAAGATCACCGGGCTGATGCCCACCTGGGCCGATATCAAACAGAGCATCATGCCGGTGCTGCGCGGTACGGGCATCGGTTCCGTGCTGGGCATCCTGCCCGGTAATGGCGCGGTGCTGGCCCCCTATGCCAGCTATACGCTGGAAAAGAAAATCTCCCGCACGCCGCAGCGTTTCGGCAAGGGTGCGATTGAGGGCGTGGCCGGGCCGGAAAGCGCCAATAATGCCGGGGCGCAGACCAGCTTCATCCCGCTATTGACCCTGGGCATCCCGCCCAATGCGGTGATGGCAATGATGGTGGGGGCCATGACCATTCAGGGTATCGTGCCCGGCCCCACCGTGATGACCGAGAACCCCACCCTGTTCTGGGGTATGATCGCCAGCATGTGGATCGGCAATCTGATGCTGGTCATCATCAACCTGCCGCTGGTGGGCGTGTGGGTGCGGCTGCTGAAGGTGCCTTACCGCATCCTGTTTCCGGCCATCCTGATGTTCTGCTGCATCGGCGTCTATTCCATCAATTCCTCAGGCATTGAGGTGATGCTGGTCGCCCTGTTCGGGGCTGTCGGTTACTTCCTGGTCAAAAACGGGTTTGAGCCGGCCCCCCTGCTGCTGGCCTTCGTGCTGGGCCCGTTGATGGAAGAAAACCTGCGCCGGTCTTTCCTGATCGCGCGCGGCGACCCGATGATCTTCGTCAACCGCCCGCTTTCCGCCTTTCTGCTGCTGGTGGCCGTGGGTCTGCTGATCCTGGTGCTGCTGCCGGCCATCCGCAAACGCCGGGAGGAAGTTTTCCACGAAGAAGAATGACGTAATACCAATCTGCCTTGATCGTGACCGATCAAGGCAGATTTCGCTTATCCCTCAATCGCCGGGCGGGCGCATCCGCGCCCTTGGCTTACGCGCCATGAGGTGCTGAGCCGGCAGTCGCCGACCGCCAATCCGCCTAAAGGTCAACCTTCAGGCGGATTGGCATAAAATCGCCATAAACAATCCCTGGGAGGAATAAACCATGCGTTTCAGCACCCTTGCCGTCACCGCCTTTGCCCTGGCCCTGGGCACAGCGCCCGCCATGGCGCAGGATTACCCCAACCGCCCCGTCACCATGGTGGTGCCGTTTTCCGCCGGCGGGCCAACGGACACGGTGGCCCGCCTTGTCGCCCAATCGATGAGCAAGACCCTGGGCCAGCAGGTGATTGTGGAGAATGTCGGCGGGGCCGGCGGCACCATTGGTGCCGGGCGCGTGGCCAAGGCCGACCCGGATGGCTATACGCTGCTGCTGCACCATATCGGGCAAGCCACATCCGCCACGCTGTACCGCAAGCTGACCTATGATCCCAAGACGGATTTCGCCCCCATCGGGCTGGTGACGGATGTGCCGATGACCATCGTCGCCAAAAAGGATTTCCCCGCCAAAGACTTGAAGGAACTGGTGGCCTATGTGAAGGCCAACCCGGACAAGGTGACGTTGGCCAATGCCGGGGTGGGTGCCGCCTCCCACCTGTGCGGCATGCTGTTCATGCAGGCCCTGCAAACCCCGCTGACCACCGTTCCGTACAAGGGCACCGGCCCGGCGATGAATGATCTGGTCGGTGGTCAGGTGGACCTGATGTGTGACCAGACCACCAACACCACCGGCCAGATCAAGGGCGGGGCGGTGAAGGCCTATGCCGTCACCACACCCACCCGCGTCCCCTCCCTGCCCGACCTGCCCACCACCAGGGAAGCCGGGTTGCCGGGGGTGGAGGTAGCCGTGTGGCATGGGCTGTACGCGCCCAAGGGCACGCCGGACGCGGTGGTGAAGAAGCTGAACGACGCGCTGAAGGTGGCGCTGAAGGATGAAACGGTGAAGCAGCGCTTCGCCGAACTGGGCACCGAACCCGTATCGGAAGCCCGCGCCACGCCCAAGGCGCTGGGTGACTTCGTGGTGGCCGAGATCGACCGCTGGAAGCCGCTGATCCAGGCAGCGGGTGTTTACGCGGATTAAGGGGGGAGTTTCACCGCGGATGGTTCCCGTCTTACCGTCACCCCGGCGCAGGCCGGGTGACGGTCGCGGATAACTCAACCAAAGTCTGGCAAACCCAAACAATACCCCAACGCAAAAAGCCCGCCGGGAGAATTCTCTCCGGCGGGCTTTTCACTGAAAAACACCACTTTCCGTCAGGCTGAAATCAGCCGACGATCTCCGTGCCAGCGAAGAAGTAGGCGATTTCGATCTTGGCGTTGTCCAGGCTGTCGGAGCCGTGAACCGAATTGGCCTCGATGCTCTCGGCGAAATCCTTGCGGATGGTGCCGGGGGCAGCGTTGGCCGGGTTCGTGGCGCCCATGATATCGCGGTTCTTGGTAACGGCGTTGTCGCCTTCCAGAACCTGCACCACCACCGGGCCCGAGATCATGAAGGACACCAGCTCGCCGAAGAAGGGGCGTTCGCGGTGAACGTCATAGAACTGCTCGGCCTGCGCCTTCGACAGCTGAACGCGCTTCTGCGCAACGATACGCAGACCGTTTTCCTCGAAGCGGGCATTGATCTTGCCGGTGAGGTTGCGGCGGGTCGCGTCGGGCTTAATGATCGACAGCGTCCGTTCGACAGCCATGAGAATCTCCTGGGCCTAAGCGTTTAAACTTGGCCGGCCTTATACCGAGGTATAGGTCCGCCCACAACGTCCAATCTGTGAGAGCGCATATGCGTGCCGCTTCTGCACAAGCCGCGCCTGTGGTAAAGCCCACCCCATCATGCTGCAGATCACCGACCTCACCTACCGTATCGCCGGCCGGCTTTTGCTGGAAGGCGCCAGCGTCACCATTCCCGCCGGCCACCGCGTGGCCCTGGTGGGCCGCAACGGCACGGGCAAATCCACCCTGTTGCGCCTGATCGCCGGCGAAATCCACGCCGATGCCGGGTCCATCTTCCTGCCATCGGGCCTGAAGATGGGCTGGGTGCGGCAGGAAGCACCGGCGGGGTCGACCACGCTGATCGAGGCGGTGCTGGCCGCCGATACCGAACGCACCGCCCTGCTGGCGGAGGCTGAAACGGCCACCGACCCGGAACGGATTGGCGAAATTCACGCGCGGCTGGCCGATATCGGCGCGCATTCGGCAGAATCGCGCGCCGCGCGCATCCTGTCCGGCCTGGGCTTCAATGCAGAGGCGCAGCAGCGCCCCTGTTCGGATTTTTCCGGCGGCTGGCGCATGCGCGTGGCGCTGGCCGGCGTGCTGTTCACCGAACCCGACCTGCTGCTGCTGGACGAGCCGACCAACCATCTGGACCTGGAAGCCACGCTGTGGCTGGAGGAGTATCTTAAGAACTATCCGCACACGATGCTGATCGTCAGCCATGATCGCGGCCTGCTGAACAAGGTGCCGACCACCATCGTGCATCTGGATCAGTTGAAGCTGACCTCTTACGGCGGCAATTACGACACGTTCGTGCAGGTCCGCACCATGCGGATGGAACAAGCCAGGTCGATGGCCGCCAAGCAGGAGGCGCAGCGCGCCCACCTGCAATCCTTCGTCGACCGGTTCCGCGCCAAGGCCAGCAAGGCCACCCAGGCGCAAAGCAAGCTGAAGGCCATTGAACGGCTGGGGCCGCGCATCCAGGTGATCGACGACACGCCGGTCAATTTCAATTTCCCCTCGCCCGAAGAACTGGCCCCGCCGCTGATCCGGCTGGATAATGCGGTCGCGGGCTATGGCGACAAGGCGATCCTGAAACGGTTGAACCTGCGCATTGACGGGGACGACCGCATCGCCCTGCTGGGGGCCAACGGCAATGGCAAATCCACCCTGGTCAAGCTGCTGTCCGGTCGCATGGGGGCGCTGGAAGGCGAAGTGTTCCGCTCCTCCAAGCTGCGCGTCGGCTATTTCGCCCAGCACCAGTCGGACGAGTTGAACCTGGGCTGGACGGCCTTGCAGCAGATGCAGGCGGTGATGCCGCCGGGCACGCTGGAGGGCCAGGCGCGGTCGCATCTGGGCCGGTTCGGCTTCACCCAGCCCAAGGCGGATACGAAAATCTCCGGCCTGTCAGGCGGGGAAAAGGCCAAGCTGTTGCTGGCCATGATGACGCGCGACGCGCCGCATATCCTGATGCTGGACGAACCGACCAACCATCTGGATATCGACAGCCGCGAGGCGCTGGTGGAAGCGCTGAATGAATATGAAGGGGCCGTCATCGTCATCAGCCACGATCCGCATCTGGTGGAACTGACGGCGGATCGGCTGTGGCTGGTGAATGAGGGCACCTGCCAGCCGTTCGAGGGCGATCTGGAGGATTACAAGCGCCTGCTGCTGGACAAAAGCCGGGCGGAACGGGCAGCGGAAAAGAACGGCGGTGCCGCAGCCGCCCCGGCGCGCGACCGCAAGGATGAACGCCGCGCCGCCGCCGAACTGCGCCAGCAACTGGCCCCCCTGCGCCGCAAGATCGAGGAGATCGACAAGCGCATGGCCAAGCTGACCAAGCGCAAGACGGAGCTGGAGGCCAAGCTGGCCGACCCGAAACTGTATGACGGCCCATCCGACAAGGTAAGCAAAGTCCAGATCGAACTGGGAGCCGTAACCGCCGAGCTGGAAGAGGCGGAAATGGAGTGGCTGGACCTGTCCGAACAGATGGAAAAGGCCATGGCCGAGGGGCTGGCCGGGTGAGACAAAAAGGGTGAAGCCCTGCCCGGCCATCGCCATGGCGCGTTTCAGCTTGATGATAACGCACAAGGCTGGTCATTGCATTGCGGCAGGGCACATGCCATGTGTGCTCTCAAACCGATCAACCACGAGGGTCCAGACCCGAAATGCCGCTAGACCGCGCCGAGGCAGCCGCCCTGCCCAAGGAGCCGAACGCCGCCTGGCTGTTTTTCAAGCGCTGGATGGCGCGGCCACTGCAAATGGCCTCCATCACGCCATCCTCGCCCCAGCTCTCCCGGCTGATCGCCAGCGAGGCCGTTTTCGGCCCCGATGAGGTGGTGGTGGAATTTGGCGGCGGTACGGGGGCGATCACCCGCGCCCTGTTGGAACATGGCGTGCCGGCCAACCGGCTTTATACGGTGGAGCGTGACCCGGAACTGGCCCCCTATCTGCGCCGGCATTTCCCGGCGGTGAACATCCTGGAAGGTGATGTGGTGGATGTGCGCCGCATGCTGCCGCCGCATCTGGTGGGCAAGGTCGGCAGCGTCATCTGCGGCATCCCGATGATCCTGATCCCCACCGATGCCCAGCGCGCCATCGTGGACGAAATTTTCACCATCATGCCCAAGGGAAGGCGTTTCTACGCCTATACCTATTCCGCCCGCTCCCCCCTGAAGCGCAAGGAACTGGGCATCCAGGGCGAACGGGTCGGCTTCACCATCGCCAATGTGCCGCCGGCCAGCGTCTGGGGCTATTGGCGGGATTAAGGAAGACGGGCGGGGGGAATCCTGTTCCCCCCGCGTTTCACCCTCAGCCCAGCGGGCCGATGAAATCACGCTTGCCGATCGCCAGCCCCTGCTGACGCAGCAGATCATAGGCGGTGGTGAGGTGGAAATAGAAGTTGGGCAGGGCGAAACCCAGCAGATAGGACTGGGCGGTAAAGCTGATTTCGCCCTTGGCCAGCTTCAGCACAATCGTCCGCCCGGCATCATCGGAAATATCCGCCGGCTGCACCGTATCCACAAAGGCGATGGTGTTGGCGATGCGCTGGCGCAGTTCGCCCAGGCTCTGCTCCTCATCCGCCATGGCGGGGGCGTCAATGCCGGCCAGCCGGGCAACCGCACCCTTGGCATTGTCGCTGAGCATCTGCACCTGACGGGTGAAGGGGTGCATATCGGGGGCAATGCGGGCATTCAGCAGGGTGGCAGGGTCGCTGCCGGTTTCGGCCACATGGGCTTCCGCCTTGGCCAGCAGATTATCCAGCACCACCAGGCCACGGCGCAGGGCAGGCACAGAGGCATCGTAGAAGGACAAGCTCATTTGGGGCATTTCCTCGAAGCAGGATGGATATTTGATTCGGCGATGATGCCCTTTACCGATGGGTTGCAAAGTGGCCGCCATCACTCCCCCCTCAGATGCGGGCAGACGGCCCCGGCATCAGGTGTGACCGGAAATAATGCCCCGCTTGCGCAACTCGCCCGCCAGCAACAGGTAATCACGGACACGTTCACGGCGCTGGGGCAACAACTCATCCTGGGTGAAGGGCCGCAGCATCCGGCAGGCCTGGATCGCCGCCTCGCGCGCATCCTCCCCCGGCAAAGGCAGAAGATGGGGGGCCGCCGCGTCCCGCAGGGCAGCAACGACCGGAGCGGGTGGGGGCGGACCGTCGCGCAGCCAGTTTTCCGCCATGTGAAAGCGATCCAGCATCATCAGCGCGATCATGTAATCCGACGCAGATTGCACACAGGGTTCGCCATTCTTGTAAATGCCGATCATCGGCATGAAGGGGGCCAATCCCGGCAGCGCGTGGTTGGCATAGACATCCATCTGCCAATAGCTGTTCGCCGTACGAACGAAATGGTCGATATCGCGGATCGCCACCAGCCCCGATTCGGCCATCGGCAATATCTCAACCTTCGGCTTGGTCGGGGTAACGGTATCGTTGGAGACATCGACGTAGAGGTCGCCGAACTGCATGGCGTTTTGAAAATAGGCATCGCGCAGCACACCCCAGATGGTGCGGACCATGCCACCCGCCGCCACGAAGGAACGGATGGCGGCCAGACCCGGATGCGTGGGGTTGTGAACACGCTTGTTCAGTTCGGCCACCACCATATTGGTGATTTCCAGGCAGCAGCCCAGGGGATAGGGCTTGCCAAAGCGCATGGGGTGGCGGCGGGACAAAACCGGGTCGATCTCACAACGCAACCCAAGCAGATAATCATAGATCGCCCCTTGGGCCGGCAGCAGATGCCGCTGGGTCAGCGCGATCTGCTGCGGTATCGCCAGCGTCGGCTGTTGGGGCAGAACAACCTTGTCGCGCTCCATCATCCCCTCCCCTTTTCCGCCCTGTTATGTAACCGGCAGGGAGGGGAGTTTCCACGTTTCACTGCAACAGGCAAGGCGGGATCAGGGTGCGTTGACAATGGAAGCGGTCGCCGGCAGATGTACGCGAATGGCGGCACTGACCCGTTGCCCGGTGGCATCCATTACGGTCAGGCGGGAAAAGCCGGCGCCCGCCGGCTGCCAGAACCGGCTGTCATCGGGCAGCGGCACATTATCCGCCACCCAGCGGTAAGGCGGGCGGCCGCCGGATGCGGAGAGGGAGACACCCTCGGCCAGCGCCTCCACCTCCGCCCCGTCGGGTGGGAACAGGATGCGTAGCGGTTCGGTGCGGGTATTGGCCGCCATCCCGCCGCTATCCAGCCGGGTCAGGGCCGGCGGTGGCGGGTTGCGGAACAGGGCGTGATCCGGGTTGGGCAGCGGCTTGCCCGGCCCATCCGGGGGCAGCAGGTCGAAGACGCGGAACATGATGGGCGCGGCAGCCTGCCGCCCCGCCGCACCGGGCCGCGGCGCGCCATCGGCCCGTCCCACCCAGACGGCCACCGTGTAATCATTGGACACACCCACCGTCCAGGCATCGCGGAAGCCAAAGGAAGTGCCGGTCTTGAACGCCACCCGCCGCCTGGCAATGCCGGCCCCGCCGGCCAGCCCGTCGGGCATCGGGCTGTCACGCAGCACCGCGAGCACGGCGCGCGCCGCATCGGCCCCCACCAGCCGGCCCACAGGCGTCGGGGCCGGCTGGTCGGCGCGCAGGCGCAAAGGCCGGGCGATGCCATCATCGGCCAAGGCGGCATAGAGCATGGCCAGATCGTTCAGCCTGATCCCGACCCCGCCCAGCGCCAGCGGCAAGCCCGGTTCAGCGGCGGGCGGCAAGGCCAGATCGGCCCCGGACAGGCGCAGCAAGGCCGCCAGCCGCCCCGGCCCCACCCGTTCCAGCACCCGCACGGCGGGGATGTTCAGCGACCGTTGCAACGCCTCCCGCGCGGTCACCACGCCATGGAAGCCGTCATCGAAATTGTTTGGCAGCCAGTCACCGAACCGCTGCGGCGCATCATCAATCAAGGTGCCAGGATGCAGCGACAGATCATCAAAGGCCACGGCATAGATAAACGGTTTCAGCGCCGATCCGGGGGAGCGCACGGCCCGCGACAGGTCCAGCTGGCGCTGTTTCCAATCGGCACTGCCCATCTGTGCCAGCACGCTGGCATCCTTATTGTCCAGCACCAGCACGGCCATGTCGCCGCCGGCTTCCAGCCGCGCCAGTTCCGCCCGCCCCACCCCTTCCAGGGCGCGCTGCAGGTCGCTGTGCAGGGTGCTGCGGATGCGGGCACCGCCCGGCTGATCCGCCGCCAGTTTTTCCGCCAGATGCGGGGCCAGCATGGGCAAGGGCAGCATGGATGTCGGCAGCGGTTCGGCCTTGGCGGCGTCGGCCACATCGGTGGCGATCAGACCAGCGGCGACAGCGCGGTCCAGCACCTTGGCCCGCGCCGCCCTGGCCGCCGCCGGAAACCGGTCGGGCCGCAGCCGTTCGGGCGATTGCGGCAGGGCCACCAGCAGGGCCGCCTGGGCCGGGGTCAATTGCCCCGGTTCCCGCCCGAACCAGGCAAGGCTGGCCGCCCGCACCCCCTCCAGCGGGCCGCCGAAGGGGGCGAGCGTCAGATAGAGGGACAGCACGCCATCGGCACCCAGCCGCCGGCGCAATTGTAACGCCCGCCCCGCCTCCGCCAGTTTGGCACCGATGGTGCGCGGGCTGGGGGACAGCAGGCGGGCCGCCTGCATGGACAGGGTGGACGCACCGGAGATCACCCGCCCATGCCGTACCCCCTGCGCCCCCGCCCGCAGAATGGCCAGCGGATCGATACCGGGATGCCAGCCATAGCGGCGATCCTCCACCGCCACCAGCATGGCGCGATAGAGCGGGTCCACCTGATCAGGATTGGTGGTCAGCCGCCACGCCCCCTCCGCCGTGGGGAAAGGGCGCAGCAAGCGGCCTTCATGATCCAGCACCTCCACCGACCTTGCGTCCCAGCGGGACAGGTCGGGCGGCAAGGCCAGATCGGCGGCGAGCAGCCCCAGCGCGAGCACACCCGCCCCTGCTATGGCCACCCGCCTTCGTCTCATACCAAGAGCCATGGGACATGCCTCTTGGTACTTGCATTTTCCCTCAAACGCCGGGCGCTGCCTCCGGCAGCTTGGCTTACGCGCACACGCGTGCGCGGGCCGGCAGTCGCCGGCCTCCAAGGGTCATGGTCCATGACCCTCGGTATCACTCCGCAATCTCCAGCCGGCCCATCGCCGTGCGGGCCTTGATCTTGGGCAGATACATATGTTCGGCCACCACCGCCGGCATGGCGAAGGAACCGGGCGTCACCGCCCGCACCGCATAGGCGATGCGGAAGCCCCATTTGCCGTTCAGGCGCACGCCGTTGGGGCCGGGTGTCGTTTCATTCTCCTCATATGTCGGCAGGGAAAGCGCAGCGACGAAACGGTCGTCGCGGCCTTCGGCGATGTTGGTGGATGAAACCCGGCCCAACCAGCCATAGAAGGCCTGTTCCGGGCGGATCACGCCTTCCACCTCCAGCCCGGCGGGCAGCAGGTCCAGCAGGGCATAATCGCCGCCGGCCATCGCCTCTCCGGCATCGCCTTCCAGCACCACGATGATGCGGTCATTCTGCTTCACCTGCGACAGGTCCAGCGCCTCCCCACTCATGGAGAAGAACGACTTGCTGATGCTGATCCCCGACGCCTGCGCCGGCACCGGTTCCACCGGCACGCCTTCCACCGACAGGGTGCGGTAAAGCCCTGTTTCCCCCTGATTGGCAACCACCAGCCCGGTGCGCAGCCGTTCCAGCGATACCGGCAGGGATACAGGGTCGCTGGCCCCCGTCGGCTTGCCATCCACCGTCACCGCCAGCTTGGCATTCTTGACCGTCAGGGCGGATGCGGCGCGCAGCATCCAGGCCTTTTCCTGGGTGTTGGTCTCCTCCGCCCGTGTGTCGAACAATTGGGCCGTGTTCAGCAGGGCCGGCACCGCCGCGCCGCGCCCATCCAGCGCCAGCAGGGAGGCGATGGCATAGGTATCGCGCAGCCGGCTGCCATAGGCATCGGTGCGGGCCGGCAGGTTGGCATTCTTGCCGGTACGGCGGGCCTGTTCCAGCGCCTGCTGGTCGGCCTCCGCCCTGGCCGCCCATTGCGCCAACTGCTGGCGGGCGGTGTCAAAAGCCTGACCGGCGCGGGCACGTTCCCCAACGGCATCCAGTGCGGCGGCCAGATGGGCGGAAGCCAGCGCCTGTTCCGGCATCCGGCTGTCATGAAAATAACGCAGGTCGCCGGCATTGGCCTGGCCCTTGCGCGCCAGCACCCAGGCCGCATAGGCCTGCACCGCCGCCGGATATGAGCGGGTGGTGGCCCCGGTCAGCCATTGCCGGCCCAGCGCCAGCGCATCGCCCGGCACCACATAGCCTTGATCGGCGGCAAGGTTCAGGAAATCCAGCGCAAAAACGGACAGCCACGGGTTGGCCGCATCGCCATACTGGCCCCACATGCGGAAACCGCCTTCAGGGTCTTGCATGGTCAGCACGCGGTCAACAGCATCCTGGATACGGTCGCCAATGGCCTTGTCCTGCTTCGCCTGCGTCAGCAAGGCCAGATCATTGAACCAGAGCAGCGGCATGGCGCGGCTGACCGTCTGTTCCAGACAGCCGAACGGGTACCGGTCCAGCCAGCGCAACATGCCCGGCACATCCAGCCCCTGCCAGCGGGAGAGGGAGAGCGCCACTTTCTCGGTCCCCGGCACCAGCCCATCCAGCAGGTCGGGCGGCAGGTTGGAGACCTCCCCCGGTGCCAGGGTGGCGACCATTTCGCGCGTCACCGGCAATTGCGGCGGGCGCACCTGGATGGGCCAGTTGCGCTGCACCTGAAAGCCACCCGGCCCGCTGACAGCCAGCGTTACCGTGCCGATGCCGGCACTGGTGCCCGTCAGCGGCACGGTGAAAACCTGCCGCTGACCGGCGGCCAGATTGATCTCCCGCGTTTCCTGCCCACCGGAAACCGCATCCTTGGCGGTGATGGTCAGGCGATAGGGGCCCGGCTGGCCTTCCACATTATGCAGCAGCACCGTGGCCCGCCCCTGGTCAGCCGGCGACAGGAAGCGCGGCAGGATCAGTTCCGCCACCACCGGGTCACGCACCGTCAGCCGCTTTTCGGCCGAGCCCAGCTTGGTGGCATCCCAGGCCACGGCCATCAGGCGCAGTTCCCCCTGAAAATCAGGGATATCCAGCGGGATCAGGGCCTCGCCATCGCCATCCAATTCGACGATGCCGGAAAACAGGGCCACCGTGCGGGTGGGCACCACATCCAGCCCCTTGCCGCCGAAGCCGTCACCGCCCTGGTCATCGCCCTGGCCCTGGGCGCGGATCAGGCGGCCATAATCATCGCGCATGGAAACGCCCAGCTCGCGCTTGGCCAGGTAATAATCCTGCGGCTTGGGCGTGGGGAAACGGGTCAGCTGCAAAATGCCCTGATCCACCGCCGCCAGGGTGAGATAGGCCGACTTGCCGGCCCCCTGCACCGTTACCGGTACCTTGATGGTCTGGCGCGGCAGGATCTTGTCCGGCGCGCCGATGGCCACATCCAGGGTGCGGCGTGCCGGGTCCAGCCCCAGCCAGGCCACACCCACGGCGCGCACCGGCGCATGGCCCAGTTCCACCGTCAGCGGACGGTAGAGCGTGACCAGGGCATAGGCCCCCGGCCCCCAATCCGCCCCGATGGGGATATCCACATCCGCCCCGCCCGCCGGTACGCTGACGCTGCGGGTTTCATGCACGGTTTCATTGGCGATGACGATCAGCGCCTCACCCGCCGCCTCGCTATCAATGCGCAGCCGGGCCGTGTCGCCGGGCTTATACCCGGCGCGGTCGGCGGCAAGCTTCAACCGATCGGGCCGGTCCGGCCCGCTTTCGCCATACCAACCGCTGTAGAAATCCAGCGACGTGGCCGCACCACTGGCGGCATCGGTGACGATCAGGCGGTAGCTGCCCCAACTGACATTCTGGGCCAGACTGGCCGGCTTGTCGGTGCCGATATCCACGGCACCGCTGGCAATCACCTTTTCCCGTGGCACGCGCTGATATTTCCAGCTGCCGCCACTGCGGAACCATTGCCAGGTGGAGCTATCCTTGACCAGCCGCCAGGACAGGCCCTTGGCAGCCACCGCCGTACCCGCCTCATCCACCGCGATCACATCGAAACCGGCCTCGGCCCCTTCCGGCACCGCATCCTGGAAACGGGGGCGGATGCCGATGCTGACCGGGGTGACCGGCACCGGCACATAAACCTGTTCGGAGGTGGCGCGGCCCCCCGGCTCTCGGATGGCGACGGAAATCGCCGCGCGCAGCGGCTGGGTGCCCAGCGGCCCGGCGGGCAGCGCCCCCGTGACCAAGGTGTCGCCCTTTTCGTCGGTATTATCGACCGACAGATCCACCGGCTCCACATCAAACCGGTCGGCTTGGATGCCCCAGGTGAAGCCTTTATGGGCCGGGAAGGGGGCCGGGTCCGGCTCCAGCGTCAGGCGGGCTTCGCCGGCCAGATCGGCACCGGGCGCGCCATAAAGGAAGCGGGCATTGACATTCAGGCTCAGGTCACCGCCCAGGGCCAGCCGTTCCGGCTTGTTATTGATGGCAAGCGCCAGCCGCTGCGGCACAAAATCCTGCACCTGGAAGCGCACGGAACCCACGGCCGGCCCTTCCGGGTCGGCATGGGCGGTGGCTTCCCACTGGCCCCGGCTGGCACTGACCGGCAGCACAAGGGACAGGCTGCCCGCCGCCCCGCCCTTGTCGGCCAGATCGAAGCGCTGATGTTCCTTACCGTCGGGGCGGCGGATGCGGATGGTCAAATGCCGGCCCGGCAGGGCCGTCGCCTCCCGATCACGCAGCAATGCGGTCAGTTGCACCGTCTCGCCCGGGCGATAGATGCCGCGTTCGGTATAAAGGAAGGCATCCACAGCGGCGGGGGCGGCGGCCCTCAACGCCCCGGTCGGACAGGTCGAAGCCAGGCCGGCGCAGGTCCAGGAAATTGAAATCGCCATCATTCTGATAGGCCATGACCATGACGGGGGCCATGCCGCCTTCGCCGCGCAGCAGCCCGGCATCAAAGCGCACCAGCCCCTTGGCGTCCGTGCGCGCCTCCCCCAGCAACTCATTATTGCGGGCGATCAGGGACAGGCGTACGCCGGCCAGCGGCTTGGCGCTGCCCAGCGAACGGACGGAAAGCGTCAACCCATCATCACCGCGGAAACTGGTCAGCCCCAGATCGGACTGCACCACCCATTGCCCCGCCTGCGGGCGGTAGCTTTCAGAGTAATAATATTCATCCTCCCCGTCATTGCGCGGCGCATCGGGGTTGCGCGCGGTCAGCAGATAGGCGCCGGGTTCGCGTTTGCCGATGGCGTCCGCCAGCGGGAACAGGGTGGTGACGGCGGCATTACGCGGGCCTTTGACCGCGATTTCGCCCTGCCAGACCAACTTGCCCTTATCGTCCCCCACATCGCGTGCATCGTAGGGATAGAAGGTGCGTTCATCGACGAAATCCTGCCGCATCCGGGCCAGCATCCGGTCACCGACGCGGTAGAGCTTCACCTCCAGCCGATCGACATTGACGGTGGTGATGGGCAGACCATCGCCCATTTCGCGCGGCAGGATGAAGCCCTGGCCCAGCGCCACCGCCGGTGCCCGGTCGGACAGGCTGACGGTAACAGTCTGGTCGTCAGCCAGCTTGGCCCCGTCAGCCGCCGGCAGGCCGGCGCGCAACATCACCTCATGCTCCGCCCCAAACGCCAGACCGGACAGGCAGAGCTTCGGCCCCTCCACCCGGAAGCCGGCGGTCACGCCGTCGGGCAACTGCACATAATCGGCATAATTGACAGCGCTTGTGTCATTCAGGGGGCGGCTGAACACCAGACAGGCCTCCGCCACCGCATTGGCGGATTCGGTGGACAGGCGGGCGAAACGGAAAGCGGGGGAATCGGCCACCGGCTGGCGGGTGGCGGTGACGGGCCGCGACTCCGTCGCGGTCGTTTTCACCGGTTCTGTGGGGGATGCGGCGGGCGGCGGGCTGGTCCCGGTGGCCACCACAGCCCCCCGTTCCCCTGCCGATCCCAGCCAATGGGCAACGCCCCAGCCGGCCACACCCAACAGAATGACGGTGATGGCCGCCAGGGCCACCTGCATCAAGGACCGCATCTTTTCCCATCCCCCGCTTAAGCGTGGGGACAGAGTGCCAAGCCCATTGTGGCGACACAACGGTCAGTGGTGCAAACGAAGGAGGTAGTTCGTCAGATAATACCAAGGGGCATGGGACATGACCCTTGGAAGCCAGCGACCGCTGGCCCGCGCCACGTGGCGCGCAAGCCAAGGGCGCGGATGCGCCCGCCCGGCACCTGAGGGAGCAAGCATTACCAAGAGTCATGATCCATGGCTCTTGGTATAAGAGCAGGATCCAGCGTGAACAGTTCCTGCGCCCGACCGACGCCGCGCAAGGCATAGCGGCCTACGGAAACCAGCCGCGCCCGCGCATCGGGCGGGCTGCTGGCGGCAAAGGCATCGGATGTGACCAGCGACCGGTCCACCGACCGGCACATGGAGACGATGCGCGCCACCTCATTCACCGCCGGGCCGACGACGGTGAAATCCAGCCGGTCCTGCCCGCCAATATTGCCATAGAAAACGTCACCGATATGCAGGCCCAGATAAACATCCGTCACCGGCTGGCCCGCCGCCGCGCGGCGCTGCTTCAAATCCCGCAGGCGGGTGCGCAGATCGGCCCAGGCCTCCAGCGCGGCGCGGCAGGCATCCGCCGGATCGTCCGCCTTGAAAATGGCCAGCGTGCCATCACCGATCAGCTTCAGCACATCCCCACCGGCATTATGGATGGCGGAGACGGTGGCGTCAGCATAATCGTTCAGCAGCGGAATGATCGCGTCCGGGGCGGCGCTGTCGGAAATGCGGGTATAGCCGCGCAGGTCGGAAAACCAGAGCACGGCATTGATGCGGTCCGCCACCCCGCGTGAAATCCGCCCCGACAACACCCGCTGCCCGGCATCGCGGCCCAGATAGACCTGGGTCAGCGTGCCGGCAATGCGGGCCAGGGACAGGGTTTTCAAGGACAAAGCCAGAAGGGGCATCAGCCGGCGCAGCGCCGCCTGTTCCGCCGGGTTGAACCCGTCCGTCTGCCGCGTCAGGCAATAGGAATAGACGCAATCCATCCCGCCCATCACCCCATCGGGGGCGAAATGGTGGATGAAGGCCAGGCAATCGGTGGCACCGGATGCCCGCATCTCCTCCATATGTGAATAGGGCGGCAGGTCCGTGCCCATCAGGTGACAGCGCAGTTCCACCAGGCCATTATCCAGCATGTGATGGAACATGCTGCGGCGCCATTTCTCCGCCTGCTCCCCATCGGTGGTGGGGCCATATTCGATCAGCCCCTCCTCCTTCACCCCATCATCGCGCCAACGGAAGGCGCGGCCCTCAAAGATCGGATGCAGCGTGTCGATGATGGCGATGGCACGGCTGACCGCCACACCGGCGGCGCAGAGCCGCCGGCAGAAGCCCTCCAGCAAGGCCATTTCCGTCAGGCCCGTCAGCCCGGCGGAAACCAGCCAGCCGCCCAGTGCCTCCAGCGCCGCCGCATCGGGTTCCTGCCTCTCCATCAACCCGCGCCCGCTTGCTGTTCCGCCAATTTCTTCACCCCGGTCAGCATCCGGCCCCGGATAAACCCGCTGGCGGGGCGGATGGCGATCCAATAGGGCCGCAGACGCCGCCGGGACGCATCATCCGGGCAAAAGACCCGGGTGCGGGTAACCAGCCGCGTGGCCCCGCCGGCCAGCGGCTCCGCATCAAAACTCATCACCAGTTTGGCGACACCCGGCTGAGCGAAATCCTGGAAGGCGCGGCCATCGGCAATAGCCTCCAGGCCGAAATCCAGGCGCCAGAATCGACCGACAAGACCATAGGCCAATTGCCGTTCCGTGCGCTCCAGCCGGGTGAAATCCTTCAATCCGAAAGCGGCGGCGGTCGGCTTGGCCCTTTGGGGAAACAGCCGGTCGGGAAGCTGCCGCAGCCAGATCAGGCTGCGGATGAACATATCGTCACCCGCCTCCATCCGTTCCACCGCGTCCAGAACGGCGGTGGGCGGGCTGTGGATCAGGATATCGTGACATTCCTCGAACTGATAGGCCGTCAGGTATTTCGCCGATAATGTCATATCTGATCCAAACCATGCCCGCTCAATGGCTGAACGCGCCGCGCAGGTGGCGCATGAAGCGGGCCGGCGAGGGCAGATGCACCAACAGGTCACCGGCCTTGCCGGTGCTGCCCTTTACCTTGGCGATGCCCTGGCCCACCCGCATCACATCATTGATGCGGCGGTCCAGGAAGGCCCACGTATCCGCGTGCCCCTCTGAGGCATCATCCAGCCAGTAAAGGGCGGTGGAACTGACCACGCCGGAGAGCAGCAGCCGTTTGGTATAGAAATTATAGTCGTTGGACTGGTCGCCCACCGCCTTCCACACCGCATCCACCGTGGCATAAAGCAGGCGCGGGGCCAGGGGCAGGCCGTGGGGCATGGCCAGCAGGGCGGCGGCACGGCGCAGCGCCTCCTTATGGGGGTGAAGCATCTCCAGCCGGGTGCGCACGGCCAGCGCCACGCGCTGGCGCACCTTCAGGCTCGACAGGTCGGTGGCGGCCAGCTTGGCCGCCATCTGCCGGTTGGCCCAGTCAGCCAGATGGGCCACCACCTGCAACGGGCCGTCGGGGAAGGCGGCTTCGGCTTCCCGCGGGTCAAACCCGGCCTGTTCAGCCCCCCGGCGCATGGCAGCCGGACACCAGCCATCAAAGGCCACATCGGGCAGCATGGCAACCAGAATGGCATCCCGGCGGGCCTGCAATTCGGCCTCAACACCCGCCAGCGGCGATTCCCCGCCCGTCGTCTCAGTATTGGTCATGGCATTCGGCTCCAGCGCGGGGGTTCAGCCTTTCAAGGCGTCAGCCGTGAAATGGGCCATTTCCTCGGTAAAGGTCAACTTGCCCAGATCGGGCATACGATCGAGATAGAGCACACCATCCAGATGATCCAGTTCATGCTGGATGACGCGGGCATGGGTGCCCGCCGCCTCCCGCTCCACCAGATCGCCATCCAGATCATAGCCCCGATAACGGATGCGGGCATGGCGTGGCACGACACCGCGCAAGCCCGGAATGGACAGGCAGCCTTCCCAGCCCAGCACCATTTCCCCCGTCAGGGGCACGAATTCGGGGTTGATCAGCACCTGATTGCCCAGGGGTCGATCCCCCTCCGCCCCGCTGGCCCGTTCCGCCGGCACGCGGAAAACGATGATGCGCTGCCCCACCGCCACCTGCGGGGCCGCCAGCCCGATGCCGGGGGCCGCCAGCATCGTCTCTGTCATGTCGGCGGCCAACTGGCGCAGATCATCGGCCACTTGTGTGCCGGGGATGACGGACACGGGGGCCGCCACCTGGCGCAATACGGGGTGGCCCATGCGGATGATCGGTAGAACGGCCATGGTTGCTCAAAGCGGTAGAAATGGGGGACGATTCGGCGGCAGATTCTGATTGTGGGGCCCCGCACCGTGGCGCGCAAGCCGGCAAAAGGCCCCATCCCGCTGTTCGAATGCCAGCCATTCAGCAGGAATCTGCAGGTCCGCCGCCGCAAGCCCTTCACAAGCGCGGTGGGCATGTGTATAACCCCGCCGACTGGATCGGGCGATGGCGCGACCTGAATGGGTTCCCATTGCCGTTTCTTTCTATGATCAACCCTATCGCGTGACGCCGGCTTGCCGGATGAGCGCATCCATTGGAGTGGAAAGTCCCGTGCAAGTTCTGGTTCGTGATAACAACGTCGATCAGGCCCTGCGCGCGCTGAAGAAGAAGATGCAGCGTGAGGGCATCTTCCGCGAAATGAAGCTGCGCCGCAATTACGAAAAGCCGTCAGAAAAGCGTGCCCGCGAGAAGGCTGAAGCCATCCGCCGTTCGCGCAAGCTGCTGCGCAAGCGTCTGGAGCGCGAGGGCTACTAATAGCCCTTGCGGGTTCCGCCCGCTTGAAGTCGTAGCGAAATCATTCGCATACGGGATTGATCGCCGCCCAGGAATTTTCCGGGGCGGCTTTTAGTCTTGGTGGGATAGGTTTACCCTCCCCCTCAATTTCTTCCCAGAGGTTGCTAATTTACCGTCATTCCCGCGAAGGCGGGAATGACGGTGGAAGAGAAGCCAACCGCACTCTCAAATAATAAGAAAAGGGCGGCAACGTCACCGCCCGCCCCCTTCCCCGCTTAGAACTTCACCGCGAAGCTCACCCCCCATTCGCGGGGCCGGCCATAGCTGACTTCCGCCAGACCGAAAGCGGCACTGGCATTGCCGGAGACGAAATAGCGCCGATCGGTCAGGTTGGTGACAAAGGCCGCCGCCGTCCAATTGTCATCGGCAGAGGTATAGGTCAGCCGGGCATTGGCAATGCCATAGCCGTCCTGGGCGATCAGGGCGGTATTGGCGACGTCATTATAGAATTTGCTGTAGGCGGACAGGTCACCACGCAGGGCCAGTGAACTGTCATCGGGCAGGATATAGGTATATTGCAGCCCGGTGGAGACGGTCCATTTTGGCGTCTTCACGAATTTGGCCGCCTTGGTGATGGGCAGAATCTGTGTCGGCCCCAGGCCAGCCCCCACCTCATCATAAGAGGCATCGGTGTAGCCGACGGCCAGATCGAAATCCAAGCCCTTGGCTGGCCGCGCCCGAACCTCCAACTCCGCGCCCTTGATGGTGCCTTTGGCGGCATTGGCCACGAAGTTGCGCGGGGTCTGGTTCACCGTCAGCTGGATATTGTCGTATTTCGACAAATAGGCTGCCGCATTCAGGATGAGCCGGTTGTCGAACCAGCCGGTCTTGGCCCCCGCCTCATAAGTCCAGATGGTTTCCGGCTCATACTGCGTCACCTCAGAGGCATCAACCAGCGGACGGGCGTTGAACCCGCCACTCTTGAAGCCCTTGCCGGCAGAGGCATAGAGCAACACGTCTTTGCTGGCCTTATATTCCAGCCCCGCCTTGGGCGTGAAGGAGTTCCATTCGGCAGAACGCTGTACGTCGGTGAAGACCACGTTGTCGCGCTGGCGCTGGTTGAAAACGGAAATCCACTTCTTGTCGCGATTCCAGCGCGCGCCCAGCGTGACACTGAACTCATCCGTCAGCTTCACATTGCCCTGACCGAAGGCGGCATAGGAACTGTTGTCGATTTCATTCAGGATGCGGGTGGCCGGCGACAGGGCCGGCCCCAGCGGCGGCCACAGGCCCATGGCCAGATCGGCCCGTGCCTGGTCGCTGCCTTCCTCCGTGAAGTAATAAAGCCCGCCGATCCAGGTGACACGGCCATCGAAACTGTCACCGCTGAGCTGGAATTCCTGGCTGAACTGCCATTGTTCATCATCGTTGAAGGTTTCGCGGTAGGTGAAGGGTGTATTATCGCCATCGCGGGCGAACACCGCCTCAAGCTTGCGATAGGCGGTGATGCTCTTGACCTCCGCCCCGCCCAGATCCCAATTCAGCGTGCCGGCCACGCCCCACAGGTCCAGATCATTGACATTGGGCCCGGTGGCCCAGGTCGTATAGGGGCTGTCGGTGATGAAAGAGCTGTTCAGCGTGCGCTGACCATTGGGTGCCACCACCCCGCGCGAGGGGGCGACCAGCTGGTTATAGTTGGTCAGGAACGGCACACCCGTCAGGCCCGGCGCAGGTGCCACGGCCAACAGCTTGTTGGGGGCGGAATGTTCACGCGCCCGCGTCACATCACCAACGATATGGAATGTAACATTTTCCGCCAGGTCGGTCTGCATCTGCAAACGCGCGCTGTCGGCATTGCGGTTGCCCATATCCTCCCCATCCGACAGGCGCTTGGCATAGCCGTCACGGTTGAGGGAGGAAACCGACAGCCTGGTCAACAGTTTGCCATCCGCCAGCGGCACATTCAGCGTGCCCTTGGCATCGAACCGGTTGAAGCGACCCGTCGTCACCTCCACCCGACCGCCGAAATCCTCCGTCGGGCGCTGGGTGTTGATCAGGACGGCACCGCCGATGGTGTTCTTGCCGAACAGCGTGCCCTGGGGTCCGCGCAGCACCTCCACGCTCTGCAGATCGACCGCATCCATGATGCCGCCAATGGAGCGAGCGTAGTAAACCCCGTCGACATAGAAACCGACACCCGGTTCACTGAAGATGGCAAAATCATTCTGGCCGATGCCGCGAATGAAAACGGTAGCATTATAATTGCCACCCGACAGGGCAGCCGCGCCATCAAAGCGGATATTGGGGGTGAATTTGGCGATGTTATCCAGTGTATCGACATTGCGGGATTCCAGCGCCTCCGCCGTGAAGGCGGTCACCGCAACCGGCGTGGTCTGCAGCGATTCTGACCGGCGCCGGGCCGTGACAACGATTTCATCCAGCGACCCGTCATCCGCCTGCTGAGCCCCAACCGGCCCTGCGACCGCCAGGGCCAGCGCCAGGGCCAGGGATTTCTTCATTTTGGATGAATGCGCGCGCGGGCTTGCCGCCACCGGCATCGACCGGTGATCCCAACAAAACATGACTATCCTCCCGTGACCTTGATTCTTATTCAGGCCTTGCGGGCCATCTCTCGGGATGGCTCGTTATTTTTACATAACCATCATGCTTCATTACAATTTAGCTCGCAATGGAATTACTAGCGATTCGATACATCACCCAACCAGTGTGGCTTATTTGTCCCGGTGGCGCTTTCCCGCCTTCGCGTGGTCCTTGGCGCGGAAGGTCACGGCAGTGAATTCCGCTGGCTTGCGCGCAATCCAGTGGATGAATTCGGCAATGTCGGGATGGGTGCGCAGGGCTTCCAGCGTGGTGTAATGGCGCGCCAGTTCCTTTTCCGACAATTCCGCATGGATCTTGCGATGGCAGACACGGTGCAGCATCACCGTGTCCCGCCCGCCCTGGCTGCGTGGCAGCAGATGGTGGGCATCCACGCTGGGGCCATCCACCATGGGCCGACCACACAGGCCGCAGGGGCCCAGGTCGCGCCCGGCGGATGCGCGGGCGCGGGGCAGCAGGTCGGACGGTGGCAGGGGTTTCAGGCGATCCATAGGGGTGATAGTGGGTTCCCCGGACCGCCGGTCAAGGGGGTTACTTCCCGGTCATCTGCTTCAAATAGGTGTCTATCCGCAGCTTCACATTGGCGCGGATATCGGCATAGAACAGGCCGTAATCATGATAATGCATGGACCCGCCGGGTAGGGGCTGAAGGCCCAGTTCCGCCGCCGGCTCCACGATCAACTCGCCCCGCTCACAGCGGGCGGCTACGGACTTCGCCTTCAACGGCTGCAACGCCCCCTCCCCCGGCGCACCCGGCACGGCACCCAGCGCCTTGTCCGCCGTGGCGGCAGGCTGGTCGGCATCAAAGGTGATGGGATTGATGCACAGCAGCTGCTTGCCGGCATCGTCGCCATGGCGCTGCACATAGCGACGTTCCGCCATGGGCAGGATCACGTCCAGGTTGGCCGTCGGCAACAGGGCGTTCCAGGCAACCACACAATTGGTCTGCGCAGGCTTGGTACAGATTTGCAGGTTTTTGTACGTTTTAGGGAAATCGCCGACGGACAGGTTCACACCAATAATATAGGCCGCGACCATGCGGCCTTTCAGCGGCGTGCCATCGATCCGGCTTTCCAGCAGCCGCATCAGGTGGAAGCTGCCCTGGCTGTGGCTGGCCAGAATGAAGGGACGGCCATTGTTATAATGGGTCATATAATAATCGAAGGCCCGCTCCACATCGGTGGTGGCCAGATCGAACGCCTTGCCGCCATCGCCTTCCATGCTGGTGAAGGACAGGGTGGAACCCTGGCGGTAACGCGGGGCGAAGATGCGGCAGCAGCCATTGAACACACCGGCCTGGCGGGCAATCACGCTGGCATCGGTCCAGTCATTGGCCGCCTTGTCGGCAATATCCTGGTTCCAGCGATCCTTGGACCGGTATGTGGTCGGATGGACATAGAAAACATCCACACCCGCATCCTTGGCCAGGGGCGTGGCCCCCGCCGACAGGGCCGCCGCAGCGCCCAATCCACCCGGACCGGCGGCCCAGGATTCCGCCTGGGCATAATCCGGCACCGGCGGCGGGGTTTGCTGGGCGAACGGTTGCACCCCATCTGCGGCGATGGCGGCACTGGCCACAGACAGGCTGATCCCGGCGGCAAAAAGGCGGGCGAAGGCGTGTTTCATGACAGTCCCCGGCATTGTACGTGGCCAGATTTAGCATGCGGCACGTCATCCCGAAGCATGGCCGGAATGACGCGACCATCTGGCGGTTGCTACAAGACTGACAAGAATTGACACAAAATGCATACTTCGACACACATAAATAAATAATGACATTATTTACATGACCACCAAATGGATAAAGACAATAATTTTACTTCTTCTTAAAAGGTAAAGACATGACCCTACATCCAACAAGAAATGATTTCAGAACAGAGGCCGTCATATGTTCTCACGACGCGGATTCCTGGCCGCCACGGCGGCGGCATCGCTTGCGCCCCGCTTCGCCTTCGCCAATGAACAGGCGGATGTCATCATCATCGGCGGCGGGCTTTCCGGGCTGAACGCGGCGCTGATCCTGCGCGAACAGGGGCTGCGCGCCATTGTGCTGGAAGCAGCATCCCAGGTGGGCGGGCGGGTACGCACCCACCAGACCGCCGACGGCCCCATCGATGTCGGTGCCAGCCAGATCGGTCGTTCCTATGCCCGCGTGCTGGATGCCTGTTGGCGCTACAAGCTGAAGCTGATCCCCGAAGACCGCGACCTGCTGACCTTCGGCACCCATTACAAGGGCGCCTGGATCGATAACGCCACCTGGGAAAGCAATCCGCTGAACAAATGTGTGGGGGACGAGCGCAAGATCCCGCCCATGATGCTGGGGTCGCGGCTGTTGGGCAAATACAACCCGCTGAAGGAGTTGGACGATTGGCTGAACCCGAAATTCGCTGACCTGGATATCAGCCTGCGCCGCCTGATGCAGCGCCATGGCCACAGCGAACAGGCCATTGAACTGGCCAGCCTGTCAGCCCCTGGCATCGGTATCGATGAAACCTCCGTCCTGCGCATGTGGCAGGAAGAAACGCGCGGCGCGCTGGACCGCAAGTTCGGTGCCACGCCGCCGGCAGGGGAAACCGAACGGCTGCACCCGTTCGGTGAACAGCATCACCGCGATCTGGTGAACGGCCTCACCTCCACCTCCAATATCGATGGCGGTTGTCACCTGCTGCCCGCCGCCATGGCCGCCGATCTGGGCGATGCGGTGCGGCTGAACAAACATGTCGCGGCCATTGACCTGACGGACAAATCCGGCACCGTGCGCTGCACCGATGGCAGCACCTACAAGGGCCGCTTCATCATCTCCGCCGTGCCCTTCCCCCTGCTGCGCAAGGTGGCAATCTCCGGTGCCCCCGGCGGGGCAGCCGCCCAGGCCATCGCCCAGATGCCCTATGCCAACACGGCGCGGGTCTACATGCATGTGGAGCCGTTCTGGCTGGAGGATGGGTTGCCCCCCTCCTTCAACAGCGACGGGCCGTTGGGCATGTTCTGGGCCATCGACAACCACAAGGGCACCGGCATCCACCGCGCCATGATCGTGATGGTCGGCAAGCGAGCCGCCGAGATCAGCCAGCGCGACCCGGCCCAGGTGGTGCCGTTCCTGGTGGACGAGTTGGCCCGCCTGCGCCCGGCCTCTGCCGGAAAGGTGAAGGTGGCCACATACAAGGACTGGGCGCGCGACCCGCTGCAACTGGGCTGCGGCTTCAGCCTGGCACCCGGACAGGTGAACGCCTTTGCCCGCGACATGAACAAGCCCTGGCAGGTGATGCATTTCGCCGGCGAACATACCCGCCGCACCGATTTCGGCATGGAATCGGCGATGGAAAGCGGCGAACGCGCCGCGCTGGAAGTACTGACCCGCGCTGGTTAAGGCTGCGGGCAAACGAGAAAGGGCCGGCGACAAAGGGACGGGAAATACCAAGGGGCATGGGACATGACCCTTGGAGGCCGGCGACGGCCTGCCCGCGCACCCATGTGCGCGCGAGCCAAGTTGCCGGAGGCAGCGCCCGGCGCTTGAGAGAACAAGTAAAGACCAAGAACCATGATCCATGGCTCTTGGTCTAACCCCACCGCCGGCTGCTTGAAAACAAAACCAACCATCATTCAGGAACAGGAAGGGGATATCATGGGGTACGTAAAGGAACTCGCTTTCAGCGCCTGCGCCGCAGCATTGCTGTGCGGCAGCCCGGCACTGGCCCAGCAAAGCCAGGGCGAGGATTTGCTGCTGGAAGAAATCGTGGTGACGGCCCGCCTGCGCAGCGAGACCTTGCAGGATGTGCCGCTGTCCATCTCCGCGGTGACGGAGAAGGAGATTGAACGGGCGGGTATCGTCGATCTGACCAGCCTTGCCGGCAACACCGCCGGCCTGCAGATCGATACCACCGGCGGCAAGACCACCACCACCCCGGTGGTGCGCGGCCTGTCCCAGGTCTCCCGTTCGGATGATGAGAACAACACGCCCATCTTCATTGATGGCGTCTATGTCTCCGGCCGTGACGGCATTGACGGCAGCCTGCTGGATGTGGAGCGGATCGAAGTGGTGAAGGGCCCGCAAAGCGCGCTCTATGGCCGTAATTCCTATGCCGGCTCCATCAATTATATCACCAGGAAGCCGACCAACACGCCCGCTGGCAGTGCGTCGGTGACGGTGGGCGATGATAACCGCTTCACCGCCAAGGGGTCTGTTTCCGGCCCGCTGGTGGAAGATAAGCTGTTCGCCCGCATCGGTGCCGCCTATGACCAGTGGGATGGTTCCTATGGCGACAGCGATCTGAAGATCGGCGGTTACAAGTCGCGCTTCACCTCCGGCGGGTTGCGGCTGGTGCTGGATAGCGGGTTCGAGGCGAACGCCAATATCTATTATGCCAACGATGATATCGGCCCCGCGCCGCAGATCATCTTTGCCGGCAATTGCCAGACGATCGCTGGCGCCTCAGGTGCCTGGTGCGGGGCCTATCCCACCCAAAGCAACCCGGATTTCAGCGGCTATGACAGCCGGGCCAAGGGAACGGAGCGGGAGAGCATGCGGTCCAGCCTGACCATGACGCAGGATCTGGATGGCGTGCGCCTTTCCTCCATCACCGGTTACAACCGGCTGGACACGCGCAGCTATACCGACCTGGACCGCCAATATGATGGTGTGCCTTTCAATTACACGCTGAATGGCCAGACCGGCACGGTGAACCTGACGGCCCTGCAGGGGTCGGGCGGCAACAGTTATGACGTGTCGCAGGAATTCCGCGTGGAATCCAGCGATGACAGCCCGTTCCAGTGGATCGCCGGTGCCTCTTACTACGGTTACCGGCTGAACACCGACTCGCCCTATGCCATCGACACCACGCCGGTGCCGGCTGGCGCGCGGCTGACCTCCCTGGGGGCCATCGCCCTGGCGGCGGGGCTGAAGAACATCCCCGACGCCACCTTGCAGGATCGTTTCTTCAGTGCCTATTTCAGCCGCAACCGCAAGGAAACGCAGACCTATGCCGCCTTTGGTGCCGTGCAGTACACCTTTGCCAACGTGCTGACCGCCCGCGCCGAACTGCGCCATACGGACGAATCCAAAACGCTTTACCAATATGCGGCGACCACCACCAAGGTGGACAAGACCTTCAAATACCTGACCCCGCGCTTCACACTGGATTACAAGGCGGATGATAATCTGCTGCTTTATGCCTCGGCGGCGCGCGGTGCCAAGGCGGGCGGGTTCAACGCATCGGCCCCCACCGCCGAGGAAATGCCCTTCGACCCGGAGTTCAACTGGACCTATGAGATCGGTGTCAAAAGCGACCTGATGGACCGCAAGCTCCGCCTGAACCTGTCGGTCTTTGATGTGGAGATGGATGGCATCCAGATCACCAACCCTTCCGCCACCTCCCCCACCATCTTCCTGACCAAGAATGCCGGCACCGGTCGCAGCCGGGGCTTTGAACTGGAGGTGACGGCCAAACCGGTGGAGGGGCTGACGCTGCAGGGTGCTTATTCCTATGCCGACTCCAAGTTCGTCAATGCCAAGGATGGTTCCCTGCGCTCCTACCCGGCCTTTGTCAGCAATTACGATGTCTCCGGCAACCCGCTGCCGCGTCAGGCCAAGCATCTGGCCAATGCCAGCATCCAGTATGAAACCGGGCTGACAGAGCTGCTGGATGGCTATATCCGCGCCGATGTGCAGTATAATTCGAAGAAGAACGGCTTCACCACGCCGGAACTGGGCTATGTCAAGGGCCGCACGGTGGTGAATGCCAAGGTCGGCGTCATCTATGATCAGGTGGAGGCATCCTTCTGGGTGCGCAACCTGTTCAATAATGACACGCCAATCCTGGCCCAGTCCGCCCTGATCCTGAACACGCTGGGCCGTCAGCCGGTGATGCTGCTGCCCGACCTGCGCAGCCTGGGCGTGACGGTCAGTTACAAGTTCTGATGATTTGGCGGGCGGCTGTCCAGCAGGGCAGCCACCCGCCGCATCCCCCTTGATCGATCACGATCAAGGGGAGACTTCGCGTTCCCTCACGCGCCGGGCGCCGCCATCATGCTGCTTGGCTTACGCGCACATGGGAGTGCCAAGCCAGCGGTCGCCGGCCGCCAAGGGTCATGTCCCATGCCCCTTGGGATCAGATCAACTCGCCCCGGCGGATGGCGGCATAGCGGTCATTCACCGCCTTCCAGTTCACTACATTCCACCAGGCCGCCAGGTAATCCGCGCGGCGGTTCTGGTATTTCAGGTAATAGGCGTGTTCCCACACGTCATTGCCCATCAGCACCGCCTTGCCTTCCATCAGCGGCGTATCCTGGTTGGGGCGGGCCACCAGGGCCAGCTTGCCGTCCATGTCGGCGGTGACGAACACCCAGCCGGAACCGAACTGCTTGGTGCCGGCGGCGTTGAACGTCTTCTTGAAATCCTCAAACCCGCCCAGGTCGCGGGTGATGGCGTCGGCCACCGCGCCGGTGGGCGGACCACCGGCCTTCGGCCCCATGATCGACCAGAACATGGCATGGTTGGCATGGCCGCCGCCATTGTTGCGGATGGCGCTGCGCACCCCGTCAGGCACCTCCGGCAGGCGGCGCAGCAGTTCCGGCAGGGTCAGGCTGGCCAGCTGGCTATGCTCTGACAGGGCCTTGTTCAGGTTGGTGACATAGGCCTGATGATGCTTGTCATGATGCAGCGACATGGTCTGCGCATCGATATGCGGTTCCAGCGCTTCGGGCGCATAGGGCAAGGGCGGCAGGGAGACGGGGCCGCCCGTGGCTTGACCAAAGGCCACACGCGGCGTGGCACCGACAGCGGCCAGCGCCAGCCCGGCGGCCCCGGCCAGCATCATTTCCCGGCGGCCCGGTTCCAGACCCATCCGCTTCACATCGGCATTCATCATCAACCTCTTTATCCGCTGATTTCACGATTAATACCAAGGGGCATGGGACATGACCCTTGGCGGCCGGCGACCGCTGGCTTGGCACTCCCATGTGCGCGCGAGCCAAGCTGCCGGAGGCAGCGCCCGGCGCTTGAGGGAACAAATATTACCAAGAGCCATGATCCATGGCTCTTGGTATAAGGTGGCGTCGGGGGCCGCCGGCTCCCACTATTACACGCGCTGGGGTTTTCCCCGGCAACTTTGTGGCTAATCGGGAAACCAGCAGATGGGACGCGTTGTCCTGCTCAACAAGCCCTATGATGTTATGTGCCAGTTCACCGATGAGGGAACCGGGCACAAAACGCTGGCAGAATTCATCAAGGAACCCGGCATCTATCCCGCCGGGCGGCTGGACCGCGACAGCGAAGGGCTGGTGGCGCTGACCGATGATGGCGCGCTGATCGCCCGCATCAGCCAGCCGCGCCATAAATGGCCGAAAACCTATCTGGTGCAGGTGGATGGTGCGGTGACGGAAGAAGCCCTGGCACCGTTGCGCAGCGGGCTGGCGCTGAAAGATGGCCCCACCCTGCCCGCCGAGGCGCGCGCCGTGCCGGAACCCGATTGGCTATGGCCGCGCGACCCGCCGGTGCGGTTCCGCAAATCCATCCCCACCAGCTGGGTTGAAATCGTGCTGCGCGAGGGGCGCAACCGGCAGGTTCGCCGCATGACCGCCGCCATCGGCTTCCCCACCCTGCGCCTGATCCGCATCGGTATCGGCGATTGGCGGCTGGACGGGCTGGCGCCGGGGGAATGGCGGGTGGCACCGCCCCAGTCCCGGTAAAATCAGCCGAAGATGGCCTTGTGGAATTGCGGCAACAGCGGCCCGATATGTTCGGGCCGGTAGCCTTTCACCTCGGTCAAATAGGTTTCCAGCGACATCTCCCCCCGACGGACACGCGCACGCATCTCCTCTTCCCGCGCCTCGCGGGAGAGAGTAAGCCGCACCATCAAAGGGGTTGGCGCATCGGAGTTGCGGGCATTTACGCCCATGATCAGAGCCTCTGTATCAAACAATAAAGGGCCGACCTTGCGGCCGGCCCTTCCTTGGGGACAGATCAATGCCCGCCGCCTGACAGCGCCTTGACGATTTCTTCCGTCATCTTCTTGGCGTCGCCCAGCAGCATCATGGTGTTGGGGCGGAAGAACAGCTCGTTCTCCACGCCGGCATAGCCGGCACCCATCGACCGCTTGATGAACAGCACCGTCTTCGCCTTTTCCACATCCAGGATGGGCATCCCGTAAATGGGGCTGGCGGTGTCGGTCTTGGCCGCCGGGTTGGTCACGTCATTGGCGCCGATGACATAGGCCACGTCCGCCTGACCGAAATCACGGTTGATCTCGTCCAGTTCGAACACCTCGTCATAGGGCACATTGGCTTCGGCCAGCAGTACATTCATATGGCCGGGCATACGACCGGCCACGGGATGGATGGCGTACTTCACCTCCACCCCTTCCTTCTTCAGCAGATCGCCCATTTCACGCAGCGCGTGCTGGGCCTGGGCCACCGCCATGCCGTAACCCGGCACGATGATGACCTTGGCGGCATTCTTCATGATGAAGGCCGCATCATCCGCCGAACCGGCCTTGAAGGAACGATCCACCGCCGCCCCGCCCGCCGGGCCTGCCGCAGCGGCATCACCGCCGAACCCACCCAGGATGACGTTGAAGATGGACCGGTTCATGCCCTTGCACATGATGTAGGACAGGATGGCGCCCGAGGCACCGACCAGCGAACCGGTGATGATCAGCAGCGGGTTCTGCAGCGTGAAGCCGATACCCGCCGCCGCCCAGCCGGAATAGCTGTTCAGCATGGAAACGACCACCGGCATGTCTGCCCCGCCGATCGGCAGGATCAGCAGCAGGCCCAGCGCCAGCGCCACGGCCACGATCAGCCAGAAGATCACCGGGCTTTGTGTGATGCAGAGCAGCACGATCAGCAGCACGGTGGCGATGCCCAGCCCGGCATTCAGCATATGCTGACCGCTGAACTGCAACGGCTTGCCCGACACCAGCCCCTGCAGCTTGGCAAAGGCCACCAGCGAACCGGTGAAGGTGATGGCACCGATGGCCACACCCAGGCTCATTTCAATCAGGGAGCCGACATGGATATTGCCCGGCTCCCCGATATTGAAGCTCTCCGGCGAGAAGAAGGCGGCAGCCGCGACAAACACAGCGGCCAGACCGACCAGGGAGTGGAAGGCCGCCACCAGCTGCGGCAGTTCCGTCATCTGGATGCGCTTGGCGATGATATAGCCGATGCCGCCACCAATGGCCAACCCGGCCACGATCAACAGCCAGGCCAGCCCGCCGATGTTGGGGGTGACAACCAGGGTGGTGACGATGGCCACGGCCATGCCGACCATGCCGAACCGGTTGCCGGATTGCGCCGTGGCCGGGCTGGACAGCCCGCGCAGCGCCATGATGAAACAGATCGCCGCCGCCAGATAGGCGAGCGAAGCAACGATAACCATGAATCGCCCCCCTTACTTGGCGTTGCCGCCGGCAGCCGGCGTCTTTTTCTTGTACATGGCCAGCATCCGCTGGGTGACCATGAAGCCGCCGAAGATGTTCACGGCGGCCAGGATGGTCGCCAGGAACCCGAAGAGCATTGACCAGCCGGAGATCGCAGAACCGGTGGCGATCAGCGCGCCGACGATGATGACGGAGGAAACGGCGTTGGTGACGGCCATCAGCGGCGAATGCAGGGCCGGCGTCACCCGCCACACCACGTAATAGCCCACAAAGCAGGCCAGTACGAAGATGGTCAACCCGGTGACGATGAAGGGCGGGCCGGCGGCCATGGCGGCATGGGTGGCCACCGAAGCAGCCTGGTTGGCAAGGTCGGCGGCGTTATCGGCCAGGGCCTTGGCCTGGTTGGCCAGTTCCGCCGCGTTCTGGGCGTGCTGTTGCGGATCCATATTATCCCTCCCGATCAGGCGGCGGCCGGCTTGAAGGCGGAATGGACGATGGTGCCGTCACGGGTCAGGCCCGTACCCTTCACCACCTCATCCTCCCAGTTCAGCTTCAGGGTCTTCGTCTCCTTATCGACGAAGGGGGTGATGAAATTCAGCAGGTTCTTGGCGTAAAGGGCCGAGGCATCCACGGCAATGCGGCTGGGCATATTGATGCGGCCGACAATCTTCACGCCATATTTCTCCACCACCTCACCGGCGACGGATCCTTCGACATTGCCACCCTGTTCGCAAGCCAGATCCACCAGGATCGCCCCCTGCTTCATGGTCTTCAGCATCTCGTCGGTCACCAGCACCGGGGCCTTGCGACCGGGGATCAATGCTGTGGTGATGACGATATCCTGCTTCTTGATCGTCTCCGCGATCAGGGCCGCCTGCTTGGCCTTGTATTCCGGCGACATTTCCTTGGCATAGCCGCCGGCGGTCTGCGCCTGCTGGAATTCCTCGTCCATCACGGCAACAAAGGTGCCGCCCAGGCTTTCCACCTGTTCCTTGGTGGCCGGGCGCACGTCGGTGGCCGAGACCACAGCCCCCAGACGCTTGGCCGTCGCAATGGCCTGCAAGCCGGCCACACCGGCACCCATCACCAGGGCACGGGCCGGCGGCACCGTGCCGGCGGCGGTCATCATCATCGGGAAGGCGCGACCGAACTCGTTCGCCGCCTCGATCACCGCGCGATATCCTGCCAGATTGGATTGCGACGACAGGATATCCATGCTTTGCGCGCGGGTGATGCGCGGCATGAATTCCATGGCGAAGGCATCAACCTTGGCATTGGCATAGGCCGTCACCGATTCCGGCGCGCCATAGGGGGACAGGCCGGCGATCAGGATAGCGCCGGGCTGCAACAGCGCCAGTTCATCCACATCGCCTTCGCCCGCGGTCAGCGGGCGCTGAACCTTCAGCACGATATCGGCACCGGTCAGGGTGGCGCCGATATCCGGGGTGATCCTGGCCCCGGCCAGCGCGAAAGCATCATCGGTGATGGCGGAACCAAGGCCGGCGCCGGTTTCCACCACCACCTCGAACCCCAGCCCGATATATTTGCGTACCGTCTCCGGCGTGGCCGCGACGCGCGTTTCATGCGCGCGGCGTTCCTTCGGTATGGCGATCTTCATTGCGATCCGATTCCCCCTCTGGCTTCAGTGACGCCCGGCGTGGCCGGAACCCCGAGACGGTTGGCCCGCCTGCGACATGATCGGTCCCGGCCGGATTTGTTTTGCATCGGCACGATGCCTTATCCGGTAATCTTTGTGAAGCATCGCAAGGCCGGAACGCATCATCAGGTCGGCAGAACGGATGGGTGAAAATGCTCATGTTTCAAAACCATTCGTCCTTCGGTCGCCTGTCGCAGTGGACAAGGCCGATCCATGAAAATTCAGGATTTTCGCCAAATTTCATTGTTCCACCGGTGTCATGTGTAATTTTACTGCCTGGGCAGGGGATGGCGGCAGGGCCTTCCGCTATGCGGTAGGGTGGAACCCGCCCCGCGCCAGACTGGTTGCTGCGACGCCGAAGACTGGACCGTCAGGGGTGTTCCGGCGCAGATTGGCACCCAAGGAATCAGCAAGGGTGATCATAGCATGAGCGACGCGACCAACACGGACAAGCACCCGGTGGCCGAGGCCGCCCGCAGCCTGTTCAAGGAACTGACCGATGCGGGCAAACCGGTGGTGGGCACCGGCATGGGCGAAGGCCACATCTATCTGCGGGTGGCAGGACCAGACCATGGCGCCCCGGCGGAATATCGGGGCTACCCTGTGGTGGTGCTGACGGACGAGGGCATCAAGCGTTGATGCCCAGCCCTTGACGGGCCGATATATCCGCCGCACCCTCAAACATGTGTTTAAAAATAAGCATGGGAGAGGAAACGGATGCGCGCGCTGTTGTGCAAGGAATATGGGCCCCCGTCAGGCTTGAGCATCGAACCCGTTCAGCCCCTGCCGCTGGGGCCGGGGCAGGTGCGGATCGCTGTGCATGCGGCGGCGATGAATTTCGCTGACACGCTGATGATCGAGGGGAAATACCAGGACAAGGCCCCCTTCCCCTTCAGCCCCGGCCTGGAATGCGCAGGCGAGGTGGTGGAGGTCGCAGCCGATGTGACCGATCTGCTGCCCGGTCAACGGGTCATGGCGCTGGCTGCCCACGGGGCCTTTCGCAGCGAAACGGTGGCCGATGCCAGCCTGACACTGCCCTTACCCGAAGGCATGGATTTTCACAGTGCTGCGGCCTTCCCCGTCGCCTACGGCACCTCGCACCTGGCGCTGACGGTGCGGGCCGCGCTGAAGCCGGGGGAAACCCTGCTGGTGCTGGGGGCCGCCGGGGGCGTGGGGCTGACAGCGGTGGAGATCGGCAAGGCGCTGGGCGCACGGGTGATCGCCGCCGCTTCCTCAGAAGAAAAACTGGCCCTGGCCAAGGCGCATGGCGCCGATGAGCTGGTGAATTACGCCACCGACGATCTGCGCACCCGGATCAAGGAACTGGCACCCAAGGGCGTGGATGTCGTTTACGATCCGGTGGGGGGCGACCTGTTCGATACCGCCCTGCGCTGCCTGGGCTGGGGCGGGCGCATCGTCACCATCGGCTTCGCGTCCGGTCGCATCCCGCAGGTGCCCACCAATATCCTGCTGGTGAAGAACTGCGCGGTGCTGGGCCTGTTCTGGGGGGCCTACCGCCTTCATGACCGCAGCACCCTGACCGACAGCCTGCACGCCCTGCTGGCGATGTGGGAAGCAGGCAAGTTGCACCCCCATATCAGCCATCTGCTGCCGCTGGAGGAATATGAGGCCGCCTTTGCCCTGCTGTCGGGCCGGCAATCCACCGGCAAGGTGGTGATGACGATCGGGTAAAAAAACAACCGCCGCACCGGTTGCCCGGTGCGGCGGTCAAAAGAACCCCGAAGCGGGATCGTTACTTACTGGATCGATTCGCCATGCAGGGCGATATCCAAGCCGTCACGCTCGGCATCTTCGTCCACCCGCAGACCGATGGTGAACTTGATGGCGTACAGGATGACGGCAGTCGCCACACCGGACCAGGCCAGGGTGATCAGCACGCTGTAGATCTGGGTCCAGACCTGACCGATATTGCCTTCCAGGGCACCAGCAGTGCCACCGATGGCGGCCTTGGCGAACACCCCGGTCAGCACCGCGCCGACGATACCGCCAACGCCATGCACACCCCAGACATCCAGGCTGTCATCATATTTCAGCGCGTGCTTGATGGTGGTCGAAGCGAAGTAGCAGAGGACGCCAGCGGCCAGACCGATACCCAGCGCCCCGTCGATACCGACGAAGCCGGCGGCGGGCGTGATGGCGACCAGACCGGCAACCGCACCGGAAATGATGCCCAGGATGGAGGGCTTGCCCTTCACACCCCATTCCACGAACATCCAGGCCAGGGCGGCGGTGGCAGCGGCGACCTGGGTTACCAGCATGGCCATGCCCGCACGGCCATCGGCAGCCACGGCGGAGCCGGCATTAAAGCCGAACCAGCCAACCCACAGCATGGAAGCGCCGATCAACGACAGAACCAGGTTGTGCGGCTTCATGTCCGACGTGCCATAGCCCTTGCGCTTGCCCAGCACGATACAGGCGACCAGACCGGCAATACCGGCATTGATGTGCACCACGGTGCCGCCGGCATAATCCAGCACACCGTCACCCATCAGGAAACCGCCGCCCCACACCCAATGGGTGACGGGGGAGTAAACGATCAGCGACCACAGCACCGCAAACAGCAGCAGGGCCGAGAACTTCATCCGGTCGGCAAAGGCACCGGTGAACAGCGCAGGAGTGATGATGGCAAACGTCATCTGGAAGGTGATGAACACCGATTCCGGGATGGTGCCACTCAGGCTGCCCACTTCCAGGCCGGCCAGGAAGGCGCGGCTGAGATCGCCGACATAGGCATTGCCGGGACCGAAGGCCAGGCTGAAACCAACAACAACCCAAAGCACGGAAATCACGCAGCAGATGGCGAAAGACTGCATCACCATCGCCAGGACATTGGGCTTGCGCACCATGCCGCCATAGAACAGCGCCAGACCCGGAATGGTCATGAACAGGACCAGTGCCGTGGAGGTCAGCAGCCAAGCCGTGTTACCGCTGTCCAGGGTCGGTGTCGGGGCCGCGTCCTGAGCGAGGGCCACGCCCGGCATCATTGCCAGGCACGCCGCGAGAAGGAGTTTATTCAAACGATTCATGTGGCTCCCCATTCTTGTGGGCACGGGGCCGACCGGCCGCCGCACACGCCGCCCCCTGCTTATTCAAAGTCCGTGCCGCACGGCAAAGCGGCGGAATCCCTTGCGTGCTACCCCCGATGTATTCCTGTGCAGGCAGCATGAAACAGCCCGAAAAGCTCCCATTTGCACAAAAAATAGGCTGAATTTCCTGCCACAAAAATGTCGGAAACTCCTTGTTTTCCGGGGTGGGGGCCCCTGCACCAGGGTCAGCCGTGAGAGTGATTCACCATCGTAACGGCCATTGCCCATAAATTAGGCACACATACAGGGGCATTTTCGATCAATTCCAGCCATGCCCTTGGCGGATGACATATTGCTCAAGCCATGCAACCGGCCATGGAAGGCGGAACCGATCTGTGCCAGCATCCGTTCCGGCAGGTGGCGGCCTTTTCACCGGCAGGAGAAGAAGGCGCCGTCGCCGATCGGAGGCGTACCCTCGAAGGGAGGATAAAAATGGTCAACAGCCAGACAGAACAGCGCCTCGACCAGGAACTGCGTCAGGCCCCGCGCAACGCGCTGGCCCTGGTGCTGGCCGGCGGCCGCGGCAGCCGGCTGAAACAGCTGACCGACCGCCGGGCCAAGCCGGCGGTGCATTTCGGCGGCAAGTTCCGCATCATTGATTTCGCGCTGTCCAACTGCATCAATTCCGGCTTCCGCCGCATTTCCGTGCTGACACAGTACAAGTCCCATTCCCTGCTGCGGCATCTGCAGCGCGGCTGGAATTTCCTGCGCGGGGAGATCGGGGAATTCATCGATCTGCTGCCGGCACAGCAGCGCATTGATGAGACCAGCTGGTACCAGGGCACGGCCGATGCCGTTTACCAGAACCTGGACATTCTGCGCAGCCACGAGGCCGAATGGGTGCTGATCCTGGCCGGCGACCATATCTACAAGATGGATTACGCCAACATGCTGGCCAGCCACATCCGCACCGGTGCGGATGTGACGGTGGGCTGCATTGAGGTGCCGCGCGCGCAGGCCAGCGGGTTCGGCGTGATGGCGATTGACGATACCAACCGCATCACCAGCTTTCTGGAAAAGCCGGCAGACCCGCCGCCCATGCCCGGCAAGCCCGATACCTCGCTGGCCAGCATGGGCATCTATATCTTCAATGCCGAGTTCCTTTATGAACATCTGGAACGCGACGCCGGCGAACAGACTTCCTCGCGCGATTTCGGCAAGGACATCATCCCCTTCCTGATCGACAAGGCCAAGGTGATGGCCCACCATTTCAGCGAAAGCTGTGTGCGCAACCGCGCCCAGCCGGGGGAGGCCTATTGGCGCGACGTGGGCACGGTGGATGCCTATTGGGAGGCCAACCTGGACCTCTGCCACGTCTCCCCCTCGCTGGATATCTATGATCCCAGCTGGCCGATCTTCACCTATCAGGAACAGCTGCCGCCGGCGAAATTCGTCTTTGATGATGATGACCGGCGCGGCATGGCGGTGGACAGCATGGTCTCCGCCGGCTGCATCCTGTCCGGTTCCGTCGTCCGCCGCTCCCTGCTGTTCAACAAGGTGCGCATCCATTCCTATTGCGAGCTGAACGACGCGGTGATCCTGCCGGAGGTGGAGATCAACCGGAATGTGCGGCTGACCAGGGTGGTGGTGGATCGCGGCTGCGTCATCCCCGCCGGCCTGGTGGTGGGGGAGAATGCGGAGGAGGATGCACGCCGCTTCTATCGCAGCGAACAGGGTGTGGTATTGATTACCCAAGCCATGCTGAAAAAGCTGGAAAGCTGATCAGGATGGGAGGCGGTGGCCCGGCCCATCGCCTCCCCCTGGCGTGGGAGGGACGTGATGAAGACCTATCCGGGTCATTTCGTGCTGGACCCGATGGGCCGGCGGGTTCCCCTGCAGGGGGAAGAGGGTTTTGCCGCCATGCGCACGGCGGGCCGGGTTGCCGCCGCCTGCCTGGACCATCTCACCCTTTTCGTGCAACCGGGTGTCAGCACCGGGGCGCTGGACCGTATTGCCGATACCTTCATGCGCGACCATGGGGCCATTCCTGCCACGCTGGGCTATCACGGCTATCCTAAATCCTGCTGCATCTCCCCCAACCATGTTGTCAACCATGGCGTGCCGGATGACCAGGTGCTGCTGAAGGATGGCGATATCGTCAATATCGATGTCACCGCCATTGTGGATGGCTGGTATGGCGATACCAGCCGCATGTATCTGGTCGGGACGGTGAACCCGCGCGCCGCCCATCTGGTCCGCACCACCTATGATGCCACCATGGCCGGCATCGGGCAGGTGGCGCCGGGCAAACATCTGGGCGATGTCGGCCATGTGATCGACCGCATGGCCCGCGCCGTGGGCTATTCCAGCGTGCGCGATTATGTGGGGCATGGCATCGGTCGGGTTTTCCATGATGCACCGGATGTGATGCATTGGGGCAAGCCGGGACGCGGCATGAAGCTGGTGCCCGGCATGATCTTCACTGTGGAGCCGATGCTGAACCAGGGTGGCCCCGGCCTGCGCCAACTGGAAGATGGCTGGACCAACATCACCCGCGACCTCTCGCTCTCCGCCCAGTTTGAACATACGGTGGGGGTGACGGCGGACGGGGTGGAGATTTTCACCCTGTCACCCGCCGGGCTGGATTGCCCGGTAGAGGCGATCAATCCGCTATCCCGATAATACAACCCGTTTCACGGCTGTCGG
>Ga0209373_10000343_pt1 | contig 83233 bp, 59 predicted proteins | sample Higcelweek5metaG_FD_187173 | JGI IMG/M metagenome (GOLD analysis project Ga0209373, IMG submission 187173) | Freshwater pond sediment microbial communities from the University of Edinburgh, under environmental carbon perturbations - High... | ecosystem: Environmental > Aquatic > Freshwater >...
TTATGCGGAGAACTCCCCCGGCTGGATCTATGCTTACTATGCTGCACTTCAAAACGGATGTATCGCTGTTCCGATCGACTTTCTGGGCTCATCTGAAGATGTGGCATACATCCTTGATGACTGCCAGCCCGACTTGATCTTCATCAGTACCTCCATGAAAGAGGCGATGTCCAAAACAGATCAGATCGCCCGGCATAAACCTGAAGTCCTGATTATTGATGAGATCATTCCGGATGACCATACACCCGAAAGCCAGTGGCTCGGTCCGAAAGACGACGGAGAAACTGCCGTAATCATTTATACGTCAGGAACTACCGGAAGTCCAAAGGGAGTTATGCTGTCGTTTACCAACATTCATGAAAACATGTTCTCGGTGATCGAGTGCAAAATATATATTCCGGAACGTGAGGTCATGATCTTCCTGCCGCTGCACCACGTTTTTCCGCTGGTGGGATCGATGATGATCCCTTTGTTTGTCGGTTGCACCATCCCGATCGTTCAATCGATGCAGTCGTCAGACCTGATGAAGGCGTTCGCTGATAATCAGGTGGGTGTGTTTTTGGGCGTACCCCGGCTTTATGAGCTGATGTACCGAGGAATAAAGGCAAAAATCGATAAGAGTTTTGTCACCCGCACTCTGCTCCGCCTGGTACTGGCCAGTAAAAACCGGAAACTGGGGAAAACCATTTTCAAAAAAGTCCATCAGACTTATGGCGGTCACCTGCAATATATGATCGCCGGAGGAGCAGCGCTAAACAGGGAGGTGGGCTCGTTCTTCTACGGATTGGGATTCGATATCATGGAAGGTTTTGGAATGACCGAAGCCGCTCCGATGATCGCTTTCCCCCGGCCAGGCAGAATAAAAATCGGAGCAACCGGCGAAGCACTTCTCGGATTGAAAATCGAAATCCGCGATGGTGAAATTGCAGCCAAAGGCCCCAGCATCATGAAAGGATATTACAACCGTCCCGAAGAAACTGCCGATGTGGTTAAGGACGGCTGGCTCTACACCGGCGATCTGGGATATCTTGACAATGACGGATTTCTGTATATCACGGGCCGTAAAAAAGAGATCATCATTCTTCCTAATGGCAAGAATATCAATCCGGTGGAGATTGAAATGAAACTCGATGGGTTTTCTCCCGCCATCAAAGAGTCGGGAGTCTTTCTGCACAAAGATTTACTGCATGCGCTGATTGTTCCCGACGATAAATATCTGAATGAGAATAATATAGACGATATCGACCAGTATTTTCGTGAACAGATCATTGCTCCGTTCAATGCAACAATGAGCTCTTACAAAAGGATCATGAAATTTACCCTGATCCGGAGTGAATTGCCTCGTACCCGGTTGTCAAAACTGCAACGTTTTAAATTTCCGGAGTTACTGGAACTCAAAGAAAATAAGCGGGAAGCTGCCGGCGAACCCGATAGTTCAGAATACCGCGCCATCAAATCCTATATTGAAAGTCAGGTCGATATGGATATTCTGCCTGATCACCACCTCGATTTCGATGTCTCGCTCGACTCACTGGGGAAAATCGGACTGATCGATTATATCGAAAAAAGTTTCGGCATCAAGATGGACACCGATCAGCTGCTTAAGTTTCCGTCAATCAGAAAGATGGCCGATTACATCCAGCACAACAAACTCTTCCACAAAACCGAACAGCAATCCACCTGGGCCGGCGATCTGAAGGAGAATTCCGAAATAAAACTGCCGAAAGCATCCTTTATTCTGCCATTGGCGATCAACTCGGTCCGCGGGTTTTTCAAAATGTATTTCAAATTTGAAGGTAAAGGAATGGAAAACATTCCCGAGGGTCCCTGTTTTCTGGCACCTAACCATCAAACCAAACTCGATGCATTTCTGGTACTCTCCTATCTGAACAGGAAGACGTTGAACGACACCTTTTCGTATGCCAAAAAAGATCATGTGAACACGCCGGTCAGAAGATATCTGGCCCGGAATGCCAATGTGATTGTGATGGATCTGACCAAAGACCTTAAAGGCTCCATCATGAAAATGGCCGAAGTAGTTAAGCAAAATAAGAAAATCCTGATTTTCCCCGAGGGTACGCGAACCAGGGATGGGAAAATCGGCGAGTTCAAAAAGACTTATGCGATATTGAGTACCGAACTGAACATTCCGGTTGTTCCGATTGCGGTTTCAGGCGGCTGGAAAGCCATGTCATCCGGTGAAAAGCGTATCAGCAGAGGTGAAAACATCACCGTTGAATTCCTGCCCCCGGTTTATCCGGGTGAGATGAAGCCTGATGAGCTGAATGATCTGGTGAAACAGAAAATTTCAGATGCAGTAAGATAATCAGAAAGCCATTCTGCCCCAACCCCTGTCTTTCGGATTTCGTTGAGGCAAGTTGAGAATTTCGCGACCGGTTTCCACATAATAACGATAGTTTTCGATGGGTGTTCCGTTGGGAATGCGGTGATCGCATCCAAACACACATCCACCCTGCTGCATCATCGGCTGCATCTTGTATTCAAGCTCTTTCCGGATCGCATTTTTGTCCTGCCGCAATACATGTTTGTCAATTCCACCGCGAAAAACCAGCTGCTTGCCATATTTTTTCCGTACCTCCACGATATCCATACCGGCAGCCGGCTCAAACGGATGCATCGAATTCAGTCCGCTCTCGATAAGCACATCCAGAATCGGGTTCACATTTCCATCCGAATCCATATCAAACAACCGGGTTCCTTTTGACGACAGCATATCCCAGATTCTCCGGAAGTAGGGCTTTACATAAATTCCCATTTCGGTAGGCCCCACCAACGGTCCGGTTTTTCCGGCAAGATCCTCATGCACTGACAGTTGATCGATAATAATTTCATCACTCACCCGGTCAAGAACCTCGAAAGAGGTATCCGATAGGGTTTGCATGATATCCTCCATCAATTCAGGGTCCATCATGTAGCTCAAACAGGCAACCTCCTCACCCATCAGCTGCCGGGGCATATCGAAACCACCGGGAATATAGGCCACCACCAGATGGCCGGCCTTTTGCAGTTTTTTTGCGTTTTCAACGGCATCCCAGTCGATCCGTTCCTCACAAAACTGAAACATCGGCTTCATTTTCAGCCATGAATCCATGTCGGTAACCGGATAATCGAGCGGAAGCGGTATCGTGGAATAGCCTTTCACCAGTTTTGTACGGCGACCAAACTCATCCTGTTTAATGGTATATTGATCATCATCCAGGAGAACCTTCTCCTCCGGTCCGCCGAAAATACCGGTTTGGCCACCACATTGAACTACAGGCACATAATCCCAGTCGAAAGCAACCATATTGATTTCATCCTCCGAAGCGCCCTGTGCCCTCCACTCTTTATCGAGCCCGACCAGCGGTCCAAAAAGCTCGGAAAACATCGGCCTTTCAAACCGGCCGAATGTCATATATTCCAGATATTGTTCCCTGCTATATTTCATGCCGGCAAACATACAGAATTTCATAATGTATAATAATTTAGTGGCATGATTCTTGAAGTTTAAATTCAATTATTTCGCCCCCGCAATTAATTATTCACCTAATCTATATCAAATGAAAAAAGCATTATTCATCTTAGCCGCTCTGATCTTGCCATTATCCATGATGGCTCAGGAAACCCGCAAACAAAAAGAAATCGGTCTGACCTTCTCTGGCCTTTATGATTTTGGATTAACGTACAAAACAGGTACTGAAAAATCTCTTTGGAGGTTTGGTACAATCCTCATCAATGGAGAGAATTACTCCCAGAAAGCTGATAGTTCTTCCAGGTATGACAACACAATCAGTTGTAACCTTATTGTGGGTAAAGAATTTCGTAAAACATTAGGTAAGAATCTGGAACTTAGAGTAGGAGCTGATCTTTCTTTTCGTTACAACAGAGCCAAATTAGAAAATGATGATGAAACGGTAAATAATGAGGATGCAGTCAATGAGCAGACCACCTACAGACCAGGTATGAATTTAGTATTCGGATTTAATTATGTGATTAACGAACACCTGGCAATTGGCGCCGAGATGTTGCCCGGCATTACCTACTCTACAGGAACAACCACCTCCACTTATAATAGTTATCCTATTGGCCAGAGAAAGGTTAGTCGGGATATTTCCGCTTTTAGCTACGGATTATCAAACGGATCGGTGCTGTTGTCGATTGTTTACCGTCTGTAAAACGGGTTGAAAAACCAGCCAGATGAACAAAATCGCGTTTTGGTCTATATTGCTGATTGTCAACATCATTCAGCTTCATGCTCAGCAAACCATACAACTCCATGGCACGGTTACCGATGATCAGACCGGCGAACCTCTGCCCTATGCGCAGATCGTAATTAAAAACAAGCAAGTCGCTGCCGTTACCGATCATAAAGGGCAGTTCAGCCTGCCGCTCAATGAGGCCCTGCCCGATGATTATATGTCAGTATCATTCATGGGTTACGACTCCTATGCCTGCAGCCTCTCGGGCTATTTAAACCAGAAGGATGCGGTGATCAGGCTGAAACCTAGAACAATCCGTCTGAATGAAGTGCGGATTTCGGCAAAGAAACCTGACCTCCTTCAGTTTATGGAGCAAACTGCCCGGGTTTACCAAAAGAGCAAACGCAAAACCCCTCATATTGCAAAGGGGCATTATCGCGAAAAAGCTAAAATCGATAACCGGTATGTGATGTTTGCCGAAAGTATCGGGTATTCCATTTATTGCGGAAAAGCAAACCACTATGGGTATAAGTTTTTTTGCGAAAATACGCGTAAGGCTGACAGCCAAAAGAGCTGGGCCATATTGTCATCGGAGAGTTGGTTCTTGCCATCAAAAACAAAGGACACCACTAAATTCTCTGATGTATTTTGCAATTCCGGCAGATCTAACAGCTCAATTTGGCAGATCGAAAATTTTGGGCCCATATCAGAAAAGTACTGGAATAGCTTTACGTATCATCTGGATTCAACCTATTATGCCAACCATGAAAAGCTTTTCGGGATCAGCTTTACAAAAGGATCCGTTTCAGGCTCCATGGAAGTCCAGGCTGATACGTATCAGGTTATCCGGATCAATTATCTCAATACGACCACAAATGGCATTCAATTAAAACATAAGGTTAAGAGCGATTTAAGCATGAATCTGATTTATCTGGATAATGTTCCTTTTATCAAAAATACCTACTGTCATTTCAAAGACGGAAACCTGGAATATTGGAACGAATATAACATGCTGATACAGAAATTCGACCATTTTTCGGTGAACGGGCCAGAACGATTTTCCTTGTTTTTCTTCGGTCTTCTGCCTTATGTCGAATACAACCCACAGAGCTGGGAGCTTTACAAAATACCCTTAGATCCGGATTATCAGACCATTTGCGATCATCTTAAATCCCCGACAAAAACACTGGAAGAGCAATTTTCCGATCATTCGGGTAAATGGTGGCTGCCCGATTATCAGAAGATGGCACCTGACAACAATCCAAACAGTTTGGTAAAGGAAATGGGAATAGCCCGGAAGTTTGTGGGAAGCTTGAAAAAGCTCTTTTAAAACGGAACTGGAAAAAAGCAGAATTATGAAGTGCTTTCGCTTTTTGCTTATCCTAACTACTATTCTGATCAGTTGCCGCGATCTCGTTCAGGACGATTTCCCCGGTTTCACGCCCATCCCCACCGTGAACAGCATTCTGATTGCCGGCAGTACCATACAGGTTCATGTTTCTCTGGCAGAAAAAATGGATACCACCTCGCTGAAAGGAGTCGACAACGCAGATGTTAAACTGTTTATTAACAATACGTTTACTGAGAATCTCGTTTCTACGGGCGATGGTTGTTACCATTCGACCTGCATTGTTGAGCCGGGTAAAACGTATCAATGCAGAGTGCACATTGCCGGATTCGGGGAAGTCACGTGCTCCGATTCATTGCCAACCCCAAATCCCGTCCTTCATACTGAACACATTGCAACCGCCGGAATTAACCAGGATGGGTTGCCCTATGCGGCGATAAAATTCACCTTCCGGAACACTACTGGGGAACACAGGTATTATCAGGCCGTTATTTGGCAGCATACCGACCTATGGCAACCTGCCACCCTCGAAGAGATCACCGACCCGATTATTCAGTCAGAGGGATTGCCCATTGCCGTATTCAGCAATGATCAGATCAGGGGAGACAGTTGCACGATAACACTCAACTATTCATCTGGCTCCTCTTATTCAGGAGAAAATGACTTGCCTTGTATTCTCGAATTACGTTCCATATCCTATGATTACTATCAATATCTCAGGCAGTTGTATTTATACAATCTGGGCAGATTTCCAGAATTTTTAACAGGTTCCGGCAACGTGTTTTCCCTGCATTCCAATGTTCTGAACGGGTTAGGGATTTTTGCCGGCTATTCGTCCTGTCAGTCTGAAATTATTAACCCGAATCAACCCAGCTTATGAAGCTCAAAACAAACATACAGCTGGTAGTTTTACTGCTAATACTGCCTATCCCGCTAACCGGTTTTTCACAGGATAAAATCCGCATATCGGGATTTATCAGGGATACATTAACCAGGGAACTGCTGATCGGGGCCAACATTAATCAGCAAGAGAGCCGGGCTGGCACCTCTGCCGACAATAACGGTTACTTTTCGATGGTTACCGGAACTCCAGTTTCCCTGACCTTTTCCTATGTGGGGTATATCAGCAAAACCGTGCTTATTGATTCGCCCAGGGACACCCTCATCCAGGTTTCGTTAGAACCGGGCAAGGCATTGGGTGAGGTGGTGATCAGCGCAACCCGGACTCCCAAATCGAATGTTGCCTCCCTCTCGATCCGGGAATTATCCGCGATCCCTTCACTCGGAAGCAAACCGGATATTCTGAAAAGCATGCAGCTATTGCCCGGAATCCAATCACAAAACGAGGGGACCAGCCGGCTTCTGGTCAGGGGCGGCGATCCGGGTCAGAATTTATATCTGTTTGATAATACACCCGTAATCTATGTGAACCACATCGGCGGGTTCATGTCAGTATTCAATCCGGATATCATCAACACCATAGATATTTATAAGGGGGGGTTCCCTGCCCGCTTCGGTGGCCGGTTATCCTCGGTGGTGGATATCGCCCAACGCGAGGGCGACCGGTCGTCGCTGAAAGGCTCCGTAAGCATTGGGATTACTGACGCCTCATTTGCCATTGAGGGTCCGCTGAAACTGAAAAACTCGAATTTCATTGTCACCGGACGGAAAACCCTCTATGACCCCTACTTTTTGCTGGCCTCAAAGCTTTCGGCCGGCAATAATTTGCTTTTTACCTATGGCTTTTACGATCTGAACGGGAAATTCACCTGGAGACCGGATGATCGCAACAGTTTTCATCTGAACATCTATCAGGGTGATGATTACCTGCAGGCATGGTCTTTTCTGAAAGAATCAAACAAAAATCAAAAAGTTCATATCGGCAATATGTGGGGCAACTGGCTGGTATCGGGTCGGTGGAACCGGGTGCTATCCCCGCGTGTTTTCCTGTCGAACAGCCTTTCATACTCACGCTACCGGCTGAAAAACAACATGTCATTTACTACAAATGATACCACATTCAACAGTGACTTTAACCGGAAGTATCTGTCCGTGGCTGAGGATTTGGCATTTCGCTCCAACACTAAATTCCAGTTGCTTAAAGCCTGGACATTGGATGCCGGTCTGCAGGCTTCATTGCTTCATCATTCGCCCAATGATTTTTATCAGTCTAACCTGACCCAACAGTCCGAAATAGAAAAACTAAGCGCATTGGAATCTGCTCTATATCTGGATAATAAGATTTCTCTGACCAATAGGATCGAAGCAAACCTGGGTGCGCGGTTGGTCAACTATTCCACTACCGGATACTCCCATTTTTCTTTTGAACCCCGCGTAAATATTAATATCGGGATCAGCGACCAGCATCAGCTTAACCTGAGCTACATGAGGGTTACGCAAAACGCTCATCTTTTGGTAACCTCCGGCAGCATCATGAGCAATGAAGTTTGGGTGCCTGCCGACAGCCGGATACCACCAGCACTGAGCGATCAGCTGTCAGTGGGATGGAATGGCTTTTTTCATAAGGGCATGTTTCAGACCGAGTTATCCGTGTATTACAAAACTCTGGAAAGGCTCACCACCTATAAGGAAGGCTATACCAACCTGATGGGCGATGCCGACTGGCGGTCGAAAATCATCTCCGGAGGTACAGGTAAGTCGGTAGGGATTGAGTTTCTGATCAGGAAAGTCATTGGCGACTGGACCGGCTTTGCCAGTTACGCCTGGTCGCGCACCACCCGTCAATACCCTGATATCAATGGAGGAAATGAATATCTGTTTGAATTCAACCGTCCCCATACCGCCTCGCTGAACATCAGTCATAAATTCAATGAAAAATGGGCGGTTAACCTCTCCTGGGTTTATCAGAGCGGACTCCCCTACACACCGGTTGTGGGACGGCAACTGACTATGGACCCTGAACCTCATAAAGACGGAACATTCGACTATTACGAAGTCCTGCTATACGGAGAGCGCAACAGCGCCCGGATGAAAGACTATCACCGATTGGATATTGGCGTTACCTTAAACACGCTTACCCGGAATAACCGAAAGGCAACCTGGACTTTCTCGGTTTACAACCTATACAATAGGCACAATCCTTACTACTACTATTACAACACAACCGCTAACGGTGAGATTATCAATCCTGCCCAGGTTCCGGATCATAAGCCCATGAATCTATACCAGATGAGCTTTTTCCCGATCATTCCATCGGTTTCCTATAAAGTGTACTTCGATAAAAACACCCCCAAACGGATCGACAAATCAAATCCCGCACCCAAGAAGCAAATTTCAAATTCCAAATGGAACATGAAAGCAAGTTTTGCCAGTTATCCGGGTGTACTGGCAACCTCTCATGGCTTTAAAAACAAGTACAGCAATTACCGTATCGAAACGAACTATCGGGTTTTGGATTTTATGGAAATCAATGGCTATCTGGGATACAGCCGGGCAACGGCGCTTCTGACCGTGGCTCAATCGGGATGGATTATCAAAAACATGAATGTTCCCTTTGCTGGAACAGGCGTTAATCTGCAGTTATTACCCCTGATCATGAAGAACCGGCAAACCAGGTCAGACCTGTATTTGCTCGGTCGATACGGAGGCGTTTACTACTCATCTCCTGACAATTACACACCTGCAAGAGGCCTCCGCTTTCAATACCAGCACGGGGGCGGTATCGCCTTTTATCTGACCAAACATATTGGATTATTTGGCGAATATAGTTTCGGCAATCTGGGTATGGAAAAAGGAAATCTCAGGTATGGACTTTCCATTAAATTTTAATTTCTGCAACTCTTTTTCTATCTTTGATTGTCCCCGTCATTAAATCCTGAAATATGAAACGCAATTACATATTGCTTATTCTGCTCATGATAGGAACCGGGGCAGGATTCGGTCAAAACATTACGATCCGGGGACAAGTAATCAACAAACTCTCAAAACAACCTGTCAGCGAGGCCAATATCGTTCTTCCTGATAAAACAAGTACTTCCACAGGGGCTTATGGAACATTTGAGATCAAAGTAGCCCGATTCCCGGCTAATCTGTCGGTCAGCCATGTGGGCTACGAAAAAAGAGTGCTCACACTGGCCGTTGATCCGAAAAAGCTTTTGATCATCGAACTGAATGAGTCACTCAGCACCCTTGGAGAAGTTCAGGTTACGGCTAAGCGAACCACGATTCTGACCGAGAAAGATGATTTTACTTTACAGGATTTTGCCTGTGAAAATGAACATTTGTGGCTGCTTGGATATTTAAAAAACCAGGCTCACAGAGGTCGTTTGTGGCTTTCAAATCTGTATGGGGATACTCTTAACTCTATTCCTGTTAAGGGTCCAGAGCGGCTCTATACCGATGTTTTCGGCTATGTTCACCTGGTGATGCCCGATTCAGTTTACCAGTTGCACACCGATGGAAATGATATCCGGATGGCCTACTCCTGTGGCCGGTCAGAGTTTTTCCAGCTAATGGATCCGGTTAAGGCTGAATTTGCGAGCAGACTCGTTTATCAGGACTTTTTGGAAAGAAGACAGGGATTGCACACCTATTATTTGTCCGGCGAGGATACGCTGCCTCAGCTCCTGAATATTGCCAGGGATTCCACAGAGGAAGCCCGGGTAATCTGCGATTATATTTATGGGAAAGAACTGTGTTATTATTGGACGGCTCGCGCACACTTAGGCGAAGAAAGCCACAACGCCAGAGTATACATTATCGAGCACAAGCTCACCAAAGACCTGGCTGTAAACCATAGTGTAAAAGCACCGGTTTTCGCCTTGTCTGATACTCTATATCTGATTAATCTTTATAAAGATTCACTGAATGTTTACGATCCTTCAGGAAAATACAACCGTTCCATCTCCATTAAGTTTCACCGGGATTCGCTGCTGTTCGATGTCAATTACAAAGACCTGAACTATCTGACAGATCCCATATACAACAAGGCTTATGTCCTGAAGAAAGGCACCGGTACCGTGGACCTGACCGCGTTCGATCCATCATCCGGCAGGCTCGGTTCCCGGGTTCCGATACCCGATTATCCGGGCATGAGTGAGATAAAAATATACGGGCAAGCAGTTTATTTTCTGTATCCCGAAAAAAAATATCCATATTACGTAAGACTTCACCGTTATAACCTTTAATCGAGATATCATGAAAAAAATTATAATCATTCTGCTGTGCCTGGCCGGATTGGGTAGTTCGTTCGGGCAAAGCAACAAGGTACAAACGGTGATCAATTTGCTGAAGCAGGGAAATGATGAGCTCGACCGGGCAATGGCAATCATCAATCAGGCTTCGGTCCATCCGAGAACCATGACTGAAGCCAAAACCTGGTACCAGCGCGGTATCGTTTATTACCGGATCTATCAGAACCAAAATGAAAAATATAAAGATCTTGATCCCAATCCATTAAAACAAGCCTACCGGTCGTTCATGAAAGCCAGGGAACTCGACGCCACCGATCGTTATGATTCGGACCTTCGTTTTGAACTGACCCGGTTGGCAGCTGAATTCTTTAATAAAGGCACTGCTGAGTATGAGAAAAAACAGTTTCTCCAATCGGTTGAATCCTATGAATCCGCCATGGCGATCGGCAAACTCCCGTACATCAATCAGCTCGATACCATGTTGTTCTTTAATGCAGCGCTGTCTGCTGATGAAGGGAAAATGTATGAAAAAGCTATTGAGTATTATTCCAAATCGATCGAACTCAAATTCAACCGACCCGAAATCTTCCATTATCTGGCTGATGTCTATCTGAAAAAAGGTGACTCAGCATCGGCTTTTAAAACCTACGGTGAAGGAATCGTCAAATTTCCGGACAACAACACCAAACTCTATCTCGATATGATCAACTTTTATCTTTGCAGAAAAGATATTAAAAGTGCATTTGGATATATCGAGATCGCTTTGATAAAGGACTCTGCCAATGCCGGATTATGGATGGTTTATGGCAGGGCCGTTGAAGACAGAGACCGGCAGGAAGCAATCAGAGCCTATCAGAAGGCTATTGCGATCGATCCTTCGAATTTCAATGCCAGCTATAGTGCCGGAACCATTTATTACAACATGGGTGTTGACGCCACCAAAAAGGCCATCAGAATGCCCCTTGATGATCAGTCCGGCTATAAAGCGGAAATGGAAGTTGCCGACCACTATTTCAGGCAAGCTTTGTCATTTTTCGAAGAAGCTTATGCATTAAACCGCGAAGATCCTCAATTGTTATCCGGTTTAAGCCAGATTTATTATCGCTTTAAAATGGACGACAAACTGAATGAAGTGAAAAGACAAATCGAGAAATTAAAGTAGTACCACCTGCAATGAGCAAATATTGAAATCCCGGGTATGAAAACGCTGGTCCTGTTCACCTGCCTTTTATGCGCGTTAAACATAGCCGGGCCTGTGCCGGAAGGTTACTCAACTGAGGGTAACTATCACAAAGAGTATCATCTCGAAGATCCATTCAAATTTATTATCCGGGAGTTCGACAACCACGATGTTATTTTTCTGGGTGAATCTCATCTGGTAAAAGAAAATCTCCTCTTTCTGCAGGATCTGATACCGCTATTGCATAAGAACGGAATAAACACGCTTTTTTATGAATTCGCCAATTATGAGGACTCTACCCGGATCGATATTCTGCTGAATTCGGATCATTACGATGAGACCCTTGCGAGAGAAGTCATCCTTGCCGCATACGACGACTGGGACTATCGTGAATATGCGGATGTTTTCAGATCCGCCTGGCAGATCAATCGCAAGTGTCGTACCCATGAACCCCATTTCAGAATAATCGGTTTAAACAGCTCTAAATCGACTGAATTCAAACAAAACAGATGGATTGAAGAAGATTGGGCAAACTGCGTCTACCAGAGGACCAAACAATATCACGAAAAGGCATTGGTTTACTGCGGGGCTCAGCACGCGCTAACCAAATATCAGGTACCCCGGGCTGTGAACGGCACCTTTGCAGGATTGAATGGTAACAACCGGATCGGACAATGTTTGTACCGGATGATCGGAGAAAAATGCATGACGATCTGGCTTCATCACAGATGGCCCGATAAGAATGGCGAATACCAGCTTCTTCCCTGTCAGGGTACCCTCGATTCGATCATCCGGTCACTCCCGCAAAAAAAGCAGCGGTTTGCCTTCAGTACCACGAACTCCCCGCTGGGCCTGCTTAAAGATACAATATCGTTGTATAGCCTTGGCTACAATACGATACGCCTGCAACAGATCGTTGACGGATACATTGTATTAAAACCAGCTGTTCAACTGACCGTAATTAAGTCAGGGTCAGGAAAATAAATCTAAATAAAACATATTTAATTATACCAGACTACCTTTGAAAAACACACCCAAATTCTTACAAATCATGAAACGGCTGACATTAATCCTCCTGTTGACACTCCTTGTTATTTCCTGTGATAAAAGCGCAAGCCCGGTGATCTCCAGTTTGATTGCCACACCTGATTCGGTATATCCGGTTGATACCGTAACGATTACCTACCAGGTTTATGATGAAGACGATCCGGTTCTGCAGAGCGGCTTAACATGCGAAACAGGCAAGCTAATTCCTTGTGCTCAAACCGATCCGCTCGTATCGGAATATCAGTGGGTTGCACCAAAGCAGCCCGGCGATCACTACATTAAACTTCTGGTTTTTGATACCGGTCACTCGGCCACGGCCAGTGTGAAGGTCGTTGTCAGGGATACTTCCGGCTCTTTTACCGATGCCCGCGACAATCACTCGTATAAATGGGTAAAAATCGGCACCCAGATCTGGATGGCTGAAAATCTGGCCTATCTGCCCGAATTGGTCATATCGCCTTTCAGCTCCGCAAAACCCTTTTACTTTGTTTATGGGTATAACGGGACCGATGTTGCTGAAGCTAAGGCAACCGACCCTTACAACGCCTATGGAGTTTTGTATAATAAGGCAGCTGCAACAAATGCCTGTCCTGCCGGATGGCATCTGCCGAGCGATGATGAGTGGAAAGTACTCGAAAAACATCTCGGAATGAACCAAAATGATCTGGGCAGTGATGTACTAAGGACCTCCGGCTCTGTCGGCAATCAACTGAAAGAGACCGGTACCACGTACTGGAGGAGTCCAAATTCCGGGAGCACCAATATCACTGGTTTTTCGGCACGACCAGGAGGCGAAATGGGATACAATACCGGCTATACCGGATTTATGGATGCCCGCGGAACAGCCTATTTCTGGTCTGGCACGCTCAACACTCCCGGATCCTCCTGGATACGCAATCTGGATAATGGATATGCAGGTATCGACCGGCATTATATGGGTAATGGTGACGGACTCTCCGTGCGCTGTGTGAAAGATTAACGCGCCGTCTCCGAAATGATATTCAGGAAACTGGAAGCTAGTGTGCCACAAATGGGTACTTTCGGGGCACAAAACTGATCATGGCAAAACAAACACCACAGAAAAAAGAAAAATCACTGGAACAGAGAGTCCAGGAATTGATTCTGAAAAAATTGTTCATTAAAGTAAATGAAGATGAACTGATTATCGATAAGGTAGATTTCATTTTGCTGGTTCTGAGGGACCTGATTGCCCTCGCAAAATCAGATTTCGATCTGGAAAAAGCGTTAAATCTTGCGCTTGAGGAGAATGAGGAATACCGCGAAGTACCTGAGATCAAACTGAATCAATTGAAACAATCAGCCGTTGAATTCAGAATTGAGGCAGAAGCCTATCGGGTTTACCTGATTTCTCAAGCGGAAAACAAACCGGATGCCCTCATTTTATCCGAAGTTCACACCAACTTGAACTCCGAGCCTGAACTTTTAAACCGGAAGCTCCGGGAGGTTATCAGTGAATCTCTAAACGAAAAAATCACAGATGATCAGGTTGCTCCAACAGGGATCGACCGATGGGAGCTGATCAGCAAATATTCCGATTACACCTTGTTGATTGCGGAATCGGAGAGCATCGACCATGCAGTTGATAAACTGATTACCAGGATGAACCTCTCTCCTGAAGAATTCACTCACCGGCAGGAAGCTTTGAAAGAGGGAATGATGCGGATAGCCGCCTTTGCCGGTACTGAAATCGATGCGATCGAACTGGCGATCATCATGCGTGAACAGAATGCCGAATATTACCAGATATTGATGAAGGTAAAGGAGGAATTGGAGTTAGACGAATAAAGGATAATCTTTAATTAGGCCCATCTTATACGTATGAAAAAAACGATACTCTTTTCGCTGTTCATGATTCTGATCAACACAATGGGTTGGGCAGGTTCAAACAACATTATTATTCTGAAATCGGAGTTCACCAATCGAGCCGAGCTGGATTCTTTGTCGGCAATCCTTACAAGAAAAGCCAATAGCATAAAGATTATCGATATAAAAGATGTGGAGTCCCGCATCCTTGACAGAGCCTCTGTAGTGATCTATCACAGAAGTGATTCGGCCGGTATAAACACACAAGAGATCAACCTGAAAAAGGAACTGCTGAGGTATGTAAAAAATGGCGGATCGCTCCTACTTACCATGGATGGTGTGAGATTGATGAATGAATGGAATATCGAGCCTGAGCCACTGCAAATCGAGTATCAGGATGCTACTGACGGTGGTTTCGGGCGGGCCGTCGGTTTTCATGGATACCGGGAGCACCCGGTTTATGACGGATTGTATGGCGGTGCTTATACCTGGAAAGCAACCGTTGATCATTTTGCAAGAACCATCGGATTTTCGGATACTAAAGTGCCACGTGCAGCCGGATCCAAAGTTGTTGGTATCAATTGGGCCTATATTCAATACCATGAAAACCGTAAGCTTGTTTGGGAAACACCGGTAGGAAAAGGAAGGATTCTATCCATAGGAGGTTATTTGTACTTCTCCAGGCCAAATGTTAATCGTGCCGTATGTGATATTTTTATCAACAACTGCGTCGGTTATCTGTCTGGCAAAAAGTCGGAAACATCTCAAAAATACTGGCAATACGACACCATAACCACCGCACGGGTTCCTTTTGAATCTTTAAACATAACCGCTAAAACTGAGCCCATCTGGAAACCGGTAACTTCTTCAATGGAACATAGCCGGATGGGTGCAAAAGATAATTACTGGAATGTCTCAGGTCAACAATTACTGGCCATGGGCAAAGAGCCGGGCGGAATTGATGAAATCTGGATTCATCCTCTGATGGCATTGAGAGACTTAACGGTGGGCGTGAAATATAAAGGCTCAAACGACATTTTTTGGTTAAACAACATGATCCCAACCGTGATAAAACGGCCTGAATCATTTGAGAGAATCTATACACTTAATGATGGGACCACTCTCCGGGAGTACATGGTAGCTTCATTAACCGATCCGCTGCTCGTGGTCAGATATGATTGGGAGAACAAAAATGTGGACCGCATTTTTGTTTGCTACACCTCAAATCTGAGGCTCATGTGGCCCTATTCACTGGAATCAACCGGAACTCTTTTTTACTCGCAGTCAAACGATGGAACGGTGGCCTATCTCTTCGACAGAGCGAAACAGCTCAATATGGTGACTGCATTCGACAGATCACCAATAACTTACAAAAGCGGAGAATGTGATTTTAAGAATAAAAACATCGAGCAGTTTAATACCATAAAAGCCAAACACAAGCAAGTCTCCTTCCTCTATGAGTTTTCAGGTGATGACAAAAGCCTCAACTTCTATCTCAGTGGAGGTGAAATGGGATTAGAGCAATCGGCTTATTTGATCAATCAAAACATGGGGGGCGTTGAAAAGTTAAACAAAAAGGCAAATAGCTATTTCAACTCCTTTGACAAAAACTTACTATCTATCAGCTCAAGTGATTCTCTCTTTAACGAGGCTTATCGCTGGGCACTGATCTCGACTGATAAATTTTATTGCTATACCCCGTCATTGGGAAGTTCTTTGATGTCGGGCTACTTCACCACAGCGAGGGGATGGAACGGTGGCCATGAGGTTAGTGGCAGACCCGGCTATGCGTGGTATTTTGGGAGAGATACCGAGTTAAGCAGCATGGCTCTCTCCAGCATCGGGGACTTCCGGAAAGTAAGGGAAATTCTGAGAACTTTCGGGAAGTATCAAGCCCCGGAAGGGAAAATCTATCATGAGCTTACCACAAGCGGATCCGTCCATTATGATGCTTCCGATGCCACTCCGCTCTATGTGGCACTTGCCGGATACTATCTGAAGAGATCGGGGGATATCGAATTTATTCGCCAGGAGTGGGATAAAATTGCGAAAGCCATGGATTTCTGCTACTCAACCGATACCGATGGAGACCTGCTGATTGAAAACACCAATGTTGGACATGGTTGGCAGGAGTGCTACCAACTATATGGCGCTCATACAGAGGTCTATTTGGCTTCATGTTGGGCAGCAGCACTCAGAGAGTCGGCCTATATGGCTACCATGCTGGGCAAGAAAGAGCTGGGAGAACATTACAAGAAAGACATGGATGTTGTTGTATATAAGATCAATAAAAATTTCTGGAATGAGAAGTCAGGTTTTTATAATCATGGCCTGATGAAAGATGGTACTTATCAGGAAGAGAAATGCGTATTGGGAGGTACTCCCCTGCTTTTCGGACTTTCAGAACCCCGGAAAGCCGTTACGACAGCTGAAAATTTCTCATCGAAATATTACTCAACCGATTGGGGTGTCAGGATGGTTGGTTACAACAGTCCATACTACGCCATCGGGGGTTACAACTATGGGAATATCTGGCCATTTTTCACCGGTTGCGCATCGCTCGAGGAGTTTAAGGCCGGATTATACATGCAAGGATTCAGGCATACACTTGGAAATCTAAAAAACTACATCTACTGGGATTATGGAAATCTACCCGAGGTTATTGCGGGCGATGCACTGCAATTTTCAGGGATCTGCACCCATCAGCAGTGGTCCAGCGCAATGAGTGTACTCGCTCTGACAGATGGAATGCTGGGATTGGAAGCCGACGCTTTTAATAATTCCTTGTCTCTGGCACCCGCTTTCCCGGTGGACTGGAATTCTGCAAGCGTTAAAAACATTTACATCGGGCAGAAGGTTATTCATTTGACCTACAAGCAGGCTGACGAGAGTTATTTCTATTCACTTAACTCAAGTGCGGCAGACAAGATCAAGATGAACTTTACGGCAATACTGCCTTTAGCAACTCAAATCACGGCTGTTCATGTAAATGGTAAAGATGTGGAGTTCGAAGCATCAGAAATGGTGCAGAATATCAAAGTGGAGATCCCCGCAATGGTATTACATGGCAAAGACGATATCGGGATTTTCACAAAAGGAGGGATCGGCGTATTCCACAACCTGCATTACCTAAAACCCTACGAAAAAGACATTCAGTTAAAGATCGAGAAAGAGCGGTTCGACCCCCAAACACAAACCTATCAGCTAATTTTAGCCGGAGTACCGGGTGAATCGTATGATGTTGAGGTGTTTGAGAGATCACAAGTCAAAAAAATCGAAGGAGCGACTTTAAAGGAAAAGCAAGGCGTGAAAAGCATCTACACCATAACTTTCCCCAAAGAGGGAACTGAGCCATTTATTAATAAGGACATTAGACTTTCACTATAAAACCAGGTACGGCAATACTATTGTTTGAATATTTTCGACTCACCTACACATTTCCCATATTTGGTTTTTTGTTGACCCGATTATGAAGAAATGGATCTCATCTTGCTGATTTCCAGATAAAATTGTCATAACTAAATTCATATATTACTTCTCACAATGGCAGCTCTTGTTTTTTCCTGTGAAAAAGAGATCGAAGTTGAACAGATAAGCTATTTCCAAATTGTTAAGGACACATTTGATATTAAGATGCTTGGTTGTTCAGATGCAGGATACATCTGGTTTTTTGTCAATGAACCATCTGCAAATAAAGTTAAAGTCATTAAAGAAAGCTCATTCTCTGCTAATCCTGGTTACATTGGTGGGTATAATTATCAGGTTTTCACCTTGGTAGCATTAGAACCCGGCAAGGAAGTTTTGAAATTTGAAGAGTATCAACCCTGGCAAAAAAGCAAATCTGTCATTGCCAAAACCAGGTACACCGTTAATTGATAGTCATCATCTCCCGTGCCATTTCCGCTACACTGGCTTAGTTCCGGAGACATCTGACAGAAAAACCATCGTGTCGGTAATAGTTGTACCGGGTCACACTGTCGCTGTCGAAAGTCAGGTACCGGTACCATGCGAACGATCCACCCTCCGATGACGACCAGAAGCCGGCGTAACTGCCAATGTTGCCGAATGCTGCATAGTGACCGCGGTCGCCACCCGGAAGTACGTTAAAACCGCTGCTGTTATCGCCATTCCCGTTTTCGGTCCACCCGGCAATTGATTTCATTTTCTTTGCAGGAAGCGCCCCTAAATAGTCTTCAAGGGTTGTCCACTCAGCATCAGAGGGCAAATGCCAGCCGGAAGGACAGGCGATTTTCGCAGCCTCCCAATTATATAAAGCTCCATAAGCCAAATAGTTAGCAGTCTCTTTTGCAGCAGCCACACTATTGCCTTCATAATCATACACATAATAAACAGGAGCGATTTCAGATCCTTCTACAGAAGGGCTCACTGCAGGCAGATAAGCGAGGTTTTCTGCCATCCAGGTTTGGTTGCCAATCTTAACATATTTGTACACATGCTGATCCCGGGAATCCTTGAAGGTTCCGTTTGAGGAATCAACCGGATCTTTGCCGCAGCCAACCATCAGAAGCGTGCAACATACCAATAAATAAAACTTTGTTTTTCCCATTATCATGGTCCGCAAGTTAAAAAATGTTTCCATGTCACGTCACTCGTCACTTGTCACTTGTCACTCGTCACTTATCACGCCTTTCTAGCCGCTAAACTGGCTTAATCCTGCATGCACCGAACCGAGAAACCACAGATGCGTAGGTAGCTGCCGTACCGGACCACGTCGACGCTATTGGAGACCAGGTAACGACCCCAGGCGAATGACCCATTCACCGTGGACGACCAAAAGTAGGCATAGTGGCCAAGGTGGTCAAAGCCATCGTGAGAGTTGCGGTAGCCGCCTGGAAGAACCGTGAAACCACTCGCGTTTGTGTCTCCCGGATCTGAATAGAGCCAATGCGAGGTTCCAACTTCTTTCATGTAGCTTCCGGAAGAGTCGGCTAAGAAACCCGTTAAAGTTGTCCACTCCGCATCAGAGGGTAAATGCCAACCCGAGGGGCAGGCAATTCTCGCGGCTTCCCAATTATATAACACTCCATAGGAGGAAAAGTTAGCTGTAGCTTTAGCATCTCCCATACTACTACCTTCATAACCATATACATAGTAAACAGAAGAGGCTTCAGATCCTTCCGAAGAGGGGCTCACAGCAGGCAGGTAAGCCAGGTTTTCGGCCATCCAGGTCTGCTTGTTGATTTTCACTGTTGCATAAGATCTCCCATCCCTGGGATCGGTCATCGATCCAGTGACTGGTCCTAATTCCTTGATGGATAGCACCTTCCCAAATTGAGTACCATCGGCATCAACTGCATAGCTCCTAAAAAAATATTCCTGTCCATAGGTTAAATTACTTACACTTTCGGTGAAAACCCCAAGACCAGATTGGTTCTCCGAAAAACTATCTGACAGGGTTGGGTTTGGATTTGTTCCCCAACAAAATCCCCGTTTAGTAACAGCTTCATCAGACTCATTGATCACCTCTCCTGTTAGAATAACTGATTTCCGTGTAACAATCTCATAGGAAACGGTTTGAATGATTGGTGAAGAATCTTTTTCACAGGACAGTAAAAATGGAGTGAAAAGTAAAAATGTAAAGACTATTTTTCTCATAGAGTGGTCTTTTCCGGGCAGTTAAAAAGCATGTCTAAAAGTATTCAAAATACGCAAACAGATACCTTATTATAATCTATCCTTTTCCGAGAAAATCTACGACCCGGAGAATCAGAATGAACGGTGGTTTTCCTACCTTTCATCAATTTTAAAACGATTCTAAACCGAAAAACGATCAACACTGTTTAACAATCTTTTTATCTGGCAGTTGCAACTATTTTGAAACTCAACAACCGGACAGTACTGATATGAAAAGGAAAATTTATTTTATAACATTATCTGGAATAGTGAGATTGCCATTAAAGCATTTTCTGATTTTGATCATACTAGAGGCTTCGGTCGGTTTACAGGCACAAAATTCCGATCCGGTTCTTACGATTAGCAAGCACCAAATTATTATCACCAATCAGAAGCATAAACTTGCAGTATCATTGGATTGTCCTTCCTTTATTCTTGGGAATCAAATTTTGGGTGGATATTCGCCATTAAGAGTATATGGTGATATTAGAAAATCAGAAAAAGAACCTTTTAGGGTATCATATCCACCAATTAGCCTTTCTGGGGGCGGGCAAATGGAAATTCAGCTTTTTATTCAGTGGTCTCCAACGGAAAAACTTCTGCGTAAATGGGCTAAATATCGTTTGTCGCATACTGAAAGTCCTGTTTTGCTGAAGGAAATAATTCTTGACAGGCTGGAAGCGAACGATAGCACAATCAGCTTGCAGACATTGCCAGGTCAGAGTTATCCGGTTTTCCGGGATGGTTTTTTTGCAGGGATTGAATATCCTGTTTCTTCCATGCGGAAAGAATCGGGATATATCGTCATTGCTCATCAGCCAGGCCTCAAAATGCAATCTGGCAAATGGTACGAAAGCAGAAAATCAGTTTATTGTGCAACCCCGAAAGGGCATGAAAAAGAATCATTTCGTTCCTACATTTCAGCTCATCGGACTGGAAATAATGAGATACATATAAATTATAATTCATGGTGGAGTTCTCCTGTACCTTATTCTGAAAAGATAATTCTTGAATTGATGAAGACATTCGAGGAGAAATTATTCATCCCTTATGGGGTGTCGTTCAACACTTTCTGTATCGACTTGGGGTGGTCTGATCCCAATAGTATTTGGGATATTGATACCCTTTTGTTTCCCCAAAGATTTAGTAATATTCAGAAGGCTGTGCGAAAGATGAATACAAACCTGGGTTTATGGATATCGCCCAGCAACTTGTATTCTCCGAAAAGTCTCGATTCTGATTGGGCGGAACAGCATGGATACGAAACTTTCGTTACTGACAGTACCAAAAAGGACGGCAGATTGTGTTGCCTTGCAGGTGACCATTATTTATCCGAATTCAGAAAACACTTGGTCGATATGGTGACGAAATATGAAATCAAACAGCTAAAGTTTGATGGATTCATTTTTACTGCAAACCCGGCTCTTCTTTGTAATGAATCAGATCATGGCCATGAACCCGGATATTTATCGATAGAGCCAACGGCTGAGGCTTTAATCGAAACTTGCAGGCAAATCCATGATGCATCGCCTGATACATGGATCGAAACTACCTGCATGGGCGAAGATCCAAGTCCATGGTGGCTTTTCCATGTAAATTCGGTTATTGGCACCTTTGGCGGTGATTATCCTGAAGGACGTATTCCTTGTCCTGCTTACCGCGAAAGCTACACCTCATCACGCGATTATTTTAATATTCAGGGCGCTACGCATGGCTTAACTCCGGTTTTTTCCCAGGAAATGCTTGGAGTTGCTCATCAAACAATGGAACCATTTTCCAATGATGCGGTTACGGCAATTATGCGCGGAAATTCTTTTCTGCCTTTCTATATAAATCCGGTTTATATGGATGGAACCCGTTGGAGAATGATTGCAGAAATGATTACCTGGGCAAGAAATAATGCTTCCCTGATTAAAAACACCAAGGTACTTCTTCCTGGATCCTGGCAAAATGGGATGGTTCCAAAGTTTAAACAAGATGCATCTGCTATGCCGCGTGAACCCTATGGATATGCTCATTGTGGTGACGATCGCGCCCTTATTGAACTTCGCAATCCCTGGATAAAGAAGAGTGAATATCTATTAAAAATTGATCGTTCAACAGGTTTTACTGAAAATGTGAGAAATCTGAACATAGTAAGTATCTATCCGGAAGTAAGAATTTATGCAAGTGACCTGAAATATGGGGATACGATAACTATTCCACTTGCGCCATACGAGACAATTGTTATGTCAGTATCTGACCATGAGAATATAGAAGGACTTCCCAATGCCATTGAAATACTCCGAGGTTTTGGCCGTATTGAAATTAATCATTCCATCCAAATGGATTCAATCATTCAAGGACAGAAGGCAAGCCCGGTTGTCAGGTTTAGTATGGAAGGATCTGTCGGGGTTTTATCTCAGGAAGCCGAACTACTGGTACTGCTTGAGGGTGATAGTATCCCTTTAAAACCGGAAGGGACCATTGACATCAACGGGAATGGGATGCCTCTTATAACTACTGAGAACAGTCGGATATTGCCGAGATGGAAATCAAGTAAAAAGTACTGGGTTTTTCTAAAGTCACCCATGAAGAATGGAGAAAACACCATTTCACTTAAACTGGATTTACCGGAAATTCCACTGAAGGTTTCGGTTTGGGCATGGGCTAAGAAGCCGGGTAATACGGCATTGGAGAACTACCCTAACACACTTCCGCAACCGGAAGAGATTTCTTTAGAGTCGGCCAATCTTGTTAAATTATTCAATACTGAAACTATTTATCATAAGTGACGGAGGGTTTTTCATTACCAGATGAAAACCAATAATAAAACAAACCACAATCCAATGAAAAAATTAGCTGTTATATTCTTAGTATTCAACTGCTTTATAGCGACAGGGCAAACTCATAAAAAGCAGAATTATTACGAAGGGAAATACTGCTCAGGGTCCGGCGATGTTGAGTATCTGAGGTTACTAGATGAGTCGTTTGCTTTCTTTCATCCAAATCCTGTAGTGCCAAACTTGACTATGCTTTATAAACCCGAATGGGATACTTTCAGCGAAGGAGCTGGATGGGGGGGCTGGTGGATACAAAATGGCTATGGATTTTCTTATGCGGCAACTCCTTTTCTTCAGGAACCCTGGAATTCTTTGTTACAGCGATCCTGGAACCTTTTTTGGGACAATCAGGGTGATGGTAAACATAAGAGTATGTGGGGTGAAGTCTACCCCAATAAGCTTTCAGAAATGGTTGGTCCTGATGGCCTGTTGGGCGATACCGGAGCTCCTGGTAAAATTATCTTCAAACAGGGCGATGGCGACGTTAACATGCACGACTGGTTTTACGAAGCCACTGCAGCCGGCCTGGTGATGCAATGTGAAATACTTCTGGTTAGTCGTGACCGGCAGGAAATCAAACGTTATCTGCCCAATCTCGAACGTGCCTGTAATTGTATTGAAAGAACCCGGGATCTAAAAACCAATCTTTTCCTGGTAGGTCCTGCATGCAATCTTCTCGCTCCAAGCTATGGAGGCGTTAAACTGCCTGATGGTACATTTGGGAAAGGATATCTGGCCGGTCTTACTATTAACTATTTGGCTGCGTTAGACCGGATGATTGAGTTATATCAACTGATGGGAGACAACGAAAAATTCACGGAATATAGTCTCAGACAAAAAATCACCCGTGAATCGCTGCCTAAACTGCTTGCACCTGCCGGTTATTTTGTAAAATCGGTTGAACCCGATGGAACAATGCATGGTGTGTTGGGACAGGACCATTATAGTTATCTCGAGGGAGTAGCTAATGCCGATGCAGTGGCGCTTCGTGTAGCTGACGATCAAACATCAAAAAATATATACAAACAGATTGCTGCATATCCGGAAATCCGTCCTTTTGATTTTCTTTTAACCAATGCTCCCGGACTTGACGACACCTATGTTAACTGGGGCAGTACAACCGGGCCTGGTATTAAAGGAATATGGAATTTTGGAACCTGGGTGAATGGTGGTGCATGGGGAACTGTTGAAGGCAGAGCCATTTTAATGTATTATCGTCTTGGTAAATTTGAAGATATCCGACGTTCTGCTTACAGGGCAATGAAATGGGCCAAAGATTTCAGAATGGATGCACCATGGTCGCAATGTGGCGAAAACACTAATAATATCTGGTCTGATACCGGTATATTTAAGGAAAATGGCGTTGCCGTGATGGTCGATAATTTTGCTATTCCTGCAGCGACCATACGTGGTTTGTTCGACTATGAATACCGTTCCAACAGTTTGATACTTCGTCCACGGATTCCGGGGACGATTACTCAGTATTCCCAGAAACAACCCATCCGTTTTGGAGAGAAAAAAATATTTCTTTCCTGTCGAAATGGAGGACCTTCAGTCAGTTCAATTAAAGTGAATGGCAAACCAATAAAAGTTATCGCATCAGACAGGGTACTTCTTAATTATGATGATCTTCCAATGACGGCTAATATTGAAATTGTGACCAAAGGAGGATGGCCGGTTGAACCCATTACCGCAGAATATCCTTCATTCCCTGCCCTTCTGCAGCCCAAAGTAACAGATGTAATTGGTGAGTTATCGGATACTTTAAAAAGACCGTATGCAATTCTTTCAACCATGAACAAACTTTTATCTGATGAACCAGCTGCAACATACGATAAAGAATTCATTGCTGTTGCATTGAAATCATTTGAAGATTATCGCGTACGGGTGACAATCGATGCAGGTCCCGGTTATTACCGGGCCATCACTCCTGAGCGCAAAGAAGGAATCATTAAGTATTATGAAAAGGCAGCTCTTTCCTTGTACAGAGGTTTTTCTAAACGGATGGAACTTTATGCGAAAAGTGATAACGCTCAGAATCAAAAAATAGCTGCTTTATTTGTTGAATCCTGTAAAAAATAGGTGAATGTTTTATCGTTTGCCTGTTTTGATCCGCATGCCAGGTGCCTGTTTAATTTTTGGGTTTCTCTTCACGCAATATATCATAAATATGTGAGGCATCGGGATAGGTATGCTCGATGTACCTGATCTTTTCAGGAACTTCATCAGGGATCAGGTACTCAAGTTTTACGTTGAATGGCGTTTTGATTATATACGGTTTACATTTACCGAGTGCAGCCATTGCCTTTTTTGCACCCTCGTATAGAGCCTGTCTTGTTTCTTCAAAAGGATAAAGGATAGCAGCTTCCGTGGCAATACCCTCCTTAACAGGCACTGTCACAACCTGATCGCCTAGTAAATGGTGCGTCTCACTGCAAACAGCCTTGTCGCCGGTAACCAAAATAACCGGGATTTTATAATAACCTGAAGCCAAGGCAACAATACCTACTTCGCCGGTTTCAACGCCATTGCACCAAAACCGGTAGCCCCAACTGCTTGACATGGTATGATTTAGCACACCATCAGCTGTACCCTTCATGGCATGTGCTCCCAGCTGAACAACAGCATCAACCGTTTCGTCTAAAGCATACAGAGACCCCGGTCGGGGTGTCCCGGTAATATATTTCACACCTGGCTCCATCAGATGAGGCACTACATTCTGGTAACCATGCCCATCGAGAACGATAATCTCAGTTGCCCCACCCTCCTTTAGGCCATGTACTACCGCGGAAAGATCTCCCATGAGGTATTCGCAGCACTGATCATACAAAGGCGTATCTTTTGTCTTGCATTGTTTCCATCTAAATACACCGCTGATTCCCTCCATATCTGTCACTATATATATTTTCTTTTGCGAAAATACTGACATTGAAGATGTTAAAAGGGTTAACATAATCGCTAATGTAACCCATCTGGTAGCAAGGCTATTGTTCCTTTTCAATTCTTCATTCATATTCCAGCTATTCATAGATGTGATGTTCCCCAAAATTATCATTTTTTGAATGCTTGCGATACTTAGTTAGATAAAGCGACCAATCTGAGCAGTCCTTTATGATATAAAACGAGCACCCCATTCCGGGCCAAAGTTTGGGTTTCAGCCCATTGATGGCCAGAGCCGGTTGATCTTTCCGGAAATCATTGAAGACCGTTATGACAGAACTTCCACGATCCTAACTTTATATTTGCCGGTGAGTAACCCGTATGAGGTAATCAATGAAAAAACCATCGCTGACGTAATCCTGGACCGTTTGCTTCACCGGTCGTTCAGGATCAATCTCAAAGGGGAATCAATGCGTAAAACCAGAAAGAAAGTAACTGAATATCACTAATTTCAGGAAGAGAATGGATCGCGTTCTTTGTTGAAGTATTGAGCTGAAAATGACTGCTCACTTTTGTCCGAAATGGGGTGCTCACTTAGGCAGGAATATCTACTTGATGAAGTTGGCACCAGGGATAACGATCAGTATTGATACCTGGACCCGGCCAGAGACCCATGATTTATTTGTCGAAATGGTAAAAATGTATATCGATGAACGCGGGCTGCTGGATATTGAGTTTATGGGGGACAATGAAAGAATTAAAGACATTAAAACATTAGCATTAGTTCCCTACTGCTTTACATACATTCATAAAGGAGGGATGGAAAATTATTCTCCAGAAAATAATAAGCGGCTGATTTCGTATAAGTTTCCAATGAATCCATGCTAAACTTTGACATTAGAGAAAATCTTAGTAACGACAATATACTAAAGCTCATAGTAGGTACTTTAGTTTTCAATAATCATTTCTATTTTTCTCAAATTTCTTCATCCAACTCACAAAATCGTCAAAGCCAATTTCACCTTTTATTAATCCACTTAAATACAAATCTGATTTTTGCTCGAACTCTTGGCAGTTATATGGTGAATGTTTTGCCGCAATAATAAAACTGGATTTTGTCAAAATCCTTGTTCTTAATTCAGCCCCTATAGTTGATCGTGGTTTTCCCTTTATTACAGCCGATCCATCATCGTATTCTAGTCGAGTCAATACTTTCCCATTAAATAATCCGAAATCTTCAGTGTAAACACCATTATTATCAAAACAATTCTTAATATCTTGACTACTATAATTATAAATCCCAATTGAGGTATCAGGATTACATTGCACATATATAAAATCCTCATAATATAAATGACCCCTATAGGCTGCAATCATTTCAATTTTAAGTTCCCTATGATTTAACAAAATTTTATCACGAGTCAGGATTTTTATTCTCTCAATAGGCATGGCACTATAGCCCCTAAACCACCAAATTGGATCTCCTGTAATGCCATGTCCTACAAAATTTCTGAATCTAGTCGGATGTTTTAATAAAATCGACAGTCTTGTATTTATATCTTTATGCTTTGTGAAATATCTATAACCATTATCAAATCCAGGAAATGCATCACAAAATCTATAATGGAAAAAAACAGTAGAAGCTTCATGTATACCAATTTCAGCTACATCATTATCACTTTTGTGCTTTTCTGTTTTTTTTTGATGAAGTAGTTTTGAAATACTCTCAATAATATTTTCCCAAAATCTCCTTAAAACAACAACAATTAAAAAAACTATTAAGATTACGCATAATATCATTATCCATAAGGGTATTAAACAATTTGCAATCAAAACATTTAATAATCCAACATAAGCTTGACGCATACTTATGTTGTTTATAATACTTGAAATTAGTATAAAAATCTGGGGAATAATTAGAACGATTCCAGTAGCAATAACTTTACTCCAAACAGGATCATTCCAAATCTTTTCAAATTTATTCATCTCTTCACATTTTATTACACCTTATAATAGTTAGGCAATGTTTGTGTTGCCTATTGCGAATTGCTTTTTGGTCAAGTCGTAACGTCAATTTCCGGGCTTGACTCTTTGAAGTCAGAAAAAAACCAATAAGTTAGGTTTCATGTTATGCTATGCCATACGAAGACTAACTTATTGATGGCAGATATTTTATTCATTCAGTATTTTTATTAATTCCTTTTTTAGCGAAATTTGTAAATCCTCATAATGTCTATAAACAATAAATCGTTTTGATTTTAGATCAATTGGGATTTCTTCTGGAGTTTTCGTAATAAGTATCGTAGGTTTATCGAGAGCTTGAGCGATACCTAATTCATAAAGCACATTTGGATTTCTTCCGTTGATATTTGCAATTACTAATCTTGATTGTACAATCATCTTTAAAACTTGACTGAAAATATCGGAAGAAAAAAACTCTTCGTCTCCTCGATAACAAATAAAACCCACTTCATCGCAAGTATTTTTAATAATATAGAAATCTTTTTGATAAGCTGGATTGAATGGTGTTAATACAAAGATTGCTCTCTTATCGATAATTAGGTCTGACTCATTAATTCCATTTGAAATTAGAAATCTATTAGGTTTAATTCTCGGAAAATCTCTAAAATAATCATCTTTAGAATTTAATATTTCGTCACGCAACAATAAATGATTGACATCAGACCACCGTTCCTTAGAACTGGTCATCTTATCGTTAAGACGATATATTTGATTTTCATAGGAGCGTCGAATATCATCTAATATGATTTTTCTCTCAATTGAATCATATCGAGTTTTTCGCATTGAACGTATCAAAAGTATAAGTACCAACAAAATACTCAATGTGGAAAGTCCAATAGATATAAAATTAACATTAGTTATTATTTCTTTCATAATATAATCTATTTTGATAAAAATGAAATAGCAATTTTCAAACAGTAAATAGTTCCAGCAAAATTAATCACAGTTAAAGAGATAGACCTAAAATACTTTTCAATCTCATATAGTTTCACAGCTCTCCTCCAAATAATAATATTAACAATAGAACCTATTAAAAAAACAAAACAAAATAACAAGCCATTATTCTTTTGCATTTCTGTTGCAGAAATTGTGTAAGCAACAAGAAATGAAATTGTAAGGAACATAATATCTACTGGGAGTTCATAAATTGAGCGAATCAACACTGGAATTTCCACAGTTCTATCAATGCATAGTTTTAAAAGAAATGATAACAGTAAAACTGCAATTGGTAATACAATCTCTAAATGGTTAATCATATTTTTAAAATTTTATCTATGGATACTATCATGATTGTCAGATTTTGATAATTTCCACCAACGTTCGGCGCAAGCGCCGTAACCGAGCGTGCGATCCTTATTTGGAAGGACAATGGTTCGAGCAGGAAGCGAAACTTTAACTTGCACTGAATGCTATGGTGTTCATAGGGTGTTTGGCATATTACTCTCCTATCTGTTGATTCTGTTGACCATTTGTCATGGGGATTAATAAAATATAACATCCGAGGCTTACTCATAATAACGCGTATTTACGGCCAATATTTGTCAATATTATTGAACAAGTAATCATATGCATCTACCAAGGACTCTTTGGTGACTAACTCCTTCGAAGTTATGTTTTCCATTGTGAGACAAATGCTTTCACTTAAACTTTTATAGTTACAATAACAATTCCAACCATCTTCATTTGGTCCGGCAAAAGGAAACCCTACAATTTTTGTTATTGTTTTAATTTTAATCGTAAAAACAACAAAATATGACCTGAACTCAACCGGCTTAGTGACAATATAGATTCCAGGTTTAACGTTTACATTTTCCGGAAAATATATGAATCCTTCATGCGGAAGCACATGTAATTCCGGTTTTAATATACTAAGGCGTATTCTGTTATAAGCAGCCTCAAAAAGAACTCTATTCCCAAAATAGTAGAATGTCAGAAGAAGTCCAATTCTACGTAAGGAGGAAAGTAATTTTTCTTTATTTGGTCCTGTGAAAGTAAAATTAATTTTTGCTCCTTCCCAATTCTGAGTTAAGTTAGTTAAGTCTTCTTGAACTTTTGGATTCTGTTTCTTTAAGAGATTAAACTTAATCGTTCCGTCCTCCTCAATTTGAGTAAGTGCTCGATATTTTTCACCATCGTTAATGCTTATATAACTTTGAATTTCACTTTTAGGGATTTTTCTTAAAAATGATTCGGTAACAAGTGAATCCTGAATTTTTATATCTAGTGATTGCCCTGATCTATTATTACATTCCTTACAAGTAAGGATTTTCGGATTACCTCCAACAGATTTGGGAGGGATATCTTCTAGAGTCAAAGGATTAGAGACACTCTGATCAAGACAATCAATCGAAAAAGCTCTTAAACAGAGAGGACAAATATACACCTTGGATTCTAGAGGTTGTGGACCGTCTTCTGTATCAATGCCAAGTTTAAGCTTATACCTACTAATTACAAAGTCCAAGTTATCCGAATATACTCGAAATATCATTTCTCTCTTTGCAGTTCCCTTCATAATTATATTATTGTGCTTAAAACTCGCTATATGCTACGTTGTAGCGTTTAAACAATTTGCACCCTGGCTGTTTAGGCCAGAGCGCTCCATTTAATATCCTTACATTCAGCAAGATATCTGTTAGGCAACTACCTTTTTGCCCATTTTTCTCATATACGGTCAGGTTATTTGTCGGCATGTCTTCCTCTCTTTCCATCTTTATACTTTTTTACGGAAAAAAATTGTAACACTGTAAATATACTCCAAAGGATTTAAAAAACAGATGATTATAGGTTTCATTTTGGTTACTCCGGAAGAGCCGTGCAACCAATCGCATTTGTGGCTCCTGAATTTGGACTTCCCCAATGAAAAGTTCCGGTTTCTTTCATTAAGCCTCCGGCAGAACTGCCCAAGAAATTGGTTAAAACAGTCCACTCTGCATCGGTTGGTAAATGGCAGCCAGAGGGACAAGCGATTCTTGCTGCCTCCCAATTATATAAAGCGCAACAAGTCAAATAGTTAGCAGTCTCTTACGCAGCAGCAACACTATTGCCCTCATAATCATACACATAGTAAAAACCAACCGGATCTTTGTCACAACCAACAATCGGTTATGGGGGATTCTTCCGGCAGATGCTGATGGCAATATCCTGGAATATAACTCACTGAAGGTGATACTGCAATCGCTGATCTTTCCGGACCACTCGTTAGTCCCTCAGGCATCGGACCGACAAACCGTAGTTGCGGGAGTTGAAGTACCGGGTCACGCCGTCGCCATTTCTGATCAGGTACCGGTTCCAGGCAAACGCCCCATCCTCCGAAGACGACCAGAAGTAGGCGTCGTCGCCAAGTCCAACGAATTCACCGGTTTTATAGCGTCCGCCGCCCGGAAGAGCCGTGAAACCACTCGCATTTGTGGCTCCTGAATTTGGACTTCCCCAATGAAAAGTTCCGGTTTCTTTCATTAAGCCTCCGGCAGAACTGTCCAAGAAATTGGTTAAAATAGTCCACTCTGCATCGGTTGGCAGATGCCAGCCAGAGGGGCAAGCGGTTTTCGCTGCCTCCCAATTATATAAAGCTCCATAAGTCAAATAGTTAGCAGCCTCTCTAGCAGTAGCAACACTATTGCCTTCATAATCATACACATAGTAAACAGGAGCGGTTTCTGATCCTTCAGAAGAGGGGCTCACAGCAGGCAGGTAAGCCAGATTTTCGGCCATCCAGGTTTGGGTGCCAATCTTAACATAATTATACACATGCTGATCCCGGGAATCCTTGAAGGTTCCGTTTGAGGTATCCACCGGATCTTTGCCGCAGCCAACCAGCAGAAGCGTGCAAAACACAAATAAATTAAACTTTGTTTTTCCCATGATCATCGGTCTGCAAGATATAAAAAATGTTTTACGGTTTAACTGACCTCTCCCTGAGTGCCCCGCTGCTCCGGAACACTCTCCACTACTGGAAAACGAAAAGCCATTCGAGAATTTCGGAAGCCTTTGTGAACCGGGTGCAACTCCGTTACTAACCGACGATAGGATAAGAAATACTTTTTCTCATTATGTCACATTTCCCCGTTTCAAGGCACTATATTTCAGAAACCAATAGTCGCAATTGAATCTGTCGAAACAAGAAGTGTTTATGGAGCTGTACACTCCGTTGCATGCAGGGTTCCTGAAGTATTGCCGCGGGTTAACCGGTAACCGCGATGATGCCCTGGACCTTGCGGGTGAATCCATACTGATAGCTTTCGGGAATCTTGAAAAACTCCGGAAGCAAGATTCTTTTAAAAGTTATCTGTATGGAATTGCCAGGCGACTTCGATTGCACTATTACCGGAGGATCAGGTTCCAGGGAGTCTTTGATGAACATTTGGCAGAAATGCTGATCGATCAAAGTGCTTTGCCCGATTCTGATCTTGATGCGAAGGTCATTTATGGCCTTTTAGACCGGCTGCCGCCCAAACAGCGGGAAGCCTTTGTACTGTTTGAGATCTCTGGTTTTTCACTCAAGGAGATCCGGGAATTACAGGGCGGAACCCTGTCGGGTGTCAGTAAGCGACTTCAACGTGGACGGGAACAATTGCGACATTGGTTGGAACCGTCGGTTGAAAAGCCCCAAGCCGTCAGGCCGGGGGCACCAGGAAAGGAGGAAGGCTAATGAATACGGATAAGAATTTGAAGAAATTCATTGAACAACTGAAGAATACGTCACCGGAAATCCCGGCTGATTCTGTGAAATCACTTATTGATTCAGGTAAATCTTCTCCGTTTGTTGCCAAACGTTCCTTTCAGCCCCGACGGATAAAGCAAATGTTTAATCCGTTAAAAAATTTAATCATGATCTCACCAATCGTAATATTAACAAGTGTGCTTTTGATCTTAAATCAAGAGAGTAAGGAAATATCAAGCAATCCAAATGACAAGGTTCAATTTGTTATCTCTCAGATCAAAAGTGAGAATACAACTGATAAAAAGGGGGCTCTGAGTAAAGATTCTACCCTTTCTAACCAGATTTATCAGGTCAGGGAAAGCAGTGTACGGAAAGTTCAGGAAATACCAAATGTTTGTGATACAGCCCGAGAACCTGACAACATTCTGGGATTAAGTTCAGATGTTTTCAGGTGTCTGGGATTTACCTTTAATCAAGGTGGGTTCTCCTACATCTTTAGATTTCATTGGGAATGGATCAAATTCAATTTCGGGGGCCCTGAGAAAGAAGGGGTATTTCCTGCCATGGGGTTAGAGAATCAAATAGATTCAATGGCTCCGGTGGTTTACCTGCTTTCAGGCCCGTCTAGTCAAAAGCTCCTCCCAAATAATACTTCACATAGAATCTTGTTTGGGATTAGCCCGCTTGATTCAATGGTTGATGGCATACCTCTGAATGCCGTGATGGATCTTTGTTTACCAATCAGAATAGTTGACTCAACACTTTCAAAGAATATTCAGGAGTATATATTCTGGGTCTATCCTAACGAAAGATTCTTCCAATGCCTTCCAACCGAAACCTCAAATTCACTGCGTCAGGAGTTCAACTACCAGAAGCAGAGATTGAGTCCGGGTAATTTTCAAAGGTTAAGAGGAATTGATGATACAACAGTGGGGATTAGGAACCCGGACACCAGGAATCTCAATGTTTCAATAATAACTGATACCGTTGTGCAAAAATGGGATTCCTCAAAAATTGAAGCAACCCAAGTACCTTGTGTTTATTACACAAATCTCTGCGAAACACTGTCTGGACTCGATTATGTAAACCTTTATCCGAATCCGGCAACTGATAAGCTTAATGTTGATTTGTTTTTGCAGAAAGCAAAGAAGATCCGGTTCCGCGTCTTTGATTTGGGGGGCCGCATAATTTCACATGAGGGATCGCCGGAAAATTACCCCGAAGGAGGCCAATTCAAATATCAGTTGGATATCTCCGAATTGCAGACAGGATTATATCTGCTGGTAATGACGGATGAAGAGGGTGCAAAGCTAACAAGAAGGTTTGTGAAGAATTGATTGATAAATTCCTATCATTTGAAAAGGGTCTACCAAATGCATCTATATCCAGATCAAGCCTTTGTGATAAAGAAATGAAAGAAGGGTCGTAATTTTTACGACCCTTTTTCGTTGACAGAGCGCTCCGAGTTAGGTCCCTGTTAATTCTTCCAACAGGTAGGTATTCAGCTCATACCTGAACCAAATCGATGTCTTCAGAATACCGGGGTTAAGGATTGCCAGACATTCAGATATCCGGATTCCGTTTTCTTTTGCTCCAATAACTGCTCCGGAATGAGCTTTATGCTTACAGAGTTTAGTTCAACCATCAGGGCAGCCTCATTGCCAATATTGGGGGCAAAAATGGTTGATTTTAACCCGGATTAACCTCCAAAAAACTCGCTGACACCTATTATTTTGGTTCACTCACCTTAAAGAAAATGACATAGGGATTATCATTTTCAGTAACCTTCAGATCTTCATATTTTCCGCTCGATTTTTGTAATTCCATCATTTTATCCGGCTGGACCAATCCGTATACCAGACCGTCATCTGTGACTCCCTGAATCAGGCAGTATTCCATCAGAGCTGCATACGGACTATCGTTGAAGCAATATAAATTTTTACTTTTCAACGATCTAAAATAAGTTTTGGCAACGTCCTTAAAAGCGGCAGTGATTATGAAAAAATCATCCGTTTTATAAATTCCTCCGGCAGCGGTCCGGTTACCCTGCGCCATTTTTTCCTGCAGTTCGTCTTCCGTCAGCGTTTCAGCTTCCTTCCTCGTAAATCCGTACCTACCAAAATCTAAAACGTAGCGGATTCTTTTTTCTCCATTGATTAATTGATATATCTTGTGATTCCAGGAATCGAGCAGAAGTATCTCATTATCAGCGGCACAAACGGTATTCATCATGGTTATCCTGTTATACGACAGAATACCAAGCTGTTTTTCCTGTGAGAATCCTTTGGAATATAACGTATGTGTAAAATATTGTTCTCTTGATTTATAATCCGGGTTGTTCTGATGATGGTAAATCAGAAAGGTATCACTGCCGATATGGTAGAAATCGCTGATAAACCGGTATTCGTGATCGACCGATTTTAAATACTTCAGATCCAGATCAAATACAGGAGTCGCATTGGCGGATTGGTCGTGCACATATACCAGTTTTTCCTGCTTATCGATGGCAAAGGCGAACGGTTCGTTTATTTCACCAGGCCCCTTGCCCCGGATTGTTTTCCTGATAAATTTCCCGGCGTCATTAAACAGAAACAGAGTGGGCTCCTCAAACCGGTTATTATTAAGCAGATAAATTCGATGGTCATAACAGTTGACTTTGCTGATATTTCCAAGCAGACAGTTCGGGGCGGTCTCAAGGGGTACTATCGATGCAATTTCGACCATCATATGAGACTTAGACGGTTCGTTGATGTTGATCTTAATCACTTCCTGTCCCGAAACCTGGGTAAACAGGGTCACGGTAACAACAAAAATCAGAAGAGACGTAAGGATGGAATTGGATAGTTTCATTTGGTTGGTCATGATTCAGATATCAAAACTAAAAAAAAACATCATGACGCAACCTGGTGGTGAGCTCTTTAATATTCCCAATTACGCCACTTTCTTCAGTTTCTGAAACACCTGGTCCGGCTTTGGTCAGGATTTCTGTACTTTCTTTTATTTTTTATTTTTTTTCAGACCCTCCGGAACCCGCGCCACCATTCGAAAACAAAAAAGGCTCCCGAGATCTTCGGAAGCCTTTGTGAACCTGGAGAGACTCGAACCCCCAACCTTCTGATCCGTAGTCAGATGCTCTATCCATTAAGCTACAGGTCCATGCCCTTGGGCGCTGCAAATATACAACATTTTGTCATTTTGCATAGCGCCAAAGGAGCAGATTTACATTCTGCACACCCAATCTCACTCTTTCGATCATTCAAAATGCATGACCAGGTCCTTCATGTCGGATGCACCGGCGTTGGCATTCACCTGAAGGTCACTGCTCAGATATCCGGCCTCGAACATCCAGGCTTCGAGCTCCTGTGCATTGATCTGTTTGAATTTTAACACATAATCGGATGCTTCCTTGTCTTTGAATTTGATCGTTACATGATCAACCTGGTTCAGCATCTTCTGGAGTCTTATAATATCTCCGGCGTCAATCGACTTTCCGTAGGCTTTTGCCATCAGTTCAATCATCGGTTTATCGATGCTCATTTCAATCGCTTTTTTGCCCGGAGTTTTTTTGGCAAAAATCCCGGCTTCGACCTGGACGGTCAGGAACAACCCCATCAGGACTATCCCCATCAGTTTGAAAACTCTTCCGCTTTTCATGGTATTGGTTGTTAAGTTTTTTGCTTTATTTACTACCTATAAGACGTAATAATCAGGCACTTGTTACATGCGTAATAGTTAAAGAATGTGAAGATTACGTACATAATGGTTAACGATTTGTTAAAGCACTTACCAACCCTGAAAGGCAAAAAAAAAGACCGGTCTCGCGACCGGTCCTGATTAACCGTCCTGTAACCATTCATGACGGAAAACCCTATCTAACGTGTCTATCCAATTCTCATATTTTCCATCCAGGGGACTATTGCCATAACCTCCCCCTCAGCAAGTGCCGGAAAGCTCATTTTCTCCATCCAGGGAACCGATACCTCAGCCTCAGTGTCAATACCATCTTCTACCGGCCTGATATTCATGTTTTCCATCCAGGGCACATTGACCTCAGATTCAGTCTCCATCTCGCTGATGCTCCCTGCTTCAATGGCTGAAGGCAGATAACCTTGTTCGATCATCCATTTGGTTAAACTTGCTTCATCCATATTCGCGAATTTCAGCTGATAATCAGATGCGTCTTTATCGGTGAACGAAATGGTAATATTATCAACCTGACTCAACATCTTCTGAACCCTTACAATATCATTTGCGTCGATTTGATTTTTAAAAGCAGTGGCAAAAAAGTCGAGGATCGGTTTATCGATCTTCAGCGTAACAGATTTCTTTGTGGAAGATTTCGTCTCCCTTGGACTTGCATCGACATTTACACTAATAAATAGGCCAATTAATACAATCCCAGCCAGATTTAAAATTTTTGAAGTTTTCATGCTATTTTTCTTTTTTATTATTTCATTTCCGTTTTCAGTAATTAAGACGCCTGAAACTCCAAAATGTTACATCGGTAATAGTTAAAGAATGTCAATATTTTAGGGTTTATCGTTAATGAAATGTTAACAGCGAAAATTCTAAATTTAATCAAAAGGAAAAGCCGGCTTTTGGGGGCCGGCTAATCGGGACTGTTTCGAAAAACAAACACTTACTCCTTGCAGTATCTTCTAATATCTTCGTTACAAATTAAAAGCTTCTTTTTCTTATTCAGATTTAATTTCTGTTAATTAAAGTTATTTTTTTGTCGAGTTCCATTTTTTCTTTTTAATCATGCTTTGTACCTATAAGACGCACGAATCTCTCCTTTGTTACATGGAGAAATGTTAAAGAATGTGAAAAAAAAGACTTTATCGTTAACGATTTGTTAAATCGCCTTTAAAGAGTAAGCTAAGAGTGTTTTTCCATGCCTTAAATAGAGAATTCCATTGCTGATGAACGGGTGTGCAAAGTGTTCCTTGGTGCCCTGAGTGACCTTAAACGAACTCACTTCGGTGAGCTTTCCCCTATCTTCTTTCACCAGATAGACCATTCCCTTCTGATTGTACAAATAAACCATTCCATCGGCGAAGATCACACTGCCTGTTCCGATTTTCAGCGAATCGGTAATCACTCCCGACTGCATATCAAGGCACTTCAGTAAAGGTTTCCGGGCACCTGTGGCAATCAGATAGTCCCCGTTCCGGATAACACCACCGATGTAATTATCAAAATCACGGTTACGCCATACTTCAGATATCGATTTGCCGTCGGGCGAAAGCTTCAGCTTTACGGCACGGTTACCATGACCAGCAACATAATATATATACTCCCCGTCGAATAGCGGCGTATTGCCATGAATACTACTCACCGTGTCCATTTTATGTGCCCACAGGTATTCGCCGGTCATGCCATCAAGGCCCAGGAGTGCATTTTCGCAGAAAGCGAGCAGAATTTCCCTCTTGCCCATTTTGATCATTCTTGAAGAGCCGAAACCTTCGACAGTTCCCAATGCCGTGGCTTTCCATTTCAGATCCCCGGTAAAGCGGTTTAAAGCCACTATGTTGGTATCTCTGCCGCCCGGTGAGCAATATGCCAGATCACCGTCGACCAACACCGATTGTGAGTATCCAAACTGATTTATCGTCCCGTTCAGGTCGCCGGTCATTTGCCGGTGCCAGACATTCTCCCCTGTGGCAGCTTTCAGGCAGGCAACATCACCCATTCCGGATGTCAGATAAACAAGATCCTTAACCACGGTGGGCGAAGAGCGGGAGCCGTTAAAATTTTTCATCCACTCCTTGCCGTAAGCCTGCTTCCAAAGCAGTTTGCCTTTCAGGTCGAGGGCAAAGAGATAGGCAACGCTGTCGATCTCTCCGTCGACATAGATCCGGTCATCCGTCACAACCGGAGATCCGTATCCGTTTCCTATGCTATCATTTGACCACAGAAGAGTCGGACCCTCAGCGGGCCACTGTTTCAACAGATTGGATTCCAGAAAGATACCATCGCGATTCTCACCCCGGAACTGATATGTTTTGGTCGGTTTTGTTGCCGGTAGCAGCCCGATGGCAATCAGAAGAATAGGAATAAATGATTTCATAGCAGCTCTTTGTCAATTTTGATTGCTCAAAGATGGCAAAAAACTACAATGCAACATCTGTCCCATCTTTCACGGGGATAACAGATTTACGGTGCAACCGACTTAACTTACGGAAATCAGCCTACCATCTCTTCCGGTCGTTCCTGTTTGATTTTCTTTTGGGGCTTTGGAAATCCACCGGTCGTCTCTCCCAGTTATTTTCTTTCGGTCCTTCGGAGGTTTTTAGCTCAACAGCAACAGCCACACCATCGATAATACAATCCCTGAATGATCCCATCACTTCGCGTTCAAAACGGCTATCGACTTCAATGAAAGAGAACTTCTTCAACATTTCGATCTTGCCGATCTGAATGGATTTGTGTCCGGTACGGTCATTGATCAGTCCGATAAGAGATGATGGAGTCATTTCATTCTTGGTACCGAGATTGATGAAAATCCGGGAAAAAGAGGGCCGGTCGCGGCGTGATTTCCCCTCACCCCGGTCAGGGAATTTATGATCATGCGCACTGACGTTCAGATCGGGTGCTTTTTCATAAAAAGAGAGGAAGCGGTTAAATTCCACTGATACAAATTTCTTGATCAGTTCATCGCGTTCGAAACGGCTCAGCTTGTTGTATATACCTTCCAGGAACGGGCCGATCTGACTTTCATTGACCTCAACGGTTTCCACTCTATCAATTAGATTAAACAGCTGATTTTTACAAATTTCCATACCACCCGGCACTTCTCTCCTGATGAATTTCTTGCTGAGTAGTTTTTCGAGTTGCGGGATTTTCTGAGGTTCGCGGGTATGGATAATCGATATGGAGGTTCCGGTTTTCCCTGCCCTGCCGGTACGTCCGCTACGGTGGATATAGACTTCCAGTTCATCCGGAAGGTTGTAGTTGATTACATGAGTAAGGTCGTTGACATCCAGTCCGCGGGCAGCTACATCAGTAGCCACGAGGAGCTGGAGGTGTTTCAGGCGGAAGCGGTTCATCACGAAATCGCGCTGGGCCTGCGACAGGTCGCCGTGGAGCACATCGGCATTATACCCTTCGCCCATCAGCTTGTCAGCCACATCCTGTGTTTCGGCCCGGGTACGGCAAAAAACAATACCATATATTAACGGGTAAAGATCGACGATACGTTTCAGCGCAGCATAGCGATCCTTTGCATGTACTACATAAAATTCATGTTGAACATTTTCGGCTCCTGAATTCTTTTTACCCACAGAGATCATCACCGGGTCGTGCATATAAGTACCGGCAATCTGGCGAATTTCGTTAGGCATTGTAGCCGAGAACAACAGGGTTTGCTTGGTATTTGGAGTCCCCGCCAGAAGAGTATCCAGATCATCCTTGAAGCCCATGGAAAGCATTTCATCGGCCTCATCCATAACCAACCATTTCACATTCTGAACCTTCAGTAATTTCCGGTTCAGCAGGTCTATTGCCCGTCCTGGGGTAGCCACTACCATGTGGACACCCGACTTCAGAGCCTGGATCTGGGGTTGGATACTGGCGCCACCATAAACGGCAACGATTTTAAACTCAGGCATATATTTCGAAAACCGCTGCATATCCTTGGTAATCTGCATGCATAGCTCACGGGTAGGACATAACACCAATGCCTGAATGGTTTTTTGTCCGAAATCAATCTGCTGCAGAATCGGTAATCCGAATCCGGCGGTTTTGCCGGTACCGGTCTGAGCCAGACCAATCATATCGGCATTTGGGGTCAACAGGTAAGGAATCGTTTCTGCCTGTATCGGGGTGGGTTCGTCAAAACCCATTTCGGTGATTGCGCTGAGGATTTCTTTGCGCAAACCGAACTCTTCAAATAAACTCATCTAATAATTTCTCCTTGCAGTTTCAAGGCAAAATGCCTGAAATCCAATTTTTTAATTCGGCCGCAAAGGTACTCTTTTTCTTATGGCTTTTCGCATAACGCTGGATTTTATTATTTTGCAGATTAATATTTTTATCATGAAAAAGTCAATTCTCCTTCTGTCGGTGATACTTCTTTCGGCGACCGGATCCTTTGCGCAACCAAAACCAAACAGAGATCCGGGCCTGACTGTGGTAACCTGGAATATCAGAAACAATAATAAGGGTGACGGACACAATTCATGGCCATACCGCAAGGCCAATGCTTTTAAGCTGCTGAACGACATTAATCCTCAGATATTTGGCATGCAGGAAGTTTTCAAAAATCAGTATGACGATGTGACAGATGCCATGCCGGGATATGCCGGATTTGGTGCCGGCCGTGAGGATGGCAAGGAAAAGGGAGAGTATGTTCCGATTTTTTACAAGACAGAGCGGTTCATCTTTGTCAAAGGCGATAATTTCTGGCTCTCTGAAACTCCGGATAAACCGGGGGTTCTGGGATGGGATGCCGTTTGTCCGAGGATGGTGAGCTGGATCGTTTTGGTTGATAAGGTTTCAAAAGACACCCTGTTTGTGTTTAATACCCATTTCGATCATATCGGAAAAACAGCCAGGCTCGAAAGCTCCAAACTGATCATTCATGCTGCCGATTCGCTGGCCGGCAAGCACCCCGTAATCATTACCGGTGACTTCAATACTCCGCCGTCCGAAACTCCATATCAGGTGTTCACTACCACCGGCTTCTCCGACTCACGTGCCGTTTCAAAGGAAAAGCCAGTGGGCCCCGAATATACCTTCACCGGATTTGATGTCAAACAAAAACCCGGTGACCGTATCGACTATGTGTATATCAGGAACATGAAACCGGTAAAGAGATACATTGTCAGGGAAGACAGCGCCAACGGGTTCTACTTTTCGGATCATCTGCCGGTGATCGTAAAATTCTGACTCCCCTCGGAGCTCCGTCATTAACCACCAACCTCAATAGTACTCTTGTCACCCCGACGAAAGCTTTTCTCTGTCATCCCCGCAAAAGCGGGGGCGGGGCCCCGTCCCTTACCGCGAAGGCCCTTGGGAGTGTTATTTGGCAAAACTCAGAGGCCTGCAAGAGCGCTTCGAGCGGGGCTCGGAGTGATGCGACGAGATCCCGACTTGCGTCGGGATGACAGGTGCACTATGGACAGGTGGTGGGAGGGGACGAGATCCCGACTTTCGTCGGGATGACAGGTGCTCCGAGGGAAAATCAGTGAACGCCCGGTCTTCGGTTTCCGGTCTCCGGTCTCCCTTTTTGCTCTTCGCCCTATCTCGAGTTGACCTTGATGTTAATCCCATTCCCGCCTCCACCGAGCTTGTTCAATCTGTATTTGAAGGTCAGCAGCAGATACCTGCCCAGCATATTGGTTTGCCTTTCCTGCAGATAGTTCAGTTCACTTACCCGCTGTATCCCGGTATTCCTGTCGAGCAGGTCAACGCCCTGCAAAGTGAGTACTCCCCTTTTGGCCTTAAGAAAATAGTAGCTGATCTCGGCGCTTAACAGCGGAACGGTTATCGGCTTGTCGAAACTTTGTGCCGTGTATTTTGACACATCGGCTTTAAATCCGAAGTTCCATTGATCGTTCGGTGTGTAACGCAGTTCCGAGAAAAAGGCCATTTCGGTGTATTTGTTATTTAAGGAGCTCTGGATGGAATATCTGGCATCGGTCATCTGTACCGATCCTCCGGCCATCACATCCCATTTTTCTTTTTTGCGGTTATCGATCGTCAGAGACGCCTTGTGTGAATAATTGGTATTGATATTCTCTGCCGCATTGACGATACTGATGCCCCGGTTATACCGTTCGCGCAGGTTGAGATTTACCTTTATTCCAAGCTTGCGGATCGGTGTAGAAAAATCAATCCGGGCACTTGCCTGATAATCATCCTTCACATTCACCAGGGTCATCGTTTGTTTCAGCTGAGAATCGATCGTTCTCGACCAGTTGATTTTGTTCATGGTGTACCCGGCATCGATACCGCTCATCAATGACGTAAAACTGAACTGATCGAATATGAGCCAGTTAAACGACAGATCGTTGGAATATTCAGGCTTAAGCTGGCGGTTACCATAAGATACCGCCATCGGGTTGCTGGTTTCAGCTATCGGGAGTAACTGACTGGTTGACGGGGTATTGACTGACGATCCGTAGTTCAGCATCAGTCGCCGGCCGGTTTTGTATTCATATTCCCACTGTAATCTGGGGGTAAAATAGGCATGCTTCGACTGTACCGGGGATTCCTCCCAAAGAGTGGTTTCAACGCGGCCAAGCTCCATCCCCACTGCAGCCGTGAACTGGGTTTTATCATTGTTACGGGTGATACTGATCTCCGGGCGAAACCAGTTGTATTTTTTTCTGAAATCGGGACTGAACAGAGAATCGACTATCCTGCCGTCATCCAGTGGCAATCCCTGTGTCCGGTCGTAATGTTCATTGACTGATCCCACTTTCAGAGACGGTTCGATATAATAGGGTCCGAACAAATGTTGGGTGAGGGAAACAGTCCCCGAAAGTGCCAGGTTATCCCGCGATACATCCTGGAACTGGCTGACCACCTGAGTACTGGCGGGTAGCAGATACTCCATGGTATTCTGGTACCGTGATTTGGCCAGACTACCCGAATAACTCCCATCACCCGAGATTTTGAAAACTGATTTATTGGAATTGAATTTTTTCAGATAAGATCCGTTGGCTGATCCCGACAGGGTATGGGAATCACCTGTACTCACCCGCGTAAGATTATATATAGGTATTCCGTTTTCGCTGGTATTTGTATAGGAATTCTGAGGTGAAAATGAGGCTGAGTAGCCCAGGTTGCCATTTACAATGATTGTTTGGGTGGAATCGATCCGGTTTCTAACGCCGAAATTGATTCGGTGTGAGGTATCGCGTTGGATTTGGTTGGCCGACAAATCTTCGAAAAATGATTTTTCGGGGGTATAGTTTCTGGTAGAGGTGTTTTCGGTCAGTGATCGGTCGGATCCGCTGAAAATATAGCTGGCAAACGCCCTGCGGTCTTTGGCCCAGGAATAGGAGATATTTGCTCCGCCCGCTCCAGATGAGGCCAATCCGCTTTCGGGCTGGCCAAAATTGATCGGGAAGCCGTCATTGGAACCGATCATGATCGCGCCGCCCGACATATTGCTCAGACCCCCGTTGAAGCTCATATAATCGCCGAACGAGAATCCGGACTGATTGATATTGTTCACCATACCCAGAGCCGCAGCCTGTATCTTATCAGTAAAACGATAAGCCTTGCCGCTTCCCATATAGTGATTGCCGGTTCCTGCCCCGCCGGTTACGTCGCCCAGAATACCCTTCTTTTTGTCCTCTTTCAGAACCAGGTTCACGGTTTTGTCGCGGGTGCCGTCATCAATACCGGTAAACTCAGATTCATCGGAGCGTTTGTCATACAACTGCACCTTATCAATCGCATCTGCCGGAAGGTTCTTGGTTGCCACCTTGGGGTCGTTACCGAAGAATTCTTTTCCGTCGACCAAAACCTTTCTCACATCTTTACCCAACGCTTTGATGTTGCCGGCCCGGTCAACCTCGATTCCCGGCAGTTTTTTCAGCAGTTCCTCCACATTGGCGTCAGACTTGGTTTTGAAGGCCCGCGCATTGAATTCAATGGTGTCATGCCGGATCATGAGCGGAACATACTCGCCGACAACTTCGACTTCCTTAATATCGACCGGTTTCTGTTTCAGAACCACAATACCATAATCATTGCTCGTTCCATACGGAATGGAAACGTTTTTATAATATGACTGATAACCCAGATAGGCCACCTGCATCAGATAATTGCCGTTTCTAACGCTTTTTACCTCAAAATGGCCCCGGTCATTGGTGATTCCGAAAAATTCCAGCGTGGAATCCTTGGGATTCAACAACACTACGGTAGCAGAAACCAACGGGATATCCGGCTCAGCCAAAATGTTGCCGGTCAGGTTTTGTGATTGGGAATAGCCTGAGATGGCCAGTGACGTAAAAATTATAATCAGGATCAGGTAACGTTTCATATCTTTTTATTTTTCATCAAATACCGTTCGTTGGGGCGAGCTATCGTTGTACCCTGATCGTCGTAGTCACCCCGATACCTGAACCCTGAGCGCCCATTTCCTTCATTTTTTCTTCAACGATCTTTTTGAATTGGGCCTCAGAAACCTTCTTACCCTCTTTTGGCTTTGCAAGCATTTTGTCGCCAACCTCCATGGGTTCTATCGTTTTAGCAGTCAATGTGCGTTGTCCGTTATCGAAATCAACAGCCAGAACCAATCCGGGCAGATTTAGATATTCACCGGGACCCGAAGCAATCGGAATGGTCGGAGTGAACCAGGCAACGATTTTTGTACTGTCTTTGGTTTCTCGGGTTGCTTCCTGGCAAGGATAACCCAGTATGGTCTTTTCATTGCCGGTCAGCTTCCAGTCGGAAACCCCTAATTCCTTTTCTATTAAAAACGTACGAGTCATAAACTCGCGCTGTTCGATCTGTTTTTTAGCGGCAAAATCGGTAAACATTTTATTATCCGGCTCATCCATCCTGATCATTACAGTGGTTCCTCCGGATTCAGCAACCTGGTCGGCGGCCGGTTCATCAGATTTCTGATTCGTGTACAATGAAGCATTTTCATTGAACAACAGGGATTTCATACTCTTTCGCTCTTTAGGAAGCGATGCTGCGAATTGAGCAGCATCTCCATCGAGATGAATATCGAGCTTAACCATCTCTTCATATACAATTTTTCCACTACGAATTGCTTTTCCCGGGTCGCTCTGAGCATTCAGGGTTGCGAAAGCCATTAAACTGATGCTGACAAATAATACTGTTTTCATGGATTAGATTTTTTGTCAAAAATAGATGGTCAGGAACTATGATCAGGTTAACCACTTCTAAAACAAGGTTAATAAAGGTTAATATCAGCCATTGATTTGGCTTGACACTCCTATATTTGTACCGCTTTAAATTATGGTGGCTTTAAAAAAAATACAGTGGATACCAGTTCTGATGATCATCAGCCAGCTGATGCTGACCGGGTTTGTCGCCTATTGGCTTAAGGGGCAATATGACGATCAAAAGGAGCTTCTCAGCAATGAGCTTTCTCGGATTTATAACGAAACTCAAGATCAGGTAATTGACACACTGCTATTTAGCCAGGTGGTTGAACCCGCGTTGAAAGATACCCTCACCTTTACCATGACATCCATCGGAAACAGGAATACCGATGAAGCAACGGTAATCGCCATTACATTGCCGGATTCGATCCCTCAAAAAAAAATCAGGAACGGCATACCCTCTATTTCATTCGATAACCAAAAAGAAGACATGCTGATCCGGAGTGTCAGGCTGTTCATCAATCATACCGGGGATTCCTCTAAAGCCAGCGAATCATACTCCGATTTTCTCCCCGGAAAAATCGACACTGCACTGTTCAAGAAGCTCTATTCCGATAAGATCGCTCTGAAAAACTACGGCATCACTGCCACCTGGTTCCCGGCTGACACCAGTACTTCCGTACGGGCGACCCTGCGGTCGACCAATTCCTCAACCCTGCGGTCATCGGTCAGTTTGCAACGTAAGTCGGCCATGCACTTCACGACGAATCTCCCCGACCATCTGCCCGGAGTACAGATCAAACATGAATTTCCTTATCTCATCCGACAGATGGGGACACAGATACTATTCGGGCTGATCCTGCTTTTGCTAACCTGTTCGGCTTTCTTCTTTACCAACAGGAGTCTGAAAAGACAGTTGATTCTGAATAGTTTACGGAATGATTTTGTGAGCAACATCACCCATGAGCTGCGCACACCGGTTTCGACCGTTAAGGTGGCCCTTGAGGCGCTGAAAACTTTCGATAAGGTGAGTAACCCTGCCATCACGCAGGAGTATCTGGATATGGCCACGCAGGAGCTTAACCGGCTCGATCAGCTGATCAGTAAAGTTCTCGATCAGTCGCTCATCGGCGAGCATAAACAGGTTATACAGCCACAGCTATCAGATATTTATGAACTGATTAATTACGTTTTGCTGGCGCTTCAGCCTAGGTTAACCGCGCGCAATGCCACCATCCGATATGAGCCCACGGGCATCAGTGGGCCCATTATGGTTGATCCGGTTCATTTTCAGGGTGTTCTGATCAATCTGATCGATAACAGTTTGAAATATGGCGGTGAAAAACCGGAAATCCGCATTCAGCTCCGGCAGGAATTCGGATCGGTAAGTATTGAAGTCAGCGATAACGGTCCCGGTATTCCAAAAGAATACCTCAGTCGGGTATTCGACAAGTTTTTCAGGGTTCCCGCCGGCGATACGCATAATATCAAAGGGTACGGATTGGGGCTGAGCTTTGCGGCGCTCGTGATGGAGCAGCATCATGGCTCGATATCCGTGAAAAACCTGGATGGCGGTGGTTGTTCATTCATATTGAGGTTCCCGCAAACCACATGAAAACCCGGATTCTTTATATCGAAGATGAACTATTCCTGGGCAAGATTGTCAAGGAGACATTGGAGGACCAGGGCTTTGAGGTCATCTGGGAAACTGACGGAGCCCGGGTGATGAACCATTTCACCGCTTTCGCTCCGGATATCTGTGTGATTGACATCATGTTGCCCAATATCGATGGTTACTCTCTCTGCCGGCAAATACGCGGGCTTTACCAGAAACTACCCATTATTTTTCTGACTGCAAAAGTGGAGACAGCCGATCTGGTGAAAGGATTTGAATCCGGAGGAACCGATTATATCCGGAAGCCCTTTAGCATCGAGGAGCTGATCATCAGAATAAAAAATCAGCTGAATCTGACTAATGGCACCAGTCGGCAGCCGGAAACTGACAGCCATGAAATCCAGCTGGGTATTTATTCATTTTATCCCGACCGGTATGAGCTGCATTCACCGTCGGGTATTCAAAGGATTTCGCAACGCGACATGCAGATACTCAACATGCTGTGTTCAAACCGGAACCGGGTGACCGATCGAAGGGAACTGCTCTTATCGGTATGGGGAGATGACTCGTTCTTCAACTCACGTAATCTCGATGTGTACATGCGCAAACTCCGCACCTATCTTTCGGGCGATCCCAACATTGAAATACAGACCATCAAGGGGAGGGGCTATCTTTTCATTACAAAGTAATTTTTTTCTATCTTAACTTCCTGAAACTACAACCTAATATTCAGGAGGTTAACATGAGAAATTTAACCGCAACCCTACTTCTTTTACTATCTTTCCCCATCAATCAGTTCGGTCAGAGTGCCTGGTTCTGGCAAAACCCCAAACCCGAGGGAAACACGTTGAATGATGTTGCGGTTTGCGGGACCAGTAATGCTGTAGCCGTTGGCAATCTGGGGCTCATCCTCCGTTCATCGGATGATGGGGATACGTGGGTCAAAATCAATGGTGGCACCACAAATTCGTTGTATGGAGTGTCGATGTACACCAACGGGACAGGCTGGGCAGCAGGAACCGGAGGAATTCTTTTGAAAACCACAGATGCGGGCCTCTCCTGGATAAAACAATCCACCGGTTCCTCCAATTCGTTGTATGCTGTTTCAACGTTAGACGGAGTAACCTGTTTTGCCGGCGGATACAATGGAATCATTTACGTTTCAGCTGACGGTGGAACCAACTGGACTGCCCGCACGACCAACTCCACGAAAACTATCCGATCCATCTTCGAGGCGGGGAGCGGCAACCTGTATATCACCAAGGATGGTGGTTTTATCGAGCGGTCGGCGGATTCGGGAACCACCTGGAGTACGCAGACAACCCCGGTAACTACTGCGATAAATGATATCGGATTTTCAGGAAATACGGGCTATGCTGTCGGTTATGGCGGTAAAATTCTGAAGACTGTAAATGCTGGAGAAACCTGGACTCTGCTCAACAACCCGGATTCATATAATCTAAATGCAGTTAAAGTATTCAGCGGCAATCGCCTTCTGATCGTTGGAGCAGCCGGGCAGTTGATCGCTTCAGCCGATGGCGGAAATACATTGGCAAGCAGTTACCCATTTGTTACGTATCATGAAAACTTCGAAATTGCTTTTAAACCCAGTGGTTACTACATGGTAGCAGGTGAATATGGTCAGATCGAAAGATCAACCAATAGTGTCGATTGGGACCATTTAACTAACGGGCCGATGAACAGCATCTTTGCCAGTTGGTTTTTCGATGAAAATTCAGGTTTTGTGGCTGATGATCAAGGGCAAATCAGGCTAACAACCGATGGCGGCAATACCTGGACCAATAAGACATCAGACAAGGTTTATTCTTTCAGAAGCCTCTTTTTTGTCAACCGTAATGTTGGTTTTGCCGGAGGGCAAGCCACGCTGTTAAAAACGACCAATGGAGGGGAAACCTGGAGTAAAATTCTGGAGTACACATCAGTTCCGGCATTAACCGGGTGTGTTTACTCTATCTATTTTCTGGATACCAATATCGGGTGGATAGTCACCGATGATGGTAAAATTTATAAAACCAGTAACGGAGGGAGTTCGTGGGCATCGATTCCCAGTGGGGTTACCACCCCCCTGACCAGTATCATATTTACCGATGTTTTTCACGGGTGGATATCTGGCTGGAATGGGGTTATATTAAAAACCACTGATGGCGGGAACAGCTGGGCCCAGATCAACACGGGTATCACCAGCCACCTGACCTCCATGCATCTGTTTGATGACTCCAACATACTGGTTTGCGGGTTCAATGGCAAAGCATACAGAACATCAGATTCGGGCCTCACCTGGAATCCGGTCACCCTACCCTCGGCAGTTGGCAGCAATTATTTATGGAAAATCTTCTTTGTTAATGAGACGACGGGCTGGATATGCGGTGATGCCGGCACCCTGTTGAAAACCACTGATGGTGGCGCCACCTGGACAAAGCAGGTGTCGAATGTCGGACACACCCTGTTTATGGTGTTTTTCATCGATGCAAACATCGGCTGGGCCACGGGGCTCGGAGGTACAATTATAAAAACAACCACCGGTGGAACATCTTCCTCTGATGATCCGGCAAAATTGAATTCATCAGGCTACAGACTGGAACAGAACTACCCCAACCCATTCGATGAAACAACTACCCTAAGATACTATCTACCCAAGCGATCCTCAGTAAAAATAGAATTATACAATATTACCGGCGCAAAAATCTCCACGCTCCTGCAAAGTGAGAAAGATTCCGGAGAACATCAGATTTCCTTTGATGGAAGCAGCTTGACCAGCGGTATCTACTTTTGCCGGTATTCATGGGGAGATGGGGATACCTCGATCAGATTACTGAAACAGTGATCATTTTATGGCTGATTGATAATTAACCACGATTTACATGAGCAATTCCATGATTTCCTCCGGATCGATCAGATTTAGAGCATTTTGATTGACAAAAATGTTGGCCAAATTCTGTTTTCTTTCCTGCATTTGCAAGATTTTTTCCTCGACGGTGCCGGAAGTAATAAAACGGTAAGCAAACACATGATTTTCCTGTCCGATGCGGTGTGCGCGGCTGATTGCCTGATGTTCAACTGCCGGGTTCCACCAGGGGTCGGCAATGAAAACATAATCAGCCCGGGTAAGGTTGAGTCCCACTCCACCGGCTTTTAAGCTGACCAGGAACACCGGTAATCCCTCTTCGTTCTGAAAACGATGAATCATCTGTTCCCGTTTTTTTGCAGTATCCTGCCCTGTTAGCATCAGATAAGGGGTGCCAGCGGCATCCAATGAAGCAGCTATTAGTTTAAGATGCTTCACAAACTGAGAGAATACGAGTACTTTATGATTTTCGCTCACCACCTCGCCGATCACTTTGCACATCTCTTTCATCTTGCCGGAGTCACCGGTATATCCGGGATCGGCCATTACGGGATGATTAGCCATCAGCCGTAACTTCATCAGGCTTTGCAAAATCAGCAAACGGGTGGTGCCATCGACCGGCTCGCGGAACCGGTTGATCAGCAGATTCCGGATTTCCGATTTGCGCGATTCGTATGCCGACCACTGCTCCCGGGTGGGCTCACAGTAGCGGATTTCCTGGGTCAGCTGCGGCAGCTCGGGTGCCACCGACTCTTTGGTTCGCCTGAGAATAAATGGTTTAATGGTTTCACGGAGCAAAACAGATGCATCATCGGGAATTACATGATCCTTCGACCGGACAAACCGTTCATGGAACCATTTTCTGGAGCCCAGCAATCCCTGGTTAACCATGGTCATCTGCGACCATAAATCGTCGAGGGAATTTTCCACCGGTGTTCCGGTCATGGCCAGTCGATGTTTCGCTTTCAGGCGTGATACCGCCTGAAAAGTCAGAGACCCTGAATTTTTGGCGTATTGGCTCTCATCGAGAATCAGATAGGAAAGCTCAATCGTTTCCAGCAGATCAATATCTTTCCGGAGCGTTCCGTAGGTAGTCAGAATCAGATTAAAACGGCGCAACCATCGAGGGTCAGAATTACGCTGCGATCCGGCATATCTGTAAAACTTCTGGCCGGGTGTAAATTTCCGGATTTCATTCTCCCAGTTATGGAGCAAACTCACTGGCATCACCACCAGCGAGGTGTACTGCGAATCTCCTCCAGTCAGGCGAAGATGGTCGAGCATGGCCAGCACCTGAATGGTTTTTCCAAGCCCCATATCATCGGCCAGGCAACCGCCGAAACCTTCCCTGCCCAGGCCCAGCAGCCAGTTGACCCCGATTCCCTGGTAGGGACGCAGCACGGCCGAAGCACTCCCACTAAGCGCCTCACTGCTGTTGAATATCCTGCGGATGATTTCCTGAGGCGATCCTTCTCCCTGCATGGATTCGGTTTCTATGGCCAATCCCAGGCTACCCAGATGTAATTTATTAACCTTTATCTTATTGCCACTGGATTTGCCAAAAACAAAGATACCCCTGAACCGGCTGAACCACTCTTCGGGAATCAGAAACACGGATCCTTCAGGAGTCAGGTATTCCCGTACCCCACCCAGAATACAATCTTTCAGTAATTTAAAAGGGATCTTCTGATTACCCACCGCTATTTCTATTTCCAGATCAAACCAGTCGCGGTCGACTTCCATGCTGGTTTGAATGACCGGTGGCGCCAGCAGGTATTTATTTCCCGGTTCCTGAAGGATGGTGATCCCCCTTTCTTCCAGTACCTGATAATTCGTCCTGGCAAATTCGATCAGGCGTGCCATCGGATCTGTTGTTCCGGATTCTGATGGCCCCAGCGAAAATCCGCTGCCTCCCTTTTCTTTTAATCCGAGCGATCTAAATAGCTGACCAACTGATGACTCCTCCTCCATTTTCCGTGGAATTACCATAAAGGAAGGGGGATGGAACCGTTCATCCATATCGACCAATCTCAGATCAGGATAATCCAGCGGAATCTCATGATCTCCATATCTGAACCTGACGATTAAAACCGGATCATTCTGCCAGTCAACACACAAGGTAGCAGCAACTACCGGATTCATGCTGAGTTCATTAACTGTAAATCCGGAGTGACTGATATCAGTCTGCCGGAGGAGATTGCGGATAAAACTCGCGAAATATTTCTTTTCCGTTTTCTGGGGAATGACCAGGCTGCTTTTGGTTTGAAAAGGCCTGATCTTGTTTCCGTTGACCCCATCCATCGTATAGAGGCCTCCTTTATAGGCAAACCAGGCCGGCTGGTCGGTCAGCAAAATCAGTGACGGGCTGTGCAATACCACCTGAGTTGCGCCGGTAGAAACCCTGATGGCATAGGTGAGCGCCTGGGGGGTCCACTGAAAATGATAGCTGATCCGTGCCGGGTGAGCCGCAAACCGGTATGGTTCATCCGAAATAACCCCGTTGCTGTTCAGCTGATAGATGGATATCCTGTGGTCGTGGCAATAACCAATCAGGAATGCCAGTCTCCTTTCGATGTAGGGGCGAAACAATGTTCTGAAGAACTCATCTCCTTTAACATGCAACAGATCAGGAAGATCGGATTTGTTTTTCGAGAAATTTGCAACCAGCTTATCATAGGTAAGTTCACGCAAAGCCTTCAGCAGCACTTTGTCGTGTTCATCGACCAACACATCGAAATTTCGATAGTTGAAAGGGTCGAGCTTGATGTGATTCATGGCAAAAGAACCATCGGGCAGCAATTCGGCTACACGGGCTTCGAATTTCACGCCGATGAGCAAATCGTGCACGATCACATAGATAAGCTGTCTGTTTTCTCCGGGCATAAATGCACTCTGCAAACGAGGTGCAAAAATGGTGAAAAATCATCTTATACCGGCTTTTCGGTCCCGATGATTAGACCTTTGTGTGTACTTTGCGTATTAATAGTTGAAAGAGATTTGGATGGACCAGGTAAAAATCAATAAACTCGTGATACAGGCACAGCAAAATGACCAGATTGCTTTTGCGCAATTGATAGCGGCTACTCAGCGGTTTGCATACGGTTCAGTGTACCGGATGACCGGGGATGCTGAAGAATCACGGGATATTGTGCAGGAGGGTTATATCCGGGTTTGGACCAACCTGAACCGATATTCAGGCCAGGCAACTTTTCAGACCTGGTTATTCTCGATTTTACGGAACCTCTCTATCGACTGGCTGAGAAAGCGAAAAAACCGGCAATCGGCAACTTACCTTCAGATCACCGAAGTTGACCATAACCATCCGGGGGTCTTGCTCGAAGAATCGGAACTGTACCGGTTAATCAGAAGCTGGATGCTTACCCTCCCTGAAACCCAGCAGCTGGTTTTCATGCTGCGTGATGCGGAAGATCTCTCGATAAAAGAGGTGCAGGAGCAGACCGGACTGAGTGAATCCAGTATCAAATCGAATCTCTATCAGGCACGGCAAAAGCTCGCCGTCTATCTGAAAAAAAACGGGTACCCAGTGAAATGAAAAAAAAAATCAACTGCAAAGAAATTGAAAAACTGATCTATCTGACTGATGATGAGATGGATTCACAGGATCAGCTTGTTTTGTCGCAACATTTGGAAAGCTGCCCCTCATGCCGGGAATTGCGGCAGAAAGTACTCGCTACCCGAACATTGTTTATCGAATTAAACTCCGTTATTCCAATCTATCCTGATTTTTCCATCTCTGCCGCAACCTTGACCGGAGCCGCCGCCCCCTCTACCCTCCGGCAGAAAACAGTTAAAATAATCCGTACAGTTTCTTCGATAGCGGCTGTTTTACTGTTCGCGCTTTTTATTGGGGAGCAAGCCATTTCGGTGCAAAAAATCGCCAGCCTTGAAAAGCGGGTCAAAACAACCGTCAACACACCGGATCCGGGGTTGTTTGATCGGTTAGCCATTGCCCGGAGTGTTTTTACAGTCGGAGAATGGGAAAATCTGACCGAAGGGATGAACATCAACCAATCTATTTCTGATCCTGCCGACCTTCTCAGGATAAAAAACCTGCTCGAAACCCGGATACGTGCCGGTTTATCGGTAAACCCAATCTTGCAAAACGTGAACCGAAGTTCATTGAACCGCACGAGAAACGTAATTACCTACAAAAACCTGATAAAATGAAAAGATCATTGTGGAAAATCAGTCTGATCCTGGGCATTATGATACTGATCCTGCCCGGATGTCTCGATATTTGGATCACTACAACGATCCGGCCCAACGGGAGTATTGAACAATCCATAAGTTTTCAGGGCGACTCTGCAGAGATCATCAGTGTGCCCTTTGCCCTGATGAATGATAAGGACTGGAAAAGAGAGTGGACCATACCCGTGAAGGATAGTGCGGCGAAGCATAAACTGGTGTTGTCGAAAGAATTCAAATCGGTCAAGGAATTGAACAAAACAATGAATCCTGCCGACACTAATCTACTTACTGTCAGGGTTAATGCTTCACTCAAGCAAAAATTTCGCTGGTTTTTTACCCGATACATTTATCAGGAAACCGTTCTGGAGGCTAACCCGTTTCTGGGTACTGACTATCATCAATATCTGACAGATGAAGATATCCGGCTGATTGCCATGAAAGAAGACGAACGCAAAGCCGATCCGGCTTATGATTCCGTGAAATACAAGAAAACTGAAAAGCAATTCGAGGAGTATCTCTTCCGGAACATCTTCGAAGATTTTTACCAGGAGCTTTTATCCGTTTTGAATGAAGATAAGTCCCTCACACTCACCAAACAGGCTCTCGATCAGAAAAAAGACGTTATTTACCATATGCTGGTTGACAGCGTAAAAGCAGATAAGCCGGATGATATACTCAAAGCCATCGGAGACATCGTCAACCATCCGGATATCCAGGTTATTCGTTTGAAACATCTTGACCGTTTCGACGGTTTCAACCGTAGAGAAGCCTTTTTTAACCTGGCCAGCGACGATAATTATAATTTTGCTATCAGCATGCCCGGGTTGCTGCTTCAAACGAACAGCGAGAAAATTGAAGGATCGAAAGTCAGCTGGGAACTCAGTTACTATGATTTCTTTTTCAAGGATTACACCATGACGGCCGAAAGCCGTAAGGTGAATACCTGGGCCTTTATCGTTGCCGGGCTGATCATGCTGATTGCCTTGACCAGTCTGGTTTCCGCGCTGATCAAAAAGAGATAGCCCTGAAACCAGGGGTTTTTATATCTTTGGTTTGATCTCAGCGATATGAAAAAGCCCGTTTTACTGTTATCCTTGTTGATGCTGGTGGCTGGAACCACTCTCATGGCCCGGTCACCTGACCGGATTCTGAGAAAGCACTTTAAGGTGATGGGTCAGCAGAAACTTGCACAGGTCAACTCCATGAAAACAACCGGGAAGATGACCTCACAAGGGATGGAGTTTTCTTACGCCCAATTCATGGAACGCCCCAGCAATTACAGGGTTGAAGGCGCGCACGAACAATTGACTTTTCTGCAGGTATACAACGGACAGGAAGGATGGAACCTCAGCACTTTTTATGATGGCAGTAAGGACCTGCAGCCATTCTCTGAAGAGGAGAGGCAATCGATCGGTTATACTGCTGATCTCGATGGCTTGCTATGGGACTGGAAAACAAAAGTATACGCCATATCAATGGTCGGGAAAGAGAAAGTCGAAAACATTTACTGTTATAGTATCCAACTGACCACCAAACAAGGGGATAGCTTCACCTACCATATTGCTTGCGATTCATTCCTGTTGTATTGCATATCCCAGGAAACTCAAGTAAATGGGAAAAGCTCGACAACCAAAATCCTGTTTAGTGATTACCGTAAGCAAGATGGAATTAACCTGGCTTATCAAATCGAGACAAAAATTGACGATGAAGTTGCCTCGGTTATTTTGGTAGATAAATACGAGATTAACCCGGAATTCAACCAATCATTGTTCAGTAAACCGGTGAATTGATAAGCAGTTTTGGATAATAAGCCAGCCTTGTTATTTTTACACAGCATTTTGTCGCAGTAGGCAATCCTAATAATTTTTGCATGAAAAAAGCATTACTTCTACTTCCTGGGATTTTCATGGCATTATCCCTCTTCGCTCAATCAGATTTATCAAATCAGTCGCCTGCCGGTTTTCGGGCACCTTCGGTTCCACTGGTCACCCACGACCCCTATTTCAGCATCTGGTCGCCGGCTGATCGTCTTTATGATGCAGAAACCGTGCATTGGACGGGTAAACGACACGCCCTTTACAGCATGGTCAGAATTGACGGTAAGACCTATCGGTTAATGGGAAGCAAACCATCAAGCGCTGAGCCTCTTACTCAAACAGGTCTGTGCATCAATCCCACACAAACCATCTATCAGTTTGCCAACAAACTGGTGAAGGTTGAATTGATTTTCACCTCGCCGGCTCTTCCGGATGATCTTTCTCTATTATCACGGCCGGTAACTTATGTAACCTGGAGCGTCATTTCGGCTGACGGAAAACCGCACAATGCCGAGCTCTATTTCGATTGCTCCGCGGAAATATGTGTTGACCAGGCTGATCAGAAGGTACAGTTCGAAACAAAGGATTTATCTGGTTTGAAAGCCATCAAGGTTGGATCGTCAGATCAGGCCGTTCTGCAGAAGCAGGGTGATGATCTCAGGATTGACTGGGGTTATGCCTGGGTTGCTGCTACCAGTGACCAGAATCCTGAACGTACGATTGGGTCGGGTGACAAGGTGAGAAAGGCGTTTTTATCAGAAGGAAAGCTTTCTGACAATGACAATCCGGGCATCAAAGCGGTTAAAGAGGGATATTACTGCATGGCGCTTTCGTGGAACCTGGGATCGGTTGGCACCAAAACGACAACCCGTTGGGCCATGATTTCGTACGATGATTTGTTCAGTATCCGGTATTTTGAAGATTACCTGCGCCCTTACTGGCGTCAGAACGGCATGGATATGGAATCTCTGCTGAAGGTTTCGGCATCGGAATATCCATCGGTTTTGGCCCGTTGCGAAAAATTTGATCGCAAGCTTATTCAGGATTTGAACCGTGCCGGTGGCAAGAAATATGCTCAGGTTACCTCACTGGTTTACCGGGAGTGCCTTGCTGCACATAAAGTTACTGCCGACCAGTACGGCCAGCCGCTTCTGTTTTCAAAAGAAAATTTCAGCAACGGATGTATCGCTACAGTGGATGTCATTTATCCGGCGTCGCCGTTTTTTCTTCTGTTCAGCCCGGCACTTACTAAAGCCATGCTGAAACCCGTCATGGACTATTCGGCATCTTCGCGCTGGAAATTTCCGTTTGCTCCGCATGATCTGGGCACATACCCATTTGCCACCGGCCAGGCGTATGGCGGTGGTGAGCTCACTGAAGATGACCAGATGCCGGTTGAAGAAACAGGCAACATGCTGATTATGATTGCCGCCCTGGCAAAAGCCGAAGGCAATGCTTCGTTTGCCAAACCATATTGGCCGGTTTTGGAGAATTGGGCAAAATATCTGATCAGCAAAGGATTTGATCCGGAGAACCAGCTCTGTACCGATGACTTTGCCGGACATCTTGCGCACAATATCAATCTATCGGCAAAAGCCATTGTTGCACTGGCATCTTATTCGGAATTGTGTAAAATGAGTGGCAAAGCCGATGATGCCAGGAAATACCGCGGGCAGGCTGAATCATTTGCAAAACAATGGGTTGCCCAGGCTACTGAAGGTAATCATACCCGGCTTGCTTACGATCAGCCCGGAACCTGGAGCCAGAAATACAATCTGGTTTGGGACAAGCTACTGAATCTGAATCTGTTTCCAAAAGAGATCATTCAGAAAGAGATCGACTACTATTTGCAGATGCAGGGCCCGTATGGGTTACCGCTTGACAACCGCGAAAGGTGGACCAAAACCGACTGGATACTCTGGACAGCTACGATGACTGAAAAAACGGCCGATTTTGATGCCCTTTTCAACCCTGTTTATAACTTTATCAACGCAACTCCACAGCGAGTGCCCGTTACCGACTGGTACATTGTGGATAACGCTTATAAAGTCGGTTTCCAGGCCAGACCGGTAATCGGTGGATTATTTATAAAAGTCATGGCAGATCAGGCTACCTGGATGAAGTGGTTCAAGGAAGGCGAGAACATGAAGCCGGTCAAAATGGATTAATTTTTTAATTTTGGTAAAAATTTAAAACAAGCTTTCTATGCCAAATCTTCTTACACTGGGAGGGATTGATTATGTTATCATATTCATCTATTTCCTTTTTGTTATAGGTATTGGATGGGCCCTTAAACGTTACATGAGTTCATCCAAGGCTTTCCTGGAGGCTGGCCGGTCGTTACCGGCGTGGGTTACAGGACTGGCTTTTATTTCCGCCAACCTGGGCGCGCTTGAGGTAATCGGGATGTCGGCATCCGGTGCCCAGTATGGAATGGCCACCACGCATTTCTACTGGATCGGAGCTATTCCGGCAATGATTTTCCTGGGACTTTTCATGATGCCTTTTTATTATGGATCAAAAGCCCGCTCGGTGCCAGAATATCTCAAACTAAGGTTCGATGAAAAAACCCGTGGACTGAACGCTGTTGCGTTTGCGGTGATGACGATTCTTGCATCCGGTATTTCGATGTATGCACTGGCTGCTTTGATGGAGAAACTACTGCACTGGCCATTTGATGCCTCGGTTCTGGTATCAGCCGGTATCGTACTGGCCTACACCCTGTTGGGCGGTTTATCGTCAGCCATTTACAATGAAGTACTTCAGTTTTTCATTATCGTGATTGGTTTGTTCCCGCTGGTTTTCCTGAGTCTGAAAGATGCAGGTGGCTGGAACGGGATGACGGAAACATTGAACCAGGTATCGACCAGCAACGGATTTCAGACCGGCGCCTGGACCTCCATGTGGTCGCATACAGGGACAGCGGCCGCCAACCCGATGGGTGTTGAATGGTTCGGAATTTTCATGGGTCTCGGGTTTGTTCTTGGATTCGGTTACTGGTGTACAAACTTTCTGGTTGTTCAGCGGGCCATGGCCGCCAATTCAATGACAGCAGCCAGGAAAACCCCTTTGATCGGCGCTGTTCCGAAAATCCTCCTCCCATTCCTGGTCATTGTTCCGGGTATGGCAGCTATGGCTCTCGCTTCAAAAGGGACTCTCTCCCTCGAAATGATGCCAAACGGCACCCCCAACTACAATTCGGTGATCACCTCCATGCTTGGGCACTATTATCCCTCGGGGATACTGGGCCTCGGACTCTGTGCGCTGCTTGCCTCCTTTATGTCGGGTATGGCCGGTAACGTATCAGCCTTTAACACCGTTTGGACGTACGACCTTTATCAGAGCTATATTAAGCCAAATCAAAGCGATAAACACTATCTGAATGTGGGAAGGCTTGCCACAACGTAGGAATTATCCTGAGTATCGGTGCTGCGTATCTGGCAAAACAATTCGGTAACATCATGGACTTCCTGCAAATGATTTTTGCCATGGTGAATGCCCCGCTCTTCGCGGTCATGTTTCTGGGTATGTTCTGGAAACGAACAACCGGGCATGGTGCCTTCTGGGGGCTTTTGCTGGGTATCAGCTGTGCTCTGGTACACCATGGACTTACGATTCCGATGGGTGCTGATCCGGGTGAAATCATCAAAGGCGGATGGATCAGTGTTATCCATAACTATCCGAGCAGTATGGCCCAGAATTTCTGGGGTGCAATCATCGGATGGACATCGGGTACGGTTTTCACACTCATCATCACTTACCTGACCAAGCAACAAAAATCCAACGAAGATCTTAAAGGTCTGGTTTATTCGCTCACTCCACGTATTATCGAAAAAGATGATAAATGGTATAACCGTCCGATAGTTCTGGCTTGTTTTGTAGCTGCCTTAACGTTAGTATTATCCATTATTTTCTGGTAGGAGAACAAATTATGCAACTAGATATTAAAATTCCGATCGGTTTACTTTTCACCATTTTCGGGCTTATTCTCTCGGTATATGGTTTGATTACCGGCAGTGAAACAGCCTTTTACGCCAAATCACTGGGATACAATGTTAACCTGTGGACCGGTGTGGTCATGCTGTTGTTCGGTGTATTTATGCTCTACCTGGCTCGTAAAGATGCCAAGGCTCTTAAAAGCAAATGATTAGCTTAATCATCATAAAAAGCCGCCGACTGACTTCAGTTGGCGGCTTTTTTATGAATAATCCAACATTTAATCACTAAATTCATTGAAGTTTTAGCAAATAGTGTAAATTTGGTTGTTAATCAACGCAAGGATATCTTATGGATTGGAGTACTAAAACCATATTAATTGCTGAGGATGAAGATTCCAATTATCTTTATCTTGAAGCAGTTCTGCAGAAAACCGGAGCTTCTCTCCTCTGGGCGCGGAGTGGCGAAGAAGCTATTGATGCCTGCAAACAGAACCCTAAGATCGACCTTATTCTTATGGATCTGCAAATGCCAAATATCAATGGTTATGAGGCCAGGCAACAAATTAAAGAGTTGTTCCCTGATGTTCCTCAGATTGCTCAAACTGCATTTGCCATGGCTGATGATGAAAAGCGGGCCATGGATGCCGGTTTTGATGCCTACATTTCGAAACCCATCCGAAAGGGAAATCTTCTTGCTATCGTCGGAAGGTTTCTGGGGCCTCTCGAATAAATCTTTCCCCGATGAGCCGGGTAGTCCTATTAATCTGCACATTTCTGATTCTGCAGATTGGTGTGTCGTTTGCACAAGATTACCGGATTGACAACATCACTTCGGAGTATATCCGGATTGATAAAGGGCTATCGCAGAATACGGTAAATACCATTCTTCAGGATCAGGAAGGTTATATCTGGGCCGGAACCTGGAGCGGATTGAACCGGTTCGATGGTTATTCATTTAAAACATTCAGCATCAATATGGTTGAGCCTTCACAAGGGCTAACCAATGCAACCATAACCGGCCTTGCAGAGGACGATTTCGGTTATATCTGGGCCTCCTGTCCAAAAGGCCTGAACCGGGTTTCAAAAAAAGACTTTTCGATCACCCAATTCACCGTCGAGGAGAGCATCAACGACGGTATGATCTCCGATAGCATCAAAACTTTGTTCAGAAGTAAAAATGGTTCCATCTGGATCGGAACGAACAACGGAATTTTGGTACTGGACCCCCAGTCGCTGAAATTCAAGTATATCGAGCACAACCCCAGAGACTTTACCACCATCAGTTCAAACCAAATAACCTGTTTTGCTGAGGATTCGGCCGGAACAATCTGGGTCGGCACCACTTTCGGCCTTAACAAGCTGAATCCGGCAACTCATGAGGTTGTTCGGTTTTACGGCGATGCAAAACCGGGGCACCTGTTAACGCCAATAATTACTGCACTTAACATCGATCGTTCCGGGAAACTATGGGTAGGAACCCCATTCGGACTTCATCTGTTCAATGCGTCAAGTAATACTTTCTCGCATTTTCCCATTGAACCTGCGATCCGGGTAGACGCCCTGTCATCCAGGAATATCATCAACTGCATTTATGCTGACAATGAAAACAATATCTGGATTGGAACTCCCGAAAGCGGCTTGTTGAGATTTGACCCAACCCGGAACCAGTTCGAAAACATGCAGCAACAAATTCCGGAGAGCGAATATTTTTCCTATACTGCTTTCTGGTCCATTATTCAGGACAATAACGGTATTTTCTGGCTCGGGACCTCCCACAAAGGTCTGGTGAAGCTGGTGCCTGAGTCTCATGCCTTTTATGAAATTTCGAAATCATACTCTACGTTCGGCATTATCGAACCCAAACCCGGGATGCTTTGGTGCGGAACACAGGATGGCGTAATGTTGTGGGACCGCATAAAAAAGAAGACTGATCGGTTCATCAGGCATAGTAGTGACCCCAACAGCATCAGTAGTAATCACATTACTGACCTGTTCAATGATCCTCCATACGTTTGGATCGGCAGTAATAACGGTCTCAACCAGTACAATTCGATTAACCGGACCAATAAAAGATTCCTTCCTGACAATTCAGGCAATTCCATAGCCGGCAACATAGTTTGGCATATCAGTAAAGACTCAAGAGGCAATTACTGGTTTGCCACTGACAACGGAATAAGCCGGTACAACAGCGACACTGGCGTTTTCACCAATTATCGTCATGATCCGGACAATCCCAACAGTCTGAGCAACAACTTTTGCGTTGATATTTTTGAAAGAGCTCCGGGGATTTTTATGATAGCCACCCAATACGGGCTTAACGAATTCAACGAGACAACCGGGCAATGGAAGAATTACCTCCCGATACCAGGCAACCCAAATTCAATCGGGGCAACTTATGCTTTCGGCGTTTTCAAGGATTCTCACGGTTTATTATGGGCATTTACAAACGGGGGAGGTTTCAGTACTTTCGATCCCGAATCAGGTACTTTCAATCGGTATACCATTGAAGACGGGCTTTCGGATAATATTGTATACGGCATATACGAGGACCGGGCAGGCATTTTCTGGCTGACCACCAACGACGGACTATCGCGCTTTGATCCGGTAAACGAGGAATTCACCAATTTCGATGTTCAGGATGGTTTATTAAGCAACGAATTCAATAAAAACTCCATCTACGAAGCCCGTGACGGTGAGGTATTCGTAGGCGGGGTCAACGGAATTGTGGCTTTCTTTCCCAGGAAAGCGCCGGATCCACTGAGTATTCCCGTTGCCCGGATTACCGGAATTGTGGTTCATGGAACCCAGAAGCAATATGAATATCCTGTTTCTGACACCATCCGCATCCCATCATCGGATAATACCTTCAGCATCTCCTTTTCAGTGATGGATTATCTGAATCCTTTTAAAAACCAGTTCTCCTATTTTCTCGAAAACTCGGATAAGGATAAAACCCAGCTTCCTCCTGGAATGCATCAGGTTGATTACCGAAACGTGGTACCGGGTCACTATACTTTCAGAATTACCGGTACCAACAGCATGGGTATCAGAAGCAATGAGGTGGTGACTACCATCATTATTGTCCCGGCCTGGAATGAAACCAAAGCGTTCAAATACATAAGCATCCTCCTTGTCCTGATCATTTCTTCAACCATTGTATTATTGGTTCTGCGCAGCACGCACAACAAACATGAAATGGAAAAGCGGTTGCTGACTATTCGAAATGAACTGATCCGATCGCAGAAGTTTGCACTTCGTTCGCAGATGAACCCCCATTTTATTTTCAATTCACTAAACTCTATTCAGAATTTTGTTTTGAAAAACGATGCGGATTCTGCGAATTACTATTTATCGAACTTCTCCGTCATGATGCGAAAAGTTCTGGAATACTCACAGTACAACTACATTACGCTTTTTGAAGAACTTGAACTGATTCGGCTTTACCTGAAGATGGAGCACATGAGATTCAGCAAAAAGTTCGAAATAGAAATCAAAGTAGATCCAAAGATCGATCAACACCTCGTCAGGATTCCTCCCATGTTTCTGCAGCCTTATCTCGAAAACGCCATCCTTCATGGCCTTCAGCTGATCAAGCATAAAGGATTGCTTCAGGTCCTCATCACGGATCATGAAGACTACATGAAAATCAACATCGTGGATAACGGAGTTGGCCGGGCCAGAGCAAAAGCCATTCAGGAGAGATCAGGGCACAAATCGAGGGGCCTTGCCAATATCGAAAAACGCATTCAGCTATACAACTCTATGGGTACCAGTAAATTACATGTCAACATCTTTGATATTATGAATGACCAGAATGAGCCGGCCGGTACCCGGGTTGAGATTACCGTCCCCTATGAAATGGAAGATCATCCGGAAGAAATTCTGTAATGAAAAGAGTCTTTTTGTATTTTGTGTTAGCCTTATGCGCCCTGACCAGTCGGGCCCAGCCTTTCATGCAATCGAAGGAACAGTATCGTTCGCGGATGGAAAGCACAAAAGGTTATGCGGCTGCTTGCACTCCTGGTAAAACATCCACTGAAATCAGTCTGAACAATGTAAGGACTCTGATTCATACCGGTGGTGATATGTGGTGGGATTTTAAGGTAGCCAGATATGAAATTCCCAAGGGATCGGGCAAAACAGCCCTATGGAACGGTGGAATCTGGATCGGGGGAACGGATGTGAATGGTCAGCTGAAGTTGGCTGCTGTCAGATACCGGTCGGGAGGTGTTGACTATTTCCCCGGTCCCCTGGTAATTTCAGGTAATGCGCGGGGAACAACCGATGTTGAAATATGTTACCAGTTCGATAAGCATTGGGAGTTGTCGCGGTATCAGGTTGAAGCATTCCGCGACTGGTACACCTCAGATGCCGAAACCAGGGACAAGGAATATGCGGGTTACACGATCCCTGAAGCTATTCTCGACTGGCCTGCAAACGGCGATGCTGCTGCCGGTTACGACTTTTATCTGGCTCCCTTTTGGGATAACAATGATGATGGCTTATATAACCCTTCAGATGGTGACTATCCTTTCTACGACCTGGATGGTATTCTCCCGTGCGGCACTTCACGTGAGCAAAGGCGCCCCCGTCTTTTCGGTGATGGTACACTTTGGTGGGTATACAATGATCGGGGAAACATTCATAATGAAACGGGTGGCGAACCTATCGGGATGGAAATCCGCGCGCAGGCATTTGAGTTCTCGACCAATGATGCGGTTAACGACATGAGCTTCTATAACTATGCGCTCATCAACCGATCAACCTATACCCTGATCGAAACGTATTTCGGAGTATATGCTGATGGAGCACTTGGCTGGGCCTATGACGATTACACCGGGTGCCATGTAAGTAAAGGAGTAGGATATTTCTATAACGGCGAAGATGTTGACGGACAAGGAGAAGCATGGGCTTACGGCGCCAATCCGCCTGCTATCGGGATAGACTTCTTTGAAGGGCCCTATCAGGATCCCAACGGCCAGGATGACTGCACCAGTTACGATGCCCAGGACAATCTGATCTGCAACAACTGTATCCTGAACGGAAATATCAACGGACTGAATTTTGCCGATGGCATTGTGGATAACGAACGCTGGGGAATGCGAAGGTTTGTGTATTATGTGAATACCGGAGGCGTTACAGGCGACCCGACTATTGCTTCGGAATATTACAATTTTCTCCGCGGGTATTGGAAAGACAATGAGCGGATGCGATACGGCGGAAATGCACACCCTTCAGGCGGTGGCAACGGACCTATAACCGACTTCATGTTTCCGGCTGAATCTGACCCCTGTGGTTGGGGACAGAATGGAATACCCATGCCATACTGGACCGAAGAGACTGCCGGCAACGTGCCCGGCGACAAAAGACTGGTGGAATCTTCCGGCCCTTTTGTGCTGGAACCAGGAGCCATCAATGATATTACAACCGGTGTGGTATGGGCCCGGTCTTATGAAGGAACACCGTGGTCTTCGGTACAGCTGATGCTTCAGGAAGATGAAAAGGCCCAACGCCTTTTCGAAAACTGTTTCAAGGTCATTGACGGTCCTGATGCTCCTGAACTGACCATCATAGAACAGGATCAAAAACTGATCTTCCATATCTGGAATAAACCTGCCTCGAATAACTATCTGGAGCAGTACCGGGAGCGCGATCCATTCATCGTTTGCCCGATGGGATCCCCTGATTGCGATGTCAACTATGCTTTTCAGGGTTATCAGATCTGGCAGTTAAAAAGTACTGGTGTATCCATCAATGATGCAACTACTCACAATAACGCGCTGACCCGGGTGGCATTTCAATGCGATAAAAGAGACGGCGTCGGCCGTATCATCAACTACCACTGGGATCAGGATATGGAAGCAAATATACCCGTAGTGGAGGTTACCGGGAACGATGAGGGTATAGAACATACCTTTGTGTTGGAGGAAGATCTGTTTGCTGAAGGAGTCAGAAAGCTGGTAAACTTCAAAAAGTATTATTATCTGGCTGTTGCTTATGCCTACAATAACTTCAATAAATATGACCAGAACGATCCCAAATCATACGAAGGACAAAGGACCCCGTATCTGGCCGGTCGCAAAGGTGCCGGTGGTTCCATCAAAGTATACGAAGCTATCCCGCATAAAATTGAACCCGAAAACAGGGGAACAGTCTTGCACTCTTATTTTGGGGATTCCCCAAGCATCACACAGGTTGAAGGTCACGGAACCGGAATGAATATCGTTGACATCGCAGACCAAACCTATGATGAAATCATGAGCGGCCCCCCATGGAAAGCCACTCACGTCAGTTATAAACCCGGTCGGGGCCCAATCTCGGTAAAAGTGGTCGACCCCATGAATGTTATGGATGACACTTATACCATCAAGTTTGATTCGGTGAGTTATTACCACACGTCGGGCATCATGAATGGCAAGATCATGGAAGGCAACTGGTACATATACAATACTCATCAAGACACCGTTTTTTCAGAAAGCTTTATAACCAATAATTACGACCAGTTGATCCTTGGCTGGGGCTTATCGGTCAATATCACCCAGGCTGACATCCCGTTCAAATATGGTGCAATCAACAATGGACTGCTGGATTACTCGATAGAATATGAGAATGAAGGCGAAATCTGGTTGTCGTTTATCCCGGATGAAGATCGTACCGGCTCACCGCGCAACTGGATCAAAGCCGGATATAATGATGGGGACAACTCCGATAAAAATTCGGTTTTCGAAAAAGTTCTCGGTGGTACCTGGGCGCCGTTCCAGCTTGGCAATACATCAATCCACGGGCCAGCATACGATAAGGCGGCCAATGCCATCGACACAAAAAAACAGCGGCTGAGTTCAGTTGACCTGTATCTCACGGCAGACCGTAGCCGATGGACCCGTTCACCGGTTATTGAAACCACCGACGATCCTATCCTCGCCCGTGGCCGTGCAACGAAATTTGCACTTCGCACCGACCTGTCGATCGACAAAACCGGGAAACCGGCAATGGCCGGCAGCGGAGCCGGTACTGATGAAAATGACGCTAACTATATCAGTGAAAAAGGGATGGGCTGGTTCCCCGGATTTGCGATAGATGTGGAGACCGGAGAAAGGTTGAATATCGTTTATGGTGAGAGTTCTTTCCTGACGGGAGACAACGGAGCCGACATGGCCTGGAATCCATCGTCCCGTGAAGGATCGAAAATCTACACTGAAAAAAACCGTTTGACCACAGAGGCAACGGATGTGATGTTCGGTGGCAAACATTTTATCTATATCATGGGGCACAACCGTATCTTGCCGGGTACATCAGACCTGAACTATTTTCCATTGTACGATGCAGGAGCCTATTACATGGAAAAGATGGCCAATACCAGGAACACCAATCGTCTCCAGCAATTGCTGGTTAATGCCATGTGGATCGCCTTACCGATCGCTGACAGCCGCTTCATCAAAGAAAAAGATATTGCCAGCGATGTTTACGGCTTTATGAAACCCGGAAACGATATCAAAATCCGGCTCAGGGTAGTTGGCCAATATTGTGTTGGAGTTTACGACTATGCGGTTGCTGATTCAGTTGCCCTGAACGCCAATAAACCCATGTACACATTCAACAGCCGGGATATTGCCGTAGTGCATTGTGATATGAATACGGCCAAAGCCGCACTCGAACTGATCAGGGTGGTGCCAAACCCCTATTACGGTAATTCGGCATACGAACTATCGCAGCTAAACACCATGGTCAAGATTACCAATCTTCCGCAAAAGTGCACCATATCGGTCTACTCACTCAACGGGAACCTGGTGCGTCGATTTACCAAGGATAATAATATCACCTATCTCGACTGGGATCTCAGGAATCAATATGGGATACCAATCGCAAGTGGTGCTTACATCGTTCACATCAACGCGCCAGGCATCGGTGAAAAAGTGGTCAAGTTTTTTGGCGCTTTGCGGCCTCAGGACCTGCAAAACCTTTAAACACTAAACCCTATTTCTTCTTCAAAATGGCAGCGTAGCCTCCGCCCGGAGCCATTTTAACCTTGATGATATCGCCCGCTTTCACGGTGCTTACTTTCTTTGCATAGTCCTCAGCAAAACGATCGGCATTGATTCCGTCGACAAACTCGATCAATGAATAGTTTCCTGCCGGCAAAAAATCGAGCTTAACGTCCAGTTCCCTGGGGGTCCAGTCGGTAATTGCACCCACATACCAGTCATTGCCTTTCTGACGGGCAACTGCAATATAATCACCAACTTTACCGGCGATCGGTTTTGTTTCATCCCAAACCGAAGGAACTACCGACAGGAATTCCATGCACTCCTTTTCGCGGTAATAATTACAAGCTGCATCAGAAAGCATCTGAAGCGGACTTTCAAACACAACATATAAACCCAGCTGATGACAACGGGTACCCTGACTCATGGGGCGTGACCAATTGGCATCGAAATTATTTTTCTCGGAATTCCGCATGGCTCCGGGGGTATAGTCCATCGGGCCGGCAAACATTCTGATAAACGGCAGCGTACAATCATGATCGGGGGTCACCTCAGCACCCCATTTGCAGTTTTCGAGACCTTTCACTCCCTCGCGGGTCAACATATTCGGATAAGTCCTTTCGAGTCCGCAGGGTTTATAAGCTCCATGGAAATCGACCAGCAAATGCCGTTCTGCAGCCGCCTTTGACACTTTCCAGTAATAATTGACCATAGCCTGATCGTCGCGCTGCATGAAATCCACTTTAACCCCCTTTACATTCCAGGCTTTAAACTGATCCAGTGCCCGGTCGAGGTCTTTATCCAGCGCATTCCACAAGCACCACAAAATAATGTCAACTCCCTTACTCTGAGCATATTTACAGAGTCCGGGAACGTCAACCTCAGGATCAATGGCAAAAAGATCGGAAGGTTTTGACCAGCCCTCATCGAGGATAATGTATTCAAGGCCATATTCAGCGGCAAAATCGATATAGTATTTATAGGTTTCGGTGTTTACTCCAGAACGGAAAGGAACACCCCTGTTATTATTATCGTTCCACCAATCCCAGGCAACCTTTCCTGGTTTAATCCATGAAGTATCATCAAGGCGGCAGGGTGAAGCCAGGCGATAAACAATATCGTTACCGATAATATCCTTGTCATCAGCCGCAAATGCTACAATTCGCCATGGGAAATTTCTGGTTCCTTTTGTTTTGGCGATATACTCAGCTACTTCAGCAGCTTTTATGTTACGGTCACCTACCAGCTTCTCTTTCAGAATGTATGGCGGAAATTTAACTTTCAGTGTATTCCCGTTGGTTCCGTAGAGGTACAATCCCGGGTAATCTTCCAGGTCTGCCTCGGTTATCAGCACGCTGATTCCATCCTGGCGATCCACCATGAGAGGAACTGACGATAGCGTATCCGGGCCCACCTTTGAAAGAAGCATATACTGATAGGCCCTTTCACTATGGGTAAACATCGATTTGTCAGTCGGAATAAACAGATGCTCATCGGCCGGAAAAGTAAAAGAAGCCTGTTCCGACTTAACGGTCATATCTCCCGTTACAACGGTCTTAATCCGATAGGCCACGCCATCGTCATAAGCCCTGAATATCAGACTAAAAGGATCTTTAAAGATGATTTCCAGCTCATTATATTGATCTTTAATCTGTTTACGTTTCTGTTGAACAGCCGGTGTGATAATTTCATCTACCGACCGACGGTTAACTTTTTTTACTTTTGGTGATGTTCCAAAGCTTTTTCCATCAACAGTTTGCATGCTGATAGGCCCCAGAGCCGACATCTCCTTATCCAGATAAAAACAGGTAGCCGTAACACCGGCTGTTTTATCAACCTTTACTACCATTTTGGCTTTCCCTCCGGGGGAAACCAAAACATACTCCTGTGCAGTTGTCACTGCCACAGCAAATGCAAGGATTCCTAAAAACGCAACTAACCTTCTCATTATCAGTAAATATTAATTTTAATGTTCCATTTTTTCAGATCGCTTTCACCCAGATAAAATCGAGGCCTACCGGACCTGACTTTTCTACAGCCGGCTTAATCTTCAGTATATGAACACCTTCGGTCAGATCAAACCTACCCAATGATACATTTCGTGCCACACTTCTGAATGAAGTTGACAAATCTACAATAAGATCACCATTAATTTTAAGAGGTTTGTCATCCAGCATCAGCTCAATTTTTCCACCGCCAGCCATTCGTGCAACAGTCAGATTGATCACAAATTTGCCAGATTTGGTCACCGGAATGAAAGCTACCAGGGTTTCATTTTTTGATTCGGGTTTCCAGAGGACCATCTGTTTGGCGGACCAGATCGGGTCCTGAACAAGCTCAATATTTTGTGGCTTAGAAAGGATGTTTTCGATCTGGTAGAAAATCGAGTTTGATGATGCTCCGGCCGGTTCAGGCCACCAATCAGCGGGTAGCTCCAGATGCCGCACATCAGATTTGGTGATCGCCAGATGATCATCGTGCGCTCCCGGAATGGCATAAGCGTAAATCATTCTGGCATAAGAAAAGTGATCAACAGTGCGGTGGCTCAGCAATTCCATATAAAAGTCGAAACTTTTGGCAAAAGGGATGTTGTCAAGGATATGCCAGCGGTAATTGGTCACAAAACCCCGGTTGGCCGGCCCGTCATTCCGGGGTTGGCCACAATAGCCATAATCGAAAAGTTCCTCTTCAGACCAGGCATAGTTAAAGTAATCTTCAGATCCTGTGCCGATAAACGACGGTTTCAGATTGTCGTCGGTAAAGATCTTCTCATCTCCTTCACCCCACCAGTTGCCTGATGAAGAAGGGACGGAAGTCGGATTCAGCAGGTAACAGGCGGCGCCAACCATTTTTCCCTTTCCCCGGATCATCAGGTAAGGAATATCCTTAACCTGTTTGGGATCAGCCAGCAGTTCATGATCTACCCGCCAACGTGCCCTGAAATGCATGCTGCTACCGTCTTTCCATTGATATGGTTCTGAAACGACCTTGGTAACCACCGTAACTTCCTGGTCTCCCATGTTTTCCAATACAACCTCAGCCGAATCCCTGAATGGCATATAATAGCGGCAAATCATCCGGCCATCGTTGAGCACGGTGAATGGCAGTGACTCATAAGGATTTATCCCGGGAGCCGCACCAAAAAAGTCTCCAACCGGCGACTGTACCTGTCCCCAGGGTGAGCCATCAAACCGGATTTCCAGGACCGTCTGCCGCAATGCCCTTTCCAGATTCTGAGCGGTCACAAAAACAGCCAGCCTTTTAATTGCTGCACTGCCGATTACTGACTTAACCACTTTTTTCTCACCTGGTTTGAGCCAGACCGTCTCATAGGCTGCATCGAACAGAACGGTATCCAGATATCTAAACGGTTCAGCCAGAACTGCAGCCACCTTATTCAGTTTCGAAACATGATCGTTTATGTCATTAACCGAGAATGATTTAACTTTTGTTCCCTGATCATACAACCGCATCTGCACGTGATAAAAATGCAGATCCGAAATTTTCCCTTTCCACACCATGCGGCAACCTTTTTCAAAAGGTAACGGGTAGTAAGAGGCCATATTCTGATTGATCGTTCCGGTCCATTCCTTTCGGGGTTCTTCTTTCAGAAAAGCCTCGTAGGTATGCAAGAAGAATGGCCGGGCAGGGCCATCATAGATAGGATCTTTTTTTTGATCAAGCCATACCGACAGGTTTCCGTCGATCTCTGCGGTCCATAACCTGACGATTGCTCCCGGGCCCTTGACATCACAGATCAGGTACTCCCCTATCCCATTGGCATCGGGTGTTTTAATGACTTTAAGGAAACCGGGTAACTGCTCGCCACCGAATCCATCATCATTGGCAAACCATCCGGGCTTATCCGGACTCACCGTATGCCTGTCGTACGATGAAAACTGCACACTTTGATATCCCGGATCGGGAAATTCAGCCAGTTTTTGAAAATTTACAAGCTCATCGATCAGCGACCCAGTTGTAACAACCTGTCCCATTGATAGTTGAAAGGACATTGTGGTGATTACAAAAATTAATGATTTATGTAAGGTTCTCATAAGTTACTGTTTTGTAAATTCGTCAGCTTTCGTGAATTGTGAAAATAAGACATTTCACCAAAAACGTTTACAAAACACTTAACAAATAGAAGAATGAAACAAATCCACCAAACGAGGGTCCCTGTCTTGTTATTGGCTATGGCTTTATTGATCAATCCATTATGGGTTTCAGGCCAGGACAAGAAACAAAAACAAAAACCGGCACCGGAACCGGCTACACAGGAATTTCAGTTTACCGCTGTCAAACAGATCCAGGCCACTTCTCCGAAAAGCCAGGCCTCAACATCAACCTGCTGGTGTTTTTCCACCAATTCAATGGTTGAAAGTGAAGTGATGCGTCTTGGAAAACCAGAAATTGGTCTTTCTGAGATGTTTACGGTGCACAATGTGTATCTGGATAAAGCCAGTCAGTATGTTAAATTCCATGGCACCAGTAATTTCGCTGAAGGCGGTGAACAGCACGATGTGCTCAATTCAATCAAAAAATACGGAATAGTACCACGGGATGTTTATCCCGGCCTGAACTACGGCGAAAAAGCACATAAACACGGCGAATTCTATCAGGCAATGAACGGGATCGTTCAGAATGTCGTAAAAAACCCCAACGGAAAGGTCAGTCCGGTTTGGCTGAATGGTATTAATGGAATACTGGACGCTTATCTGGGTGAAAGACCGACCTCTTTTACCTATAATGATAAAACTTTCACACCCATTGAATTTGCGAAATATTTGGGCATTAATCCCGATGATTATATCGAGTTCACATCCTATACCCATCATCCGTTTTATGAGAAATGTGTTCTTGAAATACCCGATAACTGGGCTCAGCAAGGATTGTATAATGTTCCCATTGACGAGTTGATGGAGATTATCGATTACTCTCTGGATAAAGGGATTTCGATTGCCTGGGGTGCTGATATTTCTGACCTGGGTTGGGCAGATGGTGTTGGCCGGATCATGGCTGAGGGTGCCAGTGTAAAAGATCCTCAGGCAGCCGAGAAAGTTGTTTCGCAGGAAGATCGCCAGTACATGTTTGATTCGTACCAATTAACCGATGACCATGGTATGCATCTCTTGGGTATTGCAAAAGATCAGTTCGGTAACAAGTTCTATCTGGAGAAAAACTCCTGGGGCGATGGCGGAAAATACAAAGGATACTCCTATATGTCAGTTCCTTTCATGCGGATGCGCACCATGTCAATCCTGTTGCATAAAGACGGTGTGCCTCCTGTTATCGCAAAAAAGATCGGTTTAAAATAAAAATCAGCCAGTCATGAAAAAAAATAAATTTCTGAATCCCGGTGTTATCCTGATGGCATCGCTGATGATGTTGCCTTCAGCGGCAGAAGCAAAAAAGAAAAAGGTTGCAGAACCGCCCTATAAGTTTACCATAGATGTTGAATATCCCCGTGCAGCAGTAAAAAGCCAGGGCTCTTCCAGTACCTGCTGGTGCTATTCGACCACTTCGTTTCTGGAGAGTGAATTACTGCGGTTAGGGAAACCGGAAGTTGAGCTTTCGGTGATGTATACAGTAAGAAATACCTATCTCGAAAAAGCTGACCGGTTTGTCCGCTGGCATGGGAAATGCGAATTTGGTCCCGGCGGTGCCGATCATGATGTAATCAATACCATCAAAAAATACGGCATTGTACCCTGGTCGGTATATGCAGGCAATGAGGTCAAAGAGAATCGGGTGATTCACAATGAAATGGACGGAGCTTTAAGAGCCTATGTTGATGCTATCGTTAAAAATCCCAACGGAAAAGTAAGCACCGCCTGGAAAGCTGGATTCAGCAACCTGACCGATGCCTATCTGGGTAAAGTTCCGGAAAAATTCGAATATCAGGGAGTTACATACACTCCTCAATCCTATGCCGATACATTGGGGCTCAATCTGGATGATTATGTTCAGATATCCTCTTTCTCCCACCATCCGTTTTACGAGCAGTTTGTACTGGAAGTGCCGGACAATTGGGATCGCAAATCAGTGTATAATGTTCCGGTAGATGAACTGGATCAGATTGTTGAAAATTCTCTGAAAAACGGATATACCGTTGCCTGGGCAGCTGACCTGGATAAAGGATTTAACTTTGGATTGGGAGTTGCGGTTGTACCTCCAGACCAATGGGACGGCAAAACGTTCAAACCCGGCATGGAACCTCAGATCACACAGGAAAGAAGGCAGTTGGAATTTGAGAATTACCAGACCACTGATGATCACGGAATGCATCTGGTAGGCATTGCCCACGACCAGGAAGGCGGTAAATATTACCTGGAGAAAAACTCCTGGGGAGCAAGCAATGTTTACCAGGGTTATTCCTATGTTTCCTCTTCGTACCTGAAACTCAAGTCGACCTGTATCATGGTGAACAAAAACGGGATACCGAAAGAGATCAGGGCAAAACTGGGGATCTGAGTATAATTAGAAGGCAGAAGCGCTCGCACCTCTGCCTTCTTCCTTATTTCTTATTTCAAATTTTTGCCTTCTGCCCTTTGCCTTTTGCCCTATTTATTCCGCTGTAAAAGAATAAACCGTCGTATGTTTGTAGTGTTGTCCGGGTTCCAAAACAGTTGACGGGAAAGCCGGCTGGTTAGGTGAATCCGGGAAATGCTGTGTTTCGAGGCAGAAACCCCAGTGTTTATTGACTTTCACATTACCCGATGCATTGAATTTACCCTGGAGGAAGTTCCCTGAATAGAACTGAACACCCGGTTCGGTGGTGGCGACTTCCATGACACGGCCGCTGACAGGTTCCTTCACCCGAACAACTTTGCGCAATGGAACAATACTATCGGAAAGTACATAATTGTGATCATATCCGCCAGGTACTTGTGCAATACGCTCCCCGATCGTGTGGGGTTGTGTGAAATCCATCGGGGTTCCGGCAACCGGCCTCAGTTCACCGGTTGGAATCAGGGTTGAATCCACCACCGTATAGCGATCAGCAAAAATCTGCATTTCATGACCCAGAATATCTGTTTTACCATTGCCGGTGAGATTGAAATATCCATGATGCGTAGCGTTCAGCGGACATGCCTGGTCAGTGGTTGCATCGTAATCAATTTTCAAACTGTTGTCTTTGAGCAGTGTATAAGTTACCGTCAATGCCAGGTTTCCCGGATAGCCCTCTTCCATATCCTTGCTTAGATAGCTCAGCTTAACACACTGTCCTTCTTCACTTTCAAACAATTCGCTATCCCAAACCACCTTGTCAAATCCCTTTAATCCACCATGCAGATGGTTTGTATCATTGTTGGTTGCCAGCACATAGTCTTTCCCGTTCAGTGAAAACCTGCCTTTGGCAATCCGGTTCCCGTAACGGCCGACAATAGAGCCCAGGTAGCAGCAATCTTCGGAATAAGGTGCTGACCAGTATGATTCAGGTTTATCAAACCCGATAACCACATTTTCGTATTTGCCGGCTTTATCGGGCACTGTCAGCTGCATCACGATGGCACCATAATTGGTGATTTTAACGGTCATACCGTTGGCATTTGTCAGCGTGTAAACAGAAACATCTTTTCCGTCCCGCAAGCCAACAATTTCTTTTTTTACTTTCATAGTTACTCTTGTTGTTTTTTTCTGTTTGCTATTACATCCCGTTATCATCAGAAGTGATAGCCCGATTAAGGACAACTTCACGAACAAATTTTTCATTTTCATCATTTAGAATATCAAATTATCGGTATGAGCAAGTATAGCGTTTTTTGAACAATTTTATCCCCGCCCGACTGATTTTATTCTATTTTTACTGTCACAAAAAAGCAAAACATTCACACTACTAATGACGACAGAATTTTTACAAAAAGAGTGGGCCGAAAGATATCCGGCAACCGGTTCCCCGGTACAGTTCTATTTTTCTCCCGGACGTGTTAACCTGATTGGAGAGCACACTGATTATAATGGCGGATATGTTTTTCCGTGTGCACTGAGCTTCGGAACTTATCTGGCAATCAGGAAAATCGATCAGCCGGTAATCCGGATGGCGACTACGAATTTTGATTTTAAAGCCGAAATCCCTGTCGGAGCAACTTATGAAAAAATCGGTGAAGAGTGGGTGAACTATCCATTGGGGGTTATTAGCGAACTGACTAAACAGGGAGTAAAGACCGGTGGATTGGAGATGTTGTATTCAGGAAACATCCCGAATAAGAGCGGTCTCTCCTCATCAGCTTCCATCGAACTGGTAACAGCAGTCGCCCTGAACGAAATACTCAACCTGGGAATTTCGAGGATCGACCTCGTAAAAATCGGCCGTGCTGCAGAAAATCATTTTGTGGGTGTCAACTGCGGAATTATGGATCAGTTTGCGGTTGGGATGGGCAAAAAAGATCACGCCATCTTCCTGAAATGCGACACTCTTGATTATGAACTTGTTCCGATTAAACTGAACGGGTATAAACTGGTTATCGCCAATACCAATAAATCGCGCGGACTGGCGGATTCAAAATATAATGAGCGGGTTTCAGAATGCCAGACTGCAGTTCAAATGCTCAGTAAGGGAAAACCAATCTCCCTTTTGGCAGAAATGAACCTGTCGGATTTTGCTAAATACGAGCATCATATCACCGATGAAGTGATCAAACGCAGGGCCCGCCACGTGATCTCCGAAAATGACCGCACCTTTGAAGCTGTTGAAGTATTGAAATCAGGCGACCTGATTCGCTTTGGGCAGCTCATGAATGATTCGCACGATTCACTCCGCGATGACTATGAAGTTACCGGCATTGAACTCGACACATTGGTTGCCGAATCCCGTAAGATATCAGGAGTCATAGGGTCGCGCATGACCGGCGCCGGCTTTGGAGGCTGTACGGTCAGTCTGGTCAAAGATGAATCCATCCCTCAGATGATCAAAGAAGTAGGTGAACAATACCTGGCAAAAACAGGTCTGAAAGCCGACTTTTATGTCGCCGAGATCGGAGACGGAGCGATGAGGATGGGTTGATGTGCTGATGTGCTGATGAGTTGATGGGTTGATGTGCTGATGGATTGATGTGCTGATTAAGTTGGAATTCTGTGAGCGTGAATCTAAAACTAACGACCTGAATACTATGCAACAAAACACTTGCTTACGCATCATCGGCGTGCTGGTATTATGCCTGCTGCCGGCATCTTTAATCATCAGTTGTAAAAACCAACCTCAAAAAAAAGCCATGCAAGATCAATCCGCACCAGCTGTTTATCAACCCGGAACATTCGGGTATGATCTGAATTTTCTGAATAGATATCAGAAAACAATTGTTCTGAAACGTGACGAGGCTATGATTGCACTCATACCCGGATATCAGGGAAGAGTAATGACCTCGGCATCTGCCGGAATGAATGGCATGAGCTATGGCTGGATAAATTACAAATTGATCGAAGCCGGGAAAAAAGTTGCACACTTCAATAATTATGGAGGTGAAGAACGGTTATGGCTCGGACCGGAAGGCGGGCAGTACAGTATCTACTTTGCACCGGGTGTACCGTTCACATTTGAAAACTGGCTGGTTCCGGCTCCGATCGATACGGATACCTTCGATCTGATCTCGGCGAACGACACGGTTGCCGTTTTCCGTAAGAACATCCAGTTGGTCAACTACAGCAAATTTAATTTCAACCTGAAGATTGATCGCAGCGTAACCCTCCTCAGCAAAAACCAGATTGAAAGCCGCACCGGTATTGCCATTCCGGCAGGAGTACAATCGGTAGCCTTTGAAACTGAAAACATTTTAACCAATACGGGCCAAACTGATTGGACCCGTGACGGAGGTTTGCTTTCGATCTGGATGCTCGGGCAATTGATCTCCTCGCCTACCAATATCGTCATGGCTCCTTATATAGATGGCCCGGAAGACCAGCTCGGCCCGGTTGTTAACGACAGCTATTTCGGTAAAGTTCCGGCTGACCGGTTGAAAGTTCTTAAAAACCTCATCCTTTTTAAAGCCGATGGACTTCAGAGAGGCAAGATCGGTCTCTCGCCGCTCAGGGCAAAGAATTATATCGGAAGCTATGATTTTGGCACTCAGGTGCTGACCGTTGTATATTACAATAAACCTGATACTTACACCGGGTATGTGAATTCCATGTGGGAAATGCAGAAAAACCCGTATTCCGGAGATGTATTGAATTCTTATAACGATGGTCCGCTTGAAGATGGCAGTCAGCTGGGCCCATTCTATGAGCTCGAGGATTCTTCCCCTGCCGCGCTGCTGAAAGCAGGTGAAAACATCAGGCATATCAACCTCACCATGCATCTGTCAGGAGATGAAAATGCCCTCAACCAAATATTGATAAACCTGTTCGGTATTTCCGCCAATGAAATCCGGCAGTCGTTCCCCAAACAGTAATAAGTTCTGTGAAGTATAACTATGACAATGAATAACAACAAGTATTATTTCATTTGCCGGAAGTGCGGTAATAAGATCGAAGGTTTCAGCCAGTGGTTCAGCGAAGGTCAGAAATGCCCTTCGTGCGGCGGAAAGTGGGTCGATGTAAAATACTACAATGATTATCTGAAATTGCCCGATCTGGTTCAAAACCGGGGAGGCAATCCGGATTCCCTTTTCCACTATTTTGATTATCTGCCGATCATCGACCGCAATAACATTATCACGGAAGGCGAAGGAGTCATACCTGTTGACCGATTCAGATTTTTAGAGGAATTTGCTCTCAGATATTATGGACTTGATCTGACGGTGCTCGCTTATCGCAACGATAAGAACCCCGGTACCGGTACATTCAAGGATGTTGCAGCAGCAGTAGTAGCATCGGTTTTAAAGGAAAACGGCATCAAGGAATACTGTGTAGCCAGCACCGGAAATATCGCCAGTGCTTTTGCCCATTACCTGGCTCTGGCAGGAATATCTTTGTCGGTTTTTATTCCCGAAGATGCGCTGAAAGCCAATGAAGCCGGAGTGGGCTGTTACGGGCAGCGGGTATTCAGGGTTCGGGGGGATTATTCCATGGCAAAAAGGCTATGTGCCGAATATTCGAAGAAGCACAACATTCACATGTCGGGCGGGAACACCGATCCAGCGCGGGTTGAAGCAAAAAAAACACAGGTATTTGAATGGCTCAGGCAGCTGGGTTATATCCCGGATGTTTATATTCAGGCGTTGGCAGGCGGCACCGGACCAATTGCCATTCACAAAGGCCTCGAGGATATCCGTCACCTGAAAATGTTTGAAAAGGAACCCCGATACATTTTGGTACAGACCAGCGGCTGTAATCCGATGACCATGGCCTGGGAACAGGCAAAGAAAGAAGGATTCACCGAAGGTTGGAAAAACCGTTTTCCGATTCTCGACCACCCGGCCACCTGCATTCCTACCCTGGCCAATGGTGATCCGCAAACCTACCCGACCATGGCACAGTTGGTTTTCTCAACCCAAGGGGAATTTCTGACTTTTGATGAAACCATGCATGTTTCTGTGGCACAACTGATTGCATTTGAATCATCCGTCCGGATCGGACCCGCTGCAACTATTGCCGTTGGAGGCTTTTTCGAGGCCCTTAAAGCCGGTTGCCTGCGAAGTGGTGAAAAGGTATTGATCAACATAGGCGAAGGCTCGCAAAGAGCTCCGGAATTGCTCGGACAAATGACTTACACCACTCGCCAGGTTAGTTCTGTGGATGAGTGCATGCCGTCTGACCGAAACCATTACCGTGAACAACTCTACCGGCCGTTTCTGCCATAACAGCAAACCGCTATACCCGAATAAAAAAAGCCCCGGTCTCCCGGGGCTTTTTTTTTATATCCAATTAAGAGTACTAATCCTTGATCAGTTTTTGTACTCCGATAAATTCGTTATTGCGGAAGTAACGAACGAAGTAAAGGCCATCCATCCAGGATGAAGTTTGAACTTCAATGGTGGTCTGACCCGGTTTCCGGATATCTTCGATTGTTTGTCCCAATGAATTCATGATCTGTATCCTGTCGGCCGGAGTGGGCATCTGAATAGTCAGGTGGTCGGATACCGGATTCGGATAGGCTTTAATGCTGTTGAACCATTCCGTTTCTTCGATACCCGTATTGAACTCAACGGTCACATAATAAAGGGCATCAGATCCATCTTCTGCAACAACCCGGTAAGTCACCGGCGTTGTGAAGTCGTTGGCGGTAACACCCGATACCTGAAGAACACTACCAACATAGGCGCTACTTAGAGGCGAGATGGTGAATGTGGCTTTCAGAGCTGTGACAGGTGTACCCACTCTCACTTTAACGTTGATCACTTCTCCCGAAATCTGTCCGATTGCCGGAGGGGTCAGTTCGTTGAAGCTGAACGCCAGCAATGCTTTCAGTCGGCTTGCCAGGGTAATAACCACCTGGGTGGTGCTGGGAGCTGAAAGATTAAGATTCGGGACATCCACCGCGTAGGCCCTGTAATTACCAGGAGTTAATCCGGCAACACTTATCGGCACGTCAACATTTGCTGAAACAACCAGTGCCCTGCCAGCATTCTTAGCCAGTACGGCAGCATCAAGCTGAGTCTTGGTTGATTGGGGTACCCCTTCCAGAACAAGATAAACGATAGAACTGGCATCCGAGCTCTTAACATTGACCACCTGATTCAGCCCGTTTGTTATAGTTTGCGCTGCAACCGTAACCGTTGGCGGGATACGGTCAATAACTGTAATTGCGTTCACACCTCTGTCTGACAGGTTTCCGGCATTATCAAGCGCATAGGCATAATACCTTCCGGCCGGCAAGCTGGCCGTTGAAATCGGAATATCGGTATTGGCAGCCGAAACATAGGTATACCGGCCATATCCGGAGGCAACAGCTGCTTCAAGTTGAGCAACCGTTGTTTGGGTAACAGATTCCAGAATAATATAAACCTTACCGGTTGGCTCATTGCTGCGGAGCATGACAAACTGACCCGGCAGGTTTGAAACCGTCTGAGCCTGGTTCGATACGATCGGTTTGGTGATATCCTGACCTTCTGAAATAATGACTGTGTATACTTGTTTCGTACCATCCTGAGCAGTAACCTCGTAATACACCGGTACCCTGAAATTGTTGATAGTAAGGCCACTCTGCTGGAATCCACCCGCATCACCCAGAACTCTGACTGAACTTAACGGAGATGTAATGAAGTATGCCCTCAGATTAGTGCGGTCGATGCCATTGGGCAAAGTATCGGTAATCGTGTGTGTGGCCTGATTGATGTTACAGACGAAATCTGGAGAGAAATCCTCAAAGGCAAAATAGGTAATATCTTTTGCTGAACTCCCGGGAGCCACATTTGCAGTAACGGTATAATTCTGAGTTGAGCCATCTTCAGCAGTTAAGGTATATATTACCGGAGTGGTGAAGTTGTTGGCAGTTACTCCGCTGGTCTGAGCAACCGTGCCAACCTTTATTGTTGCCAGCTCCGAAATGGTGAAGGAGGACACAAGTGCAGTAACATCTGTCCCGAAAGGCAGGTTCACAGCTATGGTATGAGTGGTCTGGTTAATAATACCAGTGCAAGCCGGAGTCAAACCGTTGAATGCAAAACCGGTAATATCTTTGCCAGTCCTGGCAACATCCTTGACAACCGTTATCAGGTATGAAACATTTCTGCCATCCTGCATCACCAATCTATAAGTTTTTGCAGTAGTGAAATTATTCTCGGTCACAGCGGAAGTCTGCGCAACAGTTCCAATAAAGGCTGAAGCGCCGGCGCTGATTCCGAAATAAGCCTTCAGCGTGGTTATGTCAGTTGAAGCCGGAACATGAACGACAATTGTTTTGGCAACATGATCAATGGTTCCGGTGGGTACAGTAGCCACATCGTTAAACCTGAAATAATAGAATCCCGGAGCAACATAAACCGTCACGTAATAAATCTCGAAATCAACGCCATTTTCAGCCCACACCTTATATTCCAATGTAGTCTGGAAATTATTGGACGTAATTCCGCTGCTCTGTATCACGTTTCCGATTTTAACAGTGGCAAATGGCGACATGGTAAAAGTAGCCACCAGATTAGTGACATCCGAACCAAAAGGCAACTCAACCGATACGGTTTTATTAGTCTGATTAACGGACCCAATTACTGGACCGTTGGTGGTTGCAACCTGGAAACTCAGCAATTGTTTGGCAAGGCTGGCCGGTGTTTGTGCCACATGAACAACGTAATTCTTCGGGGTACCACTTTCAGAAGTCACCGTATAAGTTTGGTCTGTGGTAAAGTTACGGGGCGTGGTTCCGCTTATCTGAGCAACCCCTGCAACAGTCACCGCTGAATACGGTGAACTGGTAAAGGTTGCGACCAGGTTGGTCAGGGTAGCCGAGTATGGAACTGTTACACTGATCGTTCCGGTACCATGGTCGATCACCCCGATAGCCGGTGCGGCAAGTCCGTTGAAACTGAAAGTCAGCATACTGTTTTCAGTGGAAGCTGCCGTTTTGGTAATATAAAGAGTATAGGTTTGTGTCGACAAATTATCTTCGGCTTTAACCGTAAAGGTTATTCCGGATGTAGTGGCCGCAGTGAAATCATTGACCGTAACACCGCTGGTTTGCAAAGTGGTACTTAGCAAAAGTGTTGATCCGTAAGAGCTGGTAAAGGTGGCAATTCTGCCGGTAAGGATATAGGCAAAAGGTACCGTCATTCTGATGGAGTGATCGAGCTCATCAATTGCACCTTCAATACCTGGCAATGAGTATGAGATGAGCACTTTATCTGTTCTGGCCGCCGATCTGGTGAAGGTAACGGTATAACTCTGGGTGCTGGTGTTCTCAGCTTCGACGATACAGGTTATTCCGGTTGTCAGCGCTGCAGTAAAATCAAAGGCCGTTACCCCGCTGGTCAGATAGGTGGCGCCGATTTTAACCCTTGCATAAGGTGACACGCTAAAAGCAGCAACCAGGTTGGCCACATTCAGGGTTGCCGGGATTGGAACCACAACCGTATGATTGGTTTCATTGATGGTGCCGGTAGCATCCGGAACACCATTTAATGAAAATGAGAGTAATTGTTTATCGGTCAGTGCAGCATTCCTGGTGACTGCCACATTGTATAATTTGGTGGTTTGTCCGTCTCCCGAGGTTACTGCATAATTCACCACACTGCCGGTAAAATTCTGGACTGAAACACCACTTGTTTGAGTGATGCCTGTCACCCGAACCACTGCACCCGGAGATGCGGTAAACATGGGAATCAGTGTGGCAAGGTTGACTGAATTGGCCACAGG
>Ga0209373_10000344_pt1 | contig 83189 bp, 79 predicted proteins | sample Higcelweek5metaG_FD_187173 | JGI IMG/M metagenome (GOLD analysis project Ga0209373, IMG submission 187173) | Freshwater pond sediment microbial communities from the University of Edinburgh, under environmental carbon perturbations - High... | ecosystem: Environmental > Aquatic > Freshwater >...
GCTCACTCAGACGGCGAACGGCGGGCTTGTCCATCCACACGTTGACTCATATTCCAGCCGCTGGGGCAACCCCTTTTGCCAACCACGTGAGCAATTACGATGGAAAGGGTAAGCCGCAGAAGATCGTCGCGCCCCTGGAAGATATCAAATCAGGTATCTCATTCGATTTTTCCGGGCCGCTTCCCGGTCTGCTGACCTTGCAGCGGCCTGCGGCGGGCGGATCAATGCTGGTTCTGCACAGTCTGGCCAAGCCTGAAGCCAGCCCTTTCTGGTCGGTGGCAGAGGGCGATATCAACCATGTCATCCGCGCGCCCGGCGATAATCGGCTGATTGGCTTCATCCACGGTTATGGGTTGCCACGGTTGACGTTGTTACAGGGGGATCAGGCTGGTCTGGACCGGCATTTGGCCGAATGGGCCGATGGGGCACCCTTCGGGCTTTTGTCAGTGGTGGTTGTGGGGCCTGAAGGGCGGGAATTGCTGCTGCGTGCCACCACAACCCTTGGCAAGACTGGATATCTGCTGGTGCGGATTGCCGATGGCGATGTGCGGGAACTGTCGTCGCTGCCCTGCCAGACCTTACCTGCGATAAAGGTGGAACTGCATCAGGCATCGGCGCGGGATGGGCTGAAACTCCCCTATTACCGCTTCACCCGGTCCCCGTCCGATGGAGCGGTGACAAATCCAGTGCCGCTCGCCGTCTATATCCATGGTGGGCCAAATCATCGCGTCAGGCTGGATGATCCGTTCCCGCAATTTCTGGCCGACCAGGGATGGGAAGTGATCGCGCCGGAATATCGGGGCAACACAGGCTATGGCGGGCCGTTGTTTCAAGCCGGGCGGGGTGCGTTGGGGCCAGTGTTGGCTGAGGATGTGGAGGATGTGCTGTCCAGCCTTGAGGCCGAAGGGCGGCCCATCATCCTGTTTGGCAGCAGCCTGGGAGGGCGTATCGCCCTGGAAATGCTGAATCGGCAGCCGGATCGTTATCAGGGGGCTTTTCTGTTCGTAGCAGCAGCGGATATTGATCAGTCGTTAGGCCAGCAGCGACGGCAAGGTCTTGCGACGAACCATGGTTTTGGCGGTCCCTGGGATGGCCCGGCGGGGCGCTGGCAACCGGGTGATCGCCCCTTCAAGGGGCGGGTTTTCATGTTCCACGGTGCAGAGGATGGCAGGGCACCGGTTGAGCAGATCGTCAAGGCGGCCCAGGCCATGGCCACCGCTGGCTGGGCGTCCTGTATAACCATTGTGCCAGGGATGAGGCACGACGTTACCACCGTGGAAGAAAAACAAAAATTCACCGAAGCATTTGCCCAGTTCCAGGCCTTGCTGGAAAAGCCCGACGGCCCCACGCCCTGCGGTTCACCACCGTCCTTGGCGACGCTGGAGGAACTACGGGCCGCCGCTAAGCGGGGGGCTTCACTCCATATAAAAATCGAGCATTAGCGGGGGGAGCCTCACTCAAACCGGTGCGGCACGAAGCGGGAGCTGTTGTGGGTGATGACGTTGGTGTCTTCGCGGATGCCGATGCCCCGGCATTCATCCCCCACCATCCAGGAACCGATGACCGCGTAATGGTCCTGCATCACGCCCTTGGCGTCCGGCCCCTTGGCCGAGGCGACGGGGGACCAGGCCTGATAGACATAGCCTTCATTCCCATAGGGGCCAGCGGTTTCCAGTTCCGGGCGGCCAGCCAGGGAACCATCCGGCCCCAGCGTGGCGACGGAGATATTGGCCCCTTCGCGGCCCAGCAGCGGCTTGGCCACCACGCGGGTGCCGGGGGCAAAGGCGCGGCGGTCGAAATGCGCCTCCACCAGATAGGGGTGATAGGGGTACATCTCCCAGAGGATGGCCAGCAGCCCCTTGTTGGACAGCAGCATCTTCCAGGCCGGTTCGACGGCGCGGATCTTGTCGCGCGCCACCAGATCCAGCAGGTTGCCGCCAAAATCATCCGTTACCAGCCATTCCCATGGCGTCAGCTTGAACAGGCTGGTGATTTCCTGTTCTTCCAGATCGGTGAAGAAGGACCGGCTTGACCGGTCCCAGGGGCTGGTCTCCGTGGTCCAGCCGATATCCGACAGGGCGATGGATTTGGTGGCCAGCCCGGCCTCCGTCGCCGTGTCCTGGATGTAACGCAGCGTGCCCTCATCCTCCGTATGCGGCATGGCGCAGGTCAGGTGCAGGGCCAGGAACTGTTCATGGCTCCCGCGCCGCCCATCATCGGCGGCCAGCCGGCGGTCAGCGCGCAGCAACCCGCGCCAGGCATCCACCAGCCCTTCATGGATGGAGTTGAACTGGTCCCCCTCCGGGAACACATCTTCCAGCCAGGCCCATTGCGCCACCGCCGCCTCATACAGGCCCGTCGGCGTATCGGCATTATATTCCAGCAGCTTGGGCATGCCATCGCCATGGCCGGCCCCGCCAAAGGCCAGATCGAACCGGCCATAGAGGGAGAATTCCCGATCCTCCCCGCGCCGTGCCCAGGATGCCTCGATGGCGGGCACGGCACTGGCGGGGATGTTCAGCAGCGGATAGAGCTTTTCCTTGATGATGCGCTGGGCGGCGGAAATGCACATCTTATGCAGTTCTACGCTGGCCTCATCCAGCAGATCAACCTCCGCCTCGCTGAGCAGCCAATAGGCACTTTCATCCCAATAGATGCCGGTCGGGTCTTCCGGGCTGGGGATGGTGTGGAAATCAAAGCCCAGCGCCTCCATCTTGGCGCGCCAATCGGGGCGGGGACGGATCGACATACGCTGCATGATGGGTCACATCCTGGAGAAAGGGTGCGGCGCTCAGCTGCCGCCGCTGCTGAAACCGGAAGAGGATTTGCCGAAGCCGCCCCGGCTGGTGGTACGCGCGGGCGTGCCCACCTGGCCGGATTTGCTGACCGTGGTGGACACGGTGGTGGGCACCGATGACCGGCTGAAACTTTCCCGTGAGCCGCCGGACCAGCGACCGACGCTGGCGGAACCGCTGCGCATATAGCCGTCGCGGTCCACATAGACCGGGCGGGGATAGTAATAGCCCCGGCTGCCACCACCGATATAGCCGTAATTGGATTGCGGTTGTAAGGCGCGGGCCAGCATGAAGCCCATCAGCGCCGGCACGAACACGTTGGAGACGCTGCCATCGGGCTGGGCAACCACCGTGGGCTGGCAGGCGCCTGCCCCCATCTGCGCCTCGCACGTGCTCATGTCGTTAAAACGCGGCGCGCTCTGCTGGTGCAACTGGCGGGATTGTTCAAACGCAGCACTGCATTCCTCCGCCGTGAACTCCACCTCGCACGCCTGCACGGTGGGGAAAATCTTTGCTTCGGTTTGCTGCGCGTCATCATCGCCACAGGCCGACAGCATCACCGCCGCCGCACCGCCCACCAGCAGGGTGGAGATATAGGCGGACCGGCGACGCTTGCGCGGCGGCGGCGGCAGGGGGGCGGGGTGCGGGCTGTCGGTCATGCTGTCGGCCTTCTTCTTTGCTGGTGACGGGTCAGCCCTGTTTGCCCGGCCAGGGCAGGGCCGCCGGGTCGGCCGGTGCAGAGGCCGGGGATGGGGCCGCCAGCGCCGCCGGCTTGCCGGACAGCCGGGCCAGCCGCTCATGCACCGAGGCACCACCACCCGAACCGCTGCTGTTGCCCACGGCCTTCAGCGCCGCTTCGATATTGGCGTCGCCCATATTGTCGCTGGTACGGGCCGACAGGTCGGTCAGCGCCTGGGCCTTCATGCGGGCGGCTTCGGCATTGGTGCGGGCCTGCTGGGCCCGGCGTTGCATGGCATCCACCGCCACGGTCAGCTTGGAGCCTTCGCCCTCCCCGCGCAAACCCGCCACCTGGGCGGCACGGTTGGCGCGTTCCTTCTCCCGCTCTTCCTGGATCTTGGCGCGTTCCATGTCGCGCTCGGCCTTGGTCAAGGCGGTCTTGGCCTCTGTCAGCATCTTGGCCTTCTCGCGATAGGCCTGTTCGGCCTCCGCCACCATAGCCTCGGCTTCATCAGCCTCCCGCTCTTCGATCAGCACTTCCTCTTCCAGGGTTTCCAGCTGGGTCAGCAGGTTGGCGAGGCTGGATTCCAGGCTGGCACGCTTCACCTCGTCACTGGTGCTGGCCAGCAGGCTGTTGAGATGTTCGGCAGCGGCCAGACGGCGGTTGTAATTCTCCCGCGCCTCCAGGGCTTCCTTGCGTTCGCGCTGCAGGTCCACCCGCAGGGCGGCCAACAGCTTTCCGGCCTTGTCGAGATCGCCTTCCATCACCCGCAGCTGGGCGGTGGACGCGCTCTTGGGGTCCAGTTCCACCAGCGCATCCACGATCTGCCGGCCCACCCTCTCACCCTTGACGCCCAACAGCGTGCGGAAGAACTGCATCATTGCTGACAACTCCTGAATGAAGACGCGAATAGGGTATGGATGTGCCAGATGTGGGAAGCCCCCACCCCGGGCAAAAGGGGTAAACCACACCAGCCGCGGCGAAAAGCGCCGTTGGAAGGCTGGCGTTAAACCGACAGGGCGCCAGCGTTGAGGATGCCCATGGCGATGGAGAAAGTGGCCAGCGTGACGCCATAGCCCAGCCGGTCCTCCTCGATCCCCTGGCGGAAACCGGGCAGCTTCAGGCAGACGATAACAAATACCAGCAGCTGGCAGACAAGGGCCACAGCGCCCCACATCAGCAGGTCCAGTACCGCATAGGTACCCGAGGCAATGGAAAACAGCGCAATCGCCATGCCGATGACGGTGCCGCCCAGGCTGACCGCTGCGGCGGTGTTACCCTGGCGGATCAAGGCGATCTCCCGATAAGGCGTGATCAACATATAGATCGCCACCGCCACCGCCAACAGCGCCACCGAGGCGCCGAGGAAAGTGAAATAGAGGGGAAGGGTTTGCAGCATGGCAGGCAGGCTCCTGGTGCGGCGTGTTTCCAGTTCAACCGAGTTGCAGAGAGTAGCCAAACGCGGCGTGGCTGCAAGTTTGAATTGATGGGCCCGCTCGAATTCGATGGAGTGCCCTTTTTGCGGGAAAAACTAAAACTAAAACCCGCTTTTGATATTAAGAGATTTAATTTCAAATCTTCTGAATTGGCCATACGCGATAACCCCGCCGGCTCCCCCGGATGGGGTTGCCAAGCCGGCCCGGATGCGCCACCTCTGCCATATTCCTGCCCGATGGGCCCCTTAGTCCGTTACAACCACGCCCGCTAAAATCACCGGAAGCAGAACCTTGACCCTGACGACGCCCCGCCGTGCCGCCCGCCCCGCACTGCTCGCCGCCGCCCTGATCGGGGCCTGCCTGCCCGCCGCTGCCGCCGATAGCATCCAGTTCGACTGGCGCGGCGTGGGGGAGGTGACGGGGGTACGGGCCAGTAACGCCCCACGCGGCAGCGGCGATGGCTGGAACGCCTATGGGGGATATGCCCTGACGGGTGACGGCAGCGTCACCAGCGATAGCGGCCTGTCCTATGGGTTGAGCGCCACCATCGGTTCCGGCGATTACGAGAAGAGCCAGGACCGGGTGGGCAACAATGCCGACCTGACGGTCAACGAGGCCTATCTGCACGTCACCTCTGCCTGGGGCCGGCTGCGGGTGGGGGATGAGGATGGGGCCGCCAAGCGGGCGGTTGACCTGCTGCCCCTGCTGGCCGGCGGGCAGATGGATGGGTTCTGGAACCATACGGCGGGGGTCGCCCCCTATTGGGACCATCTGGGCCGCGATAGCGACGATGCCACCAAGGTGCTGTACGAGACGCCGCGCGTGATGGGCCTGCGTGCCGGCGTCTCCTATGCATGGAAACGGGAGAGCATGGTGGAGGATATCAGGAAAGAATCCGCCATCGCGCCCGAGCGTGACATGTGGGAATTCGGCCTGAATTACCAGGGTGACTGGCAGGCCTTCTCCTATGAACTGGCGGCGGGCTATGTGCGCGGTGATGCCGGCGCCCCCGGCATCCATGATACGGAAAGCCTGAAGCTGGCCGGCCTGCTGCTCTATGGCGGCTTCTCCGGTGGTATCGTCTGGACCGATGATGGCAAAAGCGGCCAGCCCACCGGCATTTCCTCCAGTCGGGGCTATACGGTGACGGGCGGTTATGAGAACGGGCCCTATGCGCTCTCCATCTGGCGCCAAGCCAGCGAGCGCGGGCAGGTGGAGGATTACGAGGCCTATGGTATGGGCCTGTCCTGGCGCTTCTATAAGCAGACCTCCCTGGGCTTCGATCTGGTGCGCTATGATGCTGACCGGCTGCCGGGATACGGGGGCAGTGCCAAGGGCTGGACCGGGGCCTTGGCCCTGCAGACGCGGATTTAAAAAGGGAAGTGGGCGCACGCTTGCCCCCCATCTTTAATCCGCCCCCGCCGTAAAGCCTGTGCTTCCATGTGAAATTCGCCCATCTCCCACGCTTGACCGGCGGGGGCTGGCGGGTGAAAAGTCGCGTCACCAAATTTCTGCAACGCTTTACAAACTAGGGGAAAGCCATGTCTTCGGCTGAAGTGCCCGTTTCCAGCGCCCAGGTTGCCATTACGCTGCCCGATGGCAGCGTGCGGACCTATGCGCAGGGCACGACTACCGGGGCCGATGTGGCCGCCTCCATCGCCAAGTCGCTCGCCAAGGCCGCCCTGGCCATCAAGATCAATGGCGAGGTGAAGGATCTGGCGACGCCGCTGACGGGGGATTGCCGTCTCGAAATCGTGACGGACAAGAACGAGGCCGACACGCTGGACCTGATCCGGCATGACTGCGCCCACATCATGGCGGAAGCCGTGCAGGAGCTTTATCCCGGCACGCAGGTGACGATCGGCCCGGCCATCGCCACCGGCTTCTATTACGATTTCGCCCGCGACACGCCGTTCACGCCCGACGATCTGGTGAAGATCGAAAAGCGCATGCACGAGATCGTGGACGAGAACCGCCCCTTCACGCGCGAGGAATGGGACCGGGCCGAGGCGATTGAGCATTTCAAATCGATCGGGGAAAAGTACAAGGCCCAGATCATTGAAGATCTGCCGACGTCCGAGACCATCACCATCTATCGTCAGGGCAAGTGGTACGATCTGTGCCGCGGCCCGCACCTGCCCGCCACGGGCCGGGTTGGTCATGCCTTCAAGCTGATGAAGGTGGCCGGTGCCTATTGGCGCGGCGACGCCAGGAACGCCATGCTGCAGCGTATCTATGGCACCGCCTGGCGGACCGAAAAGGAACTGGCCGAGCATCTGCACCAGATTGAAGAGGCCGAAAAGCGCGACCATCGCAAGCTGGGCCGCGAAATGGACCTGTTCCATGTGCAGGAAGAGGCTACGGGCTCCGTCTTCTGGCACCCGAAGGGCTGGGCGCTCTATCGGGCGCTGGAGGATTATATTCGTGCCAAGCTGAAGGTCGCCGGCTATGTGGAGGTGCGCACCCCGCAGCTCTATGACAGCAGCCTGTTCAAGGCTTCGGGCCACTGGGACATGTATGGCGACAACATGTTCAAGATCCGCGAGTCGGTGGCCGAGGACGGCACGGAGAAGTTCTTAGGCGTGAAGCCGATGAACTGCCCCGCCCATGTGCAGATTTTCCGCCAGGGGCTGAAAAGCTACCGCGACCTGCCGCTGCGCATGGCCGAATTCGGCAATTGCCACCGTAATGAGCCGTCGGGCGCCCTGCACGGTATCCTGCGCGTGCGCAATTTTACCCAGGATGACGCGCATATCTTCTGCACCGAGGATCAGGTGGGGCAGGAGGCGAAGGAATATTTCGCCCTGCAGCTGGGCGTTTACAAGGATCTGGGCTTCGACAAGATCGCGGTGAAGCTGGCGCTGCGCCCCGATGTGCGCCTGGGCACCGACGATACCTGGGACAAGGCCGAAGAAAGCCTGCGCGTGGCGCTGCGTGCCAACGGGCTGGAATTCGAGGAACTGCCGGGCGAAGGCGCCTTCTATGGCCCGAAGGTGGAATTCCACCTGACCGACGCCATCGGCCGTTCCTGGCAGTGCGGCACCCTGCAGCTGGATTTCCAGCTGCCGGAACGGCTGGATGCCAGCTATATCGGCCAGGACGGTGCCAAACACCGCCCGGTCATGCTGCACCGGGCCATCCTGGGCAGCCTGGAACGTTTCATCGGCATGATGATCGAACATTATGCCGGCAAGTTCCCGCTCTGGCTGGCCCCCACCCAGGTGACCGTGGCCACCATCATCTCGGATGCCGATGCCTATGCCGAAAAGGTGGCGGCGCGGCTGAAGAAGGCCGGTATCCGGGTGGAACTGGATACCCGTAACGAGAAGATCAACCTGAAGGTCCGCGAACATTCGCTCCAGAAGGTGCCGGTCATGTTCGTTGTCGGCGCGCGGGAGGCGGAGCAGGGCACCGTTGCCGTGCGTCGTCTTGGCTCCAATGCGCAGGAATTCCTTGCCCTGGACGAAGCAATCGCTACACTTCTGGCAGAGGCGCTGCCGCCTGCCAGCAGCGACTCGACCGAATCCGCGTTTTGATATAATCTGCCACCCAAGCGTACCAACAAGGTGCGCCCTTGCCGTCCGGCACCGTTCCCTGTCAGGGGTTTTCTGATGGGGATCGGGCTTGCCGATCCCAACGCCGCAAGGGCCACCCTTTGTGAATAGGAGAAGTTTCCATAGCCAGGCCTACCTCTCAGGACCGCGAGCCGCAACGCGACGGTCCCCGCATCAACCGCGAAATCAATGTTCGTTCCGTGCGCCTCGTCGATGCCGAAGGCGAGATGGTTGGCGTTGTCAGCCTGCGTGACGCGCTCTTTGCCGCGGAAGAGGCTGGCCTCGACCTGGTCGAGGTGAGCCCGAATGCCGATCCGCCGGTCTGTAAGATCCTCGACTATGGCAAGTACAAGTACGAGGCGCAGAAGAAGGCCAACGAGGCCCGCAAGAAGCAGAAGATCATCGAGGTCAAGGAAATCAAGCTGCGTCCGAACATCGACGAGCATGATTACGACATCAAGATGAAGGCCATGCGCCGCTTCCTGGAGGAAGGCGACAAGGTGAAGGTCACCATGCGCTTCCGTGGCCGTGAAATGGCCCACCAGGATATCGGCATGAATGTGCTGGTAAAGGTCCGCGATACGCTGGAAGACCTGGGCAAGGTCGAACAGATGCCGAGGCTGGAAGGCAAGCAGATGATCATGGTTCTGGCCCCGCGCTGAGAAACCGCTGATCCGGCTTGCTGCTGCGATGTAATGAACAGGCCGTCCGGGAAACCGGGCGGCCTGTTTGTTTTCCTGTATTGGAACAGGCCTATTGCTTTCGCCAAGGGATTAATACGAACGATAGTCCATCCCCTTTGGTGAAGAATAAATATTTTTATTCAAATTCGATATGTCCCGGAAATCTGTGGGTTCTGTGATGGATATGCGGCGGGCTGATACATAGCCGGTCATAGCGCCAATGGCTGGCTTGCTGAAAATTGCATTTAATCAAGATAATTATTCTGGCTTCCATCGAATGACTAAGAAAATCGAAAATATGTAGTCCGAAACTGCAAAATTTTCGCATCTTCCTATTCATCAATGGTCATAAGGCCAAACTTGCGGTTATGAGCTACGTCTGGTTGCTCCGGAGGATCATCTATGTTCACCAAAGTTCGTGACCTTTCGATTGGTCGAAAGCTTTTTATTGCTTTTGGCGCGCTTATACTGACCGTTATCATCGTCGGTTCTGTAAATCGCGCGCAACTTTCGGCGATCCGAAGTGGCAATGAATGGACGGTCCATACTTACGAGGTGATCCGTAACCTGCGGACCCTGCTGACAGCCAAGGTGGACCAGGAAACCGGCCTGCGCGGTTATGCGCTGACCACCAACCCCGCCTATCTGGACCCCTATAATGCCGGGCAGCAACTTTTCGATGCCAGGCTGACGGAATTGCGCAGTCTGATGCAGGACAATTCCGCCCAACTGGCGCGGCTGGATGAGATTGCGATCGCCTCTGCCGAGTGGAACAGGACGGTGGCAGAGCCGCTGCTGGCGGGAATGCAGCAGGAAGCCAGCCGGGCGGAAACGTTGGCAGCTTTCATGTCCAAGGATGGTCGCAAGCAGATGGACCTGATCCGTTCCAAGGTGGAGGAGGTGCAGAATCTTGAGCGGATCCGGCTGTCCCAACGCAAGGAGCAACTGGATCAGGCCTTCAGTACCGCCAATCTGGCGACGATGGGCGGGGCTGTCCTGTCCTTTCTCATCGCCGTCGTCGCGGGCGTCGGGTTGGTGGGCAGCATCGCCAAGCCCATCAGTGCCATGACAGCGCTGATGCGCCGGCTGGCCGGGGGCGACAAGTCCATCCGGATCGACGGGCTGGACCGCAAGGACGAGATGGGTGGCATGGCCCAGGCGCTGGAGGTGTTCCGTCAGAATGCCATCGAGGCCGACCGGCTGGCGGCGGAACAGGCAGCTGAACAGGCGGCCAAGGCCAAGCGTGCCGCCGCGATCGAAACGCTGATCGCCGATTTCGACAGCAATGTTACCCAGGTGATCAATACCATCGGCAGCGCCACCGGTCAGTTGGACAGCACGGCCCAGGGCATGTCCGGCATTGCGGAGGAGACCCGGTCCCAGGCCACCGCCACGGCGAGCGCTGCCGAACAGACCGCCGGCAATGTGCAGACCGTCGCAGCCGCTGCGGAGGAGATGGCGGGGTCCATCCAGGAAATTTCCCGCCAGATCATCCATTCCAGTCAGGTGACTGACAAGGCTGCCACCGAGGCGGCGCGGACCAACGATACGGTGCAGGGCCTGCTGGAAGCTGCCCAGCGCATCGGCACCGTGGTGCAGCTGATCGCCGACATTGCCGGCCAGACCAACCTGCTGGCCTTGAATGCCACCATCGAGGCGGCGCGGGCGGGGGAGGCCGGCAAAGGCTTTGCCGTGGTGGCATCGGAAGTGAAAAGTCTGGCCACCCAGACGGCTCGGGCTACTGAGGAGATCGGCCAGCAGATTCAGGCCATCCAGAATGTCACCGGCGAGGCAGTCGGTGCCATTCGCACCATCACCGGCAGAATCGACGATATCAACGAGGCCATGGCGACCATCGCCGCCGCTGTGGAACAGCAAAACGCCACCACGCTGGAAATCAGCCGCAATGTGCAGCAGGCGGCGTTGGGTACACGGGAAGTTTCGGCCAATATCGTCCATGTCACCCAGGCAGCCGGGGAAACCGGTACGGCGGCCACCCAGGTGCTGGGTGCAGCGCGTGAACTGGGCCGTCAGGCCGACCGGATGAAGGGTCAGGTGGAGGGCTTCCTGTCCGGCATCCGGGCGGCGTGATCATCCGCTTCCAATGTACCGGCAGGTGGTCGTACCGGCAGGTGGTCGGCCCCGTTCCCTTTGGGTGGCGGGGCCGGTTTACTTGTGGCTATGGTGATTGCTGATGATCCGATCAGGGGAACCGCATGTCCGCCCGCCACCGCAGCACCATTCTTGCCGCCGCCCTTTTGCTGGCTGGTTTTGCCCCCGCCGTGGCACAGGCCGCCCCCAAATATGTCGCCATGGGCAGTTCCTTTGCCGCCGGCCCCGGCATCACCCCCTATGTAGCCGATGCGCCGCAGCGTTGTGGCCGATCCACCCGCAATTACGCCCACCAGCTGGCGGAACGGCGTGGGCTGGAACTGGTGGATGTCAGCTGCAGCGGTGCCACCACCGCTGCCATCCTGGAACCCTGGAAGGAACTGCCGGCCCAGATCGACGCGGTGGATGGGGATACCACGCTGGTAACGGTGACGATCGGCGGCAATGATGTGTTCTATATCGGCAACCTGATGTCGGTCTCCTGCCAGGAACTGGCGGGGCAGGGAAAGATGCCGGCGGATAAGTGCCGCCCGCCCCAGAGTGCGACCGAGGATGATTATGCCCGGCTGGAAGATGGCTTGCGCCGCATCGCCGCCGGGGTGAAGCAACGGGCGCCCAAGGCGACCCTGGTGTTCCTGGATTATCCGGCGGTACTGCCGGGGAAGGGCGGCTGTGCCGCCACACCGGTGCCCGACAGCGCCGCCGATGCCGCCCGCATTGCGACCGCCCGTGTGGAGGCGCTGACCGCCAAGGTGGCGCAGTCGGTGGGGGCCAAACTGATCAAGGTTTCATCGCTGTCCCAGGGCCATGATGCCTGCGCAGCCGAGCCGTGGATGACTGGCTTCCCGGCGACCGGCGGCGTGCCCTACCACCCCAACCTCGCGGGCATGACCGCGCAGGCCGCGGCGTTGGATGAGGTGTTGGGGCGCTGAGAGAGGCGGACAGGATTTCTCGGTGGCACGCGGGAATGGCGGCGGCATTGCAAAACCAGCATCATGGCGTGCTTCCATCCTGAAAGGTGTTCCGGTGTCGCTGACAAACCTTCTCGTGCCGATCTACAAACAGACGCTGCGCGCCATGTCGGGCTGGCTGGACAAGGCGCAGGCACAGTTATCTGAGGCCGATGCGGAAGCGTTGTTGTCAGCCCGGCTGGCACCCGACATGTATCCACTATCTTCGCAAGTCTGCTTCGTCTGCCTGCAGGCCCAGGAAGCCGTGTTCCGGCTGCGGGGGGAAACCCTGCCGCCGGCACTGGATCAATTGGCCGCGATAGGGCGAAATGCAGGCGCGCAGCCGGATTCCCTTGCCGATGCCAAGGCCCGCATCGCGCAGGCACTCAGCTTCTTGGATAGCCTTGAACCGGATGCGCTGGATACGGGCGCGCAGCGGCAAATCACGCTGGCGCTGCCCAATGGTATCATCTTCGACATGACGGGGGACCAGTATGCACGGGATTGGGCGCTGGCCCAGTTCCATTTCCATCTGGTCACGGCCTACGCGATCCTGCGCAACCAGGGGATCAATCTGGGCAAAGCCGATTATGTACCGCACATGTTCGCCTATCTGCGGCCCGGCACGATGCCAACCGGGTAAAGCCCCATGTTCCTGTTTTGTTGATGCATCTGCCGCCGGCTTGCCTATAATCCAGCGCCATGGATGATCGCATCGTTCCTTTTCCCGGCACGGGCCGGCGTGAAGCAGCACCCGTGCGCACGGCACCGCCGCGCCTGTTGCTACCCGATGCGCCGGCGATTGTGGTGGGCGCGCGCGGTGTCACCTGGGTGACGCCGGATGGCGAGGTGGAACTGATCCCGCATGATGAGGCGGCATACCGGCTGAAACATAACAGCGTCATCCTGGCCCATGGCCGCGCCGTGGCGCGGCGGCTGCGGGCGGACCGGATGGCCGATGCGTTTGATCTGCTGGAACTGTTCGCCTTTGTCCGCCCCGCCCGGTTCTGCCTGCCCACGCCCAAGGGGCTGGCGGAGGTGACGGGGCAAGCCACGCCCCAGGATGCGGAGGCAGAGGCCCTGTCGCTGATCGACAGTGCCCGCATCCTGTTAGGTGAGTTGGCAGAGAATAACCGGCCGGAACCGGACGGTGAAAAGCGCAAGCAATTGCGGGAGAAATCCGACCCGGCCGGCATCGGCTGGTTCATGGGACAGGCCGGCTGGACCTGGGCACCATCGGTGATGGCAGCCTTGGGCCTGCCGCACGGGCCGGGGGGTGACCGGGCGCGGCGTGGCCTGATGGTGTGGAACGGGTTGAAGGAATGGCAGGCCGAAGCGCCGGAGCCGCCGCCCGGCCATATCCCGGTGGAACCGAGCGAGGCGCGGCGGCGGCTGGCCGAACTGGTGGCCAGCGGTGCTGCATCGGAACCGCGCCCGCAACAGGCCGATTATGCCAGCGCCGTCACAGCGGCCTTCACACCGCGTGATGAACAGGGCGTGCCCAATCTGGTGCTGGCGGAGGCCGGCACCGGCGTGGGCAAGACGCTGGGCTATCTGGCACCGGCCACCCTATGGGCGGAAAAGAACAGCGGGCCGGTGTGGATATCCACATATACCCGTCAGCTTCAGCACCAGATCGACAAGGAGCTGGACCGGCTGCACCCGGACCCGGTGATCAAGGCGCGCAAGGTGGTGGTGCGCAAGGGGCGGGAAAATTACCTCTGCCTGCTGAACCTGGAGGAGGCGACCAACATCGCCCATACCCAGCCCGCCTATGCCATATCCATGGGGCTGATGGCACGCTGGGCGGCGGCGACGCGCGATGGCGACATGGCGGGTGGGGATTTCCCCGGCTGGCTGGTGGATCTGCTGGGCAAGGGCCGCACCATGGGGCTGGCCGACCGGCGCGGCGAATGCGTCTATAATGCCTGCGCCCATTATACCCGCTGCTTCATTGAAAAAAGCGTGCGCCGCGCCCGCAAGGCCGACATCGTGGTCGCCAACCATGCGCTGGTGATGGTGCAGGCGGCCCTGGGCGGCGGTGATGATGCCTATGTGCCCACCCGCTATGTGTTTGATGAGGGGCATCATGTGTTTGATGCCGCCGATAATGCCTTTGCCGGCCATCTGACGGCGACGGAAACCTCGGAGCTGCGGCGCTGGCTGCTGGGGGCGGAGGTATCGGGTCGCAGCCGGGCAAGGGGTCTGCGCCGCCGGGTGGAGGATCTGGTCGGCGGCGACCAGACATCACTGGAACTATTGCAGGAAATCCAGCAGGCCGCCCAGGTGCTGCCCGGTGATGCCTGGCCGCAGCGCATCCATGGCGGGGAGCCGAAGGGCGTGCTGGAACAGTTCCTGTCCCAGGTGCGGGGCCAAGTGCTGGCCCGCGCAGCCGGGGTGGATAATCCCTATAGCCTGGAAACCGACTGCCGCCCGGTGGTGGACACGCTGCTGGAAACGGCTTTGGAGCTGGATGTGGCCCTGGCCAAGCTGGCCATGCCGCTGGAAAAACTGTCCGACCGGTTGCGGGAAATGCTGGAGGAGGAATCCGACGAGCTGGACAGCGAAACCCGCCGCCGCATGGACAGCATCTCCCGCGCGCTGAAACGCCGCGCGCAGAATGAGGTGAATGGCTGGCGGCTGATGTTGCAAAGCCTGAAGCAGGAGAGCCCGCGCAAATATGTCGACTGGTTCGGCATTGAACGGGTGGAGGGGCGGGATTTCGATACCGGCATGTATCGCCACTGGATCGACCCGACCATTCCCTTTGCCGATACGGTGGGGGCGGTGGCCCATGGGCTGGTGCTGACCAGCGCCACGTTGACCGATGGCACCGGCGACGTGGAACAGGATTGGCAGGCGGCATCGGTACGCACCGGCGCCAACCACATGGGGGCGCTGCCGCTGCGGGCCGCCGTGCCCAGCCCGTTTGATTATGCCGGCCAGACGCGGGTTCTGGTGGTCAATGACGTGCGCAAGGATGATCTGGGCCAGGTGGCTGCCGCGTACCGGGAACTGTTCCTGGCGGCGGGCGGCGGGGGTCTGGGCCTGTTCACCGCCATCCAGCGGCTGCGCGGTGTGCATGAACGCATCGCAGAGCCGCTGGAAGAAGCGGGCATCCCGCTGCTGGCCCAGCATCTGGACGGCATGGATGTGCCCACGCTGGTGGATATTTTCCGCGGGGAGGAGGATGCCTGCCTGCTGGGCACCGATGCGGTGCGCGACGGGGTGGATGTGCCGGGCCGCAGCTTGCGCCTGATCGTGTTTGACCGGGTGCCCTGGCCCCGGCCCGATATCCTGCACAAGGCGCGGCGCAACTATTTTGACAAGGTGGCGGGCCGGCGCGGCTTTGACGATATGATCACAAGGCTGCGGCTGCGCCAGGCCTTTGGCCGGCTGGTGCGGCGGGCCAATGATGTCGGCGTCTTCGTGCTGCTGGACCCGATGATGCCGACAAGGCTGGCCGGCGCCTTTCCCGAGGGTGTGGAGATTCAGCGGGTGGGTCTGGCGGATGCCGTTCGCCAGACGCGGGAATTTTTGCACCCTGAACGGCTGGGCTTGGCACCGGGGCTGCGGTTGCCGGGGGATTAATACCAATCTGCCTTGATCCTGACCGATCCAGGCAGATTTTTTGTTCCCTCAGGTGCCGGGCGCTGCCATCCGGCAGCTTGGCTTCACGTCGCATGAGCGCCGGGCTGGCGGTCACCAGCCTCCAATCTGCCTTGATCCTGACCGATCCAGGCAGATTGGTATAACGCCATCAATGGCCCTCCGGGCAGTCGCGCATCGGGCGGGGTTCCCGCGGGGCGATGAACAGCACGGCCAAGCTGATGCCGATGATCAGCACAATGCCATAGACACTCAGGATCAGGCTGGCCGGGACGGTAAAGTTCAACTGGGGGATGGAGCCCAGCAAAAGCGGGATGTACCAGGACACCCCCGACAAAACGCCCATGCCAATGAAAAGCTGCTGCCGGCCCGGTGACAGCCGTTCCAGAAAACCATGGCCGATGCTGGCCCGCAGATGGGGCAACACCAGATAATGGATGAAGCCGCCATTGATGGTCAGCACCATGACAATGGCGATCTTTGCCCAAACCTTGGGGTTGGCCAGCTTTTCGGCATCAAAATGCGCGTAATGCAGCAGAAATCCGATACCTGACAGCCATAGCAGGCCCAGGCCAAAGGCAACCAGTTGCGATGCCTGATCTACGAACTGGGCCATCTCCACCGTCACCATCTGGTGGCGGCGTTGCATCAGGTAAAGATCCAGCAGGGTGGCCGCCCCCAGCCCAAGCACCAGGCCGGCGAAATGTAAAACACGAAGGGCGGTGCGAAGGGCCAGGGCGACATCGGGGGAAGCAGCAAGAAAGGGGGTCTCGATCATGTTATAGCGTCCGTCTTTTTCTTATTAGAATTATAATAATTCTAATAAGTGGGGCGTGGGATTGCCGAATTGCCCGCTCTGCCGATGGGGGAACATGTCGCCCCCACGATCCTGCTTTCCCACCCGCGTCAGGCCCTTTCATTCTGTGCTGCTATGCACAATATGAACAAGATGGGATGGAGACATATCGTCATGAAGAAAATTCATAGTCCCGCTTTGGACCTGAACCTGATCAAGATGTTTGATGCGATGATGGAGGCGCGCAGCGTCTCCCGCGCGGCGGAGATACTGGGGGTGAGCCAATCCGCCGTCAGCCATTCCCTGGCACGGCTGCGGGTGATGGTGGGCGATCCGTTGTTCGTGCGTACCGGCAACCGTATGGAGCCCACGGCAAGGGCCCAGCGTCTGGCCGAACCCGTGCGCGACCTGTTGCTGGGTGCCGCACGCACCCTGGCCGTGGAGGAGGAGTTCGACCCGACACGGGAGGCGCGAACCTTTTCCATCGCCGCCATCGACAGCCTGCAGGCCCTGTTGCTGACGGGTTTGCTGAAAGAGGCCCATACGCTGCGCATCGGGGTCTTGGTGAAAAGCCTGGAGCCGGAAGCGACATTGATGGCGGTAGATAAGGGTGAGGTCGATCTGGCGATCGGCTTTTTCCCCAACATCCGGCGTTGGCATGAAAAGCAGGCGCTGTATCGGGAGAAACATGTCTGCCTGTTTGATCCAAGGCAGGTGACGCTGACCACGCCCATCAGCATGGCCGATTATGTTCGATACCCCCATCTCATCCCGTCTTTGGGGGGCGGTCTCAGCAGCTTTGTGGATGAGCTTCTGGCCAAGGCCGGGGTTCAGCGTCAGGTCATTGCTGGCACCACCCAGTTCCTTGCCATTCCTTTCATGCTGACCCAGGCCCCGGTGATCGCCACCATGCCGGAACGGATCGCGCAATTCTGTGTGCAAACCATGGGCTTGGTTTCCAGCCCCGTGCCCTATCAGACCAAAGACGCGGATATCTCCATGCTCTGGCATCGCCGCAACAGCAGTTCGCCGGCTCACAGCTGGCTGCGGGAGAGAATTGCCCTGGCGGCGGCCAATCCGCCGATTCAGCTTTGAAACAAGCTGTCCTTATACCAGTGTCAGTAAATTCTGACTTCGGCGGCATGAGCCGCCGCAGGGCTCGTGCCGCGTGAAGCCAAGCCAACAGATGTTGGCGCCGGCGATCAAGGCAAATGAGTATCAGGCCGGGTGCAGCACCACCAGCTTATGGTCGGGCGCGGCATCCAGGGCGAAGGTCAGTTGCTGGAAGGTCAGCGGCCCTTGGGCCGGATGGTTGAACCGGCGTTCACCACCTTCGCGATCCAGCACCGTTTGATCAAGCCAGCCATCGGCGAAGGCGGCACTGCCCGCGCGCAGTTCGGCCAGCAGGTCGACCAACGACCGATCTTCCAGATGACGGCTGTAATCGGCCCGCAATTCGGCCAGCACCCGGCGGGTGCGGTGGCGCCAATCCACCACCAGGGCGCGGGCCGCCGGGTCCAGGAACAGGAAACGCAGCATATTGTGCGGCCCCGGCCGATCCAACCAGCCGGTGAACAGGCTTTCCGCCGCCGGGTTCCAGGCCAGCATCGTATAGCGATGATCCATGGCATAGGCTGGCACGGAAAGCGCCTGCACCGTCTGGCCCAACAGAGCCAGCATGGCCAGCGCCGGGTCCGCCCCCTGGCCCGCCTGCGGATCATGCCGCCCCGCCAGCTGGAACAGATAGGCGCGTTCGGCGCGCGACAGGCGCAGCGCATCGGCCAGCCGCGCCAGCGCATGGGGGCTGGCCGCCACCTCCCGCCCCTGTTCCAGCCAGGTGAACCAGGTGGCGCTGATGCCGGCCAGCAGGGCCACCTCCTCCCGCCGCAGGCCGCGCGTGCGGCGACGCCCGCCGATGGGCAGGCCCACGGCGGCGGGTTCCAGACGGGTGCGGCAGTTGCGCAGGAAATCACCCAGCATCCGGCGCTGCAATTCTGGGCTCGTCACGCTCATGGGGGAAAATATACCAGGATAATTGCCCTTCTTGTACCTGGATAAAAAGGGCGTAGCCTCTTCCCATCACCCCCTACTTTAGCGCCGATGGAGCCAGTACCCATGTCCAGCACCCCGCAGCACCAATCCATGGTGGCCGAAACATTCGGCAACCGGGCCGATGCCTATGTGAAGTCTGCCGTGCATGCCGGCGGGCCCGACCTTGCGGCCCTGGTGGCGGCGCTGCAGGCCAAGGGGGCGGAAAGCCTGCTGGACCTTGGCTGTGGCGGTGGCCATCTCAGCTTTCATGCCGCCCCGCTGGTAGGGCAGGTTTGCGCCTATGATCTGTCGGGCGCCATGCTGACGGCGGTGGAAAAGGCGGCAGCGGCGCGCGGGTTGCCCAATATCGCGACCCGGCAGGGCCCGGCAGAGGCGCTGCCCTTTGCCGATGCCAGCTTCGATGTGGTGGCCACCCGCTACAGCGCCCATCATTGGCGCGACGTGCCGGCAGCGCTGGCGGAAATGCGGCGCGTGGTGCGACCGGGCGGTCGGGCCATGGTGATGGATGTTTTCGCCCCGGCCAACCCGCTGTTGGATACGCACCTGCAGACGTTGGAGATGCTGCGTGACCCCAGCCATGTTCGGGACTATAGCGTGGCGGAATGGGTGGGCATGCTGCACCAGGCCGGCTTTCACCCCCAGACCCCCCAATCATTCCGCCTGCGGCTTGAATTCACCAGCTGGGTGGAACGGATCGGCACGCCCACCGATCACATCCCGGCCCTGCGGTCCTTGGCTGCCCATGCACCGGCAGAGGTGAAAGACCATTTCGATATCGAACCGGATGGTAGTTTCGTTATCGATACGATGTTCATCCTGGCTGATGCAGCCTGACGCGGGGAAGTGGTTTCCATGAAGGCTTGACAGGGGGTGGAAAGCGGCGGTTGGATATTTCCATGATCATCCCGTCGCAACCACCGCCGGTTCCCCCCACGCAGGCGGCCCCGACCTCGCCGCATCAAAATGCGGCGCTGGCCTCTGCCTCTGTGGCGGCGCAGAAGGTGGCGCGGCCAACGGAAACCCAAACCCGCCGTGCCGCCGCCGCCGTCGCCCAGGCCGACAAGGGGCGGGAAAATACCGACGGCACCTTTGTGGGCCGCGCCTTTGACAGTGAGGCGCAGACGGTGGAATCCCAGACCAACGCCAGCCGCCCGAAAGCGCGGGGTAACCGGCTGGATTTGTCGGTTTAGCCGTATCGCCGCTTCGCCTCGATCGTCAGGCCCAGGCCGACGGCGCCGAACTTGTCGCCTTCCACGATCCGCGCGCCCGACATGGCCCCGGTGATGGCACCACGCACGGCGGGCAGCAGGGTGGAACCGCCGGTCAGGAACACGGCATCCACCTGATCGGCCCGCAAGCCCGCCTGGATCAGGCATTCGCGCGTTTGGGTGGCCAGTCGCTGCACCGGGTCGGCCACAGCCACACCCAGCCGGTCGCGCGTGGTGGGGGCCCTCAACCCGCTTTCCACCGTGGTCAGATCAATCTCCACCCGTTCGTGATCGGACAGGGCGATCTTGCCCTCCTCCACCCGCATGGCCAGCGCGTGGCCCAGATGCTGTTCCAGCACCGTGGCCAGCCGTTCCAGCAGGTCCGGCTGGCGCGCCTCCCGCATCAGCCGGCGCACATCGGCCAGCACGCCGGGCGTATAGAGGAAGTTGATCTTGGCCCAGGTGGCCAGATCGACGAACAGGTGGTTGGGCGTCAACAACCCGTCGCGCAGCAGGGGGGAACGATAGCCCAGATGCGGCATCACCGCTTCCAGCGACAATAGCCGGTCGAAATCCGTACCGCCGATGCGCAAACCATCATTGGCCAGGATATCGCCGGCCCGATCGGGCTTTGCCGCATGGTCCGGGCCGATGCGTACGATGGAAAAGTCGGACGTGCCGCCGCCGATATCGGCGATCAGGGCGATTTCCTCCCGCGATACCTGCGCCTCATAGGCAAGCGCGGCGGCGATCGGTTCATACTGGAAGCTGACATCGCTGAAGCCGCTGGCGCGCGCGATATCGGCCAGCGCGTCTTCGGCCCGCGCATCGGCGGCGGCATCGCCATCCACGAAATGCACCGGACGGCCATGCACGACCTGGGTCAGTTCCACGCCCGTGGCGGCCTCCGCCGTGGCCTTTATGTGCCGGATCACCAGGCCGATCACCTCCCGAAAGCCGACACGGCGGCGGCCCAGCAGGGTTTCCTCATCAATCAGGCTGGTGCCCAGCACCGATTTGATCGACCGCATCAACCGTCCTTCACCGCCCGCCACATAGGCATTGATGGCCGCGCGGCCAAAGGCGGGGTGATGCGTCTCGAAATCAAAGAAAATGGCGCTGGGCAGCGTCTCATGCCGGCCCTCCAGCGCAATCATCCGCGCGCCCTCATGCCCGGCAATGCCAAGGGTGGAATTGGACGTGCCGAAATCAAGACCGCAGGCCGTCATCTTCATCACCTTCAAAGGAAAAGGGGCAGGGGCCGACCGTGCGGCCAGCAAAAGGGGGCGGGGTGTTTAAGCGATAAGAAGGCTGTGCGTCAAGATGTCGGCGTTGGCGTTGTTCCGTACTTGCGTTAAGGTTGTAAAACACATTGATGCGGAGCTGTTGTTATATGCTGTCTGCCGAACATTTCGATCCGATCGTGGCCTTCCTGCGGGAAATCGGTTTGCCTGTGGACGTGGGCCCGTTCGGGGCGGCGGGCTTCCTGCCTGGTGTCACCATTGTCGATGGTGTATTGCGGATCGACCCGGATCATCTTTATGTGTCGGGCGATCTGCTGCATGAGGCGGGGCACATGGCCATTGTGCCGGCGCGGCTGCGCCGGCGCCTGGGGACCAACCTGGAAGAAAGCCTGCGCGATCTGGTGGCGGGGGACGATGACCCGCTGGCGGCCCTGGCCTTGCAACATACGGAAACCATGGCGATCGCCTGGTCATTTGCAGCGCTGCGGACGCTGGGCTTGCCCCCGGCTGTGATTTTCTATGCCGGTGGCTACAAGATGGAAGCCGAACAGCAGCAGCATTTTATTTCATTGCTGGATAGCGGCAATTATTTCGGCATCGCCCATCTGGCAAGCGTCGGCATGACCGGGCCTTGCGGGATCATGGCACTGTTGCAGCAAAACGGCCTGCCCCCCTATCCGCAGATGACGAAATGGCTGCAGGATTGATGGGCAGGCGCTATCTGTTATGGCTGGATTTTCCGGCATTCCGCATGAAGCGCCCATGACCCCGTTTGGTGACCGAATCCGCAACCTGCGCACCCGCAAAGGGGTGACCCTGAAAGAGATGGCCGCCGAACTGGAAATCAGTTCGGCCTATCTGTCAGCCCTGGAGCATGGGCGCAAGGGTATGCCCTCGCCCATGCTGTTGCGCCAGATTTGCGCCTATTTCGGCCTGATCTGGGATGAGGCGGAGGAGGTGGAGCGCCTGGCCGCCTTCAGCGACCCGCGTGTGGTGGTGGATACAGGCGGCCTGTCGCCCGACCATACGCTGGCCGCCAACCTGATGGCCCGCCACATCAACCTGTTGACCCCGCACGAACTGGCCAGCCTGCTGGCCATCCTGCGTCGGCATGAAAAGAAAGGGTAGGGGGCAGGCCCAAGGCCACCCCCTATCTGCTTCCCTTACAGCAAATCCCGCAACAGCGGCACCAGCGGGATATCAGCCGGCGGCATCGGGTAATCCCCCATGCGGGCCGGCTTCACCCAGGCCAGTTGCTGGCCTTCCAGCGGGGTCGGCGTGCCCTTCCAGACACGGGCGGCGAAAACCGGCATCAGCAGGTGGAATTCCGGGTAGGAATGGCTGGCAAAGGCGATGGGCGACAGGCAGCTTTCCGCTGTCTCGATGCCCAACTCCTCCCGCAATTCCCGCACCAGGGCCGCCTCCGGCGTCTCGCCGCCATCGACCTTGCCGCCAGGGAATTCCCACAATCCTGCCATGGACTTACCCGGCGGGCGCTGGGCCAGCAGCACCCGCCCATCCACATCCACCAGGGCCACCGCCGCCACCAGCACGATGCGGCTGGGGCGGTGGGCGGGCGGCTCCTGCCAACAGGGTGTGTCGTTCTGGCTCACGAGCGGTAGCTGCCATTGATGTCGATGTAACCGTGGGTCAGGTCGCAGGTCCAGACGGTGGCATTGCCGGAGCCGAGGCCGATATCCACCTCGACCAGAATTTCCTTGCCCTTCATATGGGCGACCACCGGTGTTTCGTCATAGCCCGACACCTCCATCCCGTTGGCGCAGATTTGTACGCCCCCGACGGAGATCACCAGCAGGTCACGGTCGGCCCGTTCGCCCGAACGGCCCACGGCGGCGACGATGCGGCCCCAATTGGCATCTTCCCCGGCCACGGCGGTCTTCACCAGCGGGGAATTGGCCACTGTCATGGCGATGCGCTTGGCGGCGACGTCGCTGTCGGCCCCCTTGACGCGGATTTCCACGAACTTGGTCGCCCCTTCGCCATCGCGGATGATCTGCTGCGCCAGATCCAGGCAGACAGCATCCAGGGCGGCCTGGAAGGCGGCCAGACGCGGATCATCCAGGCTCTCGATCGCCGGATGCGCCGCCTTGCGGGTGGCGCACAGAACCAGCGTGTCGGAGGTGGAGGTATCACCATCCACGGTGATGGCGTTGAAGCTGCGGTCGGTGGTGGATGACAGGGCCGCCTGCAACGGCGCGTGGGCGATATTGGCATCGGTGAAGACATAGGCCAGCATGGTGGCCATGTCGGGTGCGATCATGCCGCTGCCCTTGGCAAAGCCGGCCACGGTGACGGTGACCCCATCAATGGTGGCGGTGGCGGCGGCCCCCTTGGGGAACGTGTCGGTGGTCATGATGGCGCGGGCGGCCACTTCCCAGGCCTCCCCTTCCGCCGGCACCAGCTTGGTGAAGGCTTCCGGCAAAGACCGGGATATCAGGTCCGCCGGCATGGGCTGGCCGATCACACCGGTCGATGCGGGGAAGATTTCGCTGGTCTTGCAGCCGGTGAGGCTCGCGGCAGCCTCCAGCGTAGCATCCACGAACGCCTCCCCGGCCTTGCCGGTGAAGGCGTTGGAATTGCCGGCATTCACCACCAGCGCCCGCACGACACCGCCCTTCAGATGGTCGCGGCAGCGATGCACCGGGGCGCTGGCCGTCAGCGACCGCGTCAGCACGGCGGCGACGCTGGAGCCTTCATCCAGCACCGCCACCATCACATCATTGCGCGGCGTCTTGTATCGGATGCCGGCACGGTGCCCGGCCAGACGCAGGCCGGCGATGGGCGGCAGCGACGGGAAGGAAGCGGGGGCAAGCGGAGACACGGCCATGGCGATACTCGCGGCTGGTGACGGACAGGGATAATCCGCGCATCAAGCCGATGTGGGGCCGGGTGGTCAAGTGTGGCTTGTGTGACAGGGGGCTCTGCGGTGCCCAATAGCCTATTGAGCGATGCTTGAAAAAACGCGCTGATCGTTGACCGGGCCGTACTGATTCACCCAAACCACAGCCGTGGTTCATGTCCCTGATCAGGCTGGACGGGCAGCGGTATCTCTGTGCCATAGCCGGGTTGTCAGAACACCAACATGGGAGCCGACCATAAGGAGTGTAAGCGGAAAAGGCCGTCCACACATGATATCAAGCCACCGCAGCCCCGCTGCCATCCTGCATCACGGCCAGGCGACCGCCCTGGGCACGCAGGGCAAGATTATGGGCCAGCCGCCCGATGCTTTCCGCCGCCGGCACCGTGGTCTGCGACGACATTTCATGCACCTGTACCCCGTCCGGCCCGATGATGATCAGCGCGCAGGGAACCACCCCGCCGCCACCGCCGCCGCCCACCGGTTCCCCCATCAGCGAACCGCCGCCGGCGCCGATGCCGAAGCTGGTGATCATCACCGGCACGATGGTGGTGTTGCCCACCACCACCGGCGCGCCCAGCACGCCATTTTCCAGAATCTGGTCGAACTCCCGCGTGATGGTGGTCATCAGCGCCTGGGTCGGGTCGGTGGTGAAGGGATTGGGCAGCATCCTGGCGCTCCGCTATCTTACCGCGATGCAGCACGATAACATTGCAACCATGGGGCGTAAATGACTTCGTTCTAATCTCCCTTGATCGTGACCGATCAAGGGAGGTTTCGTGTTCCCTCAGGTGCCGGGCGCTGCCTCCGGCAGCTTGGCTTACGCGCCCATGGGGGCGCGGGCTGGCGGTCGCCAGCCTGCCTTGATCGTGACCGATCAAGGGAGATTTCGTGTTCCCTCAGGTGCCGGGCGCTGCCATCCGGCAGCTTGGCTTACGCGCCCATGGGGGCGCGGGCTGGCGGTCGCCAGCCTGCCTTGATCGTGACCGATCAAGGGAGATTTCGTGTTCCCTCAGGTGCCGGGCGCTGCCTCCGGCAGCTTGGCTTACGCGCCCATGGGGGCGCGGGCTGGCGGTCGCCAGCCTCCAGTCTGCCTGAAGGTCAACCTTCAGGCAGACTGGTATTAATCCCACTTCACCTCCGGCAGCGTGCCCACCTTGATGGGGCCGATGGAGAAGCGGCGGTCCTGGATGGTCATCGGCACGCGCACGGCGCGCCGCCCATCCGGCGTCTGTTGTGACAGGAAGCCAAGCGCGGTTTTCACTGCCTGGCCCTGTTCGGGTTTCAGGCTTTGCATCTGTACCAGCATATCCACCAGCACGTCGGACCCGGACAGTTCAGCACTGCCGGCACCGATGGGTTGCAGGTTGGGGTCCAGCGCCAGGGTGGCATTGCCGCGCAGGTCCAGCTTGCCCCAGAGCAGGCGTGCAGAGGTCAGTTCCACCGTGCCGCCCGCCTCGCTCCAGCCGCGCAGGGCGGCGATATCGGGGTTGGGGGGCAGGATGCCGCGCAATTCCGCCTGCAGCGCCAACTCCGTGATCTGCTTTTCCAACGGCGGCAGCACCCGACCGGGCAGGGTGATGGAGCGGGCCAGCAGGTTCAGCCGACCGGTCGCCGCACCGGGGCCGACGGGGGGCCCTTCCGGCTTGGTCCAGGTCAGGTCCAGCAGGCCGGCCTTCAGGCTGCCGGTGATGCCGGGAATTTCGGCCACCGGATCGGTCAGGATCAGGTGGGCCTGCTGGGGCTGGCCTTGGCCATCCAGCAGCAGGGTAGCTTCGCCGGCCTTTGCCTCCAGAATGGCGGGGGGATGGTTGGCACCGGGCGGCAGGCTCAGCCGCGCATTGCCTTCAATGTCCAGGCGGATGGTCAGCGGGTTCCACGGGCGGGCCCAGGCCTCTACCCCGCCCGCCGTCAGCGCCATGCCATCGGGCCGGCGCCATTCCAGCTTGTCCAGCCGCAGGGCCAGCCGCAGCGGGAAGCCGCCGACAGACGGCTCACGCGGGCTGATCTGGTTGCCCAGCGCCTCCTCCGTCGCGGTCATTTCCGCCACGGTGCGACGCAATTGCTGGGCAGCGGAAACCCACCAGCCGGTATAGGCCAGCACCAACAGCAACAGCAGGGCGATGGCGAGATAGATCGGGCGCAGACGCATGGCAAGGATCACCCTGGCGGCAAAGGGGGACAGCGCGCCACGGAAGCGGGGGTGCCGTCAAGCCGGTTTCCCCGCCGGCCTGGCTGCGCTAGGCTTTCGCGGTTGCAAAAAACCCCGATCATCATGAACAATCCCGAAGCCCCCTCCGCTCGCAAACTCATTGTCGATTTTGATCATTCACCCGGTCAGGATCTCTGGGTCTTCGCCTATGGCTCCTTAATGTGGAATCCGGGCTTTCCCGTGGCGGAAAGCGTGTCGGCCCTGCTGCGCGGCTGGCACCGGCGGTTCTGCATCTACAGCCATATGCATCGGGGCACGCCGGAACGACCGGGGGCCGTGCTGGGGCTGGCCCATGGCGGCGCCTGCCGGGGCCACGCCCTGCGGGTGGTGGCCGCCGATGTGCCGGGGGTGCTGGATTATCTCTGGCAGCGGGAAATGGCCTATCGCGTTTATATCCCGCGTCTGGTGCGGCTGGCGACGGCGGACGGCCCGATCCAGGCCCTGGCCTTCACCGCCGATCCGGTGCACGAACAATATTGCGGCGGGCTGGATATGGCGGGCACGGCGGCGCTGATCCGCCAGGGAACCGGCCAGTCCGGCCGCAATATCGATTACCTGACCAGCCTGATCGACCATCTGGCAGAGATCGGTATCCATGACCGGGGGCTGGAACAGTTGCTGGCCCTGGTGAACCAAGCCCCGCTGTGATCCCCGCAGCACGGTGGGGATCAGGGGTGGTTAGTTTCAGAGATCAGTTTTAAAATTTTTTCATATCAATGTTTTACATTAAATTTGGCTGAAATATGCAAAATTTTCTCCTAAGAAGGTTTTTTGTGAATCTATGGGTTGAATATGGGTATTTTTTTGATATTATATCTTCCAGGCAAACGTTGAAGGTGTTTTAAAAATGTCTGAGCACATATCAAATCAATGGTCTGAGACTTGGAGTATGTCAAATCAAGTTCTGAGACCCGGAGAAACGGGTCATTCTGCTGTATTCCAGGATGGTGATGATTTTGTAACGGGTTCCATTTATCCCGATATCATACATTTAAATGGTGGAAATGATTTCGCCTTTGGCGGAAATGGTGACGATATCATTCTCGCTGGCTCAGGAAGCGATTTTATATATGGCGAAAGTGGTGCTGATTTGCTTGTTGGTGGCGTAGGAAATGATACGCTAGATGGTGGTAGCGGAGCAGATTACTTGAGGGGTGGTCAGGGGAACGATATATATTATCATACAATATCTCCTGGAAACGGAACCGATATAATTAATGATGATATGGGGCCATCAAATGACCTTGGAAATGGTAGCGGTGTAGATCGCTTGATTATTCAGAATGAAAAAGGTGCAGATTTGGTTCTTGTTCAAAGTGGTTATGATCTTGTTGTGACCACGAATCAAGATTTAGCAGATGGGGTTTTGGATCAGGGCGTGCTTATACAGGGGCAATTTAATAACACAAATGCGATAATAGAGTATGTTGTTGGCTCTGATTTTGTTGGGTACTATTTCGGATAGCCCAAGGCGTAACCATGGAGGTCGCTATATGATGCCTCCGTGGTTATATGTCTTTTTTATAGGTTGTTTTGCGGTGATGTTTTGGTGGAAAATGTGAGCAGGCCTGTTAATCGGCCTAAAGCCGAGGGAGGTAAGAATGTCGGAGGTCAATACCGTTTCATTCTCCTGGTATGAGGGAGGAAAATTGAAATCCGGTCGCGGGGAGGTTCTGAGCAATAAGAGTTTAAGGTCATTTGCCGATGATGTTGAAATGAATTCAATTTCAAAAAACGCAAATGCTATAATATATAATGTTGATTCAATAAAAGAAAAAATAGAACAAGTGGCAGGAGATAAAAAAATAAATAATATCGTATTTCAAGACGGTTTGCCAGTATATTATTCAGTGGAGGATGGTGGATTTGTTATTGGTAGTGCTTATTCTGATGTGGTGAAAAAATTTACTAACAATATGAGTGATCATGATAGAGTTTCTATATTACAAAATTATTATAATGATGTAAATTTCAGCGTTTATGATCTGAGCAAAAACAAAAATGGCCCTCTTTTAAAAGATCAAGCGATAGGGACAGAGGAAGCACTTAAAGATTTTCTGAAGAACGGTAAGCGTGGATCGTCGTCACTGTCTTCTTCCGGCCTTGGCAGTCGGCTGTCGGGTCTTACCGGCATTGAGATCATGGAACGATCCCAGATGATGGACAGGTTTGACGCCAAAGAATAATGGGGGGTTGGCGAAGGGTGCGGCTGCAACAGCAGGCTGGCGACGGCAAAGCGGTTTTGTAAAGGGCATTGCCCCGTGGTAATCGGAAAGTACGCCATTGCCGCACTGCACCCGCGCCCAAGGATCAGGATGATGAGCCAGACCCCGCCCCTGAAAGCCGTGATCATCCCGGTCACGCCCTTCCAGCAGAATTGCTCCATCATCTGGTGTACGGCGACCAATCGCGCCGCCGTGATCGATCCCGGCGGCGGGGTGGACCAGATCAAGGCCGCCATCACCAAAAACGGGCTGACGGTGGAACGCATCCTGGTCACCCATGGCCATGTCGACCATGCTGCCGCCGTGGCCGACCTGAAGGATGTGCTGGCCGTGCCGGTGGAAGGCCCGGCGATTGAGGATAATTACTGGCTGATGGCGCTGAAGGAACATGGGGCCGGCTATGGCATGGCCTATGCCCGCCCCTTCACGCCCGACCGCTGGCTGGTGGAGGGTGACACGGTGACGGTCGGCGAACAGACCCTGTCGGTGCTGCATTGCCCCGGCCATACGCCCGGCCATGTGGTGTTTTTCCACGAACCGTCCCGCTTTGCCATTGTCGGCGATGTGATTTTCGAAGGCTCCGTCGGTCGCACGGATTTTCCCGGCGGCTCCATGCCCGATCTGGTCCGCTCCATCCGGGAAAAACTGTTCCCGCTGGGCGATGATGTCACCTTCCTGCCCGGCCATGGCGGCCTGTCCACCTTTGGCCGGGAACGGCAGGGCAACCCCTATGTCGGTGACCGCGCCGTGGCGCAGGGTGGTTAAGGATCAGTCCTGATCCGGTTCCACCTGTTCGCGTTCCGCCGCCAGCCGCCCGAAGACGGGCTGGGCGGCGGGGGAGAGCAGGCGCTGGCGTTCCTTCTGCTTGGCACGGGCGGCACTGGCATAGATCTGCTTCGACGCCTCGATCATATGCACACCGGCAAAGGCACGGAACCAGCGCCTTCCCGCTTCCTCCACCGCCCCTGCACTGGCGAGCAGGAAGCGCGACTCGGTGGGGGGCAGGAACAGGGCATAATCCTCCCGTTCCGGCACGAACATGTTGGCCTGCAGGGTGCGCTTCAACTGCGAGGGGGAAAAGGGGCTGCCCATGCCGAACGGCGTGCGGTCCGACCGGGCCCAGATGCCGCGCCGGTTGGGTGCCACGGTGATCAGCCGCCCGCCACCGGCCAGGATGCGCCAAAGCTCCCGCATCAGCGGGCGCAGCTCCTCGGTGCATTCCAGCCCGTGGATCAGCAGCACGCGGTCGATGCTCATATCCGGGAAGGGCAGTTCCGCCTCGTCCGCCAGGGTCACCAGGCCCGGCCCGTCGGCAGGCCAGCCGATAACGCCCTGGCTGGCTGGCATCACCGCCATCACCCGCTCCGCCTCCTCCCTGAACATGCCGAGATAGGGGGTGGCATAGCCGATGCCCAGCACGCGCAGGCCAGAGACATCCGGCCACAGGTCGCGGATACGGCGGCGGATCAGCCGGCGGGCCATCTGGCCGCTGCTGCCCTTGTAGAAATCGCGCAGGTCGAGGACATCGCTATACATGGCCACCAGCCTAGCACAGACTGGCGGTGGCGAAAGATGCGGGAGAGTGATTGAGTACAAAAGAAAAAGCCGGCTGTGCCTGGCACGCCGGCTTCAGATGATCATCCCCGGATCGGCGAGACACGCCCGAGGTTCCATCCTGATGTGGCGTCGATCGCTCGCCACTAGGCAGGACGGAGAATACGCGAAACGGCGGCTGCCGCCAGCGGCAACCATCAAGTGGATGGTGCATTTGCCCATGGCGTCACATTTGCGCAACATAGTGCATGACGACGGGAACTGTTTGGTATGATACCAAATCAAACCTCTGCATAACTTGACACAAATGATCCTGCTGCATCGCCCTCGCGCTTCCTTATCTTTGCAGGATTGTCTAAACTCTTAATCAAATATTCGGCATTCCACGGAAGGTGGGGCCGACCGGCCGATCGGGGGGCTGTATGCTGGGGAAACTGCGCTTGCTGTCGCTCAATCTCCTGCTGCTCCTGGTTTATGGGGTGGTGGGGTGGTTGGGGCGGGCGGCACCGCTGCCGACCGACATGGCAATACCCTTGATCTGGCTGCCGGCGGGTTTCGCCATGGCGGTTCTCTGGCGGGGCGGTCTGCGGCTGTTGCCTGGGCTGCTGCTGGGCACCGGCCTTGCGCTTTATCTGATGCACGCATCCTATGCCTTGTCCCTGGCGGCCTTGCTGGGGGTCGGGGTGGCGGCGTTGCTGGCCCGGATGATGGAAAATTTGCGCCGGGTGATGCAGGGGGAAAGGGAGGCCCGGCATCAGGCCGAATTGGCCCTGGCCCGCTTGCGCGGTACACAGGATGAATTGATCCAGGCGGAGAAAATGGCATCGCTGGGCCGGCTGGTGGCCGGTATCGCGCATGAGGTGGCGACCCCCGTAGGTACCGCCCTTGCCGCGTCTACCCGACTGGCGCAGGAAACGCGCGGCATCCAGGAAGGGCTGGCAACCAACAGCCTGCGCCGTGACCAGATGCAGGATTATATCGAGGCGACGGCGTTGGCCGCCCGCATCCTGCAATCCAATATGGAACGCGCGGCCCGTTTGATTGAAAGCTTCAAGCATGTGGCGGTGGATCGCACCCGCCAGGACCGTCGTCGTTTCGATCTGGTCGGCTATATCGAAGAGGTGCTGATCAGCCTGCGACCGCAGACCCGCAAGGCGCCCCACCAGATCAGCCTGAGCGGGCTTTCCCGCCTGCCGGTGGATCTTTACCCCGATGCGGTGGCGCAACTGGTGACCAATCTGGTGGTCAACGCCATCACCCATGGTTTTCCCGATGGACGCAGTGGTCGGATCGATATTGTGACCGGTCTGGATGGTGACGGTTGGGTGGAACTGCGTGTGACCGATAATGGCATCGGCATCCCCGTCGACGCCCTGCCCCATATTTTTGAGCCATTTTTCACGACGAAACGCTCTCACGGGGGCAGCGGGCTGGGGCTTTATCTGTCCTATTGCCAGGTTACGCAGCGACTGGGGGGCAGCCTGTCGGTCAGCCGCCCGGTGGAGGGTGGAACGCAGTTCCTGGCCCGATTCCCCAGCCGGTCGCCTGAATATCATCCCGTTGAACTGCCCCCCTCCGCTGTCGAGCCATCCAGCCCGATCAGCCTGGCGGAGAAGCGGCTATCGGCCTGAAAAGGCTGGGTACCACTGGTGCGATTCCCGGTCAGGTTCCCGGCGCGGCGGTGTGCCGGGCGCGGGCGCCGCGTTCCAGAGCGGCAGCGGTCAGCCTGTCCACGTCCAGTCCGTGACGCAACATTTCCAGCATGCGCAGTTCCTCCTGGCTGGCTGTGCGGTCGGACGCCACAACCTCGCAGGCCAGCATATAGGCGGTTTCCCGCAGCGGCTTGGCCAGGGCGCCACGGATGGTGGTGATCGCCTTGTCCAGCCCTTCCGGATCGGCCAGCAGTTCGGTGCATTCCCGCGTCACCGCCGGCAGGCTGTCCGTCTGGAAGCCGTTGAAGGCGGGCAGATAGCGGACATTCTCCCCGATGGTCATCAACTCGGCATCCGTCATGTCCCCATCGGAGGCCGACGCCAGGACCATGGCGTAAATGAGTGCGCGGTAATGATCAATCATGCTGTCTTCCTTAGGGGCGTCAGGGAGGTGGCAGATTTCGCGTTCCCTCAAGCGCCGGGCGCTGCCTCCGGCAGCTTGGCTTGCGCGCCCATGGGGGCGCGGGCTGGCGACTGCCGGCCCGCCGCACGTGCGGCGTAAGCCAAGCCCGCGGACGCGGGCGCCCGGCGCTTGAGGGAACATGAAATCTGCCTTGCTCGTGACCGATCAAGGCAGAGTAGTATAATTTGCCGTTTGCCCGTCAGCCATGCCAGATGCCAAGGGGCCTACCCCTTTCGCAAGGGTTCAGCGCAACGGCAGGGGAAAGGGCAAGCCGCTGGATGTTTCCGTCCAGACGATACGGGCGGGTGGCAGGGTGACCGTAACCGTGGTGCCTTCGCCAAAGATGCTGTCGATGGTCAACCGACCGCCATGCAGTTCCGTCAGTCCCTTGGACAGGGTCAGCCCCAGGCCGGTGCCGGGGTTGGAGCGGGCATAGACATTGTCGACCTGATGGAAAGGCACAAAGACCTTTGACAGATCGTCCGGCTTGATGCCGATACCGCTGTCGCTGACCGCGACGCTGACGCCGCGCGCCGGATCGACATTGGCCGTCAGCTTCACCGTGCCGCCGGGGGCGGTGAATTTCACGGCGTTGGACAGCAGGTTCAGCACGATCTGTTTGAATTTTACATCATCGACCAGGATGGGAGGCGTACCGTCCGCCACCTCCACCACCAGATTGAGCCGGCGTTCCATGGCGCGGGCCCGCACGATGCGTTCACAGCCGCGCACAAGTTCTTCCACGCCGCAGATGCGTTCGCGCAGTTCCACCCGCCCGGCCTCCATCTTGGAGACATCCAGGATATCGTTGATCAGGGTCAGCAGATGACGGCCCGACGCAATGATGTCGCCGGCATAGGCCGACGTCGCCATTGGCTTTCCCATGGATTCGGCGCTTTTCAGCTCGCTTTCCAGCACTTCGGCGAAACCGATGATGGCGTTCAACGGGGTGCGCAGCTCGTGGCTCATATTGGCCAGGAATTCAGTCTTGGTGCGGCTGCCCAGTTCAGCCTGTGCCTTGGCCTGTTCCAGCTGGTCGGCGGCCCGCCGGCTGGAAATGGTCAGCGAGGCCAGTTGCACCGCGCGGCGCGCCCGCTCCATCTCCCATTCCTTGGGTTCGCGGATTTCCTTGCCGTAGATGGCAAAGGCACCCAGCGCCTCGCCCTCTGCGGTCAGGATGGGCAGCGACCAGCACGACCGCAAGCCGTGCGGGGTGATGATCTGCTTGTATTGGTGCCAGCGGGGATCGGTCTCCACATCGCTGACGATGACAGGGGTTCGGCGATAGATGGCGGTGCCGCAGGAGCCGGCCTCCGGCCCGATGCTGACGCCTTCATAGGCGGTGGTTATCTCCACCGGCATGTTCGGGGCGGCCGCCACCGTCAGGCGCAGCCCATCCGCCTGCAACAACACGACCGAACAAAGTGCATCATCCAATTGCTGTTCCATGCCCCGGCACAAGGCGGCCAGTATCTCTTCCAGCGGCGCCCCGGCGGCAGCCATTTCCAGGACGGAGCGTTCCACCGTCAACTGGCGCTCCATCCGTCGACGCTCGCGGTTTTCGGTTTGAAGCTGGCGGGCATTTTCCTTGAAAACGGCCACCGCCGCCGCCATGGCACGCAATTCGCGGCTGAACAGCTTATCCGGCAGGGGGGCGGAAAGGTCGCCACCGGCAACGGACCGCATGGCGCCGGTCATTTTCTGGATCGGTAGCAGGACGCGGCTGCGAATCAGATACATCGCCACACCAAGCGCAACTATGGCGAGCAACATTTCAAGGCCGTTGACCCACAGGCGTTGGCGGGCCGCTGCCTTGGCCTGGAATGTGGCCTCGGTCGCGGCGGCGATGGCGGTGGCGATCAGGTCACCCGAGGTGTTCAGCACACCAGTGCCTGTGCGCATCAGTTCGGGCAGCCTTGCCCGTCCTCCCCCTTGGGCAGCGCCGTCCAGAATGGCGCGGCGCAGCGGAACATAGCGTTGGAACAGCGCCGTTTCCGTTTGGCCAAGGGCTGCGCGCGCCGTATCGGGCAATGTGATGCCGTCGGCGGCATCACGCAGATTACGCCAGGAAAGTTCCAGCCCGGCCATTCTGGCGGTGGTCAGATCGGCATCGGGGGCCCCGCCCATCATGGTCAGGCGGTACAGCAGCCCCATGTCGGAGCCTGCGACCTGGCGCAGTTTGATGGCCTCGCGGGCCAGCATCTCCGCAGCGCCGGCAGCCCCACCCACCGACAGGGAGGGGCGGTTGATTTCCCGCAGCAGGGTCAGCAGGGCGGCGGCCTGACTCTCTGTCGCGTCCTGCCATTCCTCCAGCCATACAACATCTTCAGCCCGACCGGGCTGTGCGCCCGGGGCGCTGCCATCGGACAGGTGCTGATCCATTCGCGGTCGCACCTCCCGCAGGCGGGCCATGGCCACCTGCAGGGAAGCCACATCCTCCGCCAGGGATGCCTGGATATGGATGTGCCCCAGTTCCAGCAGCGCCGATTCCACGGCCCGATCGGATTCGCGTCGGTGGCGTGCAATCTGCTGGCGAAGATCACTCTGCGGGGCACCCGGCATATGTGCCGACTCCAGCAGCAGGTTCACCAGACCGGTTTCAATCGCATGATCGCGGGCGGCCACCAGAAGATGCTGGCTGACCTGCTTCAGTTCGGCAATTTCCAGGGCGGCCGCATAGTCCTGCCAGCCGGCGCGCAGATCGACGGCTGTTCCGGCAAGTTGCACACCTGCCAGCATGGCGAGACCGCCCATCAGGACCTTTCGCATGGAATCTCCCGCCCCGGTGCCGGCCGGCGCCGGTGGGGTTCTTTTATGGACAGTCTGTAATCTACGGTTCCCCGTATCTCTCCGCAATGATGTGGAAAGGATAGATTGCTCCGATCAAGCGCCGTCGGCCAGCCGGATGATCACGTCGATGCGGGCCACACGCATACCCGCCGGCAGATCGGGAATACCGGCCACCTGCAATTGGCGACCGCAGATATCCTGCAGCTGTCCGCTGCCTTCGTGGAAGAAATGATGATGGTCGTCGATATTGGTATCAAAATAGGCGCGCCCGGCCTCCACCACCACTTCGCGCAGCAATCCCGCCTCCCGGAACTGGTTCAGCGTATTGTAGACGGTGGCGAGTGACACCTGCATGCGCGCTTCCAGCGCTTCCCCATGCAACTGCTCTGCCGTGACGTGCCGGTGCCCGGCATCGAACAGCAGTTTGGCCAGCGCCAGCCGCTGGCGGGTGGGCCGCAGCCCCGCATCGGCCAGCCGCGCCGCCGTTGCAGCGCAGCAGCGATCGGTGATTTCGCTGCAGATTTCGTCAGTGGGATCGAATGGTCCGGTCATCTCTGCCATGCGGTGGGGGTGGGCCGATTCATGGAAGCGGTGTGATGGCCGTCATTTGGATCAGAAGAGAATGCTTGGCAAGGGGCAGCCCGTCGCAGGCTGGCAACTGTCCACGCTTCGTCGAGCAGTGTTGACCATCAGGTGGTCGGCTTCCATCCGCAGCGCTCGCATCCGTGCCGCCATTAAACCGTCGACCAGCCGTGCCAGCCAGCGGTCGCGCCGAACCTGTCGGGCGGCCAGGGCGGCCCGGCGCAGCACTACCGCCTGCCATGCCTGGGCGCAGCGCTCGGCAGAAAGACGCCGGGCGGCATTCTGGTGCTGCGCTGCCAGCCGCTCCGGCCCCCCGGCCAGGGCGGCTGCCCGCGCGGGCCGGGGAGGGGGGCCATCATAGCGGCATTGCAAATCATTCAACGGATCGGTGGGGGACGGGAAAGGTGGCCGCATATGCATCGCCATGTTTGCAGGATGGTGGGGGCTGGCACCTTTCCTTCATAAACCGAAGATGGAATAAAGTAAAGGATTATTATCCTAGGACTTTACTTATGTCCCCTTGAATGCCCACCTTTGTATGCGATCATTGTCATGATGCGGTGATTGGGCAGCTTTTTCCAGAGCCCCTGAAGCGGGGAGGCATGGGTGTGATACCAATCCGCCGAGGGTTTGACCCTTGGCGGATATGAGGCTGGCGACCGCCCGCCCGGCGTGTGAGGGAGATTGGTATGAAACGGAAAAAGGCGGCTATTGCCGCCCCTTCATCCACCATCGTCGTTTTGTTGCCATCGTCGTTTTGTTTCAAACTTGTGCCACGTTCATTGAAAATGACCCGTGGTTTTACTGGCTGGCCCAGACGATGCGGGCAGTCCAGGATACGTCCGCCATGGCCAGACTGCGATCCGGGTGGGCCTTGTTCAGCGAAAGAAGTTCAATGCGGTTGGCGGTCTGGCGGGCCAGTTGCTTGGCCATGACCTCTCCCTCCCGCGTGCGCACGACAACCCGGTCGCCACGGCGCAGGTTGGCCGTGGGAGAGACGATAATGATGTCCCCGTCGCGATAGACCGGTTCCATGCTGTCACCGGAAATTTCCAGCGCATAGGCATGTTCATCACCGATATGGGGAAATTCCAGCTCATCCCAGCCATTGCCGGCCGGATAGCCAGCATCATCGAAATAGCCCTGATTGCCGGCCTGCGCATAGCCGATCACCGGCACACGGCGTGAGGCGATGGCCAACGCCGCCGCATCCGGACCATCATTGGCGGTCATCCCGACGAAGTCGGTGAAGCTGCTGCCCGTCGCCTCCAGCACCTTGGCGATGCTTTCGGTCGACGGCCAGCGCAGCTTGCCGTCCGGCGTGGTGCGCTTGGACTTGTTGAAGGTCGTCGGATCCAGACCGCCGCGCTTGGCCAGCCCGGACGCCGAAAGGCCGTGACGCTGCGCGAGCAGGTCGATGGCCCGCCATATGTCTGCATGCTTGAGCATGGGAGGAATATCCCAGAAACTGCCCCATTCGTCCCTAGGATAATCTTCATACATCCCTTGACTTTATGTGAACAAAGTGAGATTAAAGGATCTAATTCCTTCAACAAGGTGACGAAATGCCCAGCGCACCCCTTCAATCCCGCCCCGCCTTCGTGCCGCCCGGCGCTGTTCCCTTTACCGATGTGAATGAGGCCTGGTTCTGGGCCATGCAGGCCCATCAGGCGATGCTGGATGGCGCACGGGTACGCGCAGGCCAAGCCCTGCTGCCGCGCCCCTGCGAGGCGGCGGATATCATGCGGGTGGTGGACCGGCTGTTCCGTCAGCGCCGGCTGCTGCGGGAGCATCTGCTGGTACTGGCCCGTTATGGCAGGCTTTTCATGGCACCGGAACGTGACCGGGCACGTGAGGCGACCGATTGGCGGCTGTGGAACGAGGCGCTGGAACGGATGCAGCCGGTGCTGCGTGCCAAGGGGATCATCCTGTGAACGCCCCTGTCACCGCCCCCGGCACACCCGTGCTGGTGCTGTTCTGTGAGGATAGCGGACTGCCCTTGCTGCGCCTGCTGCGGCCCGGCTTCCGCCATGTCTTTGCTGTGCTGCCGGTAACACCGGGCGGGGAAGGGCAGGGGGATGGGGCGGGCGGCTGGATCAGCATCGATCCGCTGATCGACCGGATGGAACTGGCCCTGCACCCGCCCTGGTCGGTGGATGAACTGACCGGCTGGTTTCGGGCGCAAGGGCTGATTGTGCTGAATTTCCGCCTGCCCGCCCGTTTTGTCCGTTCCCGCCCCCCTGTGGCCCCACCTATCGCCCCCTTCACCTGCGTGGAGGCGGTCAAACGCCTGCTGGGCCTGCGGGCCCCCTGGGTGCTGACCCCCTATCAGCTTTATCGCCACCTGGGCGGGCAGGCCCCGCCGTCCCCTTCACCCATTCCTCGGAGCAAGGCCATGGCCCGTCTCGTCTCCTCCACCAAATCCGGTGGTGGCAGTATCCCGGCGCCGGTGACAGTGCCGACATCGCCCACCCCTTTGCAGCCCGCCATTACGGCAACGACCGCAGCCAGCGCCTCCGACGGTGGCGATACCGGGCTGACGGCGGGTGAAACCAGCCTGCTGCGCCGCACCAGCGGACGGGCGGGCACCATCGCCACCGGCTGGCGCGGCATCCTGCAGCCAGGCGCCCTGGCCCCCACCCGCAAAAGCCTGCTGGGGGAATGACCCATGACATTGGTTGAAAAGGACAAGGGCCTGCCTGATATGGCGCGGGCCCTGCTGGACCGGCATGCAAGCGCGCTGGAACGCCGGGCGGTGTGGGAATCCTTGTGGCGGGATTGTTATGAACATGGCCTGCCGCACAGCGCCGCCTTCACCCAGGGGGCCGGCCCGGGTCAGCGCCGGGGGGAACGGCTGTTCGACGCCACCGCCGCCGATGCGGTGGACCAGCTGGCTGCCGCCCTGCTGGGTCAATTGACCCCACCCTGGTCGCGCTGGGCCGGGCTGGAACCCGGCCCAGCCCTGGAGGCCGACCTGCGTGACCGCATTGCCCCCCTGCTGGACCAGACAGCCGCCGTGCTGCAGGGCCAGATCGACCGGTCGAATTTCGCGGTGGAGGCGCATCAGGCCTATCTGGATGTGGTGACGGGTGGTACCGGCTGTCTGCTGGTGGAGGAGGCCCCGCCGGGGGCCCCCGCCGCCTTGCGCTTCACCGCCGTGCCGCTGGCCGATCTGGCGCTGGAGGAGGGGGAACAGGGCCGGCTGGACCGGCTGTTCCGCCGCGTGCCCCTGACACTGGAGGGGCTGGCCAGCCGATTCGGGTTAGCGGCGCTGCCGGATTGGCTGCGCCAGGCAGGGGCGGAAGACCCGCAGCGGCGCTTTGCCTGTGTGGAGGTGGTGGAACCCCAATCCGGCGGCGGCTGGCGCTGGCAGGTGGTGCTGGACGGCGATGAAGGGCCGCTGCTGCTGTCCGATGGGCAGTTCACCGACATGCCCTTCATTGCCTTCCGCTGGTTGAAAGCGCCGGGTGAAACCTATGGCCGCAGCCCGGTGATGAAGGCCCTGCCCGACATCAAGACCGCCAACAAGGTGGTGGAACTGGTGCTGAAAAACGCCAGCATCGCCGTCACCGGCATCTGGCAGGCGGATGATGACGGGGTGTTGAACCCGGCTGCCGTGCGGCTGGTGCCGGGCGCCATCATCCCCAAGGCGGTGGGGTCGGCGGGGTTGACGCCGCTGGCCAGCCCTGGCCGCTTCGATATCAGCCAACTGGTGCTGGATGATCTGCGCGCCCGCATCCGCCATGCCCTGCTGGCCGACCGGTTGGCACCGCTGGATTCCCCGCGCATGACAGCGACGGAGGTACTGGAACGCAGTGCGGAAATGACCCGCCTGCTGGGTGCCACCTTCGGGCGGCTGCAATCGGAACTGCTGGTGCCGCTGGTGCGGCGCTGTCTGGCCATATTGCGGCGGCGCGGGCTGGTGCCCGATATCGCCGTGGATGGGCGCACCGTTTCCATCCGCATCCTGTCCCCCCTGGCCCGTGCCCAGGCGCAGCGTGATGCGGAGGTGACATTGCGCTGGCTGGAAAGCGTCAGCGCGCTGGGGGCCGATGCGCTGGCCATCGCCGATCTGCCCGCCTGCGCCCGCTTCCTGGCCGAAGCCGCCGGCGTGCCGCCGGGTTTGCTGCGCCAAATGGTTCCCAACGCCACAGCGGAGGATGCCGATGGCTGATCCCGGATGGCCCTGGGCGGGCGGGGCGGAAACGCCCCCGCCGGCGAGCCTGGAACAGGCCTGCGCCCGACTGTTCAACAGCCCGGATGGGCAATTGCTGCTGGCCCATCTGCGCCGCCAGACCCAGGCGGTGGCACTGGGACCGGAGGCCAGCGAGGCACGTTTGCGCCACCTGGAAGGCCAGCGCGCCCTGGTGCTGTCGCTGGAAGCGCTGGCCAGACGGGGCGCCCGCAACCCCCTTTCCCCCTGATCAGGAGAGATAACCCATGGAAACCGTGACCGATAACCCCGCCACCCAAACACCCGCACCTGCCCCGGTGCCGCCCGCCCGCCCGGATGGCGTGCCGGCCAAATTCTGGGATGAGGCGGCGGGCAGCATCCGCGTGGATGCGCTGCTGAAATCCTATCTGGCGCTGGAAAAACGCCTGTCCGCCGGTGCCGCCCCGGCCCCCGACCTGCCGGAAAAGCCGGAGGATTATTGCATCGATTGCGCCCACGGCCTGTTTCAGCCCGACCCCGGCATCAACCAGCGCCTGCATGGTGCCGGGTTCAGCAAGCAGCAGGCCCAGCTTCTCTATGATCTGGCGGCGGAGAAGATGGTGCCGCTGCTGGGGGACATGGCGGGTGAGTTCCAGGCCGACCGGGAGATGGAACGGCTGTTGCGCCATTTCGGCGGGGCGGAGCAATGGCAGGAACAGGCGGGCCAGATCCGCGCCTGGGCCGACCGCAACCTGCCCCCAGCCCTGGTGCAGGCCCTGGCCGCCACATCGGACGGGGTGATGGCCCTGCACCGGATGATGCGCGATGGCGGCGGCGAACCCCGCGCCCTGCGGGATGATGGCGGCGCGGGCGGCAATGATGGCGGGGCACTGAACCGCATGGTGGCCGATCCGCGCTACTGGCGCGACCGTGACCCCGCCTTCATTGCCCAGGTGACGGAAGGCTTCCGCCGCCTGTATGGCGGCTGACGGGGCGGTCCGTTACAACAGGGAAGGCCTGGGCTTTGTCTCCGGGCGGGTGAGGCCCAGCTTTTCCATCAGGCCATAGAGCCGGTCGCGGGCCCAGGGATAGGTTTGTGGCTGGATCCAGGCCTGGGCCGGGTTGAACTGGCGGGCTTCGTGCAGCAGGGCGGCGGCCTGCTTCTCATCCCCGTCCTCCAGCGCCAGCAGGGCGGCGGTGGTCAGGGCCATGGGTTCCCGGCCCAGGGCCAACCCTTCCTCCAGCGCGCGGCGGGCACCGGCCCGGTCCCCGCGCGCCGCCAGCGCCTGGGCGCGGTTGGCATGGGTCAGGCCCAGATGCGGGCGGGCGGCGATGGCAGCATCGTGGGCGGCCATCGCCCCATCCAGATCGCCCGCCGCCTGACAGGCCAGCCCCAGAAGGCTGGCGCATTGGGCGATCAGCATATTGTCCTGCAGGTTTTGGGCAACCGTCAGCGCCTGGGTCAGCCGTTCCACCGCCAGCGCCGCCGGACGCCCCATCAGGGAAAGCTGGCCCTGGAAGAACAGCAGCCAACCTTCATGCGGGTGCTTCAGGGCCGCCGGCTCGGCCACGGCCAAGCCTTCTTCCACCCGGTCGCACAGCATCAGGGCCCGGGCCTGCCCGGAAAGGGAAGCGCCATTGGCCGGGTTCAGCGCCACGGCCCAGCGATGGCAGACCAGCCCATCGGCATAGCCCTGGCGCTGCATCAACCGCTGGGCCAACTGGGTATAAAGCCGGGACAGGCCGATATCGTCCGGCGGCGGCGGATCATCCACATCCGCCATTTCCATGGAGGCCAGCAGCATATCCGCTGTCAGGTTGCGTTCCCCCAGCGCCAGGGCTGTTTGCGCCAGCCGCACGGCGGCACCGGGGTCGCTGGTGCGCAACTCCGGGATGCCGTGCTGGACGGGACCAAGGTCGCCCAGCACGGCGCGGGCGGCATCCGCCTGGCCGGCCAGACAGTGCCAGCGGGCCAATGCCAGCCGCACGGGCCGCTGCGGGGCCAGATCGGGCAGGAAGGCCAGCAGCCGGTCGATCACCGGCTGATCTTCTGCCCGCGACAGCCGGGCCAGCAGCCGGGCCAGCCCGCGCGTGGCCGTGGCACCATCCACATCACCCGCCGGATCGCCCCCCATCAGGGCCGGCAGGATGAACAGGGCAAAACGTGCCTCCGCACTGGCCGGTTCCAGCCCGACCGCACTGTCATACATGCGCTGGGCGGCAGCAAACTCCCCCCGTCCCGTCAGGGCCGCCCCCATTTCCACCTGATAATTATAAAAGGTGGAACGGCGGATATTCTGGCGCCAGCGTTCAATGGCGGCTTCGTCCAGCGGGGCGGCGGCGGGGGTCTGGGGCTGTGTCATCGGCCTGTCGGGCGGGGTCGGGCGGAAGGATGGTCAATGGTAGCATGGACGCCGGCCTTACGTCGCCCGCTTGTGAGGGCGCGCCAAAGCGCTTAGCCTGTCAAATTGTCAAGATTGGCTGCTGCCAGAGAGATGATGCTTCCCGATAACGTGAAATCCATCCTGCGCCGCCTGCGTGCAGATGCCGCCATCACCATCCTGACCGGGGCCGGCATCAGCCGGGAATCCGGCCTGCATACCTTTCGCGACGCCGATGGCGTCTGGGCGCTGGTACGGCTGGAGGATGTGGCGACACCGGAGGCCTTTGCCCGCGATCCCGAAAAGGTGCAGGGCTTCTATAATGCCCGCCGCCGGGGCGTGCTGGACCCGGCGGTGCAGCCCAATGCCGCCCACCATGCGCTGGCCCGGCTGGAACATTTCTGGCCCGGCCCGGTGCTGCTGGTGACACAGAATGTCGATGATCTGCATGACCGCGCCGGTTCCCGCCAGTTGATCCATATGCATGGGGAACTGCTGAAAATCCGCTGCGAAAGCTGCGGCCTGCTGATGGATTGGGACCGCGACCTGCATACGGGGGAGGCCTGCCCGCAATGTGCCGGGGTGGGCACGCTGCGCCCGCACATCGTCTGGTTCGGGGAAATGCCGTTGGCCATGGATGCCATCGCGGAGGCGCTGGACGCCACCGATCTGTTCATCTCCATCGGCACATCGGGCAATGTCTATCCCGCTGCCGGCTTCGTCTCCCAGGCCAGCCGGGCGGGGGCGGCGACGATTGAGGTCAATCTGGAACCGACCGACGGGGCGGTCCTGTTCCAGGCCGGGCTCTATGGCCCGGCCACCAATACCGTTACCGCCCTGGTCGATGCTTTGCTGGAGTGTGCCGGTATCCGCTGCTGATCCCATCAGCGCCGGGCGGCATAGTCCCGCACGGCATCGCCAAAGGCACCCAGCAGGGCGGCATAGGGCGGGTTTTCCCAGAAACGCCATTCCGGGTGCCATTGCACGCCGATGGCAAAGCCGGCCCCTTCCACCCGCACCCCTTCGATCAGCCCGTCAGGGGCCGTCGCTTCCACCGCCAAGCCGGGGGCCAGCCGGTTGATGCCCTGCTGGTGCAGGGAATTGACCATGATTTCCGTCTGGCCGGTGATGCGGGCAAAGGCCCCGCCCGGCGTCAGCGCCACCTTATGCACCGGGGCATATTGCACCTCCACCGGTTCATGTTCGGGGTCGCGATGGTCCATCAGGCCCGGCACTTCCTGCACGCGCGGGTGCAGGGTGCCGCCCAAGGCCACGTTCAGTTCCTGAAAGCCGCGGCAGATGGCGAAGACCGGCAGACCGCGCGCCAGGGCCCCCTTCAGCAGTGGCAGGGTGGTGGCGTCGCGGTGCGGGTCCAGCGGCGGGGTCACCATCTCATCGGGCAGGCCATAGTGCGACGGGTGCAGGTTGCTGGGGCTGCCGGTCAGCAGCAGCCCGTCCAGCCGATCCAGCAACCCATCGACATCCCACCAGTCACCCAGGGCGGGGATCAGCACCGGCTGACAGCCGGCACCATGGCTGACACCCCGGATATATTTGTCGCCCACAACATGGAACGGGTGTGCCCCCAGTTCCCGCGCATCACAGGAAAGGCCGACCAGGGGGCGATGGGCGGGCGGGGCAGCGGTGGTCATGATCGGGGGCTTCCGGTGGTGGCGTTTGGCAGGATTCCAGGCCGGCGACCGCCGGCCCGCCGCTCGTGCGGCGTGAGCCAAGCCCGCAGATGCGGGCGCCCGGCGCTTGAGGGAACACGAAATCCGCCTGGATCGGTCACGATCAAGGCGGATTGGTATAACCGCCCGGCAGCATCCGTCAATCCCGCTCCCGCCCGCGGGTGGGATTGCGGAAATAGAATTGGTTGCTATCCAGCTTCACGCCGAATTCCGGGTTCTGCAGCGCCACCTCGGTCAACTTGCCCTGGGCATCCAGCACGCGCCATTTGCGCAGACCGAAGGGGGCTTCCTCGAACACCAGGGTCAGGCTGCCCAGGCCGGGATCCTTGGCCTGTACCAGGGTGATTTCCAGCAGGCCGTCGTCGCGCGCCACCTGGGTGGTTTTCACATCGCCCGACAGGGTGATCTTGTCGCGCAGCAGAAAATCGGCCAGCGTGCTGCCGATGGGGGCATTCTGCTGCTCCTTCACTTCGGCATCCCAGAAATAGACGAATTTGCCATCGGCAACGATGAAGTTTTCCACCGGCGGGGCATAGTCAATCCGCATCCGGCCCGGTCGCAGCAGGGTAAAGGTGCCGCGCGCGCTCTGCCCATTATCGGCGGTCTGGATGAAATCCGATTTCAGGCTGGTGATGCCATTCAGATAGGTCTCCGCCTTGGCCAGCAGGGCCGATTGGTCCGCCACCGCAACGGCAGTGGCGGCCTGCACCGGGGTTGGCAGGGCAACGGACAGGAAAAACAGCGGGGCGGCGGCCAGCAGGGCCAGAAGGGTCTTGCGCATAAATGCCTTGATAGACGCCGATCGTGGCGGATTTAGGGAAGGCGCTGCGGTCAGTCCCGCCCGGCTTCCACCAGGGCGGCGGCTGCTGCTGCCAGACCACCGCGCTGGCGTAGCCGGGGGCGGATTTGCGGCACCGGGGTGAAATTGCCCGTTACCTTGTCCAGTACATGCAACTCCGCCCCGCCGACGTCGAACAACAGCCCTTCCAGCTCCAGCTTGCCCTCGCGCTCCAGCTCGGCAATCCAGGGGAAGGTGCGCAGATTGTCCAGCGACAGCTTCACCACGGCGCGTTCCAGCGACGGCAGGTCCACCGGCTGGCCGGGTTCCAGCCCCTGGCGCACGGTGGCCAGCGCCGGATCGGCGATGGAAACCCATTGGCCGATGAAATCGGCCTTGGACTGGCTGCGGTCATGCGTCAGCGCGGCCACACCGCCGCACAGTGAATGGCCCATCACCACCACCGATTCCACGCCCAGTTCGCGCACGGCGAATTCCAGCGCGGCAGACGTGCCGTGGTAATCCTCGCTGGGCCTGTAGGGGGGAACCAGATTGGCCACGTTGCGGATGACGAACAGATCGCCCGGCTGGGTGGCGAAGATCAGGGTCGGATCGACGCGGCTGTCGCAGCAGGTGATCAAGGCCGCCTTCGGCTTCTGCCCGGCCCAGGCCAGGGTGCGGAACAGCCCGCGCTGCTGGCGGAAATTAGTGCGGCGGAATTCCCGGAAACCGTCGATCAGATCCTTCAGCATGCGTTCACCCCTGTGACCGTTCGATACCCTTATGGCAGCGCACCATGCGCAGGAGAGGCGGTTCTTGTCCAGACCGCACCTGTATGGATTCCCCTTACGTAAGCGCAGGGCAGGGCGGGGGCGTTACAGTGATGCCAGGGCCAGCAGCCCGCCCGCGGCGATCAGCAGCAGGCCGGTGCTGCGGTTCAGCCACAGGCTGGCGCGGCGGCCCGACAGCCGGCGGGCCAGGCTGCGCCCGCCGGCGGCATAGGTCATGATCCAGCCGAATTCAATCACCAGCATGGTGCCGACCAGAATGGCCAGCTGCGGGCCCAGCGGGCTGGCCGTATCGATGAATTGCGGGAAGAAGGCGGCCATGAAGATCAGCGCCTTGGGGTTGCTGGCGGTGATCAGCCCGCCTTGCAGCAACAGGCCCAGCGGGCGATTGCCACGCGCGTTGGCCGCGTCACCGGGCAGGTCGGCGGGGGTATCGTCCGCCGGAACGGGGGCCCGCATCGCCTGCACCCCCAGCCAGACCAGATAGGCGACCCCCACCCATTTGAAGATCATGAAGGCCAGCGGCGATGCCTTCAGCAGCACGCCCAGCCCCAGGGCCGACAGGGCGGCCATCAGCCCCAGCGACAGGCACATGCCAAGCCCGCCCCAGGCGGCCCCACCCAGCCCATGGCGTACCCCCATGGCCAGTGCCGACAGCATGTTCGGTCCCGGTGTGGCCGACAGAAAGAAACAGGTGAAAAGGAACAGGCCCAGGGTCTGGGGATTCATCGGGCATATCCTGGCGGACGGGAAAGCCCCCCTTGCCGGTCAGGGCAGGCGCAGGGGGACGCGGCTCTGGTCGTTATTGGCATCGACAAGCCGTTGCAGCAAGCTGAGAAAAACTGTCCTTTCCGCTGGGGGCAGCGGGGCCAGCAGCTTTTCATGCGCGCAGGCCACGGCGGGCCGCGCGCGGGCCAGAAGCGCTTCCCCTTCCGGCAGGGGATAAAGCAAACGTGCCCGCCGGTTGGTGGGATCAACCTCCCGCCGGATCAGCCCGCGCGACTCCAGCCGGTCCAGCACGCCCGTGATGGTGGTGCGGTCCAGGGCGGAACGGCTGCCCAGCCATGTCTGGTCATGGCCCGGCTCATCCACGATCAGCAGCAGCATCACCAGTTGTGGGGTTGTCAGATCCAGCCCCTGCGTCTCCTCCAGAAACAGGGCGGTGGAGATCTGCCACAGGCGCCGGATCAGGTATCCGGGCATCTGTTCCAGGGCCATCTCCTCGTTCATCACCTTGATCCTCGCTATGGGTGCATTCTCTGCATGGGGCTGGGGCCGGCCATGCGTGAAGCGCGCTTTTCCCGGCACCCTATCATCGCCACCATTATTCAGCATACTGAATATCAGTACACAGATAATAAGTGGCCCCGATTGGGCCGAAGGTGAAGAACCATGTCCAGCGATAATCCGTCCCCTGCATCCCCTTCCCCCCATCGCCATGAACCCAAGACGGGGGCGCTGGGCGCGCATATGCGTTCGGCCCTGACCGGGGCGGTGGGGCGGCTGGCCGTGCCGCTGTTCGCGGTGGCCACCGTTGTGGCGCTGGTGCTGGTGGTCTCGGCCCGCTGGGATGGCTGGGTCGGCGGGGCGGATATGCAGGTGACGGACAATGCCAGCATCCGCGCCGATGTCACCCGGCTGGGGGCGCGGGTGGCGGGGGCCGTGCGCCATGTCGCGGTGACGGATTATCAGCGGGTCCGCAAGGGCGACCTGCTGCTGGAAATCGACCCGGCCGATTATCAGGCCGATCTGGCCAAGGCGGAGGCGGGTGTTGCCTCGGCCCAGGCGACCCTGGATAATCTGGCCAACCAGATCGCCCTGCAACAGGCCAGCATCGCCCAGGCAGAGGCCCAGTGGCAGGCCGCGCGGGCCACGCAGCGGCAGGCGGGGCTGGAATCCACCCGCCAGGATGATCTGCTGCACCGGGGGCTGGCCGGCACACGGCAGAAGGTGGAACAGGCCAGCGCCGACCATGACAAGGCCGTGGCCAACACCCGCGCTGCCGAGGCCAGCGCCCAGGCGCAACGCCGGCAGTTGGATGTGCTGGCCGGCCAGCGGGCCCAACGCACGGCGGAACTGCGCGCGGCAGAGGCAACCCTGCAGGCGGCCCGGCTGAAACTGGCCTATACGCGCGTCACCGCCCCTGTGGATGGGGTGGTGGGGGAAGCGCAGGTACATGAAGGCGATTATGTCAGCGCCGGCAGCAGCCTGATCAGCCTGGTGCCCCTGCCCGATGTGCATGTGGTGGCCAATTACAAGGAAACCCAGCTGACCCGCGTCGCCCCCGGTCAGGCGGTGGCGGTGGCGGTGGATATGTTCCCCGGTCAGGTGCTGCGTGGCCATGTCGCCCTTCTGTCGCCGGCCAGCGGTTCCACCTTCGCCCTGCTGCCGCCGGATAATGCCACGGGCAATTTCACCAAGGTGGTGCAGCGCATTGCCGTGCGGATTGAGCTGGAGCCGGGACAGAAGCTGCTGGAGCGCTTGCGGCCCGGCATGTCGGTGGAAACCCGCATCCAGACCGACAGCACGCCCCTGCCGCTGGATGACAAGGCGGCCCAGGTGGCGGAGCGCATACCATGACCAGCCAGCCGGTCAGCGCCGGGCCGATTTCCGTCGGCCGCCGCTCCCACCATCCGCTGCTGGCGGTGGTGGCGGTGCTGCTGGGCGCTTATATGACCAATTTCCATTCCCGCCTGTTTTCCACCGGGCTGGCCGATCTGCGCGGTGCCTTTGGCCTGGGTATGGATGAAGGATCGTGGCTGAACAGTGTCGCCATGGCCCCGCAGATTTTCATCGCACCTTGTGTCGCCTGGCTGGTGGTGGTGTTCGGCGTACGTCGGGTGCTGGTGGTGCCGGCCTTTCTTTATGCGCTGCTCTGCCTGGCGATCCCGCTGCTGCGCGATCCCGGCACGCTGCTGGCGCTGCATGTGCTGCAGGGCCTGTTGCTGGGCCTGTTCGTGCCGGCCACCATCAGCATCATCCTGCGGAACCTGCCGATGAAATGGTGGGCACCGGCCATCGCCATCTATGTGTTCCGTCAGGCCTTTGCCATCAATTCGGGCGTGGAGCTGGTGGGGCTTTATGTCGGGCAATGGGGCTGGCAATGGCTCTATTGGCAGGATGTGGTGCTGGCCCCGCTGCTGGCGCTCTGCGCCTATTACGGCGCGCCGCGTGAACCGGCCAACCGGGAATTGCTGGCAGAGGCGGATTGGGGCGGCATGTTGCTGTTCGGGGCCGGGCTGGCCATGCTCTATATCGGGCTGGATCAGGGCAACCGGCTGGATTGGCTGTCATCGGGCCTGGTGGTGGGGCTGCTGGCGGGCGGCGTGCTGTTGCTGGCGCTGTTCTGCGTGAATGAGGCGCTGGTGCCACAGCCCTGGGCCAGCGCCAGCGTGGTGCTGTCGCGTAATATCGGGCTGTTGCTGCTGGTGGCCACGCTCTACACCGTCACCTCCATCTCCAATTCCACCCTGATCCCGAATTTCCTCACCAGCGTGGCGCAGCTGCGACCTGAACAGATGGGGCCGTTCCTATTGCATTACGGGGCGCTGCCGCTGTTCCTGGTGATGCCGCTTGCCGTCTGGCTGCTGGGCCGGATTGACGGGCGGCTGATGATCACCATCGGGCTGGCGGCCTTTGCCCTGGCCGCTTGGATGGGAACGCGGCTGACCCATGATTGGGGGCCGGGGGATTTCACCGGCATGGTGCTGATCCAGTCGCTGGGCCATTGTTTCACCTTCCTGCCGGTGGTGATTTTGTCGCTGGCCAATGTCAACCCGGCCCGCGCCACCGCCATTTCCGCCTATATCCAGGTGCTGCGGGTGGACGGGGTGGCGCTGGCCGGTGCCTTGACCAGCACCTGGCTGCGCCAGTCCGAACAGGTGCATTCCAACCTGATCGGCCTGCATGTGGAACGGGGTGATGCCACGGTGACCGCCCTGTTGGGCCAGTTGACCCAGCGTTTCGCGGGCGGTGCCGGGGATGCGGGGGCCAAGGCGCTTTCCACCCTGTCCGGCTTTGTGCAGCGGGAAGCGACGGTGCTCTCTTATATTGATGGGTTCTGGCTCTGCTTCTGGGTGGCGCTGGCGGCCATCCTGCTGACGGCCCTGGTGGGCAGGGCACCGGTCAGCCCCCTTACCCCCGCGCGAGGGCGGTGAGGGGAGGGGTAAGCGCTGGGCTGGGCCGCCGGCTTTTTTTCAGGGGTTCGCTTTATTGGTGCTATTGCATTCATATTTAAACGCGATCACTCTTCTGCCGGATTGCCATCCACGCTTTATCTGAATGGATTGCTCATGCGCTTTCTGCTCTCCGCTGCTGTGACGCTTATGGTCGTGACCGCTGCCATTGCCCAGCCAGGGGGCGGATCGGATGGGGCCGCCGCCTGTGCTGTCGATACCGAAAAGATGATGCAATTGGCGCCGGATGCGTTTGATCAGGATAGGCAAGGTGGTTGGCGTCCCCTTGCCGCCCGCCCGGGCTGCGAGAAGGCCAGCGCCAACCTGATCAATACGTATATTGAGCGGAATTGGGGGCAAATTCCGCAGCGCACCCTTCATCTCATGTATTGGCACGCCGGGCAGATGGAGGCGCTGGCCGGGGATTATCGGCTGGCGATCCCGCTGATGATGGCCGGCGTGGCACCCAGCAAACGAACGCAGGAAATGGGCTTTCACGAATATGCCCAGGGAACCATCGCCTTCCTGAACCGCGATCTGACGGGATTGCAGGCGGCGCGGCAACGGCTGGCGGCTCTGCCGGAACCTGACTGGTTCAAGGAGGAGTTCAAGGGAGCCCCTTCCATTAAATGGCCGGCCAACCTCAATGTTCTCGATGGGTTGATCCGCTGCTTTGATGCACCCTATGCCACAGCCTATGGAAATAATTGCCCGCAGGCGAAGGCGGCACCGTAAGGTGGCCTGATCCTATTCCTCCACATTGCGCATCCAGTCGGCCAGCGGGGCCAGCGCGCGCAGGATGACCAGCCGGGCCTTCTCGTCCGGCACCGTCTGGTCCAGCGCGCGTTTCATGCACAAAAGCCAGGCATCGCGGTCGGACAGGTTGACCCGGAAACCCATATGGCGGGCGCGCAGCCTTGGATGGCCGCGTTCGGCCGAATAATCCCCCGGCCCCCCCATCCATTGCGCCAGATAAAGCTTCAACACCCGCCGCGTCTCCGTCAGGTCGGCGGCATGGATGGCGCGCAACTCCCGCGCCTCTGGCAGCGTGTCCATCAGGTCGTAAAAACAATCGACCAGTTGGTCGACCACCGGCTGCCCGCCAATATGGTCAAAAATGCTGACAGCACCTTCGGTCTCGCTGCTCATGCCTGTTTTCCGGTCATCGGCTCGATAGGGACGGGTTGCATAGCAGCCGGGGGGAGGGGAGCCCTATGTGGCACACCGCCCCAGGCAGCATCCTCAATTCACCCGTTCATTATCATCGATATTGCGGGCCAGTACCTCGCGCTTGCCGGCATGGTTGGCCTTGCTGATCACGCCTTCCTTTTCCATCCGCTCAATCAGGCGGGCGGCGGAGTTGTAGCCGATACGCAGATGGCGCTGGATGAAGCTGGTGGAGGCCTTGCCTTCCTTCGTTACCACCGCGACGGCCTGATCATAGAGATCATCGCCCGACGCGGTGGCGGCAGCACCACCGCCACCGCCTTCGTCACTGCCGGCCTCCTCCTCATCCTCATCGGTCACGGCATCGACATAGGCGGGCTCGCCCTGGGCCTTCAGGAAGCGCACCACCTGTTCCACCTCCTCATCCCGGACGAAGGGGCCGTGGACGCGGGTGATGCGACCGCCGCCAGCCATATAGAGCATGTCGCCCTGGCCCAGCAGCTGTTCGGCCCCCTGTTCGCCCAGGATGGTGCGGCTGTCGATCTTTGACGTGACCTGGAAGCTGATACGGGTGGGGAAATTGGCCTTGATGGTGCCGGTGATCACATCCACCGAGGGTCGCTGGGTGGCCATGATCAGGTGGATGCCGGCGGCACGCGCCATCTGGGCCAGACGCTGGATGGCGGCTTCGATATCCTTGCCGGCCACCAGCATCAGGTCGGCCATTTCGTCGACGATGACGACGATATAAGGCAGTTCCGTCAGGTCGAGCGGATGTTCCTCGAAAATCGGCTTGCCGGTATCGGGGTCAAAACCGGTCTGCACCCGGCGGGTGAGGATCTCGCCATTCTGCCGGGCTTCGCGCAGGCGGGCATTATAGCCGTCAATATTGCGTACCTGCAGCTTGGACATGTTGCGGTACCGGTCCTCCATCTCCCGCACTGCCCATTTCAGCGCCACAACCGCCTTTTTCGGATCGGTGACAACGGGGGCCAGCAGATGCGGGATGCCTTCATAGATGGACAGTTCCAGCATCTTGGGATCGACCATGATGAAGCGGCACTTGTCCGGCGGCAGCCGGTACAGCAGCGACAGGATCATGGTGTTGATGGCCACCGATTTACCCGAACCGGTGGTGCCGGCCACCAGCAGGTGGGGCATGCGGGCCAGATCGGCGATGATCGGCCCGCCGCCAATATCCTTGCCCAGGATCAGGGCCAGTTTCTGCTGGCTCTTCTCATAGGCATCCGACATCAGCAATTCGCGCATATAGACCGTTTCGCGCCGCTGGTTGGGCATTTCAATGCCGATGACATTGCGGCCCGGCACCACGGCCACACGCACGGAAACCGCACTCATCGACCGGGCGATATCGTCGGCCAGACCGATGACGCGGGCGGATTTCACGCCGGGGGCGGGTTCCAGCTCGTACAAGGTCACCACCGGGCCGGGGCTGACCTTCACGATCTGCCCGCGCACGCCGAAATCCTCCAGCACCGTCTCCAGCATTTCCGCATTGCGCTGAAGCGAGGCTTCATCCATGGCGGGCCCCATGCCGGGCGGGGGCAACTGCATGATGTCGATGGGCGGCAATTCATGCTCACCCCTGATCTCCGGTTCCATCGGCAGGGCCGGCTGGCGCGCCTTTTCCATCTTGCGGGCCACATCGGGCAGGATGGGCTTGGGCCCGCGTTCCACCACGGGGGCGGGGCGGCGGCGTTCATCCAGGCCCGTCGTGGACGCGACCGGGGTGGGGGCGGGTGCATCGGTCAGCGGCAGTTCATCGGGCGCCGGACTGTAGCCGCCGCCGGGTGCGTCGCCGAAACGCGGCGGGGCGCGGTTGGTCTGAACCGGCGCGGTGGCGGCTGCGCCGCGCTGACCGGGCAGGCGGTCGCGCAGCGAATCCAGCCGCCCGCGCCAGCCGGCGACGAAGCCGGCCAGCGGATTGCCGGATGCGGCAACCGGGACAGGGGCCGGACTGGCGGAACCCCAGCGCCCGCCTGTTGCGGCGGTGGCCTCAGCATCGGTGGGGCGGGCAGCATTGCGCGCCTTCCACCACGTGCGCGCGTCTGCCACCCATTCCCGCACCGTGGCCAGGCGGATATCCAGGGCCGCCAGCAGGGACAGCAAAAAAGGCAGCAGCAGGGCCAGGGCCAGCAGGGGTAAGGCCATCTTTCCCGCCAGATCGCCCAGCAGGCGCGCCAGCGGGTTGATCAGCATCAGCCCGGCGCTGCCGCCCGCCGCCGGGGCACCGGTGACGGCGATCAACCCCATGGCCGACAGCAGCACCGCCAGCAGGGCTGCCGGCACCCGCCAGGGCCATTGCCGGATGGATCGGTGCCGCAGCATCGCCAGGCCCCAGCCGCCAATGATGAACACGATGGTGAAACCGGCATAGCCCAGCGTTTGCCACAGCAAATCTGCCGTATAGGCGCCCGGCAGGCCCAGCACATTGCGCACCACAGCCGCCTCATCCGGCACCGCCGTGCTGAAGGAGGGATCACGGGAATTGTAGCTGGCCAATGCCGCCGACAGGGCCAGTGCTGCGCCGATGACGGCCAGCCCGCCCGCCTCCCGCAGCCGGCGCTTCAGGAACAGCAGGGCACCATCGGGCAGCAGCCGTCCCTTGGACAGGCCACGCCCAGGCGACGGTGCGGCGGGGCCGGGGGCGGCACCACGCGGCCCGGCAGGGCGACCGGTCTGGGCGGAACGGGGGGCGGGGCGGCTCGACATCAATGCTCTCTTGGCTTTCTTGCTGCTTCCAACCGGATCAGGCCAGGATGCGGCCCAGCTGGTCCAGCGACCGGGCCATGGTTTCGGTATCATGCACCAGGGCCACGCGGATATAGCGGTGCCCGTGATTAAATCCGGTCGCATCCGGCTGGGTCAGATAGGTGCCGGGCAGCACCCGGATCGCCCCATCCTGCCACAGGCGCCGCGCCGCCGCCTCCCCGCTGCTGCAGGCATCGCCCACATCCAGCCAGAGGAAGAAACCGCCAGCGGGGCGGTAGAAACCCAGCCGACCAGCCAAGGCAGCCTCCGCCGCGTCGATATTGGCACGATATAGCTGCCGGTTCAGCTCCACATGCATCTCATCCTGCCAAAGGGCGGTTGCCGCCGCCATCACCGGCAGCGGCACCCCCGGCAGGGAATAGTTACGCAGCCGGGTAAAACTACGGATTAAATCCGGATCACCTGCCACGAAACCGGAACGAAGACCGGCAGCACTGGACCGTTTCGACAACGAATGGAAAACCAGCAGGTTGGAAAGCCCGCCCCCCAGGGAGAGCGCCGCTTCCAGTGCACCCGGTGGCGGTGCCTTGTCCCACAGTTCCGCATAACATTCATCGACGGCCAGCACGAATCCGAAGGTCCGGGCCAGATTGATGGCGCGCTTCAGATAATCCAGGCTGGCCACGGCCCCCTGCGGGTTGGCGGGGGTGCAGAGATATAACAGCGACGTCCGCGCCCAGGTTTCTTCCGGCACCGCATCCAGATCGGGCAGAAAGCCGGTTTCGCGCGTGCCATCCAGGAAGACCGGTTCGGCCCCCGCCATCACGGCAGCCCCCTGATAGACGGCGTAGAACGGGTTGGGGATCAGCACCACCGGCTTTTTGCCGGCCTTTTCCGCCGGCACGACCATCTGGGCCAGCAGATAAAGCGCTTCGCGCGTGCCGCTGACCGGCAGGATGGCGCGATCGGCCTCCACCATGCCCGGCGGCAACTGGTAACGCCGGTCCAGCCAGGCGGAAACGGCAGCGCGGAATTCCGGCGTGCCGGCCACGGGGGGATATTTGCCCCACAGGGTAGACGCCGCCGCCATCGCTTCCAGCATCAGGGCGGGCGGCTGGTTCTGCGGCTCCCCGATGGTCAGGATGGTGGGGGGCGTATTGGCGCGCGGCTTCACATCGGCCAGCAAGGCTGCCAGCCGGGGGAAGGGATAATCGCTGAGGCTGCCCAGCCTGTCATTGAGGGCGGGCATCACAGCACCCGCGTCCGCTTCACGCATCACACGCCTATGGATTTGAAACCGCGACAGCGATGCCGGATCAGGGCCGGCATCAGGCCAGCGTGATTGTAACCCGCCGGCGTTGCGCGGCACAAGCCGGGTGCCACCCCACCAAAAGGGGTGGAGACTCCCGTGATTTCAAAGGCTTGTGGATAAAGACTGAGAAAAGCGTTGAAAACTCTTCTAAAGCCTTGATCTGATTCAGGAATTTTCGTGAACGAATCAGGAAAAACTGTTCATGGAACCTTCCACGAACGGAGTTATCCACAGCTTATCCCTTTGTTCGGGAAGGGGAAGTTTGAACGCGTTAACAACAGAAGCCGGAAATGGAACCGGCCGGGCGATCACATCGCCCGGCCGGTTACTGTACCTGTTGAACCGTTTTGGCGGTCCAGCCGGCTATAATTTTACAGCGCGTCGGCGTTCTGTTCGCCGGTGCGGATGCGAACGGTCTGCACCACATCCAGCACGAAAATCTTGCCATCGCCGATGCGACCGGTATTGGCGGCCTTCTGCACCGCGTCGACGACGCTATCGGCCAGTTCATCCGTCACGGCGACTTCCACCTTCACCTTGGGCAGGAAGCTGACGGAATATTCCGCGCCACGGTAAATTTCGGTCTGCCCCTTCTGACGGCCAAAGCCCTTGACCTCGGACACGGTGAGGCCCTGGATGCCGAGCGCCGTCAGGGCCTCGCGCACCTCGTCCAGCTTGAACGGCTTTATGATGGCCACGACGAGCTTCATTGCGCTCTCCCTTCCTCTGACGTGAACAGGTATCAACCACTGGTTCCCGGCGCTGGCCAATGCTGTGGCCCCGGCGCGTACCGATCATAACTTACAAGAAACGTGCCGCAGCCATTTTCCGCTGAACACCGGCAAAAATACCTGGGCACTGCCCCCATAGAGCGCAACCGGTGCCAAAGTCGGCCTAAATTTTGTGCAACTGTGCGGTGGGATGGTGGTGCGACCGACGGCGGTCTGGACAAGTCGCCTCAACTGCCTAATTCTTCGCCGCATGACGACCAACCACACCCCCCGCCCGACCGACGCGACCGCCAGCGGCCCCGCCGGTCATCACCCCGCCGCCACCGACCTTACGGCCGATGTGATCATCGTCGGCGGCGGTCTGGCCGGTTTGACCCTGGCCTGTGCGTTGGGCACGGCGGGTGTACCCAGCATCGTTATCGACAAGGACACGCCCGACCAGCAGTTGCTGCCTGATTTCGATGGCCGCACCACGGCCATCGCCTATGGATCAGGCATGGTGTTGGAAGGGGCGGGCATCTGGCGGCATCTGGATGGCAAGGTCGGCCCCATGCTGGATATAAGGGTAACAGACCAGAATTCGCCTTTGTTCCTGCATTATGACCACCGGGAAGTGGGGGACCAGCCTTTCGGCTGGATCATCGAGAACCGGCATATGCGACAGGCCCTGTTCCGCCGGCTGGCGGAACTGTCGGGCATTGTCACCCATCTGGCCCCGGCGAAGGTGACGGGTATGGTACGTGACGGCGGTGGCGTGTCGGTCAATCTTGCCGACGGGCGGCGCGTGGCGGGGCGGCTGGTGGTGGGGGCGGATGGCAAGAAAAGCTTCTGTCGCGAGCATGCCGGCATTCGCCAGATCGGCTGGTCTTATCAGCAGCACGCCATTGTCTGCACCATTCACCATGAGATTGATCACGGCGGGGTGGCGGTGGAACTGTTTCTGCCCGCCGGCCCGTTCGCCATGCTGCCGCTGGCTGGCGGCCACCATACCAGCATCGTCTGGACCGAACGGTCCCGCATGGTAGATTTCTACATGAATCTGCCCGAACCCCGCTTTCAGGCGGAGCTGCAGGCCCGCGTGGGCGACTGGCTGGGCCGGGTGACGCCGGTGGCGGGCCGCTGGTCCTGGCCCTTGGGCCTGTCACATGCCGAACGCTATACCGACACACGGCTGGCGCTGGTGAGCGAGAGCGCGCATGGCATGCACCCGATCGCCGGTCAGGGGCTGAATGTCGGCATCCGCGATGTGGCGGCGCTGGCCGAAGTGGTGGTGGATGCCATCCGCGTCGGGCTGGACCCCGGTGCGGCGAATGTGCTGGAACGCTATCAGCGCTGGCGGCGGTTTGACACCGTGTCGCTGCTGGCCACCACCGACACGCTGACAAGGCTGTTCAGCAATGATATCGCCCCGCTGGCCCATGCCCGCCGGCTGGGCATGGCGGCGATCGACCGGCTGCCGCCGCTGAAGCCGATGAAAAAGCTGTTCATGCGCCATGCCATGGGCATTGTCGGCGAACTGCCCCGGCTGGTGCGGGGCGAGGCGTTGTAGGCGTCAGAGTACCCGCGCCAAATTCCGCCGCCCGTCGATCACACGTACAATGACGACTTGCTGCACCACGCCATCATCTGCATCAGGCAGTGCTTCGTACAGGATGAGGTACGGCCCCTCCACGAGGAGCCGCATTCCGGCGCGAATATCCGGGCGGCGGGCCCCGAGCAGGGGATATAGGGATAATTGCCGGGCGCGTACTTCCAGGGCGTCAAACACGCGCTCGGCAGCGGACGGATTTTCAAGCCCGATGACCCCATAAATATCCAACAGGTCGGCCTTGGCTTGTGGATGCCAAAGCAACTCAACCGGCATGGGGGCCGGCGGACCGCGTTTCATTCAGGCGCTGGCGCGCTTCCCGTCGCAGGCTGTCAAAATCAAGCGCTGCCGCCGGGCCGCTGGCTTTCCCGGCATCCCAGGCATGGCCAAGCCGTTCTATTGTTGACCGCTGCAATTCGCGCCGGGATTGCCACAGTTCCATGGCTTCCTGGATGATTTCGTTGGGGGTCGCGTACTCACCGGCCTGCACAGCGTCGCTCATGGCGGCGATCTGCTCGCCGGTCAGGGTAACGCTGACTTCCCGGATATCCGGCATGCCACACTCCAAGAGATAATACCAAACTGCCTAAAGGTTGATCTTTAGGCAGTTTGGAGGTCGGCGACTGCCGGCCCGCCGCGTGAGCCAAGGCGGCGTATGCCGCCGTCCGGCGATTGAGGGAACGCGAAATCTCTCTTGATCGGTCACGATCAAGAGAGATTGGTATAAGCAGCAATATTCTTACCAAAAGACGGGCTATTTGTCCAACGTCGCCCCCCGCTGCTGCGCGGCCATCCGCCCGCAATGGCGGTGGCGGTGCAACGCGGCGGGATGAAGTGCGGGCACTGTCACGCCACGGCGGGCAGCCAGCGGTTCCCCATCCAGCCTTCCGCCGCCAGGGCGATCAGGGCGGGGTAATCCACCCCTTCCGGCACCAGCAAAGGCAGGCCGAATCCATCGATCACCTGCCGCACGCCCGCATCATCCAGTGGGATGCCACGGGCGCGGGCATGGCGGGCGATTTCCATTTCCTGACCCCAGAAATAAATCTGCTTGGGCTGGCAGTTGGCGGCCATCCGCCCAACCTCTGCCAGCCGTGTGTCGTTCATCAGCCACAGCCAGATATCCGGCATCAGCAGATCCACCGGCTGGTCGGGGCGATAGTCATAGGCATCGCCCTGCACGATCTGGATTTTCGCCTGCGCCTCCGCTGGCAACTGCTCCAGCACGCCCAGTTCCCGGATGATGCCCAATATGGTGGGATCATATTCCACCACCGTCACGTGGGTGACCGACGGGTTCAGCGCGGTGTTGGCCACCGCCCAGCCCATCCCCATGCCCATCACCACCACATGGCCCGATGCCGCCAGACAACCCAGTTCCTGGCTTTCCAACTCCATCGGGCTGGTTGACATCCAGGTCTGCAACACGTCATCCGGCCCCTGGCGCAGCAATGCTGCCATGTTGAGGCACAGGCGCGCCGGGCTCCAATAGCCTTTGCACAGCACCATCGGGGTGATGGAAATCCGCCAGTCTGTCCGCTCGATCGGGGCATAGGTCGGCACGAACAGGTTTGGCTGGTAGACATCCATGGATTACATCCCTTGGTGGTTCTGGTTCTAGGATGCCATCTCGTCTCCAAAAGGAGAAGTGGTTCGCATCGCTACAATTCTGATTGACAAACCTAGGATCAACATCCTATATCTGTGCTTGTCAACGCCCGAACCATGTCCATGGTGACCGGGGTGACGCATCTCCGCTTCCCTGTTCTGAAACTGCCGCCGGTGCTGGATAACCGCGGGTGCCCCCTGGCACCCAGGGCCTGGAGACCGGCGGGCTTTTCCGGGAAGCCTGCCCCATTCAAAGCGCCGCTATCGGTCGCAAGCGCCCTTCGGCGTGCGGCAACCGCGCCCGGTTGCCCGTTTCATAGGAAGGAAATCCAGAGAATGGCCATCGATATTGAAAAGGCCTTTGTGAAACAGTTCGAACGCGAAGTGCATGAAGCCTATCAGCGCCAGGGGTCCAAACTGCGCGCTACCGTGCGGTCGAAAAACACCGTGCAGGGGGCCAGCACGACCTTCCAGAAGGTCGGCAAGGGTACGGCCTCCACCAAGGCGCGTAATGCGCCGGTGCCGGTGATGAATGTCGACCATGGCAGCGTTGAATGCCTGCTGGCGGATTATTATGCCGGCGACTGGGTCGACAAGCTGGATGAGCTGAAGACCAATATTGACGAACGCGGCGTGATCGCCAATGCCGGTGCCTATGCGCTGGGCCGCAAGACGGATGAGTTGATCATCGCCCAACTGGACCGGAACACCCGCTTTGCCGAGGCCGATACGGACGGGCTGACCCGCGACAAGGTGCTGGCGGCGTTCGAACTGCTGGGCGGCAGCGACGTGCCCGATGATGGCCAGCGCTATGCCATTGTTGGCTGGAAACAGTGGAGCCAGTTGCTGGGGATCGAGGAATTCGCCAATGCCAATTATGTCGGCGATGGCGAATTGCCCTGGCGCGGCACCCAGGCCAAGCGCTGGCTGGGCACGCTGTGGATGCCGCATTCCGGGCTGACCCGGACCAGCGGCGGCGCACGGCTCTGCCACTGGTACCACCGCACCGCCATCGGCCATGCCAGCGGGGCGGACGTGTCCACCGACGTCACCTGGCACGGCGACCGCGCCGCCCATTTCGTCAACAACATGATGTCGCAGGGCGCCTGCCTGATTGATGGCGAGGGCCTGGTGACGCTGGCCTGCAAGGAATAAGCGGTGGGGGCGGGCCTGCCGCCCCGCCTGTCTTCCCCGCCATTTTCTCTTAAAAGGAACCTGATCCATGGCCTTTCTGTCGAAAGACCTGAGCGTGCTGGCCTATGCCAATGGCTTCACGCTCTGGCACTACACCTCGCCCGATGCCCATACCGCCGTGCGGGTGGCCGGGTATTTCAACGGCGCCAGCCATGTGCTGCGCGTGGGCGACATGATCCTGGCCAATACCAGCACCGGGGGCACGCTTGCCGCCGGCATTTTGCTGGTCAATGCCAACAGCGGTGGCGCGGTGGACGCCTCCGACATGACGCCGGTGGGGGCGGTGGATAGCGATTAAGGGGCTTTGGCTGGCCTGCTGTTGGGCGCTGACGTGGCCGTTTGCACAAAGGTGCCTTCCCCGCGCAAGCGGGGATCCAGGGGCCACAAGAAACAACCCTTGGGTGCCATTGGCCCCTGGACCCCCCGCTTGCGCGGGGGAGGCACGCTGAGTGCGAGGGGTTACAGCAATGCTTTCGCGGAAAGGTGAAGCCGCTGGCGACCTGCGAGTGTCACGGTTCTCCCCTGCACCTGCTTCCCCCCCTCCCCCCACACACAAAGGTTCCCCCATGACCGACCCCGCCGTCGGGCTGTGTGCCCGCGCCCTGATGAAGATCGGGGCGGCCCCGCTTGCCAGTTTTCAGGATGGCACGGCGGAGGCCGAACTGGCCGCCGGGCTTTATCCCGGCTGCCGTGATGCGTTGCTGGCCGCCAATGGCTGGAGCTTTGCCACCCGCCAGACGCCCCTGGCGCGGTTGGCGAACCCTCCGCCCGCCGATTTCGCCCATGGTTTCGCCCTGCCGGATGATTTCCTGCGCGGTCTGTCGTTGGGCACCGCCGGGCGCGGGCGGGGGCTGGAATATCGCATCCAGGGGGCGGCCTTGCTCTGCGACGCGCCCGCATTGGTGCTGACCTATATCGGCCGGGTGGCGGAGGAGACGTTCCCCGCCTTCTTCACCCAGGCGCTGATCGCCCGGCTGGCGGCGGAATTCTGTGTGCCGCTGACGGAGAACAGCAGCCGCGCCGACAGCCTGAACCGGCTGGCGGAAACGGAATTCCGCCGCGCCCGGCTGATCGATGCCGGGCAGGACAGCCAGCCCGGCTTTACCGATTTCTCTTTGATTGAGGCCCGATTCAGATGACCCGTGTCCGCCCCGTCAAAACCAGCTTTACCGGTGGCTGTGTCAGCCGTGCCCTGCTGGGCCGTGGCGATCTGCGCGCCTTTGACAATGGCGCGCTGGACCTGACCAATGTGCTGGTGGAGCCGACCGGCGGCGTGACCCGCCGGCCCGGTACGGCCTTCATCGCCAGCCTGTCGGGGCGGGGCCGGCTGGTCGCCTTCGCCTTTTCCACCCAGCAGACGCATCTGCTGGCCTTTACCGATGGGCAGGTGACGATCTTTGCCGATGATGTGGTGCTGGCCAGCCTGCCCACGCCCTGGGCGCTGGACCAGTTGCCCGATATCCAATGGGCGCAGAGTGGCGATGTGCTGCTGGTTTGCCACCCGGATGTGCCGCCGCAGCGGCTGACCCGGCTGGGCACCGATCAATGGCGGCTGCAACCCTGGGAATTTGTGGAGGAGGAGGGGCGGCCCCGCATCCCCTTCTATCGCTTTGCCGAGGCGGCGGTGACGCTGACGCCATCGGCCCTGACCGGGCGGGTGCGGCTGCGCGCGTCCGCCCCTGTCTTCGGGGTGGGGCATGAAGGCATGGCGCTGCGCGTGCATCGCCAGCCGGGGCGGATCGCCGCCGTGCGGTCGCCCACAGAGGTGGAATGGGATGTGGTAGACAGCCTGCCCCACCTGAATGCCACGGCGGACTGGGACGAGGCCGCCTTTTCCGCCATGCGCGGCTGGCCGGTCAGTGTGGGTTTCCACCAGGACCGGCTGGTCATTGGCGGGTCGCGTGACCTGCCCAACCGGCTGTGGCTGTCCAAATCCGGCGATCTGTTCAATTTCGACTTAGGCGAAGGGGAAGATGACAGCGCGATTGAATTCGCCATCCTGTCGGATGAGGTGAACCCGATCCGCCGCATCTTCTCCGGTCGGCATCTGCAGGTCTTCACCACGGGTGGCGAATGGGCCGTGACGGGCGAACCCCTGACCCCCGCCGCCATCCGGCTGGACCGGCAGACCCGCATCGGCAGCCTGGCCAGCCGCCAGATACCGCCACGGGAGGTGGATGGTGCCACCATCTTCGCCGCCGCCGATGGCAGTATCCGCGAATTCCTCTGGACCGATCTGGACAGCGCCTATTCCGCCACCGACCTGTCACTGATGGCCCGCCATCTGCTGCCGGGCACGGTGGAGCTGGAACATGATCCGGTGCGCCGGCTGCTGCTGGCGGTTCAGCAGGATGGCACGCTGGCCGCCCTGACGCTCTACCGTGCCGAACAGGTCAGCGCCTGGACGCGGCTGACCACCCAAGGCCGCATCCTCTCCATCGCCCTGGTGGGTGGGGTGGTCTATTGGCTGGTGGAACGCGAAGGTGCTGTGGTGGTGGAGGCCTGGGATGCCACGCTTGGCGTGGATAGCGGCCTGACCGGTTCGGTCGCCACCGCCACCAGCCGCTGGAAGGGGCTGGACCATCTGGACGGGCGCAAGGCGCGGGTACTTGCCGATGGCAAGCTGATGCCCGACCGCCCGGTGGCCGCCGGTCGCATCCGCCTGCCGGAAGCGGCCAGCCGCATCCAGGCGGGCCTGCCCTTCAGCCATATCATCGAACCCATGCCGCCCAACCCGCTGGCGGCAGAGGGACAGGGACGGCGCGCCCGTCTGCTGGCTGTGACCTTTCGCTTGAAGGATACGCCCATGCTGCGCGCCGACCTGGGGCGGGGGCCGGTGGAAGTGCCGCTGCGGCGCACCACCGGCCCCCTGGCCGTGCCCACCCTGACCGATACGGCCCCGCCCCCTTTCACCGGGGAAAAGCGCATCGCCACGCTGGGCTGGTCGCTGGACCCGGTGCGCCCGCCCTGGCGCATCACGGAGGACCGGCCGCTGCCCTTCACATTGCTGTCCGTGACCCAAGAGATGAAGGTGAATGAGTGATGGCCGGTATCACCACCCCCGCGCTGAGCGCCCTTTCCGCCGTCAATACGGTCAAAGGCACCGTCAATCAGGTGCGCGACCTGACCGGGGCGAATGACCGTGAAGCGGAAAAGGAATTGGCCGAAACGCAGCAATCCGACCTGAACAGCCTGCGCGCCCGCCAGGATGCCGATGCCACCGGGCTGCGGGCCAATGTGCAGAACCAAGCCGACCAGATCGCCGCCAATTCGGCATCCGATGACCGCAAACGCCAGCGCGCCCTGCGCCGGGCCGTGGGCCGCACCCGCGCGCAACTGGGCGGGCAGGGGATTTCCACTGCCGATGGGTCGGGGGAAGCCATCCTGCTGGGCCAGACGCGGGAAGCAGACGAGGAGAAAGCCGACGCCGAACGCCTGGACGCCCTGCGCCTCAAGGCGCTGGAACAGCAGGAACAGAGCGAATATCAGCGCAACCTGCTGGAACTGTCGGAATTGCAGGAACGCCAGCGGCTGGAGCGGCTGGCACGGCGGTAGGGGGGCTTTTTCCTCCCCACATTGATTGCTGCTCTTATCCGCATCCTGCTTCCCATTTCTCCCCCCCCCTTATCCCAACCCACCACCGTCATTCCCGCGAAGGCGGGAATCCAACAAACGCTTACATCTGCGATCTGATGTCAGGCGGGCACGTCCTATGGATTCCCGCCTTCGCGGGAATGACGGTTGGTCGTGGACTATTTACGGGGAGTACGGGGTGGAGAGCTGACGGCAATCGCAAGGGCTGTGCCTTCAAGGCATCCCTTCCCCCCCAAAGGAATCCCCCCATGACAACCGACACAATCCCCGTGCCGGCGGTGAGCCCGCGCGTGCATTATCTGGCGGATGGCGTGGCCAGCCGCTTTGCCTTTGCCTTTCCCGTCTATGCGGCGGCTGACCTGACCCTGCATCTGGATGATGCGCCCGTCACCATGGGCTACAGCCTGGATGGGTTGGGGGAACCGGGGGGCGGGGCCGTGACCTTTGCCACCCCGCCCAAGGCGGGCAGCCGCGTCACCATCCAGCGCCGCGTGTCGCTGGACCGGCAGGCCGATTTCCTGGAAAGCGGGGCGATTTCCGCCCGCAGCCTGAATGCCCAGTTGAACCGGCTGACCGCCATGGTGCAGCAACTGGCCGCTGACCAGGACAAGATGCTGAAACTGGCGGCCACAGACCTGCCGGCCTCCCCCCTGCTGCCAGGCCGTTCCGTGCGGGCCGGCAAGGCCTTGGGTTTTGATGAGGCCGGCAACCCGGTGGCGCTGGGCCTGGATGCCCTGCCCGCAGCCGCCCAGGCCAGTGCCCATGGTGCCGGGGCTGTCCCCCGCCCGGTGGCGGACAAGCTGCGCGATCTGGTCTCCGTGCGGGATTTCGGTGCCGTCGGTGATGGGGTGGCCGATGATACCGGCGCCATCCTGGCAGCGCTGGCCGCCCATCGCTCCGTCTTTCTGCCCGCCGGCACCTATCGCACCAGCGCCACCATCACGCTGGGCTATGGCCAGACGCTGTATGGGGAGGGGGAGGGCAGTGTGATCCAGGCGCGCGCCACCGCCTATGATCCGGTGAACCTGCCGGAATATCCCAGTCCGTTCAACGCGGTGGAGATGGTGGACGGCTATGCCGCGCTCCGCAACCTGCGCATTGTCGGCGGGGCCTCGGGCGTCAAGATCTATGGTCGTGACGGGCCGGCGGTGAAGAATGTGGTGGAGAATATTTCCATCTGGGACAGCCTGATCGGGCTGGTGCTGGATGGCTATGACGATACCAACCGCCCCTGTTACTGGAATCATATTGCCCGCGTGCTGGTGGCCCGCCCCGCCCTGCATGGCGTGCTGTTGACGGTGGAGGGCGATGGCGACACGCCCAATGCCAACAAGTTCCAGGATGTCCGTGTCTACAGCCTGTCCGCCCCCATGACGGGCTGCGGCTTCTTTGTTTCCGCCGGGCGGTTCAACAATGCCTTCACCGATTGCGAGGCCAACTTGCACCCCGGTGCGGAGGCCTGCATGCGGCTGGGGGCGTCGACAGACCAGAACCTGATCGTCAATTTCTATGCCGAAAGCCTTGGCGCGCTGCCGGGCATCCGCATTGATAATGGCAGCCAGAACAGTGGTATCGTCAACCTGTTCAGCGCCACCGCCGGCCAGCCCATCTGGGATCCGACGGGGGCCCGCGCCTATACCGCCGTCAATGCCGGCTATCCGCTGCGCAACCTGTTGAAGGAAACCCACATCACCGACCTGCGGGTGGAGGGGTTCAGCGTCGACACCACTTATGTGGAGCCGGCAACTGGCGGATTGGTAGAGGCGGCGCTGACCTCCACCTCCCATCTGGTATCGGCTTTCGGGGGAGAGGTGGAATTCCGCCTGCCCGCCGCCGGCACGGCCAATGGCCGGATGCTGACCATCAAGAAAACCGATGCCAGCGCCAACCCTGTGCGGGTGACGGAACTGGGCGGGCCGGGGCCGGATGGCAGGCCGGTGATGCTGGCCAGCCGCTATGACAGTGTGTCGGTCATCTCCAACGGCGCCAACTGGTGGGTGACGGGCGGCAGCGCCCAGCCCGGCAATGCGGAATTCCGCGACGTGGCCGGGCTGTTCGAACCCGATCTGGCCAAGGCGCTGTATCTGGTCAGCGGGACCGATGGCGATGTGGAGGTGCGCCTGCCCAGCCCATCGGCCACCCAGGCGGTGGGGCGCAGCCTGACCATCAAGAAGGCCGATGACAGTGACGGGGTGGTGACGGTGACAGCCGCCAGCGGCACCGGACCGGATGGCCGCGTCTGGCGGCTGGGCAAGCGCTATGAGTATGTGCGGGTGTTTTCCAACGGGGCCGGCTGGTGGGTGACAGGGGCCAGCCGCAGCCCCGCCCCGCTGCATTTCCATGAAGCGGCGGGCCTGTTCCAGCCCGATCTGGGGGCGGAATTCTATCTGGTATCGGCCTATGCCGGCCCGGTGGAAGTACGCTTGCCGGCACCCGCCGCCGGCAATAGCGGCATCGCCGTCACCATCAAGAAGACCGATCCCGGTGGCCACCCCGTCACCATCAGCAGCGGCGATGGCACCAGTGGGCCCGATGGCGGGGTGGTGACGCTGGGCGCGCAATATGACGGGGTGGTGGCGCTCTCCAACGGGGCGGCCTGGCATCTGGTCGGGCGCTGCCGATGACGGTGCCGCCGCCTGAAACGCTGGATTTCCAGCAATTCGTTGCGGCCTGGAATGGGGAACAGGGGATGGGCACGCCGGCCCTGCATGCCGATATCTGCCAATGGTTGGAAGATCAGTGGCGGCAGGGAAGGCGGGAATTGCTGTTGCTGGCCTTCCGTGACAGCGGCAAATCCACCCTGGTCGGCCTGTTCTGCGCCTGGCTGCTGTATCTGGCCCCCGATCGCCGGGTGCTGGTGCTGGCTGCCGATTATCATCTGGCGAAAAAAATGGTCCGCACGGTCAAGCGCGTGGTGGAACGCCACCCTGCCTGCCAGGGCCTGAAACCGCCCAAGCCGGAATTGTGGGGATCGGAAGAATTCATCATCGCCCGTGACCGGGTGGGGCGCGACCCCTCCATGGCGGCCAAGGGGGTGACGGCGAATTTCACCGGCAGCCATGCCGATATCGTCGTCTGCGATGATGTGGAGGTGCCGAACAGTGCCAATACGGCGGGCAAGCGGGCTGAACTGCGCCAGCGTCTGGCGGAAATCGCCTATGTGCTGTCGCCGGGCGGGCTGCTGCTTTATATCGGCACGCCGCACACCTTCCATTCCATCTACAGCCACGCGCCCTGTGCGGAGCTGGGGGAGGAGGTGCCGTTTCTGGACGGGTTCGCCCGGCTGGAAAAGCCGGTGTTGACGGCGGACGGTGTGTCCGCCTGGCCGGAGCGTTTTCCGCCTGACGCCATTGAACGTATCCGCCGCCGCAGCGGCCCGAACAAATTCACCAGCCAGATGCTGCTGATCCCCGTCTCCACCGAGGATGGGCGGCTGGAACCGGAACGGCTGCAAACCTATGATGGGGATTTGCAGATCATCCAGGCCGGTGGGGAAACCCGCTTCCGGCTGGCGGACCGTGCCTTGCGCACTTTGCGCCTGTGGTGGGATCCAGCATTGGGAACCCGCCGCCGCAATGCCCGCAAAGCCGGCGATGGCAGTGTTGCCGTGTTGCTGGGGGAGGATGGCAGGGGCCGGTTCTTCCTGCACCGCATCCGCTATCTGGCGGTGCCGGCGGGGATGGAGAAGGAAGCCGGGGCCGTGCAGTGCGGCCAGATCGCCGACATGGTGGCGGAATATGCCATTCCAGCCGTGCATGTGGAGGCCAATGGCATCGGCTCCTTCCTGCCGGAAACCCTGCGCGGGGTGCTGGCGACGCGCGGGCTGAAGGCGCGGGTGGTGGCCGAAATCTCCAACCGCCCCAAGGCTGAACGCATCTTGTCGGCCCTGGACGCCCCGCTTTATCGCGGTGACCTGTTCATTCATGACAGCGCCCGCGATACGCCCTTTCTGGCGGAAATGCGCGAATGGCGACCCGGCGGCAAGGGCCATGATGACGGTCTGGACGCCGCCGCCGGCGCCATCCTGGCCTGCCCCCCGCAACTGCCAGAGAACCGACCGGTCCGGTCGCTGGTGGTGGCGACGGGGGATTTTGCGGTGTGACGGGGCTTCCCACCCCTCAACCGTCATTCCCACGCAGGTGGGAATCCAAGCAACAGCGCCATTCTCTCACCGGTTTCCGACGGAAGCGTTTGATGGATTCCCGCCTGCGCGGGAATGACGGTGAGAGAGTGCGAAGGGCTGAGCAGTAAACCTGACCTGATTGTTTTTAGCGCTTTTCCAACATCCTTCCACCGAGGAGTCCCCACCCATGAACCCCGCCCCCACCCTTGATCTGATCTGGTGGATCACTGCCATCGAACTGCCGGCGCTGGCCGGGCTGTTCTGGCTGGTGCAGCAGACGCGCAAGGATAATGAACAGGCCCTCGACCCGCTGCGGCGGGGGCTGGAAACCACCTCGGCCCAATTACGCGAGGCATTGGCCGCCTATAAGCTGGAAGTGGCCAAGAACTATGCCTCCATTGCCGATGTGAAGGCGCTGGAAGATCGGTTGACCAGCCATCTGCTGCGCATCGAAACCAAACTGGATGGCCGTCTGGCCGATGGCGGTGTGCGATGAGCCGACCCTGTCTGGTCCCCGATACCGCCGCCCCCACCCCGCCGCCGCGCGTCACCAGCAGCGACAGCGCCGATGAACTGGCCCGCAGCATCTGGGCCACCGCGTCGGCGCTGGGCGTGCGGGCGATGGAGGCGCTGGCCGCCATGGCGGTCAACCGGGCGCGGATGCTGGATGTCAGCTCCGGCCATGTGGCGCGAGATGGGGAGTTATTCGCCTGTCGGTTGCCATTTCATCCGTCATATGCAGCCATGATGCGGGCCAACAGCCAGAATCCTGCCTTCGCCATGGCTCTGCGTATTGCCCGGCGAGCATTGTGCCACGTCCCCGGTCAAGCAGACCCCAGCTCGGGTGCCAATTGTTTTCATTTGGTGGAAGAGGCACCAGCCTGGGCTGTTGCTGCCACACCGGTTACCAACATCGGCGGTATTCTCTTTTATGTAATCGATATCTGATACCAAACCGCCTAAAGGTTGATCTTTAGGCGGTTTGGAGGTCGGCGACTGCCGGCTCAGCACCACATGGCGCCCGAGCCAAGGGCGCGGATGCGCCAGCCCGGCGATTGAGGCAACGCAAAATCTGCCTTGATCCGTCACGATCAAGTCAGATTGGTATGACACCGGTAGTAATGCATAAAAGAAAACGCCGCCTGGGTGGCTGACCCAGGCGGCGTTAAGTTTAGAACAGGGAGAGAAGAGAGACTACGAGAACAGGAACACAAAACCGCGCTGAAGGTTGCATCAATCGGCGGCACGCAACATGGCCGTATAAACCGCCATCACCGCCTCGATGCTAATGCCGCCGGCTCGCGCGCCTGCCGTCAGCATTTCCTGGGTAGGTTTGACCGGAACGGCCGTCAGACCGCGTACGCCCATCTGTTCCACCTCATCCAGGGCGAAACGCATGCGGTCGCTCAGCATGGCTTCATTGACTTCCTGGAAGGAACGGGCGGCGTCTTTCATCATGGCACCCCTGGATTTAACCGCTTTCGATCGGCCATTGGCCATGACTGAACTATAAGCGGATAAACTGGTTCATTACTACTATTCGGACGTATAGACAGGGTGGTTTTGTTCACCCGACGTTGGTACAGGGGGGCTGCACCAATCTTATCGGCGGCTTAACACCGTTCCGACAACATGTGCCGCCGGTCTGGCGAAATGCCGGCAATATAGTTAGGGTGTCGGTCGCATCCGGAACAGCCCTGCCCGATTGGACAAAATGGCTCACCCCATCTTTCACATGTGCCGCGCCACGGAATGGCAGGCGGCCCAGGCCGCTGGTCGCTATGATGGTTCCTCCCAGGATCAGGCGGACGGTTTCATCCATTTTTCCACCGCCACCCAGTTGCCGGAAAGTGCGGCCCGCCATCGTACAGGCCAGACCGGTCTGGTGTTGCTGACAGTGGATGCGGATGTCTGCGGTGATGCCCTGAAATGGGAAGCCTCACGCGGGGGCCAACTGTTTCCCCATCTTTACGGCCCGCTGCTGCCAGCTGCCGTGTTGCGGGTCGATCCGCTGCCTTTGGGCGAAGATGGTTTGCACATCATGCCGGCCCATGTTGCCGCCATGACCGGGGAGGCTGCGTGATGGCCGGCTTCAACCTCTATCATCTGGCCCGCCCGCTGTTGATGGCGATCGATGCGGAAAAGGCCCATAACCTGACCATCAAGGCCCTGAAGACCGGCCTGCTGCCGCCCATGGCCGGGCGCGATCCGGCCGTGCTGGCCACCCGCGTCTTCGGGATCGATTTCCCCAACCCGGTGGGGTTGGCCGCCGGATTCGACAAAAATGCAGAGGTGCCGGACGCCATGCTGGGTCTGGGCTTCGGCTTTGTTGAATGCGGCACGGTCACGCCCCGTCCGCAGGATGGCAACCCCAAGCCCCGCCTGTTCCGGGTGCCCAATGTGCGCGGGGTGATCAACCGGTTCGGCTTCAACAATGCCGGGCTGGATGTTTATTGCACCCATCTGCGCCAGCGCCATGGCCGCCCCGGCATTGTTGGCGGCAATGTCGGCAAGAACAAGGAGACGGTGGACGCCGCCACCGATTATGTCGCCTGTATCGAACGGGTGGCCCCGCTGGTGAATTACCTTGTCGTCAATGTCTCCTCCCCCAACACGCCGGGCCTGCGCACGCTGCAATCGCGCGATGCACTGGCCCATCTGCTGGGCCAGTGCCTGGAAGCCCGCACCCGGTCGGGTACGCGCCCGCCGCTGCTGCTGAAGGTGGCACCGGACCTGACGGAGGAGGACAAGGCCGATATCGCTGCCGTGGTGCTGGATAGCGGCATCGATGGGCTGATTGTGTCCAACACCACGCTGGCCCGCCCTGCCGATATCCCGCCCGATCTGGCTTCCCAGGCGGGTGGCCTGTCCGGTGCGCCGCTGATGGCCCCCTCCACCCGTGTGCTGGGGGAGTTCTACCGCCTGCTGGGCGGCCGGCTGCCGCTGATCGGTGTGGGGGGGATCGCCTCGGGTGCCGATGCCTATGCCAAAATCCGGGCCGGGGCCAGCCTGGTGCAGTTCTATTCCGCCATGGTCTATGAAGGGCCGGGGCTGGTGGGCCGTGTAAAGGCGGAACTGGCGCGGCGGCTGGCCGCCGATGGCTATCTGCATGTGGCAGAAGCCGTGGGCGCCGACCATCGTGCCTCCCGCCCCACCCTGGACCTGCCCGCCACCCATCTGGAATAGGCCCCCGCCCCATGCGCTGGTTCCGCCACCTTGTCTTTGCCGCCGTCTATACGGCGCTCGCCGTCACCGTGGCATTGACCCTACCCTTGTCGGTGGAGGGGATGGACCGGCACACGGGCATCCTGTTCGGGCTGGCTATCCTCACCTTCGGCGGGTTGCTGCATGAATTCTGGGCCCGTCAGGATGCCCAGGAACGCAATGACCGTCGCCTCTGGCACCTGCGTGAACAGCAGGAAGAGGTGATGGCCATGGTGACCGCCCTGGAACGTCGGCTGGATGATGGACAGCCGGTTGCACGCGGGGAGGTGCAGGCCGTGCTGTCGGAGGCGCGGGTGCTGGAACAGCTGGCGGGCCAGTTGCCGCCGCTGCGCCGCCCCGGCATCTCCCCCGCCGCCCCTTCCAGGACCATCCCGGATGCCGGTCCGTTATTTACCACTCCGGTCCGGTCGCCGCTGACGGCGACGCCCGCCCCGCTGCCGCCGGCGACCGATGCCGCCGCGATCCTGGATCAGGTGCGCGATGCCCTGCGCACCGACAAGGTGGATATCTTCTTACAGCCCGTGGTCAGCCTGCCGCAGCGCCGGCATCGCTATTACGAGCTGTTTTCCCGTATCCGGGCAGGGGAGGGGGCGGATGGCAAGCCGAGTTACCTGCTGCCCGAGCAATATCTGGGTGTGGCGGCGGAAGCCGGTCTGATCGCCACCATCGACAATCTGCTGCTGTTCCGCTGCATCCAGCTGGTGCGGGAGACGGAGAAGCGGCACCAGAATATCGGCTTCTTCTGCAACATTTCCGCCGCCACACTGAACGATGCCGGCTTCATGCGGGAGTTCGTGTCCTATATGGGCCAGCACCCGGACCTTGCCTCCAAGTTGATCTTCGAGCTGAGCCAGGATGAGCTGATGCAGGGCGGCCTGTTCGCCACCGGCTTTCTGGATGGGTTGCGGCGGCTGGGCTTTCGCTTTTCCATGGATCAGGTCTGGCGGCTGGATATGGACTGGTCGGAACTGGCCCGCCACGATATCCGCCATGTAAAGCTGGATGCCGCCCGCCTGCTGGACCCCGATGGCCGCTTCGCCGACCCGCGCGCCGTGCGGGAACTGCGCCAGGAGTTGGACCGCAGCAATATCGATCTGATCGTGGAAAAGATCGAGACGGATGCCCAACTGATCGAACTGCTGGATCTCTATATCGATTTCGGCCAGGGCTATCTGTTCGGCGAACCAAGGCTGGCGAAGAAGCAGGGATAGCGTTTTGGGTTTAACACCCGCCCCGCCCCAGGCGGGTGGCTGCCAACCATTCGCATCTGCCATGCCGTACCCGGCCTTGTCGGCGGCGCGGTCAGGGGTCACCCTTCCGGCCAGTAACCAACCTCCAGCCGGAAGCACGCATGACCGCCCTGCCGCTGATCGACGGACTGTCCGCCATCGTTGACCGTTACGACGGCTTCATTCTGGATCTCTGGGGCGTGATCCATGATGGGGTCCGGCCTTATCCCGGCGTCGTCCATTGCCTGACAGAGCTGCGCAACCGCGGCAAGCAGGTCTGCCTGCTGTCCAACGCGCCGCGCCGTGTGCCGGCCGCCGTGGCCAAATTGAATGATATGGGCGTGGATGTGGACCTCTACGATGCGATCTTCACCTCCGGTGAAGCAACGTACGAGGCGCTGCTGGACCCGCCGGACGAATGGCACCGGGGGTTGGGCCGCAACCTGTTCCATATCGGCCCGCCGCGCGACAATGATGTCTATGACACTCTGGCTGGTCGCCGCCGGGTGCATACGCCCGACCAGGCCGATTTCGTGCTGAATACCGGCATTGATGATTTCGACGAGACGCTGGCCGATTACGAACCGGTGCTGACCGCCTGCGTGGAACGCCGCCTGCCCATGGTGTGCGCCAACCCCGATCTGGTGGTGGTGGTGGATAACAAGCTGGTGATCTGTGCCGGTGAATTGGCGCGGCGCTACGAAGACCTGGGCGGCGAGGTCCGTTACCACGGCAAACCGCATGCCTCTGTTTACCGCCGCTGCTTCCAACTGCTGGGCGATCTGGCACCGTCCCGTATCCTGGCGGTGGGCGACAGCCTGCGCACCGATATTGCCGGGGCCAATGCTGCCGGTATCGACGGGCTGCTGGTGACCGGCGGCATCCACCGGGAGGAACTGGGCGCCAATTGGGGCGAACACCCCGCATCGGAATCCCTCGGGCAACTGGTGGAAACCAGCGGCCACACGCCCGTGGCCGCCATTCCCGGTTTGCGCTGGTGATGCCGCGCATCGGTCGATGCCGCACCGCTCGTGCGGCGTCGACCGGTGCGCAGAGGCGCCAGCCCGGCGCTTGAGGCAACGCGAAATCTGCCTTGATCGGTCACGATCAAGGCAGATTGGTATCACGGCCCCTTACCAGGGTAATTTTCCCTGTCACGGTTGTTTCCTATCTGGAACATGCCTCTGACAAAAGATTATTTTCGATTGCAGACTTGTTTGCCAGCGCCACTACCCTTCGTCGAAAATTCCCAGCGCACGACGAAATGTGGTTGAATATTCCGCTGTTGTTCCAAAAGGCGTCTGCTCCTCCGCCAACCCGGTCAGCGGCACCGGGTCGGACGCTGCGCGGAAATAGGACAGAATGAAGATGCGCAGGGCCGCCGTCAGCGCGCTGTCACCGCGTCTGCCGTCGATCATGGTGACGATGTCATGAATGGCCCGGGCTTCCCGGCGGCATATATCCGCCAAGCTATCCCAAAGCAAAGGCTCCATGCGAACGCTGGTACGGCGACCGCCAACGACAACGTTACGGCAGACCGCACGCATCGATTCAGGAGCGACATCATCGGGATTAGACGGGGGGCGACGCTTGGCTGCCATACGGGGACCGTCCGTCCTATTTTCAAGATGGGTTCACAGTTGTGCGGAACATATTGAATCTACTTGTATGTGACAATGGGTTGTCGAAGGTATTATGACGCCCAGTGGTATTATATAAATTTCCTATATGGAAATTTTGGGTGTGATGCCGTGCTGTCGGCCTGCCATGCCGGTGGAATATCGTGCTTTGTCGCACCTTGCCCCGCTGCCGATCATGGACAGCGGGACCGGCTGCGCCTAGTTTAGGGGCTATGAGGGACGAGCCATACGACAGTGAAATGGCCTTTGATGCCGACTGGAACCCCGTCGCCCTTCGCGGCGGCGTGGCCAGCCTGCGCGTGCCGGCAAGCTGGCAGCGCCTGTCACGGGATGATGGCGGGCTGGCCTTCCAGTCACCGGGGGATAATCCGGTCGATCTGCTGGTTTCCGTCACCACCTACCGCAATCCCTATGGCGTCCATGTGGAGGAGGCCATCCAGTATCTGGACCGGGAGAATGTGCTGCCCCGCGGCATCATACCTTCCGATGACGAGGGGGAGGGCGAGGAGGGGGTGGAGGATCGGCGCTGGATCGCCTATGCCGTGGCGCAGCCGCCCGACCGGCAGATCTTCGTCTGGAAGGTTGCCGATTTCCAACCGCCGGACCATGTGCGCGTGGTTTCCCTGCAACTGCATGTGCCGGCCCTCTCCCATGCCGCTCCCGACCTGGGCGCCCTGATCGACCGGTTGGGGGAGGAGGCGGCGCGAATCAAGTTCCATCAGGCCCCCGAGCAGGGGCCGGTGCAGCGTGTCACCATGCGCAATGTCGGCCATGGTGATCAGGTCCGCTTCCGCCTGCCCTGGGATTGGGTCAGCAAGCGGGAGGATGAACTGACCCTGTTCCACCGCGAAGAGACCGGCAGCGGTACATTGCGCGTTGCCGTCCATAGTTTCAGCCATGAAGGCGATGAAGCCCACATTCTTGCCCGCGCCGTGCTGCGCCAGACGGCCGAGCAGTTCGCTGAAGGCCCGGATGGCCGCGTCGGCGAAGGCAGCGTGGACTGGCTGGAGGATGGCGAGGTCATCGCCCGATTCGTCACGGATGGGGAGGAGGATGGGGAGAAGCTGCGCTTCTTCCTCTGGCTGCGCGGTGCGGCGCAGGAAGGGCAGACCATCGTCGCCCTGTTCAGCTTTGCCTTTCCCCAGTCATCGCGTGGCGGGGAGCGGGAGGCGACCGTGCTGGCCATGCTTGAGCGCGAAATACGCCATGCCATGGTCGGCCCCGCCAATGGCGAGGATGATGAGGAGGATGTCTACGCCGACAAAGCCGGCTTCAGTCTGGCCGACCTGCTGGAAGCAGATGATGAAGATGACGGGGATGATGAGGAGGAGGATGACGACGACGACGACGATCTTCTGCCCGCCTTTCCCGGCGGCACCCCCGATCAGGACCGGGAATGGCTGGATGAGGAAGACGACGAAGACGACGAAGACGATGATGAAGGGGGGGGAGGCGGCCCCATCGGCAATGCCTGACCCGTTTGATCCCGCCCGGGCCTGCCGGGGCCAGGGGTCAGCGTAGCAGCATCGCTTCCTGTTCGATATGCATCCGCAATGGGCTGTTTACGCGCCGATCAGGCAGGGGGCTGTCGAAATGGATGATGCCCAGAAGGCGGCGGTCGCCGTCACCGCAATGAAAGGGCAACAGCAGCCGGCTGTAATGTACCCGTTCACCTGATAACAGGTCGATCCGCACCCGGCTCCAGTTCGGGCGGGCGGCATCGTGGGTACGCACATAAGAGCTGGCGGCCCCTTCGAAGGCTGGCATCAGGCCGGTGTCGATATCCCGCCCGGTGGCATCAATCCCGCTGAACCGGGTCAGCGCCGCGCCATAAAGGGTGAAGCGTGCCGCCGCCCCATCATGGGGGAATCTCACCATCAGCAGATGGGAAAGCCAGGGGCGCAGCGGGGCGATCAGGTCGCCATTCCAGATCGGCAAATCCTCCCCCCACCGGGGCAATTGCCGCCACCAGGGAAGCAGGGATTGCAGAATCGGCAGCCGCTCCGGCTCCCCGTCCTTGGGCGGAAGCAGGGTGGCGGTTTGGGTGGCCATTGCCACCTGGACCATTTCTCTTGCAGGCATGAACGCGGCCCGTTTCTCGGAAGGTTCTGGATGGTGCCTGCCGGATGGGGGACTGTCCACACAATCTATGCGTCAAACGGATAGGTGGGCTGCGTTTGCTTTGGATTGCCAAGCAAAAACACCCATTTTTGATAGAAAATAACCCTACTTGCTACCGCGCTGCCGGATATCCTGCACAAATCGCTCGATCTCCCGGTTCAAATCGATCGACAGGGCATCCAGGTTGCTGATCCAGCCTTCGATTCCGTCGGCGGAACGCAGGGTGGCGGCTGCATATCAATCTCTTGAAATGCCAATTATACCAAACCGCCTAAAGGTTGACCTTTGGGTGGTTTGGAGGCCGGCGACTGCCGGCCCGCCGCTCGTGCGGCGTGAAGCCAAGCCCGCGGACGCGGGCGCCCGGCGATTGAGCAATAAACGAAATCTGCCTTGATCGGTCACGATCAAGGCAGATTGGAGGCTGGCGACCGCCAGCCCGGCGCTCGTGCGCCGTCGAGCCAAGGGCGCGGATGCGCCCGCCCGGCGATTGAGGGATAAGCAAAATCTGCCTTGATCGGTCACGATCAAGGCAGATTGGTATAATTGGATTGGGAATCCCCAGCCCGAAACGACAACACCCCGCCGGATCGCTCCGGCGGGGTGTTGTGTAATCAATCCCGGATGGGACCGAAACGGTTACTCGGCGATCGAGCGACCGTTCTTCATGCCGCGGCCCGTGGTGCGCTCGGCGATACGGGCGGACTTGCCGGTCAGGGCGCGCAGGTAATACAGCTTGGCGCGACGGACCTGACCCTTGCGGACCAGCTCGATGCCGTCGATGCGCGGGCTGTACAGCGGGAACACGCGTTCCACGCCTTCACCATAGGAAATCTTGCGGACGGTGAAGCTGGAATTGATGCCGGCGTTCTTGCGGGCGATCACCACACCTTCATAGGCCTGGATACGCTCACGCGTACCTTCGGTCACCTTCACGTTCACCTTCACGGTGTCGCCGGGGGAGAAGGTCGGGATCTTCTTGCCTTCGGACAGCTTGGCAACCTGTTCGGCTTCCAACTTCTGCAGAATGTTCATGGTACTCATCCTTCACTGGAACCGTCATTCCCGTTCGGGGACATAACGGCTGTTGTTGGCTCGGCCGCTACCCTGCGGGTGCGGCGTTTCTTCACCTTTGGGACCGGGCGGCTTTCCAGGTAGGCGGACCACAGGTCCGGCCGTCGGGCCGCTGTGATCTGTTCTGCCTGTTCGAGCCGCCAGGCCCGGACCTTCTCATGGTGACCGGAAAAAAGGACTTCCGGCACCGCACGGCCATTCCAGACGGGTGGCCGTGTATAATGGGGGTACTCTAACAACCCCCGCTCAAAACTCTCTTCCCCTGCCGTCTCGACGTTGCCCATGACGCCCGGCAGCAGCCGGACCACGGCGTCGATCAGACAGAGGGCTGCCGGCTCACCACCGGACAACACGAAATCACCCAGAGAAACCTCCTCCAGGTGATGTTCCTCGATGACCCGCTCATCCACCCCTTCATAGCGCCCGCACAGCAATGTGACGGACCCCTCCTGCGCGATCTCCCGCACAAGAGCCTGATCCAGCACGCGACCGCGCGGGGAGAGGTAGACAAGCCGACCCCGTTTGATGCCTTTGGCTTCCTGCCGGGCCAATGCGTCCCGGATGGCTGCATCCAGCACATCCGCCCGCATCACCATACCAGGGCCACCGCCGAACGGGGTGTCGTCCACGGAGCGATGCTTATCGCGCGCGAAGGTGCGGATGTCCAGCGTTTCCAGCGCCCAGGTGCCGCGTTCCAGCGCCTTTCCGGCCAGTGACAGCCCCAGCGGACCCGGAAACATCTCCGGGAACAGGGTCAAAACACTGACATGGAAGGGCGGCTGTTCGGTCGGCGTATGGGGGCTTTGCACGTCGGACATGGGATCAACGGGCTTCGCCCGTCTCCTCCACCGCGTCACCTGCCGATTCGCCTGCTGCCGGCTCGTCATCCAGGTTCAGCTTGCCACCCATTTCCGCCAGTTCTTCCGGGTCCGGCTTGGCCGGGGTGAAGAGGTTGACGGGGGGATCGACGACGACACGAGCCGCCTTCACATCCACCAGCGGCACACAGGCGCGGCTGAAGGGGATGAAGACGGTCTTGCCGGAGACATGGTTGATCTCCAGCATGTCGCCGGCGCCGAAATCATGGATGGCCTTGATGGCGCCGAACGCGACATCGCCTTCCGGGCTTTCGGTGACGGTCACCATGCCGATCAGGTCGGTATGGTAGAACTCGTCCTCATCCTCGATCGCGGGCAGGCGGTCGCGGTCAACGAACAGGCGCACGCCCTTCAGCGCGTCGGCGGCATCACGCCCCTTCACGCCGCTGGCCTCGACCAGAAGATGGTCCTTGCCCATGCCGGTCATGCGCAGGGTGAACTGGCGCGTGCCGGTCTCGTCGGTCAGCGGGTTGTAATCGAACACGGCTTCCGGGTCGGCGGTGAAGCTCTTCACCCGCAGACGTCCATGAACCCCATGCGATCCAATGATCTGGGCGACGCAAACGCGATCGGTCATTACAAATTCCTTGATGAAACCGGGGACCGGCAGGCCAGGGGCCGCCGGTCCCCCGCCTCATTACTCGGCGGCGGCTTCAGCGGCCTTGGCGGCCAGCTTGGCGCGCTCCTGGGCCTTGGCCTTGGGCGCGGACTTCTTCGGGCTTTCGATGATGGCCGGGGCCTCGATCAGGTTGGCCTTGCCCAGGAACTTGGCAACGCGGTCGGTCGGCTGTGCGCCCTTGGCCAGCCAGCCCTTGATGGCCTCTTCCTTCAGCACCACGCGCTCCGGGTGCTCGGAGGCCAGCATCGGGTTGTAGGTGCCGACCTTCTCAATGAAGGCGCCATCGCGCGGGGCGCGGCTGTCGGCAACGACGATGCTGTAGAACGGGCGCTTCTTGGAACCACCACGGGCCAGACGGATCTTCACGGACATTTGATTACTTCCTTGGTTTAAACGCTGTTCTCTGGATGGGACAGACCGTCTGAAGCCTGTGCCCGTCCAGATCGGGCACGAAAGACGGGAGATATGTGATGCCGGATACCGGCATCACGGGATGGCAGGCCGGGGTGCTGAGGCACCCTGTCGGCCACCATGGGAAAGCGGGGGCGGCGCATCAGCCCTTCCCCCGCAATTGCGCGTCGGCCCATTCCGGGGCCAGCAGCCCGTAAATGGCGCTGTCGACAAATTCGTTTTCGCGTGCATAGCCCTGGCGGCGCACGCCTTCCAGGGTGAAGCCGAGCGACCGCACCACGGCGGCGGATGCCGCATTGCGCGGGTCAAGTTCGGCCTCCACCCGGTTTTTGCCCAGATCGACGAAGGCATGGCGCAGCAAAGCGCGCCCGGTGGCCTTCACCAGCCCCCGCCCGCGCGCTGCGGGCACCAGGATGTAACCCAGCGAAATCTGCGCCTTGGTTTCCTTGTGCAGCAGCGCCCAGCCCAGGCATTCCCCGCCATCGGTGGTGATGGCCCAATTCAGGCTGCCGGTGACCCCGGCGACGATGCCGGCGATCTTGGCGCGGGTCTGTTCGATGCTGCTGTAATGGGCGTGGGGCATGTAGCGCATGCTGTCTTCATCGCCATAGGCGGCGTGCAGCGCATCGGCATCCCCGCTGCGCAGCGGGCGCAGCACCACCGGCCCTTCATGCAGCACCGGCACGCGCGAAGGCTGGTTGCGCTTGGCCCGCCATTCATCGGCCAGCAGACCGAACACGCCGGTATCCAGATACTGGTCGCCATAAAGGTAATCGCGGCGCTGCAGCCCCTCCTGGGTGAAGCCCAGCCGGCGCAGTAACCCGCCCGATGCATGATTGCGCGGGTCGATATTGGCTGCCAGCCGGTGCAGGCCCAAAACCTCGACCCCGTGATCCAGCACGGCGCGCATCGCCTCTTCGGCATAGCCCTGGCCACGCAGGGTGGGGGAGAGAATATAGCCGACCCAGCCAACCCGATCCTTCATGGCGAAGATCGTCACCCAGCCCTGGCAATGCTGTCCGTCGGTGGTGACGGCCCAGGCGCGACCGCTGCCATCCTCCGTCAGCGCCCGTTCCATCGAGGCTTCCGTCTGATCCAGGCTGGTATGGGGCGGGTGGGACCAGTATTTCATGCTCTCCGGGTCGGACAGCAGCCCATGCATGGCCGGCAGGTCGGCACGCGACAAGGGGCGCAGCACCAGCCGTGCCGTCATCAGCGTCGCATGATCGGGGGTGTTCATGTTCATGCACGCCCTCCAGCCGTCAGGTGGAACCAGAAGGCCCCGCCGCCGCGACCGTCTTCCGGGGCCGCCGCCGCCTGGTAGAGATCGTTCAGCGAGGTGTCGAAGCGCCCGCTATGGCTGACATAATGCACCGGCAGCACCGGGCTGACACGGCCCGGTGCCAGCAGCATCAGGCTCGCCAGCGGATATTGTTCGCTATAGCCACGCCGCTGCCAGCCCGCCGGATAATCCCAGGGCAGGAAAATATCATGGATGCCAATAAGAACCCCTGCCGCCAGCCGGGGCAACGCCTGAGTGAACAGATAGGTGGCATCTGATCCTTGCAGGCAGCGGTGGCTGCCATCAATGAACAGGATGTCGCCGGCTTCCAGCCTATCGAACAGGCCGGGGTCCAGGCTTTCCAGTGGCTGGCGCAGCACCCGGTCGCACAGCGCGTCAATCTCTGCACGCGGGGCGGGATCAACCGACAGCAGTTCCGTGGTCAAGCCGCCATCGCCGATGGCGCGGCGGGCAAACCGGGTGGATGTGCCGGAGCCCACTTCCCAGTACCGGCGCGGTTTGGTGTGGCGGATCAACCCATAAAGGCTGATGGCGTCCAGCGCCGGCAGCCATTGCGGCACCCATTCCACCCCCGCCAGATCACCGGCGAACGGCAGCAGATCGCCCAACAGCGACCGGTAAGCCGGATCATGCGCGGCGATCAGCGTCCGCAGCCCGTCATGGCAGCCGGCATCGCCACCGAAACAGCTTTCCAGCGCGTAATCATATTCAAGCTGCAGCGCATCGCGGTTGACGCCCAGCAGATGCCCCGCCCGGTCATACAGCCAGCCGGTGGCATCCAGCACCGGGAACCCGGCACCCAATGCCGCCAGATGTGCCTGTATTGCCGCCGCAGCGGCGGAGAAGATCAGCACCGGTTCCACGGACCCGCCCGCCACCAGGGCCTGGGCGTTGGTGACGGGCAGCCCGTCCAGCGTGCCGTCGCGCGTGCTGTCAACGAAACCGACGACATGCAGGCCACAGGTCACTTCCAGGATGGTCCTGGCCAGCCGTCCGGCCTTGCCGCAGCCATAGACCAGCACCCGGCTACCCGCCGCAAAGGCGGCGACCGGGTCGGTCTTTGGCGGCACCAGCGGTGCCTGTGCGGGAAGGGCGGACGGAACCATCAGCGCATGCCCTTGGGCATCAGGGCACCCAGGCCCTGACGCATCAGGCCCTTCTGGCCCAGCTTCTTCATCTTCTTCATCATTTCCGACATATCCTGATACTGCTTGATCAGGCGGTTGACGTCGGCCACCGTTACCCCGGCCCCCAGCGCGATGCGGCGGCGGCGCGAGGCATTCAGGATGTCGGGCTTCTTGCGCTCTTTCTTGGTCATCGACAGGATGATGGCTTCCTGCCGCTTCAGGATCTTCTCGTCGATATTGGCGTTTTTCAGCTGTTCCTTGATCTTGCCCACGCCGGGCAGCAGGTTCAGCATGCCGCCCATGCCGCCCAGCTTGGTGATCTGGCGCATCTGGGTCAGCATGTCTTCCAGGTCGAAGCTGCCCTTTTCCAGCTTTTTGGCCAGCTTTTCGGCTTCTTCCTTGTCGATGCTCTCGGCGGCCTTTTCCACCAGGCTGACCACGTCGCCCATGCCCAGGATGCGGCCGGCGATACGGTCGGGGTGGAACGGCTCCAGCGCGTCGGTCTTCTCACCCACACCCATCAGCTTGATGGGCTTGCCGGTGACATGGCGCATGGAAAGCGCGGCACCGCCGCGCGCGTCACCATCGATACGGGTCATGACAATGCCGGTGATGCCCACCCGGTCATTGAAATTGGTGGCGACCGTCACGGCGTCCTGGCCGGTCATGGCATCCACCACCAGCAGGCTTTCCACCGGCTGGGTGGCATCGCGGATGGCCACCACCTCGTCCATCAACTCCTCGTCGATGGCAAGGCGGCCGGCGGTATCCAGCAGCACCACGTCATAGCCTTCCAGGCGTGCCGTTTCCATGGCGCGCTTGGCGATCTCCACCGGGGTCTGGCCCTTGACGATGGGCAGCGTGGCCACACCGGTCTGTTCACCCAGAATCTTCAACTGTTCCTGGGCGGCGGGGCGGCGCGTATCCAGCGACGCCATCAGAACCTTTTTCTTTTCGCGGTTCTTCAGGCGCAGGCCGATCTTGGCGGATGTGGTGGTCTTGCCCGAGCCCTGCAGGCCCAGCATCAGAATCGGCACCGGCGGCACGGCGGACAGGTTGATATCCTCAACCGTGTTGCCCAGCAGTTCCACCAGATGATCATGCACGATCTTGATGACCATCTGGCCCGGATTGATGCCGCGCAGCACCTCCGTCCCGATGGCCTTTTCCTTCACGCCCTGCACGAATGCCTTCACGGCGGGCAGGGCGACGTCGGCTTCCAGCAGGGCGATGCGGACCTCCCGCAGGGCCGCATTGACGTCATCCTCCGACAACGCCCCGCGCTTGCGCAGGCGGTCGAAGATATCGCCAAGCCGTCCCGTCAGACCATCGAACATCCAAATCCTCCTGGTCGCCCCTTGCCGCCGCACCCCGGTTTTTACGGATAGGGTATCCCCAAACGCAAAAGCGCCAGTGCGCGACACTCGCGGACTGGCGGGGGCGCCTCGGCGCCGATAGACCGTACCGGGAAAGGCCAACCCTGTCCCGGAATGATGGCGGGTTGATACAGGGGCAGACAGTATGAGTCAACCGCAGCGGCGGGCGGGCTGGCCTGCATGCGCCGCCCAACCGAGATTTTGGTTGGTTTGCCAGAAAGTCTTTGTTGAAACCATATGCGCCTGTCATCACAGTGATATTAACCCGTTTTTGCTGGGTGTGTGGGGAAACTGGGGAAAATGGCAGGAACGATCGGGCAGGAACCGGACCGTTCGCGCATCTCGGTGGCGGAGCTGCAGGGCATCCTCAGCCGCCATCAGGCGTTTTTGCGTCGGCAGGCGGGCGGCGTGCGCGCCAGCCTGAAGCTGCGCGATCTCAGCCATATGGATCTGTCGGGATACGATCTCAGCGATGCCGACCTGTCGGGCGCCAAGCTGTTCGGCACCCGGCTGACCTCGGCCAACCTCGCCCAGGCCAATCTTTATGCCGCCGACCTGCGGCTGGCCAATCTGGAAGGGGCGGACCTGTGCAAGGCCGATCTGCGCGGTGCCTGCCTGCGCGGGGCCGTGCTGTCAGAAGCACTGCTGGTGGATAGCGATCTGCGCGATGGCACCATCATGCATGTGCGTGGCAATGGC